>Ga0315331_10000803_pt1 | contig 22594 bp, 20 predicted proteins | sample M160m34915metaG_FD_203456 | JGI IMG/M metagenome (GOLD analysis project Ga0315331, IMG submission 203456) | Ammonia-oxidizing marine archaeal communities from Monterey Bay, California, United States - M1 60m 34915 | ecosystem: Environmental > Aquatic > Marine > Intertidal zone | place: USA...
AGCGGCGGCTTGAGCAGAAGGTGCAAGCAGCGTTGCCGGCGGGGTCTGAGCAGTGTTCGGTGCTTACTTGGCAAGAGCAGAACTCGGTCTACTTGAAGGCTGTTGCTCAGGAGCACGCGATGATGCAACTCGTGCTGATGATCGTCATGCTCGTGTCGGCATTTGTCATCTATGCAACATTGCACATGATGGTGGTTCAGAAGATCAAGGACATCGGCATTCTTGCTGCTGTAGGCGGTTCGCCTCGAGGCATTGGCTCCGTATTCTTGATCAATGGCACGGTCGTCGGGGTCTGTGGATCACTTCTCGGCGTGGCCGCGGGCATCTCGTCGGCTCTCTGGATTAACCCGATCAACGATTGGCTGTATGCCAACTATCAAATGGAACTATTCCCCCGTGACACGTTTGATTTGGAAGGCATTCCATGTCATCTCGAGCCATCTTGGGTTGCCGCCGTTGCTGTTGGTGCAATTGTGTTATCAGTGATTGTTGCATTCATTCCGGCTCGTAAGGCCGCCCGCATGAACCCCGTAACTGCCCTGGCTTTCGAATGAGCACCATCCTGCGTGCCGCTGGCATTACCAAGAACTACGCGATTGGCAAGCGGGAGATCCCTGTGCTGCGCGGAGTGGATCTCAGCATTGAGGCCGGCGAGAAAGTTGCGCTGCTCGGCACTTCTGGAGCCGGCAAGTCAACGCTGCTGCACTTGCTTGGTCTGCTCGATGCCCCCACCAGTGGGTCTATTGAATACGATGGCCGCGAAGTTCACTCACTGTCAGTTGGTGAGAGGGCGAGGTTGCGTCATCAGCAAGTTGGTTTCGTGTTTCAGTTCTATCACTTGATCCCTGAGCTGACGGCGCTGCAGAACGTGTCGCTAGCGCAGATGATGAACTCTTCCGTGCTCCAGTATTGGGGTAAGCGAAAGCAGGCCAAGGCCACTGCGGTCGAGATGCTTGAGCATGTGGGGCTTGGCGAAAGGTTGCACCACAGGCCAACAGAGTTGTCCGGCGGCGAACGTCAACGGGTAGCGATTGCGCGAGCGTTGATTGCAGCGCCTAAGATCGTCCTTGCCGATGAGCCGACTGGCAATCTCGACTCGGCAACTGCAAAGGACGTCGTTGACCTGATGTTCACCATTCAGAAAGAGCGACAATTGGCGTTCTTGTTAGTTACCCATGATGAAGGTCTGGCGTCGCGATGTGACCGCATTATCCGCATGAAGGACGGCCGCGTAGTTGATCAAGAGCGGGTCAACAATGAGTTGGCAGACTGATGTACCGCCTCTTTCTCGCAATTCGCTACCTGCTGACTCGGCCCATCAATTTGCTGGGTATGGGTGGCATCATGATCGGCGTCTGGGCGTTGGTCGTCGTGGTGTCTTTGTTCAGTGGCTTTCTGGAAGTTATTGAGGATCACACGCAGGCCTCGAGTTCTGACATTGTCGCTACCGAATTGCCGCAGTGGGCAGAATGGCAAGGCCTGAGCGAGGCGTTGTCTCGCGATCCTAACGTTGCCGCAATTGCGCCACGGTTGCTGCACTATGGTCTTCTGGTTGAGCCTGGCAAGCGTCCGCCGCCGGCGCCGTTGCCTGGACGTAGCGCGATGCACGGCGGTGACCAACCGTTCTTGTTTGTTTTTGGAGTGGAACCAGAGCTTGAAGCCAAGGCTACAAAGTTCGACAGCTGGATTCGCAATCCAGAGATACCTGCGGAATTACGCGTCGCGAACGTGAGTGACCCTCTGGTTCCGATTCGCAACGTGCCCAGTGTGTTGATTGGACTAGACCGCATGCGTCGCGAGGGGTTAAAGCCTGGCGACTCTTTACGCTTAATGACCGCGAATCTTAAGCGGGGCCGAGATGGTCGCGTAACGCCGGTAGAGATTGACGTTGAGCTGGTCGTTGGTGGCGCCTACCAAACCAGTCACGGTGGGTTTGACGGCAATAATGTATTCGTTGCCCGCTCGACCTTGCAGGAAGCACTGTTTCCAGATGCGCCGAACCATGTGCAAGAGATTGCTGTGCGCGTTACCGATCCAGCCCAATTAGGAGCAACTGCAGCGCGCTTGCAGCGTGAGGTGCGTCGCACCCTTGAGCAAAATGGCCGCGGTTATGGCAGGGTGCAAACGTGGCGTGAGAAGAATGCATTGTTCATTAAGAACGTTGCTCACCAGCGCGAGTTGCTGAAGATCGTTCTGACGGTCATCATGATTGTCGCTGCGTTTCTGATGCTGGCGACGCTCTCGATGATGGTCACCGAGAAGACCGCCGATATCGGAATCTTGGCTGCCATGGGCGGGACGCCGAGCGGTGTTACGATGGTCTTCTTGTCATGCGGCTTGGTGATCACGGGAGTTGGCGTCGTCCTGGGGCTCACTACTGGGGTATTGACCGCCGTATACCTCGAAGAGATTCGGCAGGCCTGGTTATGGGCTACAGGCCATGACCTGTTTCCGCTCAGTGTCTATAATTTGACCAGGGTGCCATGTCGTATCGAGCCGCTGTGGTTGTTGCAGGTTTCAGCTATGGCCATGATCACTGGGTTGATTGTCTCAGCATTGCCAGCACTGCGCGCCGCTCGACATGACCCTTTGATCTCTCTTCGTGGCGTCTAGCATCATCACTACACGTAGCGTAAATAGGCTTCCCCCAACTCATTCATCATCGTGATTCGTCCTGCACTACTCCTGCTCACCCTTACCATCACTAGCGTGATGGCGGGCTGTGTTGCGACTCCATCGCGCGACGAGGATGGCTTGCTGGCGGGAGCCCAACGCGTCTTGGCGCTAGACTTCGGCCGCAAAGTGACCGGGCCACGAGTGAATCGTCTAACGAGGCTGCCTGCGGCATTAGCTGGTGAATTGACTCGCGCACAATCGACCCTTCGGATGAGTGGAGATCGGTCTGTAGCGACTGCAGCCAAGGGTGAACTCCGACGCGGGTCAAGCGCGGGAGCGCTGCTGTCACAGTTGTGGCGATCCGAGAGTCGGCGACGTCCGCATCCTATTGAGAGCGTCTGGCCGTCAAGTTTTGACTTCGCTCAGAATACCGCGAACAGCATTGAAACCATCGGCAGTGTGCTCGGTGCTGGTCGTCGACCGCTTGACGAGATCGGTGACTACACGCATCGGACTAACCATGCTGATGATCGACCGGAGTTGTCGCTCTGGCAACGCCTGCGGCGACGCTTGCCGTTCTGATCTGCACGTAGTCACGTGAACTTTCTTCTTCTCGAAGCCGCCGAAATTACTGACAACGGCGATGCAAAGATATGTGGTCGGCGTGTCGAGCATCTGCGCACCGTGCTGAATGCATCCGTTGGCACGGCCTTGCGGATTGGTGTGATCAATGGCCCGCTTGGTAGCGCGACGGTCACGGCACTTGATGCTCATGGCGCGATCCTTCGCGTCGAGTTGCAGCAGCGACCAGATCCACTCTGTGACACCTTGATGCTCGCTGTCCCGCGGCCTCGAGTTCTGATGCGTATGCTGGCCCACGCGGCTGCTATGGGCTTCGCTCGTATTGTTCTGTTCCGGTCATGGCGAGTAGATAAGACTTGGATGCAAAGTCGTGCGTTGGATCCCCTGGTGCAGCGTGAGCAGTTGTTGCTCGGGCTCGAACAAGCTGGTCGTACGCAGTTGCCTGAGATCTTGCGCTTTGACCTGTTCAGGCCAATGGTCGAAGACGAACTGCATGAGCTCGGTCTCCCCCACCCAAAATTTGTAGCACACCCCTACGATGCGACGCCCACGCATCAGCTCGACGCGAGTGCGGTCACCGGCGGCAAGCAGCTTGGATTCACTTTGGCGATCGGCCCAGATGGTGGATTTATTCCTTATGAGGTGGGCAAGTTGATCGAGGCGGGATTTCATGCCATCTCGTGCGGGCCGCATGCACTTCGAACGGAGACCGCTCTTGCAGCCCTTTGGGGGCAGTTGGATCTGTTACGGCAACGCTAGTAATCTAACAGTGTGATAACGCTGCGGTGCGGACTGTCGGGTGCGGGGCCCATTGGGCTTGGCGTCATTGAGGATGTCGGGCTTCATCGTGATTGTGATGTGGTCGCAGTGCACGATGAAGTGGCTGGCGCGGCCAAGACTCTCGCGGAAGGCAGTGGGCTAGGTTATTCCACTGACAAGTTTGCAGAGCTGCTCGGTTACGGCGTCGATTTTGTCGTGCTCACAGGGCCACTCAAACATCGCTTGGAGCAGGTTCGGCTCGCGTGTGAACAATCTGTGCCATGCTTGATGCACGCGCCGATCGCGCCTGATCTCGCTTCCGCCAAGGAGATGGCGGCCATTAGTGCTGAGTCGGAAGTGCGGTTGGGTGCTTTTGTGCGGAGCCAAGCAGACCCAGTGATTGAACAGTTGCGACGCATGATTGCTGCAGATTGGCTCGGGGGTGTGGTCTGTGTCAGCGCAACAGCTTGTGATGATGAACTTCTGCGGACCGGAGGCGTCGTGGATAACTGTGACCCATTCGTCCAGTTAGCAAGTGAGCACGTTCATGTGACATCATGGCTCACCCGCCGACAGGCGGTGACTGTTACTGCCCAGACGACTCGTTCCTTTCGTCACAGCATGGATGACGGGGCAGTCGCAACCGTTGTGCTGCGTGGCAATATACCGTGCACATACGTCGCTAGCAGATTGACGAACGCTCGAGGATTCGCGATCCACGGAACGAACGGTGGCGTGCGCATCGCTGATGATCGAATTTGGCTTTCCGGGCAACGGCCATACCAAGGAGACGTGTTTGACTATGTCACGCCCGGGATTGAGCAAGTGCTGTCGCGACGAGATCTGCTTGATGCCATCACCAAACATCGTGCAGGTTGCGAATTGCATGGTCGCTTTGCGCGATGGCTTGAAGACGTCGATGACTATCCATGCCCGATTGAACAGGCCGTACTCGACGTGGAAGCGATTGACGCGATGTCGCGCGCGGCGCGCGACGGCTGCATGATCAATCTCGCCTAGAGATCAAACTGCCACAGGCATAGTGGAACTAGCTCAGCGACCGCTGTACTGCTTCGCGTAGTAGTCTTGGTAGGCGCCGCTGCGCACACGCTCCCACCAAGATTTGTTCTTAAGGTACCAGTCAACCGTTTGCTGCAAGCCGTCTTCAAACGTGTATGCCGGCGTCCAGCCTAGCTTTTCACACGCCTTACTGGAATCCATCGCGTAGCGAAGGTCGTGGCCCGGGCGGTCGGTGACATACGTGATGAGATCTTCACCTTTCCCAACAAGGCGCAGGATCTCTGTTACCACGAATAGGTTCTCGCGTTCCGCATCGCCACCAAAGTTGTAGACCTCACCCTTAAGCCCGTCTTCCATCGCGCGCTTGATGCCCCGACAGTGGTCGATTACATGAATCCAGTCGCGCACGTTTTTGCCGTCGCCGTAAATTGGCAGCGACTTGTTTTCGTGAGCGTTCGCGATCATGAGGGGAATTAGCTTCTCCGGGAACTGGTAAGGACCGTAGTTGTTCGAGCAGCGCGTGATAACGCAGTCCATGTCGTGCGTGTGGACGGCAGCTCGCACCAATAGATCGCTTCCAGCCTTGCTCGATGAGTATGGAGAGTTCGATTGCAGGGGTGTCTCTTCCGTGAAGAGGCCCGTCGGGCCTAACGATCCGTAAACCTCATCCGTGCTGACGTGCACGAACCGCTTGACGCTTGTATGGCGTGCTTGATCAAGAAGAACCTGGGTGCCAATGACATTGGTTTGGACGAATGCTGTTGCATCGAGCACCGAGCGGTCGACGTGACTTTCGGCCGCGAAGTGCACCACGATGTCGAACTTGTGGTTGGTGAACAGGTCCGACATGGCCTGAACATCAGTGATGTCACCCTTTACAAATGTGTAATTCGCGTGGCCTTCCACATCCGACAGATTCTCAAGGTTGCCGGCGTAGGTCAGCAAATCGAGATTTACGATCTTGTGATCGGTCTCCGTGAGCATCAGGCGCACGAAGTTGGAACCGATGAAGCCGGCGCCGCCGGTGACGAGGATTTTGCTCACAGTTGGACTCCGATAATCAGGTCAGCATCAATAATGCTTGCCGCGCAATGGCGCACTGCTGGCGTCATCTGGATTTGCCTCCGCAGCCGCTTGTGCAGCTTCATCGAGTGGCACATGGCGCGCAAGCGCATCCAGGTAATGTGGCAAGTGCTTGCCGCGGACCGCAGCAAGCTTCTCTGTGTCGAGCACGGACCATGCTGGCCGTACTGCTGGTAGTTTGAGATCCGCGGCAGTCTGCGTGCCAACCTCAATGTTTGTGATGCCGGCTGCGGCGAGTGTATCGATGGCAAATTGATGCCATGAACAATACCCCTCATTGGCCGCATGGTAGACGCCCCCGGCCGGCTTAAGCTTGTAGACGTCGAGCATCGCTGCGGCGAGATCGTGCGTCATGGTTGGTCGCCCCACCTGATCTGTGACGACTTTAAGCGTCCCCCCAGACTGCGCTCGATTGAGGATTGCACGTGGGAAGTTCTTGCCGCCAGGGCCGAATACCCAGCTCGTGCGGATTACGTAGAAGTCATTGCGGCCGTGAGCTAGGACAGCTTCCTCGCCAATGCGCTTGCTAGCGCCATAGACCGATAAGGGCTTAATGGCAGCGTCCACTGGGTAGGGTGTGCCATCTAGGGTGCCGTCAAAAACGAAATCTGTGCTGACATAGATCATGCCCGCCTCAATGCGCGCAGCGGCTTCCGCCACCCATGCTGTGGCCATGCCATTGATGCGGTATGCGACCAGCGGTTCGGCTTCGCAGCCATCAACGTTCGTTATGGCGCCACAGTGCATCACAAATGACGGGCGATGCTCTTGCATCGCTGACTCAATGGCATCGCGGCTGTCGAGCGGCATTTCCGCAACGTCTACACCACGGGCATCTAGGCCAAGTTCTTTAGCCTGGGCCACCAGTGTTCGGCCAAGTTGTCCAGCCGCACCAGTAATCAAGAGGTCGCAATGATTCGTCACTGTGCCTATGCCTACTTATCCATGCGGTTGGCCCCGCCGTCACGCACCAGTGACGCCGATCGGTATAGCGACTCGAATGTACCGGCGTCGGTCCACCATCCCTCTATGACTTCGCTAGAGAGGTTGCCGCGGCGAACATACTCATTGTTGACATCGGTAATCTCCAACTCGCCTCGGTCGGATGGCTTTAGGTCTCGGCAAATATTGAATACATCTGCGTCATACATGTAGATGCCGATCACCGCGAGATTGGTGTCTGGGTTGGTCGGCTTCTCGACGATCTTCTCAACCTTGCCGGACTCTGTAATGGTGGCGACACCGAAGCGCTCTGGATCATGCACTTCCTTTAGCATGATCTTGGCCCCGCCGCCTTGCGCTGCGAAATCGTCGGCAGCTTTCTTGATGTTGCCTTCGATGATGTTGTCGCCGAGCACGACACAGATGGAATCGCCATCGGCGAACTCCTCCGCGAGTTTCAGTGCATCGGCGATGCCACCTTCACCTTCTTGATACGCGTAACCGAGACGCTTTAAGCCAAAGTCAGAACCGTTGCGCAGCAATTGCAGGAAGTGGCCGGCGTAGTTGCCCCCGGTGACAACAATGATCTCCGTGATGCCAGCGTTCACCAAACACTGGATCGGGTAGTAGATCATTGGCTTGTCGTAGACCGCCAGCAGGTGCTTGTTCGTGATCTTCGTCAATGGGTAGAGACGGCTACCCAGGCCACCAGCGAGAACGACACCTTTCATGACAAATTACTCCGATTCAAGCTGTGTGCGATACCACGCGAAAGTCCTCGCCAATCCCTCCGCGAACCCAACAGTTGGAGCGAACCCAAACTGCTCTTTGGCCCGCGTGACGTCGGCTAGCGAATGACGCACGTCACCCACCCTTGGCGGTAAGCGCATTGGATCCGGTATCGGCTGGCTAGGCAATTGCTGACGCGTAAACGTGCATAACAGTTCGTAGATGTCGAGCACTGTGCGTGACTCGCCATATGCAAGGTTTACGGTATTGCATCCCGTGCTGGCGCCATCGAGGCATTGCAGGATGCCAGCGACGAGGTCTTCGACATACGTAAAGTCGCGTCCTTGGCCGCCGTCGCCGTCGATTCGAACCGGATTACCCAGGATCAAATTACGGCAAAACGCAGCAATGACGCCCGAGTAAGGGCTGTCGGCTGGCTGCCGGGGGCCAAACACGTTGAAGAAGCGCGTGACGACCACGTCCATATCAAAGACGCGCGCAAAGGAGCGGCAGTATAGCTCGCCGGATAGCTTTGCAGCTGAATACGGCGAGAGTGGGTCTTCCCGCAGGAGTTCGTGCTTCTGCTTCGCGTCATGATTGCCGTAGGCGGAGCTGCTGCCGGCATAGACAACGCGCGCGCCACCAAGATGGGCAGCCTGCAAAACGTTGGCTGTGCCGGTCGCACAGGCTTCATGAGTCTCTAGCGGTTGCTCTAGCGATCGGGCGACGGACGGTAAGGCCGCTAGGTGGACGACCTTTTTGATGCCGCTCATCGCCTTCTCGACGTCGTCGAAGTTCGCTACGGATCCTTCAACGAACCTGACATCTAAACCACTCAGATTGTCGAGCGAGCCAGTGGCGAGGTTGTCGAGAACTACAACCTCACGCCCACTTGCGCACAGTTTTTGGCATATGTGCGAACCGATGAAACCCGCGCCTCCGGTAATCAATACACCATCGGTCATGGAAGTCTCCGGGCACTCTTCTCTTCGGTGTACCAACGGCAGAACTTTTTCACACCGTCAGCAAGTGGCGTCGCGGCACGGTATCCAAGTTCGGCTTCTGCGCGGCTGACATCTGCATAGGTGATCGGGACATCACCAGGCTGGTCAGGTTGCTTGTCTAGCAATGCAGGCTTCTCGAGAGCTGCCTCAATGTGTTGCACCAACTCTGACAACGAAGTCGTAGCGGCACCACCAAGATTGTAGATCATGTAACCGCCATCGCGGTTCATTGCTGCGCGAATGCCGGTGACGATGTCTTCGACATAGGTGTAGTCGCGTCGAGAGTTCCCATCACCAAAGAACGGGATCTTGGTGCCGTCGGTGATCGCGCGGGCAAATTTGTGGATTGCCATTTCTGGTCGTTGCCGCGGACCATACACCGTGAAGAAGCGTAGGCACGTCATCGGGTTGCCGTGCAGGTGGTGCCACGTGTAGCACAGGACCTCACCAGCCTTTTTGCTGGCGGCGTATGGTGAGACCGGCCGGTCTACTGCCTGCGTCTCTGAGAACGGCACTTCTTTGTTGCCGCCATACACCGACGAACTGCTGCCGAACACGAAGCGGACATTCTTGTCTGTGATTTGCTCCAGCAGGATCTGCGTGCCTTTCACATTGACGTCCATGTATCGCACGGGGTCTTGCAGCGATGGGCGAACGCCTGCAAGTGCTGCTAAGTGCACCACAGTGTCAACTCCTGCGACGGCCCGCTTGCAGGCGTCCTCATCAAGGAGGTCGCCTTCTAGGAACTCAAATCGGTCGCCACCCGTTTGCCGCAGCATTTCGAGGTTCCGATGCTTGATTGCGGGATCGTAGAAAGGATCGAGGCTGTCTAGGACTCGTACACGCCCCCCCTCCAACAAGATCTTTTGCGACAGATGCGAGCCGATGAAGCCAGCACCACCAGTTATCAATGCGAGTGTCATGAGGCGAGACTGTGACAACTGTGGTACCGGATCCCTGGTCCCTATTGCAATGCACAGTGCAGCGAAATAGACGCCTATCCGCCGTCAATTCGGAACAGACGCAACGAATGAGGCTGAAACGACTAGAATGTGGGCTATGCGCAACTCTTCAAGCATCAAGTTCGCGGCTGCCCTCGTTCTGGTGGTCGGTGCCGTGGCGGCTCAAAAGAAGGCTCTGCCTCCGGTCGATCCGAACCTGCCAGCCCGCCTCAAGGAGCTGCGGGATTTGGTTAAGGACCGCAAGATGACTTTGGATTTTCAGGCGATTGGTCTGATGCAGAGCCTCACAAAGGACGTTGCCAAGGTGAACCCGAAGGATCAGGCGAAAATTGGCAAGGCGCTAGGTGGCGTTTTCAAAACTGGCAAGGTTCGGACGGGCGGAAAAGCAATCCTCTACCGCGAAACGAGTGATGCCTTGGCGAAGCTAGAAACGCACGGTAGCAAAGAACTTCTGAGGGCATGTGAGAACAAGCGCTTCAAGGATGACATTGGGCTTCGGGCTCACATGTTGCGAGCGTTGGGCAAGACCAAGGACGTGAAGCAGATCGACTTCCTGATCGAAGTCACGTCGAGATCCCCGCATGACGAGCTGCGTGCGGCGTCTGGCCAGGGACTCAGCAACTACAAGCACGCCAAGGACAAGACGCAGCGCAAGATCGTCAAAGAGATCATCAAGGCATGGGGATCACTGGAATCTAAGGCCAACCAAGCGGTTTCTAATGATCCGAATGGACCGCAGGATTTTGGTCCGCAAAATGCTCGCCGCACGCTCCGTGTGGCGCAGGGCAAGTGGGTCGCGACGCTGCAAACTCTGACCGGCGTATCGCAGTCCAACTTTATGGCATGGCAGCGTTGGCAGAATAAGAACAAGGGCTGGAAGCCACCGAAATAGCATCAGCGATGCGATGCGGCCAGGTGAAGCGATCTCAGGCGTTGAAGGGGTCTCGATGAATCGCCCAAGTAGGGTAGACTGCGCGCGTGCGGTTACCCCTCCCGCATAGGCAGCATGGTTCGATCCCAGATTCTTTGCGCATCCATTGCGCTATGTTTAAGCGGCGTGTTGGCGGCGCAAGTCGTCAACAGTGGTGAGGAAACTCCACCTCCGCAACCTACGTCAACCCTGCTAGGTCGGTTGAAATTTGGGCGGATTGCCCTCGAGACTGCAGAGGAAATTGCGGTCGAACTTCGTCAGCGGCGCACCAAGTCGCGACTCTACGCGAGCAAGATTCTGCGGGATCACTATGTTCGGCGCGAAAAGGCGTTTGAGAAGCTGTCGCTGAAAGTGCTGCGGGATTTCGAGAAGTTGACGAGGAAGGCTCAGAAAGATCTTCTGGGCAAGGAGGGCCGAGCAGAGGTGGCTTTGCTGCGCAAGGAAGCGCTGGCGGTGTCGCGGCGCAGCAGTCTCAGCAAGCAGCAGATAAAGAGCGATGTTGATCCTCGCGTTGCGAAGTTGCGCGAGAGACTCCTGCCGAGCATGGCAACTGTACTGGCCATAGACCCGGGACTTGATGACCAGTTGCAGGGCCTGCGCCAGACGCATCGCGAGTTACGTGACTGGCATGTGGTCTACGCATCGATGACGGAAGGGCTAGAGCTACACGAAGATGCTGCCAAGCACTTCGTTAAGTACCCGCCGCCCGAGCATCCAGGTGAAAGCGAACGCATCGATCTGATCATCTCATTCGCGCTATTTGCCGGGCTGCCGATGACTGGTGCCGATCGAAGTGCGCTGGCTGCGAATGAGGCGATTCGGGTCAGGACACCGCCTGAAGAATATCTCGGAACGTTGCGGCTCAACGAGATCCGATATTTGCTCGGCCTCAGCTTGGTTCAGATTGATGAGAAGCTGTCCGACGCGGCACGTGACCATTCCAAGGACATGGCCACGATGGGATTCTTCTCTCATACATCGCCTGTTGCTGGCAAGGAACGCTTCGGACAACGTGCCTCGAACTTTGGCACTAGCGCCGGAGCAGAGAACATCGCTGCTGGTCAGCGCAGTGGTCATGGCGTGATCGAGTCTTGGTGGTATAGCCCAGGCCATCACCGCAACATGCTTGGCGGGCATCGGCGCACGGGGCTGGGCCGCCATCAGACGATGTGGACGCAGATGTTCGGTGGATAGCCCCCGCTGCAAAAGGACTGGCATTAGTCGGAATTACGACTAGGGACATTCGGGCTAGTAGCCTAGGAGATCCTGACGGATGCCGTAAATGCGGCTACAATTGTATGGCACGCCTGCCCCGGAGTGCCACCGACCTTCATGCAGCTCTACTTCGCCCTTGCTAGCGCAATATTGTGCGCTACTGCCACTGCACAGCTACCGCCGATGTATCCTCCGGTGGAGAACCAGCAGACCCCTGAGAAGGTCATGCTCGGGAAGTTTCTGTTTTGGGAGGAGCAGCTTTCTAGCGACAACTCGGTTGCTTGTGGCACGTGCCACTTGCCTGAGTTCGGCGGTGGCGACGGGCGCACTCCGCAAGCCATCAACCCTGGCCTAGATCAGGCTTATGGCACCGCCGATGACATCCATGGATCCGCTGGAATTGTCCGGCAGTTGCGTAGCGGCAACTTTGTGCCCTCCACGACGTTTGGCATGCGACGACAAGTCACTGCCCGTGTGTCTCCATCCAATATTGGCGCTGGTCACCATGCAGCGTTGTTTTGGGATCAACGTGCTAGCGGAACGTTCGTCGACCCAGAAACAGGCAACACCCTAATTCCCTTCAATGGCGCTCTAGAGTCGCAATCGCTTGGCCCGATTCTGAGTTCGGTGGAAATGGGAAGGGTTGGGCGAACGTGGAACGATGTGCGTCAGAAGCTGCAAGTGGTGTCGCCCATGAAGCTCGCGAGCAACTTGCCAGCAGGCATGGTAGCTGCCCGCCTCGTCCTTCCCACATACCCCGATTTGTTTACGGCAGCTTTTGGTGACCCGGCCATCAATGCTGCACGCATCGCGTTCGCTCTTGGAGCGTATCAGCGGACGCTCAACCCCGATCAAACACCCTGGGATGCGTTCATTGCGGGCAACAATTCTGCCATGACACCCTACGAGCGGCAGGGTTGGCAGCTGTTCCAGAATGCGGGTCGGTGCATCTCGTGCCATTGGACCCCCTTGTTCTCCGATGATTTGCCTCACAACCTAGGGCTGCGTCCGAGCGCTGAGGATATTGGCGCATTCGCTACCAGCGGTTTCTCGTTTGATATCGGTGCATTCAAAACACCGACACTGCGCAATGCAGGCTTGCGAACGCGCCTGTTCCACAATGGTCAAAGTGCGGGCCTCGCTGATTCATCGCAACTGACCGACCCGGCTTCGACACTCAACGTTTACCTCGTGGGTGGCGGCGTTGACTTGAGCAACCTTGACCCGTTCATGCTGCCGCTGACGCCTCAGCTCACCGCGGCGGATGTCGAAGTCATTCAAGACTTCGTCATGACGGCTTTGACGGATCCGAGATGCGAAAACGCTCTGCCTCCATTTGATCATCCTGACCTCCGGAGCGCTGTCGTTGCGCCACCGCGCCAATATGGACCGTCGCTATCGGGGGCGAGCGAACCGTTTGTGATCGACTCTGCGCCGCCATTTCCAGGCAATCTAGACTATCGCCTCGGAATCGCTGGCGGCGATGGTGCTGGCTTAGCGTTGCTCACCTACGGCTTCCAATCGTACGAGCCGAGCCTCACGTTCGCTGGGCTACCGTGGCACGTGGACGTGTACGATTGGATACCGATTGTTCTGCAAGGTCTCCCTGGCGAGCCGGGGTATGCAACGCTGCGACTGCCCATTCCTGATGTGCCGACGCTATCGAACTTCCCGCTCTATTGGCAGGTCTTCGTCGATGATCCTCTTGCTCCGAGCGGTATCGCTAGCAGCAAGGGCTGGGAATTTATCATCCAATAGAGGGCATGCTATGCATGCCTGCTATTGGGCAAGCTAGCGCTCAAGGTTGCCGTTGACCGAGCGCTGTATCCCGCATGGGTTGTCATCGCGAAGTTCCGCGGGGAGCAGTTCCTGTGGCCAATCTTGCCAGCACGCAGGTCGCACCCATCGCGTAATCGAGGTCGTGCCGACGGCAGAAAATCGCGCATCCGTAGCTGCTGGGTAAGGTCCTCCGTGCACCATTGCCGTTGAGACCTCGACGCCCGTTGGAACACCGTTGGCGATGATTCGGCCAACTTTGCTGCGCAGTGTATCGAGTACTGGTTGATGAGATGCGAAATCATCGTCATCACCATGGACTGTTGCCGTCAGGTGGCCATCAAGTGATTCAAGAACCTGCTGCAGTTCTGTCATGGACCGACATGCAACGGTCAGCATTGCCGGTCCGTAAATTTCCGACCGCAGGCGTTCATTAGCGAGCACAGCTTTGGGTGAAGCGCTCAGTAGTGCTGGGCCAACTTCTGCAATGCCTAGTTCTTCGGGCGTTGCGGCCTTGTCAATGTTGACGTCCAGCTTGGTCACGTCGCTGATGGCGCGCTCATAGCTGTTGCGAATACTCGAATGCACTGCTGTGCCAGAAGGGGCATTGCAAAGCTGCGATTGCAAGACCTCGGCGAAGGACTGGTCGCCCTCCCCCTCTAGCCATAGGACAATGCCTGGTTTGGTGCAGAATTGCCCCTGAGCTAACAGGCAGGATGCGGCGACCTGTTCGGCGATTTTGTTGCCGCGAGTTGCCAGTGCTTTCGGCAACACCACCAGTGGATTGGCGGATCCCATCTCGGCGAAGACCGGAATCGGGTTCTTTCGATTGGCGGCTTGTTGGAATAGAGCTCGGCCACCGTTGTGCGAGCCTGTGAAGCCGACCGCCTTGATCGCATCATGTTCAACCAACGCCCCACCGGTCGCTTGCGTGCGGCCATGCAGCAATGAGAACGTTCCGGCTGGCAGCCCCAGGGATTTGACCGCATCGAAGATTACGCGGCCCACCATCTCGCTGGTGCCTGGATGTGCAGGGTGACCTTTGACGACTACTGGACAACCAGCAGCTAATGCCGAAGCGGTGTCGCCACCGGCGACCGAATAGGCCAAGGGAAAGTTACTCGCACCAAAGACCGCTACTGGTCCAAGGGGGATCAGCATCCGGCGCAGATCAGGCTTGGGCATTGGTTCACGCGCTGGATCGCCGTGATCAATGTGTGCGTCAACCCACGATCCCTCGTCCAACAACGCTGCGTACTGCTGCAGCTGCATGACTGTGCGAGCTCGTTCACCTTGAACGCGCGCTGGCGGCAAAGCAGTTTCCGCATGCATGCGATTGACTAGGTCGTCACCGAGTTCATTGAGGCCGTCGGCAATCATCCGCAGTAAAGCCGCGCGCTTGCTAGGCGCGGTCGCCGCAAATTCGGGCGCAGCTGCCGCGGCGGCATCGCAAGCCCGCTCGACCTGCACCGCCGTAGCCTCCGCGTAGCCAGGTTCCAGATTGTGTCCAGCCACTGGGTCGACACCATGAAACGTCTCGCCATCGGATGTCTCTGCGGCGCCGGCAATGAAGTGCAAACCTTGAAGGTTCGACATCAGAGTGCCTCCAACCTGAGGGCGGTATTGGATTGGAGCAGAATGCGTTTAGGGATGGAGTTCAGCATGCAGGCCACAAGCGAAAGCCTAGCCAGCCGCTGGCGCAAGCATTGCTCGATCCTTACCTGCTAGCTTTCTCATACTCTGCTAAGTGCATACGCAATATCACGCGGATTTCCCTCGTTCTCAGCTCGCTGGTCACGCCAATGCAGTGCACCGTTCCGGGGCTACTTGTTTGTGCTGGCGCGTGTGGCGCACATTCGCGATCCTGGATGCATGGAGCAGCGCCTCGGACCCGCAGACGAAACAAGGTTGATTGAGAAGCTAGGGATCAAGCAAACCCGGCGGCACATTTTCTTGTGCTGCGATCAGCCGAAGCCCAAGTGCTGTGATCGTGAGCGTAGCTTGCGAGCATGGGATTACCTGAAGAGGCGGCTAAAGGAGCTTGGTCTATCGGAGCAAGGTGGCGTGCAGCGAAACAAGTCACACTGCCTTCGTATCTGTGTGAATGGCCCAATAGCTGTCGTTTATCCCGAAGGTGCTTGGTATCGCGATTGTGATCCAGAGGTGCTCGAGGAGATCATTCAGAAGCACTTGATCGGTGGTGAGATCGTCGCCGAGCATTGTATTGCGACGCATGCTTTGCCGGGCCCGGAGGGCCGTTCGTGAAGGCTGCTTTTGATGTGACCCCCTGCAATCGCTGGCTTGGGTTTCAGTTGATCAGCCGTAACCGCGAACGAGTCGTGATTGATCAAGCAGTGCGGCGCGAAATGTTGCAGGAGTCAGGCGTCGTGCAAGGAGGACTCCTAACTGCGCTGGCTGACACTGCTGCTGTCTATTTGCTGTGGCCTGATTTGGATGGCGACAAATGCATGACGGGCACGACGGTAAGCATGCAGTTCTTAACTGCTGCTATTCCTGATGCGGAGTCATTGCGTGCGGTTGCAGTGCCATTACGTGTTGGTCGGACAGTTGCCGTGTGCGAAACCTGCATTCATCAGGGCGATCGGCTCGTTGCAAAGGGCACCTTCACGTTCTTGCTGCGCGATAAGCGATGACGGCACTACTTATTGACGAGCCCACAACGGGTCCTACTGATGCCGTTACGGTCATTCTAGCGCATGGCGCTGGGACCTCGATGGACCATGATGGCATGCAGTCTTTGGCGACAGGATTTGTCGAACGTGGATTTCGTGTGGTCCGCTTCGAGTTCCCCTTCATGCATGCGCGCCGACAAGGGCGTCGCCCAGGGCCAGATCGCATGCCTAAATTACAGGCGTGTTTTCACGAGGTGATCGCGACAGTCGCGGCTCCTGTCGTGCTTGCCGGTCGCTCAATGGGCGGGCGAGTTGCGACCATGATTGCCGACGAAATCGAGGCAGAGGCGGTGATTGCGTTTGGATATCCGTTCCACCCCCCGAAAAAGCCAGAGAAGCTTCGCACGGCCCACCTCGAAAACTTGCGCACCAGAACATTGATTGTGCAAGGCGAGCGCGACCCTTTTGGCACACAGCCGGAAGTCGAGTCCTACTCGCTATCAGCCCAAGTCGAAATGCTATGGCTTGCAGATGGCGACCACTCGCTGACACCGCGCAAGAAGAGCGGGTTTACCTACGAGCAGCACATCGCCATGGCGTTAGACCATGCTGCCTCGTTCATTCGCAAGAGCTAGCGTCCGTGCTGCTCGGTGAGGTGTCGCATAAAGGCATCCCCACCAAAGTCGTTTTCGAAGTCGCGCCAGCAAACGTGAACGTGATTGGCATCGTTCTGCGTGCAGTCGTATTCAATGGCAAAGTCTTTGCCATGAATGCGGTAGTAATGCCCCTTGCCTGGCTCTGTGCTGCCCGCCCACGCAAACGAGACACCTTCCAGACTGCTATGGATGCGCTCCAGTTCGGCGGTCGCAACATCGGGTCGAAGGGTGTTTGCGTGAACTTCAATCAGGCTCCAAAGCATGTGCCTCGACAGCTCGCTCATCTCGGACCATGCTAAGCCACGCCGCGGGCCAAGTTTCGCGGGAGCCTTGCCAGGGCCGAGCAATACATCCGCTGGCGCATCGGCGGCAATGATCGCTTTCTGCAAATCTGCGTGGTTGAACGTTTTCAGCAACTCCCGGGCAAGCGATTCTTCGGCCTCTAATACGGGGGATCGCGCAAACTCTTTGGGAACGATGTGTGGATTCGTTCCTAAAAAGTGAGGGGTGTGCGCAACCAACATGCCATTGACCACCACCATCCTCAGCGACAGATGATGACCTTGGTAGCGAACGACATAGGTTCCATCAGGCGATGGAGTCCCCGAGACAAGCAGCGCATAGCGATCGGGATCGCGATGAGTGGCTGGCTTGTTCGGTTTCGACTCCAATTGGTGCAAGACGTTTTCTAAATCGGCAATCGCCATCGCCTTGGCATATCCCGTCGCGCTCAGCATGGTGCGTAGCACTTGATGGGCTAGGTCCTTCTGCTTGCCATTGAGAGCCCCCATCTCGACGCCGGCGTAGCGGCCGGGAACGAAGTGCCAATTAACGGCCTCCTTGTCGGTTAGCTCGCCCAGCGCAGAGTCACGCTGCTGGTTATCCAGTGACGCCAGAAACGCACTGGTCGCTTCGGATAACTCGAAGCCAACCGACGAAGCGGAGCGCATGGTGCCACACCCGGCAGCCAGCAAGAGGACCAACGACAACGACAAGTAACGCATGATGCCTATCTTGAAATCTGTTCAAGAGGCCAATTAGCCCCTGACCAACCAGTGCGACACCACCAACTGGGTTGGCAGTTTCGCTATTTGATGTCTAGTGCGGCCGCAACCAAAGCTGCTTGCTCCGCCTTATGGCGTTGCAGAGAACCCGTTGCCGGGCTTGCCGCGGCACGACGCGATGACTGGCTGTGCCACGCCAAGCGGTCGCGAACAAAGTGCCACGAACCCATGTTCTCAGGTTCTTCCTGGCACCACACAAACTTTGCTTGCGAGTAGCGAGCCTGCAGTGCGGCGAGCATTGATCGCGGCCACGGATATAGCAACTCACAACGCACAAGTGCAACACTGCGATCATCGCCGCGCGCAGCAACCAAGTCGTAGTAAACCTTGCCCGAGCAAACGACCACACGCTTAACTGCGGATGGCTTCTCAATCGCATCGTCATCAATTACAGCGCGGAACGATTGATCACTAAGTTCCGACAACGTCGCGCCGGCCATCTTTTGGCGTAGCAGACTCTTAGTGGTCATGACGATCAACGGCTTTCGATCCGGATCGAGTGCCTGCGCTCGCAGCAAATGGTGATAACTTGCCGCACACGATGGCATCGCCACGCGCATGTTGTTCTCGGCGCACAGTTGCAAGAAGCGCTCCAGGCGCGCCGAGCTATGTTCGGGCCCTTGGCCGTCATAGCCGTGCGGCAACAGCAAGGCCACAGACGACTGTTGTTGCCACTTTGCTTCACCAGCTGCCAAGAACTGGTCAATCTGGATCTGGGCACCGTTTACGAAGTCGCCGAACTGCGCCTCCCAGAGGGTTAGGCCGGACGGAGTGACAACGCTGTAGCCATATTCGAAGCCAAGCGCTGCTTCTTCACTAAGCAGTGAGTCAACGACCACGTAAGGAGCTTGATCATCGGTGAGATGGTTTAGGGGCACAAAGCGGCGGCCATCAACTGCATCGAACAAGGTTGAGTGGCGCTGACTAAATGTGCCGCGACCACTATCTTGCCCCGCCAATCGAACTGGCACGCCACTCGTCACTAGGCTCGCGAACGCCAACGTCTCTCCGGTAGCGAAGTCGATGGGGTCATCGCCCTCGATCATGCCAGCGCGACGACCGAGCACTCCTTTGAGTTTGGGGTGCGGGGTGAAGTCATCAGGCCAGGCCAACAGCTTTGCGTTCCATTCCCGCAGTTGCGTGTCTGAGACCGGAGGCGTGTCTGGTTGCCATTCTTGGTCACCGATATCGGCTGGCAACGAAACAGCGGGCGGTTCGGTGCCACGCACTTCGTCTAGCGACTCCTTGAGTCGCAACTGGACCTGCTCGTCGTAGCTTGCAACCTCTTCCTTTGGCAGGACGCCAGCACGCACGAGGTAGTCCTGGTAGATCGAGCGAACCGTTGGGTGTGCCTCGATAGCGCGATACAGGAGTGGCTGGGTGTAGCTTGGCTCGTCGCCTTCGTTGTGACCGTGTCGGCGGTAGCACGTGATGTCGAGCACAACATCCGTGTGGAATTGTGTGCGATAGTCGAAGGCCAAGCGAATCATGCGGACGGCCGCGAGCGGATCGTCACCATTCACATGGAAGATCGGCACCTGAATGGCCTTGGCAACATCAGTGCAGAATGGCGTGCTTCGTGAGTCCTTCGGAGAGGTCGTGTAACCAATTTGGTTGTTGACCACGATGTGCACCGTGCCACCTGTGCGGTAGCCATGCAATTGCGACATCTGGAGCGTTTCAAAGACCACTCCTTGTCCCGCAAATGCGGCGTCACCATGCACAAGGATGGGCATGACTTCGTCCCAGATCTCGTGACCTGGTGAGTTGTCAGACTGATCTTGACGCGCGCGGGCCATGCCCTGCACAACCGGGTCGGCCGCCTCAAGGTGGCTTGGGTTGCATGCCAGTTCAATGGCTACCGTTCGTCCCGATGCCGTTTGATAATCGGCACTCGCACCTAGGTGATATTTCACGTCACCTGATCCTTGCGCCATCGAAGGATCTAGGTAGCCCTCAAACTCACCAAAGATCTTTGTCAGCGGCTTGTGCATGACGTGCGCAAGCACGTTTAGGCGACCGCGGTGTGCCATGCCGATGACGGCGCGTTGGACACCGCCTTCTGATGCGCGCTCAAGCAGCGCATCGATCGTTGGCACCAGGGTCTCGCCGCCCTCAAGAGAGAACCGCTTGTGACCGACAAAGCGCGTATGCAAGAACTGCTCAAACGCTTCTGCTTCGACCAGCTTGTCTAGGATTCGCAGTTGAGACTCTTTCGAGATGGCCTCTTCGTTGCGATTGCCTTCCATGCGCTTTCGCAGCCATTGACGCTGGTCCTGGTCGGCGATGTGCATGTATTCCACGCCAATGTTGCGGCAGTAGGTTAGATGCAGTCCTTCCTGGATCTCGCGCAGCGTTGCGAATGGCTTTGTGGTTACGCCGTTGGCAAAGAACATACGTTCCTTGTCCCAAATCGTCAGGCCATAGCTGGCCATGTCGAGTTCCGGTAGATCTTTGGGCTCAAAGGTCAGCGGGTCGAGTTTTGCTAGCACATGACCACGCACGCGGTAGCTGCGGATGTAGGTCATCACGCCCGCGGCACGCTCAAGGTTCTCCGATTCGCGTAAGCTTGAGCCGAGGGGTGGTCGTCGGTCGACGCTGTTTTGAACGGGCCTATACGGCACCTTTAGAGATGCGAAAATGTCCTCGTAGAAATTCTCTTCGCCCAGTAGCAGCTTGTGAATCCAATCGAGGAATTGCCCTGATTCAGCACCCTGGATGACGCGATGGTCATACGTGCTGGTCAGCATCATTACTTGCGATACGCCTAATTCCGTAATGGTCTCGGCGGCCGCCCCTTGGAACGTTGCGGGGACGGTGATTGCACCGGTCGCCATGATGAAGCTCTGCCCCACCATCAATCGCGGTAGCGAACTCACTGTCCCGATCGTCCCAGGATTCGTCAGCGTGCAGGTCGTTCCGCTGAAATCGGCAGGGGTCAATTTGCCCGTGCGCGATTTTTTGATCTGATCGTTAAAGCCACCGAAGAACCCAGCGAAGTCGAGACCTTGAGCATCCTTGATGCTCGGCACCACTAAACTGCGCCGTCCGTCCTTGCCCGGCAGATCGACTGCGATACCGATGTTGAGCGATTTGCCCATGCGTCGGAACGACTTGCCATCCTGCTCCACATATTGCGCAGCCATTGCTGGGACGCGCAGCATGGCTTGCACCATGGCCCATCCAATCAGATGCGTGAAGCTGACCTTTGGCAAATACTGACCAACCTGGTGGCGATTGATTGAGTATCGATTCTCAATCAGCACCTTAACTGGAACCTCACGCGTCGACGTTGCCGTCGGCACGCTCAGGCTCTCCGCCATGTTCTTGACGATCTTGCCAGCTATCCCAACCAGCGGTGTTAACTCGTCACTGGTCTCAGCAGGAATCGCAACCGGCGCAGGCTTTGGTTTGCTGACGGCTCGGTGCTCCGGCGGGAGCTCCGTTTCGAACCACGATCGCCACTCCTCCGGCACAGAATCCGGCGCTTCAATGTAATCGCCGTAGACCTTCTCTGCGTAAGCCGCGTTTAGGCCGAATACTTCTTCAAAATCTGGCTGATGCATGACAGTGACTTGGCCACAGGCGAATCATTGCCGCGGCGCTCGATCGATACGGGTGCCTATGCGGGCACAATACAAATGCGAATTAGCGGTCATGGATGGAGCCGCAACACTTCGCAACAGCGCCGATGGAAACGGCGCGCCGCGCAGCGCAGCGGTCATCCAGCCAGGTGGCGCGCTACTTCTTCGACAACAAGAGGACCATGCGACGCCCTTCCTGGCGCACACCAGATTCCACCTTGGCGATGTCCGAGAGATGCTTGACCACTTCTCGAATGACTTGCTCGCCAACTTCGCGGTGGGCCATTTGACGGCCACGGAACAAGCAACAGACAAGAACCTTGTCGCCACCTTCGAGGAACTCGCGCGCGTGCTTGACCTTCGTCAGCAAATCGTGCTCGCCGGTGCCTGGACGGACGCGAAGCTCTTTCACCTGCACTTGGTGCTGCTTGCGGCGACTGGCTTGTTCCTTTTTCTTTTCCTCGTACTTCCACTTACCGAAGTCCATGATGCGGACCACGGGGGGCCGCTGGTTCGGGGCGATCTCGACAAGATCCAGGTTCTTTTTGACGGCAACAGCGAGCGCATCGGCAGTCTCCATGACGCCTAGCTGTTCGTTGTCTTCATCGATGACTCGAACCTGACGGATACGAATTTGGTGGTTAATTCGTGGGCCGCGATCCTGGGGAGGACGACGACGAGGGTCCGGCTTACCGGCCATTTGGCCTCTTCAACTGCAACACGTGGATACTGACTCCTCTGGGTTCAACTATTAGAAAATCCCGGCTGGCGCATCCGCGCCGAGACTGCCGAGGACTGGAAGACTATTTGTCTTCCGCCCCCACCGCAACGGCGTATCGGCACCCCAAGCCCGGCGAATCAAGAATCGCTAGCTAAGATTTTAGGCGTATTGGGGTCTGCGAGCTGCCCTGTAGCTGCCATGCCACCTAAATCAACCGGCCCTGGCAGCGCATTCTCAGGGCATAGATGGCATAGATCATGCCTATACCAATGTGGACTGGGGCGCTTGCCTTGGCACTGCGCGCGCGGATCTGCGCC
>Ga0315331_10000804_pt1 | contig 22580 bp, 30 predicted proteins | sample M160m34915metaG_FD_203456 | JGI IMG/M metagenome (GOLD analysis project Ga0315331, IMG submission 203456) | Ammonia-oxidizing marine archaeal communities from Monterey Bay, California, United States - M1 60m 34915 | ecosystem: Environmental > Aquatic > Marine > Intertidal zone | place: USA...
GATCAGCCAAGAAATTTAGCTAAATCTGTTACCGTCGAATGAAAAAATTATTTCAAACTGTATGTGAAACACCAATTAATGCACCCAAGGAAGCATTTAATCTTCATGATTGGGTTTTCACTCTGTCAGATAAGGACTATCAAACCACAGCACGAGGACATATTGCTGCTGGATCAAGTATTCACATTGATGGAACACAGACATCTGTCAATGTAGAGAGCGTTGGGGGAAACTTATTGGTCCAACACTATGTAGCAGAAGTTAAAAAACCTGATTACGTTAAGATGGTTTCTATGTCTGATCTTTGGTTAATGAAGTTAGTACATGTAGTTGTGAAAGTTACATGGGAAATGCGTCTAATTTCTGTTTCTGAAAATGAATGTAAATTCCAAAACACTGTATTGGTAGAACACCCTAATTTCATTATGAAGATTTTGTCTGCTCTAGCATTAGGCGGTTATTTTGTGAGAAAACATAATGAAGAAGAAACCCCTTTGTTTGCTCAAAACTTATATGAAAGAACATTTAAAGGAAATGAAGATTAAGGTGTCTACATAATATGAGTAAAAAATTATTAATTTCTAATTCAATCATGTGGGCAGCAGCAATTCTTGTTGTTGCTATAGTTGAAGATAAACAGTTTGCAATTTTGATGCTTGTTGTATTAGCAACAATTTCATTAATGTTTTTAAAGAAAGGAAATGAGCAGCAAAAGTAGAAACTTTTGTACTACTCCGTTACAGTGAAATAATTACGATTATTGATTTAGAAACGAAAGAATGAATGAACTAAATAAACAAAACAAGATAATTACTTATATTTTTGAATTGGGACTCATTAAAAACGTAAATGAGACTAGGCAATTTATGAGAGAAAATTCTTCTCCTTATGTTTTTAATTGCTCAGAACCCAAAACCATAAGATTTGAATGGTTTATATCCGAAGATGAGAAGTCAGCAACATTAATAGAAATGTTTGAAGATAGTGATGCTGCCAAATTAAGATTAGAAAATCACTCTGAAAGCCATCTTGTTAAAGAGTTTCCAGAGTATTTTGAAATTAAGAACTTTATTGTTTTGGGCGACATTAAACCTGATATGAGGGATAAGTTAGTAGACTGGGATGCAGATTTAAGAGGAAATGTAGGCGGTTTTTTTAAAGGATTAGATTAATAATGATTCATGTTGCAACGGAAACTCTGCCGCCGTCGAATAAGTCAAAATGGAAATAAACTGGACAGCAGTCGGCTGGATTATAGACATGACCCTTAATGGTTTGGCGTGGCTTATTATTGCAGCACTTTTTTTGATATTAATTGATATGACTGACACATGGACAAGAAAAGTTATTAAATGGATGGATAAAGCTGATAAATGGACAAGAAAATTAATAGATATCTTATTTGAGTGGATTCAAAAAAAGAATCTTAAAATAATCTCCAGCATTATATTGCTAATTATTTTTGGTATTCTTGCTCAGCTAGGAATAATACCCAAGCTGGTTACTTAATTTAAAAAACACAAAATTAAAATTAAAAATTATCTTGAAAGATTAAATAATCTAAAGTATGTTTAATTTATACACAATTTTATAGGAAAAAAAATGCTTGGATTAGAAAAAATTGAAAATGCATATCTAGTTATACTGCGCTATATGATTATTGTAGTTGCAACTTTAGCTCTTTTAGCCTCTGGCTATATGTTACTTAATGGCTTTGCTAAACAGCTAACAGGAGACCCAGATTTGCCTACAAAAAACTTTGTAAAAAGCGCAAATAATACTATACCTACCACCACCCTAGCTCTTTCGTGGATATCAGATAGTGAGAAAGAGAGTATGGAAGAGTTCATAGCAGCAAATAAAATTAAGGGACATTATTCTAAAAGGATGACAGAGGAACCGACCTTACAATCACTTGCTAATAACTTTTTAATAAATGCATTTGGAGTATCTTACAATAATGATAATGCTCTAACTGATATGGTGTATGGAGATAATGGAGTTTCTTGGACAAACAGATATTCCAATATTGAATCTTCAAAATCAGATAATCTGAATTTGCTTTACAACTCTATGTTAAGAAATCATTTAGAGAACCTAGATGATTTATCGCCATGGTTTGCACAATTAAGCGATGACAGACGCAAAGCTTACCAAGACCATCTTCTTAAAGATACAAATGGGAACGTTCAAAGATACATAGCTAGATTCAACAATGAGTGGGAGTATTGGCTTGAAGATCTTGGAGATGAATACGATGCTGACTTAGCAGAAGCTCAGATGACCAGAAGTTTAGCCAGCATGAGTTACTATGCTGCGGGAATAGCATTCGCTATATTTTTAGCAGTTATGTTCATGTCTTTAATTGCATTTATTGAGAGAAATACGTCCAAAATAGCAAATAAATAGCTTGCCTATATATAGCCAAACACACCCCTTTGGTTTCAAAGGGGTAGAGCAATAATAAGGATCTTAAATATAATTTGGCTAAGGATATTCTGTTACGGTGGAATAAGGAAAGTTTTCCCTGTTGATCGCTGTTCTTTTTAGTCTTATTTGAGGAAGTCACATGAAGCTTAGATAAACACAATTATAATGTTGGTGGCAGGGGTGCCCATAGTGTTCTAAAATGACAATGTGAAACTAAAGTTTATTTCTAATGCTTGTTGTATAGTTGAATCAAATAGAGGAACAAAAATTGTTTCTGACCCATGGCTGGATGATGGGGTGTTTGATGGTTCTTGGTGCCACTTTCATGAACTAAAAACAACTTGGGATGATTTGCAGTGTGTTGATGCTGTATATGTAAGCCATGTCCATCCTGACCATTTTGACCATAGGCACTTTCAATTTCCAAAAGACACTCCTATTATTGTTCTTGATCATGGAATGAACTTCCTTCACAAAAAATTAATATCGATGGGCTACACCAACCTTATCAAGATCAAAAACTATGAGTCTTTGTCATTTAAGGATTTTAAACTGTCCCTATTCGCTCCTTTTGCAGGACATAATTTTTTTGAAGAAAATACCAAGATTGGAAACTTGATTGACTCTGCCATTGTTTATGAGGCTGATAATCAGTCAATATTCAATGCTAATGATAATACCCCAAACCCTGATTCATGTCTGGAGCTCAGAAAACATTTTGGGACATTTGATTTATCTATGATGAACTACAACGCAGCGGGGCCATACCCAGCATGCTTTAACAATCTTAGCAAAGATGAAAAGACAGAAGAACATTTTAAAAATCTCAAAAGAAATGTTGATTACTTGTATAAGAATCTAAAAATATTAAATTCTAAGTATTTTTTACCATTTGCTGGTGCTTACGTTCTAGGAGGAAAGCTGTCATATAAAAATAAATATTTAGGAACCATGTCTTGGGACAAATGTATCGAGATGCTTAATGAGAAAGATAATATTTATGGAACAGAGTATATCGCATTAAATGAAGGAGCCTCATTTGATTTAAGCACAGGTCGGTCAGACGTTAAGTATCAACCAATCAATGAAGATGAAGTAGAGCTTTATATTGACTCAAAACTCTCAATGTTAAGATATCCCTATGAACTTGATGATATCCCCGATCAGGCGCAGCTGCTACACGACATAAATGAAGCAATTTTGGCAATGGAAACAAGGCTTGAAAGAATTAAACTCATTCCTGACATGACAGTTTCCATAGAAGTATTTAATAAAGAAATTATTATTATGAATGCTCTTGAAGCCAAATCAAACGGAACCTTAAAATGCACGATGGATCCAAGACTGCTCAGAAGAATACTTGATAAATCCTCTTATTGGAATAATGCAGAAATAGGTTGTCACATTGAATTTAATAGAAAACCTAACTATTATTCTCCTGACATACATACAGCGCTTCAGTTTTTTCATTTATAGCAACCAGCGAGGGCATCTATTAAATCTTTATTAATATCAACTGGAAGAGTCATCCTTGCTCTTTATTTTCTTGTGCCCGGTATTGGCAAATTTTATGCATGGGACGAAAATGTCGCTTTAATGGAGACGCATAACATGATCATGATCCCCGTATTATTGGCAATTTCAGCAGTTGTCCAGGTTATTGGTGGCATTTGCTTGTTATTAAATAGATATGTTGCGTCATTTGCTCTAGGTCTTGCTATTATGACAATATTAATTAACATCAACCTTCATGATTTTTGGAATGTTTATGAGGGAGTTGATGTTAACCACGAGTATCAAAATTTCTTTAAGAATTTAGGTATATTTGCTGGCTTGTTGCTATTAGCAGCAGTTCACTTAGACAATACAGAATATTAATCTAAACCAACCATCTTAATAATTATATTGAGTCGGTTATTAAGAAAACATCTCAGGAAAATTTATATCGAGATGGTCAAAAACCAGCCTAGCATTTTCTTCTAATGGTTTAGCTAAATCTCTAGTGAATAAAAAACATGGAATATCTTTAGATATTTTTGCTATTTTATTGAAACTCTCAACATCCACATCATTTCTTCTATATGCATAGGTAAAAAGATATTTAAATGATTCAGCTGAAGAAAGTTTTTTAATAACTCCAGATTTTGATTCTTCTAAAAAATAAATAGCTCTTAAGGCAGTATCTTCATTGTTTACGTGCTCCCTATTCAGCCTATAAAAAACCCTATTTCTTGAATCCTTTTTTATCAGCATTTTTGATAAATATGTGACACCTGCTGGCAAAGAATCTATATTTGTTTTTAACCAATCTGAAAAATTATAGATATACATATTCTTGATAATACACAGATCTTCAGTTACTAGTTTTAAGCCTCTATCGACAAGCGCCATTGCTAATGAAGATTTCCCTGCACCAGACTTCCCAACAAAACACACCGCAGAACCAGATATAGCAACAGAGCTTCCATGAAGTACCTGAAAGTTATTATTTTGAAGAACATAGCCTAATGGTATTCCAACAAGGCTAATTGAGGCCTGATCAATATAGTTATCTTGCACCTTTAAAAATATTTTAGAATCGCTTATCAGGAAAGCATTTTCACAAACATCCTTATAAAGAACTTTGCCATCAGGTAAATATTCTATAATTTTATTTGGGGTCTGAACCTTTGAGCTAATGCGCACCTCTATGTCAGCTCTTTTAAACTCTTTTGATCTAAGGGTCGGAATCTCTATATCAGAAACGATATTTAGGCCTGAAACTTGATATTTAAAGGTCATCTATGAGAAGTATATTATTTTTTACTAGGTAAGGTTTAAAATGCATAAAATAATAGTTAAGACAGCAGCTGCTGTAATTAGGAGGAAATTAAGCTTTAGAAGGATTAAGACGAAGCAAGAGTATCTTCTGTACCCGGAAAAGTATCACCAGTTGCAGTTACAAAGACGCTCTTAATAATGTCTTTAGCCTTACCAAGCTCGACAATTTCTGGAGATGTATACTCTTTTTTATTCATAATGTAGAAAGATACACAGATTATGTATTTTTTTCAAGCTTTTTCATATTTTTGTTTTTTATAACTCAGCCATCTATTTAGAACTACAAAAGAGAATATCTTTGATGGTACAGAGGATCTCGTTGCATGCTTTCTAGGGTTTTTCTTCAGATCATCCCAGGACTTATTTAAATCATTAAAATTAATAATATTTTTAATAAGAGGGTTAGGATTAGAGAATTGCTCATTAATCAATTCATAGTCTTTTTGAAGAAAACTCAAACACAGGGCATGTCCTAGATTAGCCTTCGACGTTCTGTTTCTAATTTTCTCTGGAACAACACCCTTAATTGCTTTTTTTAAAACATACCTTGAATGCCCGTGCTTATTTTTTAGTTTAGGAGAAATATTTAAACAATACTCAATCAACTCTTTGTTATAAAAAGGATATCTTTCTTCAACACCATAATGGTTTGCCAATAAACTTTGGATTTCAATGGCTTTGGAGTGGTTGCTTGAAGACATAAATTCAAAGTGTTTTTTTTGGGAAGAGGCATTCAAGAAATTATTTAAGGAAATATTATCATAGACCAATCGTTTAAATATAAATCTTCTACTTTGATTGTTACGTAGAGCAGTTGAATTAATTCGTTGAAGAAGTTTTACCCATCTAAAGGAAAAAAATAATTCTAGATAATATTCATATCCATGCGAAATAACAGAATCTCCATCATTTCCATTCATCATAAGAGCAATGTCTTTATCCGAAGCCAGCCTAAAAGCCTTATTTGGCAAGTATAAATTTGGAAAAAAGAAAGGTTGCCCTATTACCTCTAAGTAGAAATCTAATTCTGATAATGTTGATTCATTTTCACCAGCAAAGGCAATTTCACGGACATCTCTAGATTTATTTATTTCATCTTGGAATTTAGACTCATCTATTAGATGCAAAACTTTTGAATCTAACCCTTTGTATTGAGCAGAAAATGAAAAGATCTCGTGATCTGAGTTTTTAAAATTCTTAAAGAAACAAATTACAGTTGATGAGTCAATCCCGCCGCTCATGAGGAATCCCGCCTTTGAATGAGTATTTGACTTATCTACTAAAATTGATTTTTTAAGCAGCTTTGCTAGACCGGCAATCTGCTCTTTGGACGACTTACGACTTCTTTTTAAATTATATTTTATATATCTGAAAGTCTGAATATCTCCTTTGTGATAGACAAGAAAAAATGACGGCGGCACCTTATTAATTTCATTAATAAAAGTATTTACATGCGAATGATCATTAACTTCTAGAAAATCTTTAATTTTTTTTGAATTTAAGCTAAAAGCGAGATCATCTAATGCATAAATATTTTTAAAAGATGAGGAAAGGCAAATGAAGCTCTCGTTGCTATAAAAACAAATATTTTTTATACCTATATGATCTCTAAATGCTAAAACCCTCTTTTCTGTGTAATCAACTAAAATGAAAATAAACCCATTCGCAAGAGTTCTAAGACCATCTTTCCCATATTGGAGATATAATTCCAGCATTAATTCAGAATCCGTTCTTTTGCAATTAGCTGGAGCTTTAAGCTTTTTTCTTACTTTTGGCATATCTTCTTCGAAGACCGAGGCATAGGCCAAGTATTTTTTATTACCTAGCCTGTTTATATATATTTTTTTATTCGCCCCGCCATACTTCAAAAACACAACATTGTCTTTATAAGAGTTAATGTTATTTTTATCTATATTATTTTCAGAACAAAGCTTAAGAGAAAAATTATTCTTGATTGAGGAATTCTCAAATGAAACCCTAAGGATAAAATCATCCATGTCAGATTTTAAAGGACTCTATATAGCCATTTAGATTCTTATTGTCTTCAAAGATAGCTTGATTTTTATAGCAAAGCCAGGCATGACCGTCAAAATTAGACTTTTCATTTAATCTTATGCCGCACACAACAACAAGATTGTAACCAAAAAAAGAAAAAATAATTTTTTTAACTAAAGAATTGATAAAGCAAGACCTAATATTTAATATTTTATTTAACCTCAGATACCAAAGATGAATTCTATCAATTGATATTTTTGGCTCATTTGAAGAAAAGAAAAACCTAGAGACTTTCCCGATTTTTTCAATCATTGAATTGAATGACATAAACCTTAAAAAAATTTTAACCAGCATCAAAGAAAAAATAGAAATAGATAAAAATTTTATTTTTATTAGTAAGTCTCCGTGAGTAAGCATGTTATTGAAAATTCAATAAGTTCTTCTCTTTGAGCATTTCTATAAAATTTAAAAGATCAATATGGCATTGGTCATCTGTTACATCAAAGTTTTGCATTATCCTGCTTTTGACACAATCCAGTGAAGTGTATCCATCAAGTTGAGAAATAATAAAGCTACCAAGCTCATTTGTTTGAAAATATATTCCAGTATTTAGATTAAGTATGACCGATTCATTATTTATCTCTGATACAGCAACATCATCAGAAATTTTAAAATTTCTTTTCATATTTTTAATTTTTAATAATGATTAAGGGACCCATTTTTTTTTGCAACACCAAGTGAATAATAAACTAAAAAAATTCCAGATGGAACAAAAACAACTATTAGATAAAAGACCTTTAGAAGATCATAATAGATCTCTTTAAATGATGTGTTCCCCAACAACACCTGCTCAGCCATATTCAGTCCAATGGTAAGTGGAAGTTTGTTATATATATCTCCTAAAAAAAGAGGCAAATTATCAAGTGAAAAGAAAATACCAGAAAAGAAAATGGAGCCAATTCCAACAAAAAAATTAATTATATTGCCAACCTTAAAGAGAATGATAAAAGAAGCGGCAAAGAGACCAATTCCAATAAAAGGCAATGAACTATAAACTATCAAAGTTAAAAATATTGGAATATCTTCAAAAGAAATATCTAATCCAAAAATAAATCGCCCAAGTAAAATGTATATAAGTATTCTAAAAATTGATCGTGAAAAGGTTAATGCATATGAGGTTAGCAATATTGTTAGTATAGATGTATTAGTTAGAATCAAGGCCTCAAAAGTGCCATAAGTTTGAGCAAAACGTATTTCTCGTGAGAATACCGACATTGAAGAAAACATAAAATCTATTAAAGCGACTCCAATCAAAATTTTAAAAAACTCAGCATTTTGATCCTGAATGCTGTTTTGGTTTAAGGGGGCCAATGAGTCGCTTAGAGAAAAAAAGATTAATGTCAAAAAAAACAGAATCAATAAAATCTGAATCAAAATATTAAATTTATATGTAAAAGCAATTTTTAAATCTTTTAACAAGAATGCTGAAAATTTTATAAAAAAACTTTTCACGATACGTAGTTTTCAAAATACTTAAAATTCTTTTCTATTGATAGAATTTTTATGTTTGTATCTTTAAGAAGATTTAAAAATTCATTTAATTCTAGTTCGGAGTCGACTAAAGAAAAATAACATGTTCTATCATCCCTCTTTCTTATTATGGCGTCTAATTTTGAATTTACTTCTTCTATATCTCCACAGCCTACTTCAAACTCATAGTTAACTGCTAGCTCATGAAACCTATCAACACGCCTATCTTTGAAATATAGTTGTTTGTCTTTTAAGAGACCAAATTTATTACAAACTCTGTTTAATTCAAAGTAGTCATGAGAGCACCAAATAGCCGGAATTTTATTTTCATTTAAATAATTTTCCAGCGCGTTAATAATACTTATTGAGGCCTCATAATCTAGACTGGTTGTTGGCTCATCAAGAAGCAAAAAATCAGGTTTCTTTAATATTGCTCTAGCAATATTAACTGATTGCATTTGTCCAGAAGAAAGGTGCATAAAAGGCTTGTCCAGAATGTGTGTTATTTCTAATATATTTGAAATGTTTTCTATGCTATGAGAACAATCCTTGTTATTAAGGCCAAGCATTTTTCCAAAAAATGTAAGATTGTCTCTAGATGAGAGCCTCCAAAAAAATGATCTAGGATTGCAGCTTGTATATCCAAAAAGTGGGCGCTCTTTATTTTTAAATACAACTTCTCCATCGCTTGGCTCTATTAGGCCAACAATCATTTTTAGAAGAGTTGTTTTTCCTGCTCCATTCTTTCCTATTAGTCCTAGAATATCTCCCTCGTCAAGGGTAAGATTTATATTCTCTAAAATGGTCTTCTTTCTCTTTTTTAGGAGGGTACGCAACTCATAATCTTTGCATAAATTTTTTAGCTCCAATCTCATCAATCTTCGTTTAACCAATTTTGTATCGATTTAGTATATTTTATATTTTTATTTTTAAACTTAAAAATTAAAAAAGAAGGCAAGCCTCTTATTTTTAAAATTTGTTCATATAAATACTTCACATATATTTTGAAAAGCTTATGTTTCGTTGGCTTGGTTAGCTTAAATTTATAGATAAGCATTTCCTTTTTAGGAAATATGGTTGTTATCAAAGCATTGATAAAAGAATCTCGATTAAAAAAACGAACAAAAAAAGCCTCTCCTTTAATTTTTTCATCATAGCTATGGAATAGCTTTTGCTGAGCTAGATTTAAAATTTCTTGGCTTGGAAATTGCTTATAAAATCTATCTTTAATTTCATTAAAATCCTTAATATAAATTTTATTTAAGTTCATAAGATCTAGAGATAAACATAAGGATTTTCTTATTTTTACATTTTTATATTTTAGGATAATTTTATTCCAATCCAAATTATAGTTACTTGCAATTTTTTTTATATCAACGAGAGTCCTTAAAAGCTTTCTAAAATCTGAATTAATAGAGAAATGACATAGTTGATGAATAATCATATTCTCAACTGAAGGTATATTTATACATGTCCCGTAATAGTTTATAGTTCTGAAATCATCAAAAAAGCAGTTCGAAATAGGACAATTAATTAATTTAATGTGCTCATTATTTACAGTTACTCTGTGATGCAATTCAACTGATATATTATTTTTTGTTTTAACTCCAATATCGTAATTACTTATACAATAATCATCTAAATTATTTTCATCGATAAACATCTCTTGATCAGATGCCAATAAATTGCTTTTGTGAAGTATTTTATAAGCCTTAAGAAGTTCTGATTTATTAAAAAGAATATCAATATCAACCAAAGGCCTTAATGCTATGTCTTCATACTCTTTTTGCATCGAAATTCCTTTAAGATAAATAGGAGTCAGTCCTTCACTTTCAAACATCTCATTAATAAGGCGTACCTCTTTTATAATCTCAAGTGAGTGCAATTGAAATCTATTTTTTTGGAGAACGCATTTATCAAAGAAAGATTTATCAATTAAATCAATAATATTATTTTTATTAAGGAATCTTAGAAAAATTGTAGACAGTTTGTTTTCAAGGATTATATCCTCAAACCTACCCCTTTCTTTGGGCTCGAGCTCTAAAAAAACTTTTTTAAAACATGACCCATCACCCTCATTAATAAGTTCTTGCATTAAGTTATGCATATGGACTTAACAAATTTTTCAATAGAAACCCCCAGCAGATGAACTGATTTTATTATGATACCAAGAAATTATGGATCATACGCAACAAACCCTAATATCAAAAGCCAGCTCAAGCAAACACAGTTATAATAAAAATTAATCATGAAAGAGCGACCTGACTACTTAAAATTTTTAGAACGACTAAAATCTAGCGAGGATGATAGCAGATTAGATGCAACCACAAGTCGGCACAGCAAAAAATATAGAACAGCAAGAGAAAACTTGATTGATTTAGTGGATAGGGACTCTTTTTTAGAGTTCGGTCAATTTGCTATTGCAGCCCAACGCTCTAGAAGAGATAAAAAAGATCTTATTTTAAACACTAATGCAGATGGAATAATCACAGGATTTTGTACAATCAATTCAGGCCTTGCTGAGCAAATTGAAGCTGACGCGATTGCCATTGTGTATGATTATTCTGTTCTGGCTGGAACACAGGGGCTTTTTCATCATCAAAAGCTCGATCGCATTTGTGATAAAGCAAAAGAATTTAAACTCCCTATAATAATTTTCACTGAAGGTGGGGGAGGCAGGCCCGGTGACGTAGATGTTTTAACACAAATAGCTGGATTGCATGTGCCAAGTTTTGCTAATTGGGCCTCGCTTGAAAATCAATGCTTAAGAATTGCTATCACTAATGGATACTGTTTTGCTGGTAATGCAGCGCTTTTCGGTGCCAGTGACATAAGGATCGCTACTAAAAATTCTAATATAGGAATGGCTGGTCCAGCAATGATAGAAGGCGGCGGTCTGGGCAAATTCTCACCAAATGATATAGGCAATGTTGCTGACCATTTAAAAAATGGAGTAGTAGATATAGAAGCTGAGAATGAAGCAGAAGCAACTAAATTAGCTAAAAAGATTTTGTCTTATTTTCAAGGTTCAGTTGATGTATTTGAATGTGCTGACCAAGAAAGCTTAAAAACTATATTGCCTGATGATAGAAGGTATAGCTATGAAATAAGAGATATTATTAAGACCATCGCAGATATTGATTCTTTCATAGAGCTTAAAAAAGCTTATGGCAAGAGCCTGCTAACCGGATTGATTAGAATAGAAGGCAAGCCTTTTGGCTTATTGGCATCAGACTGCAAATTTTTAGGCGGGGCAATTGACTCTGAATCAGCAGACAAAGCTGCTGATTTTTTTGATCTTTGCAATGCTAATAATTTACCAATGGTCTCTTTGGTTGATACCCCTGGATTTATGGTTGGTCCGGCAAGCGAGAAAGAGGGAGCGCCCAGGAAAATGGCAAAACTTTTTAGATCTAGCTCAATGTTTAAAAATAACCTAACAGCCATTTTTTTGAGAAAGGGATATGGCCTTGGGGCACAAGCAGTTGTAGGAGGAAGTTTGCATAAACCAACATATTGTTGCTCGTGGCCATCTGGAGAATTTGGCGGAATGGGTTTGGAGGGCGCGGTTAAGCTTGGATACAAAAAAGAGCTGGATGCAGTTTCTGATCCTGAAGAAAGAGAAAAGCTATATAACAAACTTGTCGATGCAATGTATGAAGCTGGACAAGCTATAGAGGCAGCCGCCTTTCTTGAAATAGATGCTGTTATTGATCCCTCAAAAACAAGGCAAACAATCTTAAAATCACAAATCTAGCTCAACTATTTTTTTCTAAAAAGGAGCTCCAGGTTTTATTTGGAACCCATATTGCCTTCAAGTCTCCGACAATGCTTTCTGAAGACAAGCCTAAAACATCCCTTCTGTACTTAAAGACAAAAGCAGAAACCCGCATATTAGCCGCGCAATGAATCCAAATTTTCTTATGTTTGCTCTGCTCCAAGGCAGCAACAAATTTATTGAAATCTTCATCAAGTGGATTATTAAAATCAACGGGAATATGGATATAAGCAATATTATTAGACTTTAATATGTCTTCTTCATTAATTATCCTTCCTTCAATTGTAGTATTTGGAGCCAAATTTATAACTGCCTCATAGCCACCATTTGCAATTGATATGAGCTGCTTATTGTTTGGCTGGCCAGATGTTTCAAACAGGTCAGGAACTTTATAGTAATTGAATGTTTTTTTTAAGTTGCTTGATTGCAGAGAAAGAGGAGAGATTAGTCTAAGCTGGTTAAATAGAAAGCCCGAAACATTTTTGATTAACCGCATGTACTATTTATCTATTTAGAAACCATCAATACAAAAACATCACGAATACAATCACAAACCACAACATGAAGTTATTTTTTTTCACTATATTATTTCCTGTAAGACTAGCCAATGGCTGCGCCAAGCGCTACACCTATAGCAATCCAAACAGGCTCTCCTGTTAAAGCAAAAACGGCAGCGCCAACACCAGTGCCAACACCAACCCAGTTACTAGAATTACCAACATTTTTTTTCTTGTCTTCGATTTAATATCTCCAAAACCATCACCAGTTTAATTACAAAATGCATCGCTGTCTTCAAGTACAGATTGTACAGATAGCGGGATATCATCACCATGCTCTATATAGTAGTTTTCTAAAATACAAGCCTGCTCAAAGGTTATGTTATTTTCATAGTAATTATTTGTAATATCATTTCCATCAAGGCCAACGCAAGAAGAAATTGATACACAAACAACAAACAAGACCCCTAATTTATTCATACACTTCTCTCCTTGTTATTAAAAGGGCTATTCTGGAAGCCTAAAAACATCCTCAACAGAACACCCAAGCGTTTTGGCTATCTTTAATGCCAGAACCGTTGATGGAACATAAATACCATTTTCTATGGCATTAATGCTTTTTCTTGAAACCTCTGCACTGTCTGATAAAGCCTGCTGAGTTAGCCCCTTAGCCATACGAAGCTCCGCAAGATTATTTGATAGATTTTTATGATGCTTACCCATTTTTATATTCTTTATAATCTCCTAAAGAAAACCAAACAAGCAAAATACCAAAAATTAACCAAGCAAAAGAAGCAATTTGATAAATCATAGCGTTCGCGCTTTGAAAGCTCCAATTTGACCAGTCTTGAAGTGAAAAGAGAAGAAATATCCCAGCTCCATTTAACGCATAACCAAAAGCACCAAGTTTGTAATATCGTATTGCAGTATATTCATCATAAAGTGAGTTGTTTGTCTTCTTATCACCAAAATAATATGAGACCGTTAATAGGCCTGAGGAAGCAAATATTAGAATGCCAGGGATAAACATATAGCCATGATTGGTTATATGAAATCCTAGGTTGAATCCAAACAACTCAAGTAAAAGGTAAACTGCAAAAAAGATCTGAGTTATGCCGCAAACAAAAAGTATTAAAAATCTTCTAAAATAAGTCATTGCTCTTAAACTCTTCAGCAGCATCAGTAATTCTTTTGGCCTCATTCTTTTCAAATTTCTTGCTCAAATAATCATCAAAAGCAATGCTGGCAAGAAACCCAAGAGCTAAAGCAATGGCAAAGCTAATCTCCCAAGAAAAATCCCAAGAGTAATAGAGGATGTAGAAATTTAAAAAACCAATACCAACGCCTAACACATGAGACAAATCCGACCAGTTTTTTTCAGTAATTAGTTTCATAAATTATGCCTTATCTTTTTTCAAACTCATCGACAGCTTTATTAATTTCTTCGCTCGTATTGGGGTAAAAATATCCTGCAAGAATTTGACCCACTCCAATAGCAGCGACCAAAGCCCCAACTCCTTTTAAGATTGACCCAAGAAAAAATACACCAAAGAGAAACAGACCAATACCGGTAAAAATTGTAATTACACCAGTTCTTCTATAATCGATTGGCTCCTTCTTTCTTTCATCTAGCATGCTTATCAAACTTTCTATCTTTTCAGGATCATCTATATTTTTAGATATTTCTAGTATGGTTTTATTTTTATCTTTGCTCTCAAGATATAACCAAATAAAAACCGATACAGGTACTATTATTCCTGTCATTATTCCCAATACGGGAACTATCAATTCCGGGCTCATTAGCTTCTATCCCTTTTCTCAAAGTTTTCAACAGTTTTATTTACCAGCTCAACCTCATTTATATCCTTCTTATATCCAAAAAACATACAAATTAAACCCATGCCAATTACCATTAATCCTGTACCTTTAAACAAAGCCCCTAGCGGATCGTAAAGAACAACACCAACCAATGAGAGCATAAGCCCTAAGTACGTTAATAAATTTCTTCCTTCTTTTTTTGTATAAGTCATAAATTTCTCCTTTTAGCTATTCTTCAAACTTTTCAACAGCACTTGTAAGACCAACACCATCATTAGGATATAAATATCCAGCTATCAAAGTACCAATTCCGATTGTTCCTACCAATGAACCAATTCCTTTTAAAATATTGATTGAAGAAACTATCCCGAATAGAAACAATCCAAGGCCTACAAAGATAATAATGGCGCCATTGCGCTTATAATCTATTGGCTTTTTTTCTTCCTTAAAGCTTTCCAAAAGGTCTTTTATCTCTGACTCATTTTCTAAATTTTTAGATATTTCAACCATTGCATCATATTTAGCCTTGTCGCCTTTAGTTACATAGTAAAAAATAACCCAAAGCAATAAAACAGGCATAAGTATTGCCACATATCCTGTTCCAACTGCAATTAAACCTGTAAGTTCGTCCATAATGTTCTCAAAATAAATTAATGTAACGCAAACTTATCATTACTTTAATGAGAAGTAAAGGTTACACTTAATTTTTTTTGCATACTCTGCAAAGTGAATTACTATATAGCCATATTAATTCTTTAAATCAATGAACCGATTATTATCTAGTTTTGCTTTGCTTATTCTTATAACGGCCTGTGGGGGTGGCTCAGGCTCGTCATCAGACCCAGCTCCGGTTCAGCTACCAGTTATTCCATCAATACCGGTTTTTAATTCATCATCAGAGTCTATATTTAAAAATGAAACTATTGATATAACTTGGAACAGCATTAATACAGGTTTATGTATTGCTAGCGGCGATTGGGATGGCCAAAAAGCTTCTGCTGGCAGTGAAAGCTTGCAGTTGCAAGAAGCAAAAACTTATACATTTATACTAACCTGCTCTGGTGAAGCAGGTACGCAACCTGCCACAGCAAGTCTTGATGTTGTTGTTATGGAGCCACCAGCCCCAACCCCAAAACTATCAAGCGTTTCATTTCTTCTAGAGGACAATGATCAGTTAGAAAATGATATTGCTCTTCAAGAGCAATCTGAGAATGCTTTTTTTGGCAGAGTTCCTTACAACATATCACTAGATGGGCTTGCTGCAACTTATGAATTTATAGGCAGCAGCATTCAGATTAATGATGTTGAACAGGAAAACGGAATAACTAGAAACAATTTTACAGATATAGTAAATGTAAAAGTTTTTAACAAAGATGGCGATAGCGAGGACTATCAAATCAACCTGGCTAAATTTACCGGTTTGCCTATTGTGTACATAGAAACAGATGGTTCAGTGCAAATTGATTCAAAAGATGATTATGTGCTTGGAGAAACCAATATAGACGGCGGCAGGGATTATGAAAATTTTCCGAGCGCCCCCATGAAGATAAGAGGCAGGGGTAATTCTACTTGGGAGTTTCCAAAAAAACCTTTCCAAATGAAGCTAGACGATAAAGCAGAATTTCTAGGAATGCCAAATGATAAGAAGTGGCTGTTTCTAGCAGAGTATGCTGACAAAACAATGCTAAGAAATACAATTGCTTTTGAGATGGGCTATATAAGCAATTTAGATTGGACGCCCGAGGCAAAATTTGCTGAGGTTTATATCAACGGTGATTACAACGGCACTTACAACATAACTCAAAAAGTTGAAGAAAGTGATAACAGGGTTGATATTGGCGATACTGGGTATTTGCTTGAACTTGACCAATTAGAGCGCCTTGATTCAGATGATGTTTATTTTGAAAGCGCTGTAACAGAAAGATTTATTATCAATATCAAGGAGCCAAACCTTGATGCAGGATCAGATGAATTTACATATATACAAAATCTTATTACTAATTTTGAAAATAACTTGTTTAGCCAAAACTTCACAGATGAGGCAACGGGATATAGGCAATTTATAGACATGGATAGTTTTATCGATTGGTTTTTGATTAGCGAGATAACAAAAAATGTAGACTCAATGTTTTTCTCAAGCATTTATTTAAACGTCATGCCTGGGGAGAAAATAAAAATGGGGCCTTTATGGGATTTTGATTTATCTTTTGGCAATGTTGATTATGCAGACAGTCGATACCCCGAGGGCTGGTGGGTTAAATACAATCCTTGGTATGAACGCTTATTCGAAGATCCTGCTTTTGTTGAAGCAGTGAGAAATAGATTTGAGTATTTTAATAACAACAGGGATTATATTTTAAATAAAATTGATACATATGCAGAAAAATTAAAATGGGCCCAAGAAGAAAATGATGACAAATGGCAAACCATCGGTGTTTACGTCTGGCCTAACCCAGTTATATTTGACACTTATCAAGAAGAGGTTGATCATATGAAGGCTTGGTATGAGACCAGGATGGATTGGCTAGAATCAGCTCTTGAGGATTTATAATTTAGAATCAATTTAAGCATAATAATTTGAGGTTATATACATGGTTACATTTATTTCGCTAGCGTTACTTTTATATCTTATTCAATTAATTTTGCCCAATGCATTAAAGGCTGGAACTGGTTATGCAAAAAGGGCGGGGAAAGCGCTTAAAAATTTAAGCGAATCTTTACCTGTTTTTTTAGCACTGGCAATCCTATCAATTGTTTTAATTGTTGATGAAAATACAATGCTTGCCCTTTACTGGTTAATAGCTAGATTAGTATTTGCAGCTATATACGTCTCAGGGCTTGGTCTTGATAACAAATCTGAAGAGTCACAGGGCCCTGACAAACAACCACTCAGATCTTTTGTATGGGCTGGATCAATAGTTATATTGATTGCAATGACCTCAAATCTATTTTAGGTAGAAAAACGTAGAAAGTTATAGCCTTATATTAATTTATTGAGGCTATTACTTTGCTTAGGAATTCACTTGCATTAAAAGTTGAACTAACGCTGGCTCCAAGCCCACTTGGCACAGTTGCAACCCAATTGGAGTTAGACAGATCAGCAGGAAGTAATTTCATTTTTCTATCCGAAGATAAATTAAGAATAGGCTGATAAAGACTTGTTCTAACAACGACTAGATTTCTGTCAAAATCAATCATTATATATTGACCATCAAAGCCTATTGTTGAAATGACCCGATCGTTACATGGTGATGAATTTAAATTGGCGCATAAAGTCCAAAACTGTAGTCCGTATGATTGAATATTTTTAATCGATTCTACATAAGAGTTGATTTTGCGAGCATCATTTTCCCAAACGCCACCCAAAAGAAGCATATAGCCAAATTTAGCAAAATCTCTAGCTGTTGAATCCAAACAGCAATATGCCAAATAATTCCCATTAGACTGGCCGTCGGGAGCAAAATCTCTCCACCACTCAGCACTAATGCCTATTTTAGAAAATAAATTATATTCAGCATAGGTTTGTATGTCTTGACCAGTTGCTCTAAAAATTATTTCTCCTAGCACCATAGTGTCACAATTTGAATACTGAAAACTGCCCCGAGTATATGTGGCATTTCCATTTGAAAACCATGGATGCGTCACTCCATCAGCCGCAAGCCCTCTAGATACGCATGCAGTCATTTGATCATTTGAGTAAACTATATTTCCTCCAGAAGCTGCCCCCGCTGCCGTCCTACATTCCCCAATTTTATTTTCTTCAAATAGAAAACACATTGGCGTCAAACCAGATCTCATATCTAATAAGTTCTTTATTGTTATTGATGACCTTTCATCATTAGACCATTCTGTTATGAAGGTTGAAGCAGGGTCTTCAATAGATGATATATATCCAGCATCAACAGCCAAGCCGATTAAGATGCTTGTAAAAGACTTAGCAGTAGACCAGGAGGAAATATAACTTTCGGCATCTCTTTGACCATAAAGGACATTTAATGAAGAAGCATCAAGTGAAATAGATTCAGCCAAAGAATTTGATTCATTTGATGAAATGCCTCTGTAGCCCTCAGATACTAATTTTCCATCTTTAATTACGACCACGGCTTGAGTAAATGAGCCATCTTGAAGAGCATATTCGAACGCCTCTCCAAGTTTTACGGAATCCATACCAACGCTCTCTGGCAAGGCTTTATCCCATACTGCTGGATGTGTTGGTGAGGGAGGCGCCGGCGGCACAGGAGGAGTAATGGTTGAGTCAGAGCCACCCCCCCCACTTCCACAAGAAGTGATGACAAGTAACAAAATAAAAAAAATATATTTACCTTTCATTAATTAAATGTAATAAAAAAAGACACAAAGCTCAATCTACAATAGACTTATCCACTTAAAAAAACTAATCTTCCATTATGATAAAAACTTTAGACCATTTAATAATTGCAGTAGAGGATTTAGAAAAAGCCGAAAATGATTATGCAAAAGTTTTTGGAGTTGAGCCTGTATGGAAGGGTGAACATAAAGAACTTGGAACCACTAACTCTTTATTTAATTTCAACAATACTTATTTTGAACTGCTTTCAGCAAGCGGAGATGGACTTGGAGCAATGCTCGTTAATCACGCACTAGAAGAAACAGGAGAGGGATTAATTGGGATGGTTCTTGGTACAGATGACATGGATAACACCACTAGTGACCTAAAAAATAAATCATTTTTAATTAATGATCCCTCAGAAGGCATTGGCACAAACTTTAATAGTGATGAAATAAGAAAATGGAAAAATCTTTTTCTACCACCAGATCTAACAAGAGGTATATTTTCTTTTATCATAGAGCATACGCATGGATCATTGCCTAAACCAGACCTTTCTAGTTCATCTGTAATTTCAAAACTAGATCATTTGGTTATCAACACAAACGATGCAGATGGTTTTATAAAAATTTACAGAGATATTTTTAATATCAGGCTCGCACTTGATAAGCACATAGATCATTGGGATAAAAGAATGCTCTTCTTTAGGTTAAATAAAACTACTATTGAAGTTGTTGAATCAAAAGATGGAAAAGAGCCAAACGATTCATTGTGGGGTCTTGCTTGGGAGGTTGAAGATATAGATGAAACATACAAAAGACTTTCTTCTGAAGGCATTGAAGTAACCCCAGTAAAAAGCGGGATAAAGGAAAATACTAAAGTTGTCACAGTTAAATCGCATTGCCATGGAGTGCCAACACTACTTATAGAGCATTTGAACTAATTATCTAACTTTGTATATTTCGCCCAGACTTCTCTTATAATAAATTCAATGAAAAAAGTAGCAGTCATAGGGGCGGGGCCATCTGGAATCACCGCCATTAAAAATTTTGCAGACGCTGGCTTCTTAGTTACAGCCTTTGAAAGATGCAGTGGAGTAGGAGGGAACTGGAGGTTCAACGACCCCTCTGGGCACTCAAGTGTATTTGAAACAACTCATATTATTAGTTCAAAATATACGTCTTTTTATGAAGATTACCCCCTTCCAGAATCAGCATCTGATTACCCATCACATACAGAACTTCTTAATTACTTTAATGGTTACGCAGATCATTTTGATATCAAAAAATTAATTAAATTTGGCACAGAAGTAAAGCATTGCATTCAAAATAAAGATGGCTCTTGGCAAATCACTTGGAAAAATCTAAATAATGATGAAATACATGAAAATCATTATGATGGATTGGTTGTTTGCAATGGCCATCATCATGAACCGAGATATCCTGAATATCCAGGTAATTTTGCTGGTGAATATATTCATTCACATGATTTTAAATCTGCTAAACCATTTACTGATAAAAAGGTTCTTGTTATTGGAGGAGGCAATTCAGCATGTGACGTTGCTGTAGAGACTGCCAGGGTTTCAAAGGAAACCCATATTAGCTGGAGAAGGGGTTATTACCTTATACCAAAATTCATGTACGGCTTACCTGTTGATATGTATGCACTTAAAAACAGATGGATGCCATCATTTATGAGAGAGCCATTTACAAAGCTTATGCTCCAGATTTTCCAGGGAAAAAATAAAGATATAGGTCTTCAAGAGCCTTCACAAAATCTATTTGGAACGCATCCAACTGTAAACTCAGAGCTTTATTACGCTGTAAGGCATGGAAAAGTATCTCCTCATAAGGATATAGAGAGATTTGATGGTAAAACAGTCCATTTTATAGATGGAACAAAAGATAACTTTGATGTTGTTATAGCATGCACCGGCTTTAAAATTAAACATAAATTTTTTGATAAAGAGTTTTTATCATTTGAAGAGGGCATGGTTCCTTTATTACACAAAATGATCCCAGCAAATATAAAAAATCTTTACTTCATTGGCCTATTTCAGCCATTGGGCTGCATTTGGCCAGGCGCTGAGCTTCAGTCTAAGTTGGCTGCAAAACACCTTAAAGGATCCTGGAAGCCAAAAAAACCATTAGATATTCTTATAAAAAAAGAACTAGATAACCCAGATGTTAACCAAATAGATACTCCAAGGCATACAATTACAGTTGATGATTTTTCTTTTCGACAAAGATTAAAAAAAGAATTAGCAAGGGCAAATTAAATGAAAAAATTAATAGTAGCTTTTTTAGCAATAGTTTCCTTTAGTGCAAACACTTCAGTCATTGAGCAGGATGGGTGCTCAACAAAACTAAAACAAGTTATGAGGCCAGAGTACCCGGCTGTAAAAATTAGTGGTTATGCCATAGTAAATTTCGATATTAAGACCGACGGAAGGGTTGAAAACATTAAGTCTCATAAATCAATGTGTCTCAGACACAATAGAAAAGATGATACATATAGTTTTAAAAGCTGCGGTGTATTTATTTCTAAAGCAATTGCTGCAACGCCTTACATGGAATTTAAGCCGCCTATCGATATAAATGGAAATGCCTGCGCTATTAAAAATAAAAAACATCTTTATAGGTTTATGGCAATTAAGAATGACAAAACTATAGCCGTCTTTGCAGAAGAATTAGATAAAATTGAAGAAAGTTAGAACGAATTTTTGTGAAAATCAATTATTGCCGAATCAACCATTGCATCGGTCTTTTTAAGCTCCTGATACAAATTAACCGAGCCAAGTGTTTTGCATCTACTCAATGCAACATAGGTTTGTCCAGTTGCAAAAGCTCCTTGTCCTAAGTCAATTGAGCAACTCTCCAAGGTAAGGCCTTGTGCCTTATGAATAGTTACAGCCCAACCTAGCTTTATAGGGAATTGACGATACGAAGAAACTATCTCCTCTTCCATTTCATCATCATAATCGTCATAAATATATCTTATTTTATTCCATTCTTCTCTTTTAACATTTAATGTTTTTCCATCAACTTCAACCTTTATGGTTTTTCTCTTTTTGTCTTTGCAATCAACAACCTTACCAACTGTTCCATTTACCCATCTGCCCTCACTATCATTTTTAATAAACATTACTTTTGCACCCTCTTTAATCCTTAGATTTCTTGGTGCAGGAAGCTCACTTTCTTTTAACTCTCCAAGTTCTTCTGCCTTTGCTGAAGTTGCAGGCCCGTCAATTGTATTAAGCATTTCTTCATTTATTTGGTCCGCTCTATAGCGCCTTGATGTAACTATTAATGCAGACTCTTCATAATTAGATGGGTTAAAGCAGGCTCCGTTAATTTTATTAATTGTTTCTTCTAAATTATTCCCAAGACGAATATTATTAAGAAGT
>Ga0315331_10000805_pt1 | contig 22575 bp, 17 predicted proteins | sample M160m34915metaG_FD_203456 | JGI IMG/M metagenome (GOLD analysis project Ga0315331, IMG submission 203456) | Ammonia-oxidizing marine archaeal communities from Monterey Bay, California, United States - M1 60m 34915 | ecosystem: Environmental > Aquatic > Marine > Intertidal zone | place: USA...
CGATGGGAAACGGGTTAATAGTCCCGTACCGCAGAGTAGTGCGTTTGACCCTAAGGGGGGACGCAGCAGCAGAAGCGACCGTCGGGTGGTGGAATATCCGATGTAAGGTGGTAGGTGTTTCTGGATAGGCAAATCCGTCCGGAGTAACCGAGCGCCGATGCCGAAGGGACCATAAGGTCCCGCAAAGGGTTGTGGAGCATACTGCCAAGAAAATCCTCGTAGGGAAGTGCTTTCTGTGACCGTACCTAAACGGACACACGTAGGCGAGGCGAGTAGCCTAAGGTGCTCGAGTGAATTGCGGAGAAGGAACTCGGCAAAATGTCCCCGTAACTTCGGGAGAAGGGGAGCCCGTGTTAGGTGAACCACAACGCGTGGGGAGCTGAAACGGGCCGCAGAGAATCGGCCCAAGCGACTGTTTATTAAAAACACAGGTGTCTGCAAAGTCGCCAAGACGACGTATAGGCACTGACGCCTGCCCGGTGCCGGAAGGTTAAAGGGAAGGGTTAGCCATTAGGCAAAGCTCCGAACTGAAGCCCCGGTAAACGGCGGCCGTAACTATAACGGTCCTAAGGTAGCGAAATTCCTTGTCGGGTAAGTTCCGACCTGCACGAATGGCGTAACGATTTGGGCGCTGTCTCCTCCGCAAGCTCGGCGAAATTGGAGTCTCGGTGAGGATACCGAGTACCCGTGACAGGACAAAAAGACCCCGTGCACCTTTACTATAACCTGCTATTGGGCCTTGGCTTTACATGTGTAGCATAGGTGGGAGGCATTGATCCGGAGTCGTCAGGCTTCGGGGAGCCGTTAGTGAAATACCACCCTTATAATGTTGAGTCTCTAACCTAGGGGAGTGAATCCTCCTCGGGGACCGTGGCAGGCGGGTAGTTTGACTGGGGCGGTCGCCTCCCAAAGAGTAACGGAGGCGCGCAAAGGTTCCCTCAGCGCGGTCGGTAATCGCGCGAAGAGTGTAAATGCAGAAGGGAGCTTGACTGCGAGATCGACGGATCGAGCAGGTACGAAAGTAGGCATTAGTGATCCGGTGGTTCCGTATGGAAGGGCCATCGCGCAACGGATAAAAGGTACGCCGGGGATAACAGGCTTATCGCCCCCGAGAGTTCATATCGACGGGGCGGTTTGGCACCTCGATGTCGGCTTATCACATCCTGGGGCTGGAGAAGGTCCCAAGGGTCGGGCTGTTCGCCCGTTAAAGTGGTACATGAGCTGGGTTTAGAACGTCGTGAGACAGTTCGGTCTGTATCCGTCATGGGCGTAGGAGTGTTGAGGAGAGCTGTCCCTAGTACGAGAGGACCGGGATGGACTGACCCCTCGTGTACCGGTTGTTCCGCCAGGGGCATTGCCGGGTAGCGACGTCAGGAAAGGATAACCGCTGAAAGCATCTAAGTGGGAAGCCTCATCCAAGATGAACACTCCCAGAACATAAGTTCTCAGAAGGGCCGTGCGAGACTAGCACGTTGATAGGCGGCAGGTGGAAGTGTGGCGACACATGTAGCCGAGCCGTACTAATAGCCCGTGAGGCTTGACCAGTTCCCCAGATTCATCTTTTTAGATCTTCTGGCACCCTTGGATATACAATGAGACACTCATTTTTCTGAGGTTTACTTCTTTTCTCTCTACTCAAGTTGATTGTTGCTGGTGGCCTTAGCGCAGGGGATACACTCGTTCCCATCTCGAACACGACCGTTAAGCCCTGTTGCGCGGATGGTACTGCTGGGGAGATCCGGTGGGAGAGTACGTCGTCGCCAGCACATTTGTTAGGCCTACTGTCTCTGATAGGGACAGTAGGCCTTTTTAGGTTGGCCTGCTACTTTATAGGACCTTCGGTTGTGCTCTGTTCGCATTACTTATTCAGAGTCATTGCTTCGGGTAAGGGTTTGGTTATCCAACAGTGTTTAGGGAGGCGGATTCATGGCGATTAAGTTCAAAGAGAGTGATCGATAATGCCCCGGGCAGGTTATGTGGCCCTGATAGGGTTACCCAATGCCGGGAAATCTACACTGTTGAATGGTTTTCTGGATCAGACGCTTTGCATAGTAACACCTAAGGCTCAGACCACGTGGAAGAGGATCCTCGGTATTCGGACGTCGGGCCAAACGCAGGCTATTTTTATAGACACCCCAGGACTCCTGCGAGCAGATAATTTGCTCCATGAGTCCATGGTCAAAGAAAGTCAGGAAGCTATCAAGGATGCGGACATAGTTGTGCTGGCAGTGGACGGTAATAACCCACCCAATCAAAGTGAGAAGATCACTTTGATAGAGAATTTGTCGTTATCTAAATCATCAATAGAAGTCATCATTAATAAGATTGACCTGGCTTCCCCTGAAAAAATTTCGCAATTGACCGAGTGGGCTGTTTCCGAGTTGAATTGCACTCCTTTCGGTGTTTCAGCATTACATGGTCATGGGCTAGAGGAAGTGTGGAGTCAGATCGAGCTAGCACTCCCAGAGTCACCTTTCCTTTATCCAGAAGATGAGATTGGATCAGCACCAGTGCGCTTTTTCGCAGCAGAGTTCATTCGCGAAACTATTTTTGAACAATACAGCCAAGAAGTTCCCTATGCCGTACATGTGTCGATAGATGAGTTCAGGGAAGGTCAGGATCCTGTATATATTAAAGCGAATCTTTTCGTCGAAAAAGAATCACAGAAGATGATAATTTTGGGAAAGAAAGGCCGTAGCGTAAAAAAATTGGGTGAGCTTGCTAGGATAAAAATAGAGCATTTCATAGAGAAAAGGATTTATCTCGACTTGTGGGTCAAGGTTCTACCTAATTGGCGTAGCAAGAAGCGTGACCTCGAACGATTAGGATTCCATCTTCCTAAGCCTGACCGAAAATAGACCGAGACTTTGAATCTAAGTTTTGGGGAAAGCAAATTGTGCGTACACTGATTCATTGCCTGCAAAATAGGGGAAACTTTCGTTTCTGAAGGCATTCCACGATTCGTAAATCTTTCGGAAATCAGGGTTCACAGAACTTTGTTCCCGTAGGTATGAGTTACTTTCTTTCCAGGCTTCTTCCAATACGTCGTTGGGAAACTCTCGCACTATTACATCATGGTCTTCGACGAGACGTTTGAGGACTCTGGGATTTTCTCCATCGTATCGAGCTAGTGTCACGAGATTGACCTCACTTACGGCAGAGGCAAGAATTTCTCGGTATTGTACAGGAAGCTCATCCCAGGCTGTGCGATTAACTTGAAACGCTGTTGATGGTCCAGGTTCCCACCATCCTGGAATGTAGTAATTCTTCGCGATTTCATGGAATCCAAGCTTCTCATCGTCGTAGGGACCCACCCATTCAGTTGCGTCTATAGCCCCTCGCTCTAATGCTGGGTAAATATCCGCAGCTCCCAACACCTGTACAGTGACTCCTAGGCGCGACATGATTTCTCCTGCTAACCCAGGAATCCGCATTCTTAGACCTCTGAGATCGTTGAGTGATTCTATAGGTTCCCTGAACCAGCCTCCGAATTGCGCACCAGTATTTACAAAGTGAAAATGCATTATCCCAAAATCTGAATGAACCTCTCGCAGCAAAGCTTGTCCACCACCCTGTGTTAACCAGGCAGTCTGTTGACGTGAGTTAAATCCGAATGGGATGGATGTTCCGAAAGCTAGTGCAGAGTTTTTTCCTATATAGTAATAGTCACTAGTGTGTCCTGCTTGTACAGTCCCAGACTGGACTGCATCCATAACTTGGAGAGCGGGCACAATTTCGCCAGCTGCGAACACCCTTATCCTGAATTTTCCGTTTGTCATTTGTCCGACTCTGTGTGCTAGCATATCAGCAGCACCCGATAGCATGTCCACACTGGGTGGAAAACTGGTAGTGATTCGCCAATTAACTTCTGGTCCAGAGACAGATGCATTTTGGTCTGCAGAGGATTCTTCTGTGGAACAGGAACCAAGAATAGTGGACCCTGCAGTCCCTAACACGGTGTTCTTGACAAATTTTCTGCGATTTAAAGCACACATAATCAATTCCGATATGTTTAGTTCTTGATCAAATTATCACTTAACTTCGAAGAGTTGTGTGATACGTTCTGTTTCTATCTTTGCGCTTAAAGAAGCAACCAATGCGTACACTAATGATGAACCGATGACGGCAGGAAATACTTGGTGAAGGTATTCTGACCATGGCCAAAAGGATAAGACGAGCAATCCAATTAGAAAGGATCCGATTACAGAACTACTGTTACCGCGATTCCAGTATAGGCCGAAGACAATGGAAGGAAGGAAGCAGGCGGCATACATGCTCCCAGACAATGCTGTTAAACCAACTATACTTCCAGGAGGATTGAGTGCAATGCCCGCTGTGATAGCGGCGAAAATTACTACGTAAAGTTTGGTGGCCTTTAATGTTTTCTTATCACTATTTGTAGGCCACAGTAATCCACGTATGTCTCGTTCTGCTGTCGACGCCATTACTAGTAGGACACTATCTAAAGATGACATGGCGGCGGCTACCATCGCAACCAAAAGAAATGAAGAAACGACTGGAAAAAAGACACCATCAGTGACTAAAAGAGTTGGCACCACTAGGTCAGTATCTGTCAGGTTGTCACCTATTACTTTATGGGCGAAGATCCCGATGGGTACCAAAAGAAAATAGACTGATGTGAAGGCAAGTGTGCTAACCATCATACCTTTGCGGGCATCACTCGTCCCGTCTAGTGCGTAGAATCTAGCTAATTGTCTAGGCTCTACCGCCATTTTTATTGTGGCTGAGACTAGGACACCGAACAGTGTGGGTAGAGCTACTCCACCATTCCAAGTGAATAGATGTGAAGTGGTACTTGTCTCTCTAATCTCCTGGAAGGATGCTAATCCTCCAGCAGCATTGACTGTTCCAATAAAAAGCAGGACGGCGGCGATAGACATGATGATACCTTGAACAGCATCGGTTTTGACCACTGAAATAAATCCGCCTGTTGCTGTGTAGGCTACGACGATGAAGAATATGACAATGATAGCAAGTTTGTAGGGGATATCCATGAATGTTTCTAGTAGATTTCCAATTCCCTTGAAGACAGCAGTCATGTAGAACAAACTTGCAAAAATTACAATAAATGAAGCCATAACGCGGGCTGGTTTGCTTTCAAAGCGGAAGCCTATGAAGTCTGGGATAGTCAGAGAATCTAGTAACTGAGTGAATGATCGTAGTCTTGGAGCTACCACCATCCACGAAAAGATGGAAAATCCCACCAGAAAAGGAACTAGTAAAAACCAAGGTGTTCCCCAGCTATAAGCTTGTCCAGAAAATCCTACAAAGCTATTTGTGCTGGAATAGGTGGCAAAAAAGGATAGCCCTAATATGAGGCCACCCATTTTCCTTCCCCCTATGTAGTAGTCTGAGATTTCCCGGGTTTGTTTGTGGCCACCGTAGGCGTGGTGGGCCATGAGCAATGTGTACATGAGTAGGAATGTGTACACAATCCAGAATTCTTGAATATTTTCGAATATTAAATTCATTGTTGTTATGACTCAACTGTTAAAGTCAATTCTGAAAGAACAGGAGCTTCATCTAGGATAGTAAAATCGGTCAGTATTCCAAATTACATTATTCTTTCTAAGCTAATCAGATAAAACCTGCGAGTCATCAAAGTAGCTTGTTCACTATTGCGGGGCACGTCGGGGAATAGTATAAATGGCTTCTATGAATAATGGAGCAAAGGGAGGATGGATAGCTATATTGATTTTGTTATCCATCATCGGATTCTTTTCGTGGTTGTTTCGAAATGGGCCTATATTCTAAAAGCAGGAAGTAATACCCGCATTCTTAGCTTATCGCCCTCAGGGAAACTACTGGGTTATTATGTTTCCAAAGAGTTTGAGAATAGTAGCTTAACTCGTTCTTTTTGAACTTTCCCCATCGCATTCTGAGGCAAGTCACTTACAAGCTTCAGTTCACGTGGTGTCTTATAGGGTGCCAGGTAGTTTTTGACCCAACCAATTAAGTCTTCGGGATCAAATTCACCAGATGGTTCTTTAACAATGGCAACAGCGACTAATTCACCCCAATCTTGGTTAGGAATGCCTACCACTGCACAATCAGTCACTACTGGGTGTTGACGGATGACCTCTTCTATTTCGAGGGCCGACACCTTGAAACCGCCTGTTTTAATTATATCTACCGACGTTCGACCTAAAAGGCGGTAGCTTCCTCCATCTACGACAGCCATATCTCCCGTTCGGAACCAGTTATTCTTGAAGCTGTTTTCTGTCATCTCCGGATTCCTCCAATATTCGAGAAATACATTTGGGCCGCACACTTCCAATTCTCCTTCTTGTTCCGAATCTCCCAGCTCCACACCGTTTTCATCCACTCTTCTGACTTTGACTCCAGGAAGTGGACTCCCCACGTAGCCGGGTCGACGCTTACCATGTAGTGGGTTTGATAGAGCCATTCCAACTTCAGTCATACCGTAACGCTCTAAAAGGACCTGGTCAGTGATTTGTTCCCACTTTTCTAGGGTCGTTTTCGGAAGGGCTGCCGATCCTGAAACCATTAGCCTAAGATTGCTAGCACCCTGGCTCCAGCGTGAACGATCACTTTCACTAGCTGCTTCCCAGGTCTTTATCAACAGCATATAAATAGTGGGAACAGCCATAAATAATGTGAGTTTTCCTCCCGATAGGTGATTCCAAGTATCTGTTGGATCGAAATGTGAAGAGATATGACATGATGCGCCTCTCCATAATGCACAGCACAGAACATTCACGATTCCATGTATATGATGGAGCGGCAGAACTAGCATAACTCGATCATCTTCGCTCCATTCCCATGCTTTTACTAAGGAAGTAATTTGTGCCGAAAGGATGGAATGAGTGAGCACAGCACCTTTGGGTTTCCCAGTGGTTCCACTTGTGTAAATCATCATAGCGCGTCTTTCTGGCTTCAGCGAAGGTAATTGTAGATTTGCTGAATTCGGATTGGGATCTGTATCCAGTAGCTGGGACGCATCAATCACCCTGGTTGTTTCGGAGTCGGCTTGTTGAATGTTTCTCTCCAACTTGGAGCTGACGATAACAAGGACGGGATCTGAATCTTGTACCGTGTGATGTAACTCGGGTGGCGGATGAGATATAGCTAAAGGGACAACAACCCCTCCAGCTTTCCAAATGCCCCATTGAACAACTACGTAATCCAGTCCAGCCTCCATCAGAAAAGCGACTCGCGATTCGTTAAGGTCACTAGTCCCGAGTATTGTTAATAGTTGTGTAGCTACTTTGTCGGATCTTTGGCTTAGCTCCTCATAGGTGATGGCCTGATCTTTGAAGGTTAACGCAACGCGTTGTGAATACTTGTCGGATCTTTCCCAAAGTGTCTTGAATATCTTTTCTGAGTTGTTTGGAAATTGAGTCATTCTAGGGTTGGCCGTCCGATGTGCTACCTTCACTTGGCAGAATAAGTTTATTGATGGCTAGTATATCTTAAATTTGCAAGATATACTAGCAGTTTGAATTCTAGTAGGAGGTTGATTTTCCTGGAAAATATCTGGGGGAATCATTGGAGTAGGACAACAAGATGAAGCTGACGATGGGTTTAAAGTTGTCGAGGTGCTGTTAGGTACCTAGTTTAGCGGATTCTGAGGGTCTTATTGATCAAAATAATACAGTCGAATATTTATGAATGATTCTAACTTGATGGGAAAGATTACTTCTCTAGCTAAGCGGAGAGGTTTTGTGTTTCAATCGTCCGAAATTTATGGGGGGGCTGGTTCAGTTTGGGATTTCGGACCTCTTGGTAATGAATTGAAGCGAAATGTCAAAGAACAGTGGTGGAGTACTATGGTGCATCGCAGGGGTGATATTGAGGGGCTGGATTCATCTATCCTCATGAATCCTAAAGTCTGGGAAGCTTCAGGGCATTTAGATGGTTTCACAGATCCTTTGGTGGAATGCTCCAATTGTCATCGTCGCTTTAGGGCAGATACGCCAGGTGTTGATGAAGGGCAGTGTCCCACCTGCGGACAACGGGATGTATTCGGAGATCCGAGGATGTTCAATTTGATGTTTAAAACCTTTATGGGACCTGTAGAAGACGCGGCTTCTACTGCCTTTCTTAGACCTGAAACTGCTCAAGGCGCTTATGTTAACTTCATAAATGTTCAGAATTCTTCTCGTCAAAAAGTACCCTTTGGAATTGCTCAGATTGGTAAGGCCTTCCGTAATGAAATCACACCAGGAAATTTCATTTTTCGGACTCGTGAATTCGAACAAATGGAGATGCAGTTTTTTGTTGAACCTGGCACAGATGAAGAATGGTTCGAATACTGGCTGAATGCCAGACTGGAATGGAGCTATTCTTTGGGTATATCAGAAAAGAAATTGCGAGTCCACGAGCATGGTCCTGACGAATTGGCTCATTATGCCAAGAAAGCTGTGGATATTGAGTATGAGTTCCCATTTGGATGGCAGGAGTTTGAGGGCGTTCACAGTCGAACAGACTTCGATTTGAGACGTCATCAGGATCACTCTGGGAAAAGATTGGAATACATTGATTCGGCAAACAATAAAAGATTTGTTCCGTATGTTGTTGAGACTGCTGTAGGTGTGGAAAGAACGGTTCTAATAGCTTTGTTGGATGCATATACCGAAGAAAATATTGATGGGAAAGAGAGAGTATTCCTCAGCCTTGATCCTAGAATAGCGCCGACTAAGGTGGCCGTTTTCCCTTTGATGAAGAAGGAGGGACTGCCAGAGCTTGCTGATGGTTTATATGAGGATTTGAGACGTGCTTCCATACCTTCATTTTATGACATGGCAGGATCAATAGGTCGACGATATAGGAGGCAAGATGAGGCAGGGACACCCTGGTGCGTTACTATAGATAAACTGACTGTAGAGGACGGTACTGTGACTATTCGTGAACGGGATTCATTAAACCAAGAAAGAATACCTATAGAAAAGGTTTGTCAGTGGGTCTCTGGTCGTTTGTCCAAACCTTAGATAGCCTGCTGGTATTCGAATGAGCCGAACTTGTAGATGAGTTTGGGGTGGCTTTTGCACATAAAATCTGGAGGTTGTATTGGCACCGAAAATTGAAGTTTTCAGCTCCCGTTGGGGAATGCTTTTAGCGATGCTAGGGATGGCAGTGGGCACGGGTAATATATGGAGATTTCCTCGGGTAGCGGCTTCCAACGGGGGCGGGTCTTTCTTGGTGGCATGGTTGGTTTTTCTAATGCTCTGGTCCGTCCCGTTATTGATTCTAGAATTCGGGATGGGCAAGGCAACACGCTCGGGGGCTATCGGAGCGTTCATGAAAACCGTCGGAGTTAAGTTTACATGGATGGGTAGTTGGATAGCGTTCGTAGCAGCGGCTATAATGTGCTACTACAGTGTAGTCATGGGTTGGACTTTGAGGTTTTTCCTGGCGAGCTTGCAGGGAGAGATTCCTACTGTCATACCTGAAGCTTTCTGGGAAAATTTTGCAGGCACACCATGGGCTCTTGTGACTCATGCCATTGCTATGGGAATGGCAATTTTTGTTGTTTCTAAGGGAGTCAAAGGCATAGAAAGAGCGACCAAGATACTGATTCCAGGTCTAATCATATTAATAGTGATTCTGGCAATTCGAGCGGTGACGCTACCTGGTGCTATGGAGGGGATAGCTTTTCTCTTTACCCCCAAGCTTTCTGAGCTCACTGATGCAAGGATTTGGTTAGAAGCACTGACACAAAATGCCTGGGACACTGGAGCTGGTTGGGGGCTGGTTCTGACCTATGCTGTTTACATGAGAAGCAGGGAAGACACAGCCCTGAATGCTTTTGTGATCGGCTTTGGGAATAACGCAATTTCACTACTTGCTGGGATCATGGTTTTGGGCACCGTTTTCTCGGTTATGCCAGATGCTTCTGCACAGATAGTGGGTGCAGGCAATGAAGGTCTGACTTTCATTTGGGTTCCGCAGTTGTTTTCTTTGATTCCTGGTGGTCAGTTTTTTATGGCTCTATTTTTTATGGCTCTGCTATTTGCTGCGTGGACTTCTTTAGTGGCTTTGATTGAATTGCCGAGTAGGATATTGATTGATCTGGGTATGAGTCGTTCCCGCGCCATAGCTTTGGTAGGTGTGGCTGGATTTCTTTTCGGTGTTCCCAGTGCTTTGAATTGGACAGATACACCTGGAGCTGGTCCTTTTTTTGCTAATCAAGATTGGGTCTGGGGAGTTGGTCTGATGTTGTCAGGATTTTTCTTTGCTTTTGCAGTCTTGAAGTACGGGATAAAGGAGTGGAGAGAGCGATACATTAATACTGGCGATTCAGACATATATATCGGGGCTTGGTGGGACTGGGCGATTAGGTTGGTGATGGTGGAATCTGTCGTCCTGATGATTTGGTGGTTATACCAGGTCCAGGGTGAATCTTTTCGGGAAACCTGGACTCTTTTTTCGCCGTTGAACATAGGTACGGTACTTATCCAGTGGTGTGTTGTTCTAACGATACTGCTAATCTCGAATAAATGGCTAAGCAAGAAAATGTTGATGTCAAAATTTTCAAGAGACGGGTAAGGATCTGCCGATTTGCTTAAGCATTAGAGTGACCACTCCTTAGGAGTCAGCTATTGCCTAGAGAATCAAAGAAATCTGTGCGTGAGAGGTCACTCCAAATTTTTGGCCTACTTCTTCAAGAGTATCCAGACGCACATTGTGCTCTGGAGCATGAGGGGCCTTTTCAGCTAGGTGTTGCTACAATTCTCTCGGCGCAGACTACAGATGAGCGCGTAAACATGGTTACCCCCAAGTTATTCCTGGGTTATCCAAGTCCGAATGATCTCGCGAGCGCCAGTCAGGAAGATGTTGAAACCTTAATTCATTCGACTGGATTCTTCCGTAACAAAGCAAAAAATATTATTGGTTTTGCTAAGGGCATTGTGGAGAAGCATGGCGGTAACGTGCCCCGAACTATAGAGGAACTTACAGCTTTGCCTGGAGTCGGAAGAAAAACAGCTAATGTTATTTTGGGGAATGCCTTCGGTATCAATGAAGGAGTGGTCGTAGATACTCATGTAAAACGGATATCAAATCTTCTCGCTTTGACTCGGGAGGTAAACCCAGAGAAAGTGGAGAAAGACCTCATACAGTTATTTCCCCGGGATAGCTGGACTCTCCTGTCTCACCTGTTGATTTTTCACGGTCGAGAAGTCTGTTTTGCACGGAGACCTCAATGCCAGCTTTGTATGATGTCCGATCTTTGTCCGTCTGCAGCGATTTGATTTCTTTGGTAGACAATCACCTGGCGGATCAAATAAGGTTGACCTATCTCGGTTTTGTGCTGAGCTTGGACGTACTATCACATGAGTGAATCAATTAGGAGTATAGCCTTGGCAGATATGTCGGTCAGTCGCAGTGCCTCTGTAGAACTTCTAGAGAAGTGGGTTGAAAATGTTGGATTAAGGAAACACATGTTAGCCGTCGAGGCCGCAGTTCGTCACTACGCTCGCATGTATGGAAAAGACGAAGAATTATGGGGAATCGCTGGGCTTTTACATGATCTTGACTGGGAGCAATACCCAGATGAACATCCACATGTTGGGTTAAAAGAACTGAAACGGCTAGGCTATTCCAGTGAAGTATTGCAAGCGATACAGGCACATGCGCCAGAACTGACTGGGGTTGAGCCAGAAACACTGTTGGACAAAGTGCTTTTTGCATGTGATGAATTGTCTGGTCTGGTCTATGCTTGTTGTTTAGTGAGACCAAATGGTATAGATGATTTAAAACCTAAGTCTGTGGTGAAGAAATTTAAGGATAAAGCGTTCGCAGCTGGTGTTGATAGAGCACAAGTTTCTCGTGGAATAGAGCTTCTAGGAATTGATCGGACTGAACACATCAGTAATGTAATAGCTGGACTGAAAGAAATTGCCGATGTTCTTGAAATTCGATCTGTCGATCGGGTCTAACCTCAGCCGAAGAAAACCGGATTATTAATAAGGGCTATATATCAGATGACAACATCTACCGTAATTACAATGATACTGGTACTGGGATTTGTTTGGGGTGGATTCCTTTTTGCATTGATAACGGCTGTTCGAAAAGAGTCTTCAAAAAGGGATCAGTAAGATTATAGTTAAATGCTGTTGCGCAAAGAGGAAATTAGGGTACTTTCTCCTCCGGTGTTGATGATTTTTTAGTTGGAGATTGTTTTATTTGCACTTTGAGAACTGAGACTCGTTCCAGTGCCTAGGCGCACTGACCTTGAATCCATTTTGATATTGGGATCTGGCCCAATAATCATTGGACAAGCTTGTGAATTTGACTATTCTGGGACACAAGCTGTACGTGCTCTTAAGGAAGATGGCTATAGGGTAATTTTGGTCAATTCCAATCCAGCGACGATTATGACGGACCCCGATCTCGCGGACAGAACCTACGTTGAACCTCTCACGGCTGATTGGGTTGAAAGGGTCATTGAAAGAGAAAATCCAGACGCCCTGCTTCCCACTATGGGTGGTCAAACTGCTCTGAACATTGCCATGACTCTTTCCGAGAATGGAGTGTTAGAAAAATATGGGGTGGAATTGATCGGGGCCAATGCAAGATCTATCCAGATGGCCGAAGATAGGGAGCAGTTTACTGCTGCTATGCATCGTATTGGTTTATCAGTTCCACACGGCGGTTTTGCTAAGACTGTTGAAGAGGCGTTTGGAATAATAGATGAAGTGGGTTATCCTGCCATAATTAGACCTAGCTTCACCATGGGTGGAACGGGTGGAGCGATTGCCTATAATGCCGATGAATTTGAGAAGTTTGTAAGTCATGGCTTAGAGGCCTCACCAATTACGGAAGTACTCATAGATAGGAGTGTTATAGGAGCTAAGGAATACGAGTTGGAAGTCGTACGCGACGCTTCCGACAATGTCATAATCGTTTGTTCAATAGAAAATTTTGATCCCATGGGAGTTCATACTGGGGATTCTATAACTGTGGCTCCGTCACAAACTCTTTCGGACGTGGAGTATCAGAGAATGCGTGATGCTGCGATCGAAATCATCAGAGAGATCGGAGTAGAAGCGGGGGGATGTAATATTCAATTCTCCATAGATCCAGACACTGGAGAAATGCTAGTTGTGGAGATGAACCCAAGAGTTTCACGATCCTCAGCTCTGGCTTCTAAGGCCACAGGATTTCCTATAGCTAGAGTTGGGGCCAAACTGGCTGTGGGTTATTTGCTAAACGAATTGCCAAACGACATCACCAAGACAACTCCAGCGTCTTTTGAGCCTACCCTGGACTATGTCGTTGTTAAGTTTCCTCGTTTTGCTTTTGAGAAATTTCCTGAGTCCAGTAAGGTGCTTGGTGTACAGATGAAAGCTGTCGGTGAAACTATGGCAATAGGCCGAACGTTCAAGTCGGCTTGGCAAAAAGGAATTAGAGGGCTTGAAATTGGACGCCTAGGTTGGATGGAGGGGGACTCACTGGAGGATGATGGATTGAAAACTGACGATTTCTCGTCACTTTTGGCTGCACTTAGAATCCCAACTCCCGATAGGCCATTCCAGTTAAAGCGAGCTTTGACTGCCGCTATGGATCAGAAAGGAGGTGTCGACTTTGCTGAAGCCATGGAGGATATCTACCAGGCTTGCAAGATCGATCCATGGTTTCTGCACCAATTGGCTGAGATTATCCAGATGGAAATGATGTACCAAGATTTGGAAAAAATTGAAGTTGAAGACTTGAAATTAATGAAAAGAAATGGTTTCTCAGATGCTCAGCTGGGAGACTTGAGGGGTGTAAGTGAAGCTGCAGTACGAAACAAGCGGCATGAGTGTGGTATTCACCCAAGCTACAATGTAGTTGACACTTGTGCTGGAGAATTTCCTGCAGAAACACCCTACTATTATTCTTCTTATGAGGATGCAGACGAATCAAATCCATCGAATAAACGCAAGGTTGTCATACTAGGCAGTGGTCCCAATCGTATCGGACAAGGGATTGAGTTTGATTATTGCTGTGTTCAGGCGGTTATGGCTCTAAAGGATTCTGGATACGAGACAATTATGATCAATTCGAATCCAGAAACTGTGTCAACCGATTTTGATGTAAGTAACAAACTATATTTTGAGCCCTTAACACTTGAAGATGTTTTAGAAGTTGTCATTAAGGAAAAACCAGAAGGAGTTATTGTCCAGTTGGGAGGTCAAACCCCGCTCAACTTGGCTCATGCATTATCTGAAGCTGGAGTTACAGTCTTAGGGACATCAGTAGACTCTATCGATCGTGCTGAAGATAGAGAACGTTTCGAAGAGGTGTGTCAGATAGTGGGCGCGACACCGCCAAAGAATGGAATGGCTAGAAGTCAAAAAGAGGCTTTGGCGGTAGCTGAAGAAGTCGGTTACCCACTGTTAGTTCGACCCAGTTATGTGCTCGGTGGTCGTGGCATGGAAATCGTTTATGACAGTGAATCACTAGAGAATTATTTCGAGAAAGCAATAAAAATATCTCCAGATCATCCTGTGCTGATAGATAGCTTCATAGAAGATGCTTTTGAAGCTGATGTGGACGCACTATGCGATGGAGAAGAAGTCGTCATTGGGGGCATTATGCAGCACATAGAAGGTGCAGGTGTGCATTCGGGAGATTCGGCATGTGTGCTTCCACCTTACCTTCTCAGCACCGATGAGATAGACCAAATAAGAGAACAGACCAGAAAATTTGCACTAGAGCTTGGAGTAGTGGGCCTCCTCAATGTTCAATATGCGATCAAAGATGGAATTGTCTATGTGATTGAAGTGAATCCCAGGGCGTCGAGAACTGTTCCTTTCGTGAGTAAGGCAACAGGTCTCTCGCTGGGTAGAATTGCTGCGAACGTTATAGTTGGCAAGAAATTGAAGGACTTGAATGTCTCAGAGCCCAAAAGAACTTCAACTGTCGCAGTGAAAGAAGCTGTTTTTCCATTCAGTCGTTTTGAGGCAGATATATTGCTAGGCCCAGAAATGAAATCGACAGGTGAAGTAATGGGAATAGATGAATCCTTTGGAATGGCTATAGCCAAGGCACAGGCATCCTGTGACAATTTACTTCCCGTAAACGGTGGGACTCCAATCGTAACTGTTAATGATAGGGACAAGCGAACAGTAGCTCCCATTTTGCGCAGATTTCATGATATGGGATTCGAGATATGGGCCACAGAGGGAACACATCATTATTTGAAAGACAGGGGTATACCGTCAGAGTATGTGTATAAAGTAGGAGAAGGTCGGCCCCACATAGTGGACCGCATAGTTTCTGGAGAAGTAGATCTATTAATAAACACACCTTTGGGAAAGCAGTCCCAATATGATGATTATTCAATGCGTCGAGCTGCTATCAATCATAAAATCCCATATTTTACTACGATGTCTGCGACTAGTGCGGCCTGTGACGCCTTGATTGCTCTTCGTTCAAGAGTGTACTCAGTATGCACACTTCAAGAGAGAATTGCAGAATCAGGGAATCAGAATTAGTTGTCAGGTATGGAAGACACCGCACGTCCTGTCGGATTTTTTATTCATCCGGATGCTTCTCTGCATGATACGGGATGGGGACACCCTGAGCATCAGGGAAGACTCAGAGCGGTTGCATCTGCTGTCGGCCAAGACCTGTTAGCGATTGATGGCAAGGTAATCCAGGTTGAATCAGGGAGAATAGAAGACCAAGATATTCTCCGGGTTCATACGGAATCACATTTGAAATCCCTTAGGCAGGCTGTAAAAATATCGACTGAGGAATCTAGACCGGTTTCGATTGATCCTGACACGATCGTTTCTCCCAATTCTTTGAACGCTGCCTGTGGTTCTACTTCGGCATTGGTGACGGCAGTCAAGATGGTTCATGAAAGGGAACTGTCCACCGCGTTTGTCGCAACTCGACCTCCAGGCCATCATGCCACTGCAGATCGAGCTATGGGTTTCTGTTTGCTTAATCATGTGGCGATAGCGACTCGCTGGTTGCAGGTGAATTGCAATATTCAGAAAGTGCTTATCATCGATTGGGATGTACACCATGGAAATGGAACTCAGGACATCTTCTATCGGGATGGGTCAGTCTATTATTTCTCGCTACATCAATGGCCACATTTTCCTGGTTCCGGATCTATTGGCGAAATCGGGGAAGGTGCTGGCGTTGGAATGACAAAGAACGTCCCAGTCAAAGCTCACACACCAGCAAGTGAGTATCGTGATCTTTTTCTAGAGAATCTCGAGCAAGTATTAGGATCTTTTGATCCTGAGTTCATATTGATTTCTGCAGGTTTCGATGTGATGGAGGGAGATCCCTTGGGAGATCTATGCCTTGAACCGGAAGACCTCCATTTCTTGACTGGGGAAATCCTTCGTCGTGCACCTCAAGAGTGCGGAGTTACAGCGACATTAGAAGGTGGCTATGACCCCAAGCGGACTGGTTTAGGAGTCAAGGCAGTTTTGAGAGCACTCGCGGCAGTGGATTTAGATCGATAAATTAGGATTGTCTGAGACTTTTCGATTAGATTAGTTGTATGATAATCGGCCGGATGTCATAAAATTTAGATATGGGGCTCTTGAAATAATGAAAGAGAAATTGTTGAAAGCGTTAGTGGTCTGCATTGTTTGTGTAAATGCTCTATATACGGAGGGTCTTTCTGGAGAGGCTCAGCAAGAAGAACTGAGTAATCCGACAGAACCTCATCCAGTAGCCGAACAGGCAATTTCGAGGTTGAAGTCTCCCTACTGTCCTGGTCTGATGTTGGAAGTCTGCACATCTCTTGAAGGAGCAATGTTAAGAGATAGCCTCCAGGTAATGGCGAGAGAAGGCGGATCGATGCAGGAACTGGTTGATTGGGTAATTACCAACCATGGGGAAGAATATCTTGCTTACCCTAGAACCACAGGTGCTGGGTTGATGGCTTGGGTAGTACCTCCTAGCGTTCTCATTCTTGGACTTAGCCTTTTAGTCCTTTTTCTTAAGCATAAGCGTGAAGATGATCCAGAGCCTGTAGTGAATAGAGTGATTTCCGATGAAGAAGAGATTCTTTTGAGGGAGGCGCTCAAAGAAATGGAAGCTTCGGAAGAACCAGAACTTTGGTAGGTTCGTGACTGACTCAAAAGAAGGTCTAAGGAAGAGCCCTATTCCAGTGGCTGAAGTACAGCAGTCTCTTCGAGAGGCGGATTTAGACGGGTGGTTGTTTTACGATTTCCATGGTCAAAATCCCATAGCCAAAGCCATGCTCGGCCTTCAGAACACATCGCGTCGATCTTTTACTCTAATTCCCGCTCAAGGAGAACCAGCTGCGTTGATTCACGCTATTGAGCATTGTGCCTGGGGCCATTGGCCTTGGGATCTCGTGGATTATCAGGGATGGAGTGAAATGGAGCAGAAACTGACAAATTTATTGCAGGATAAGTCACGCATTGCGATGGAAGTATCACCCCGGTCCAATGTGCCAACCTTAGATCGTGTTCCATCTGGGATATTGGAGCTCATCACCAAGCTTGGTGTCGATGTGGAAAGTTCAGGTGATTTTGTGTCAACTTTTCATTCTGTATGGACGACGGAACAGTTGCAAGGACACAGGAGGTGTGCTGAGGTTGCCAAGGAAGTGGCAATGAAAGCATTCGAAAAAGCCGCAGACCAGGTGAGAGAACAAAAGCCTTGGTCAGAAGGCGAATTGGCAGACTGGATAAGAGGTGAATTACACAACAGGGGGCTACAAAACCAGCCTGATTGTCATGTGGCCATAGGAAAGAATGCTGCGGATCCACATTATGATCCAGGGGAACAAGGTGATGAGATACAGAGGGGAGAGGTCCTCTTGATAGATCTCTGGGGAAAGGAAAATGCGGAAGGGGTTTTCGCTGACCAAACTTGGATGGCTGTTCTAGATAAGGAGCCGTCAAGCCGGGTGAAGAAAATTTGGACATCTGTAAGGAATGCTAGAGAAGAAGCTATCCGTTTCCTAAACGATGCACATGCATCAGGGGAAAGAATCTTCGGGTATCAAGTCGATGACGTTTGTCGTGACGCCATTGCAAAGACTGGCTTCGGAGATTTTTTTGTACATCGTACGGGACACTCTATGGATGTCGATCTTCATGGCAGTGGGCCCAATTTAGACAATCTGGAAACCAGGGATGATAGAACATTGATTACAGGGGTCGGGTTTTCAGTGGAGCCTGGGATCTATATTCCAGATGAGGTGGGGATTCGCAGTGAAGTTAACGTCTATTGGGGTCCTGAAGGACCAGAAGTAACTCCGAATAATCGGCAACATGAAATCTTGGCACTACTGGGGTAATTAGTCTGAAGTCACGTAACGAATACGTCGAAGTCGCACTACCAATTCCTTTAGATAGAAATTTCATTTACTCTTTAGGCGACTTGAGACCTGCCATAGGTAGTAGAGTGCTAGTTCCATTTGGCAGTAATGAAAAAATTGGATTCGTGGTGGATTTCGCCACCAAAACAAGTCTTAAAACGGTCAAACCCATCGTTGGGTTACTAGATGACCAGCCTGCTGTGACTAGCGGTCAGATGGAGTTAGCAGTTTGGATGGCGGCCTATTATGCCACCCCTCTGGGAATGATCCTTAAGGCCATGCTACCTTCCTTTTTGACCCGTATTGCTAAAGAAAGGGTGACCCTTCTAGATAGTTCATCGCCAACAGGGAACTCCCGAGAACAAAGAATAATTGAGTTTCTCGAGGGCAGAGGTGCAATTTCTACAGATTTTCTGAGAAGAACACTGGAGATTGGCTCAATTCGCAAGGAGCTTCGATCATTGGCAAGTGAAGGGATGATTGAGATTAAAACTGGTTCACCCGATGCTTCTCCAGTCAAGACTGAAAAAGTAGTGTCTATTTATAAGTGGTTTGAAGATTTAGCGGAACTTGAGAATCTGCTGGGAAGAGCCAAGAGACAATTCGAAGCTTATAGGATATTGGCTAGTGCTGGGGGGGAATTAGAATTGTCTCATCTTGTCAAACAGGCAGGATTTAGTCGAGGAGTCATTTCTGCTTTGGAAAAGAAGGGTGTGGTGCAGATTAAAGATAGGAATGTGAAAAGGGATCCGTTTGCCGACCTCCCAACCTCTGACAAAATGAAACACGTGCCTACAGAGGATCAAGCAAATGCGATCACGACGATTTTGAATTTGTTTGAAGAGGGTAAGGGGGCTTCGACATTACTGCACGGCGTGACGGGTTCGGGTAAGACTTTAGTTTATGTCGAAGTAATTAAAAAAATTCTCGAAAGAGGAAGTGGAGCCATTGTGCTTGTTCCTGAGATTTCTTTGACTCCTCAAACTGTTTCTCGCTTTCGCGCTCGATTTGGAAACCAAGTAGCTGTATTACACTCGGCTTTGTCCGAAGGAGAACGTTTCGATGCTTGGGAACAGCTGAAAGGGGGTGAAAAGATGGTGGCAGTGGGAGCGCGCTCGGCTGTCTTTGCTCCAGTTAAGAACCTAGGTATAATCGTAGTTGATGAAGAGCATGATGCAACATATAAGCAAAATGAAGCCCCTCGTTATCAAGCTCGAGATGTAGCTACAGTAAGAGCCGCGAAGGAGAGGGGGGTATGCATACTTGGATCCGCAACTCCCTCCCTTGAGAGTTGGCACAACAAAGAGAAGGGAAAATTTCACTACATTGCTTTACCTGAGAGGGTGGGAGGAGGAAAACTACCACCTGTTCATACGGTGGATTTGCGAAAGGAATTAAGAAATCGAAAATCTGGGAAAGAACCAGTTGGAGATTTCAGTATTGTTTTGAGTAATCGTCTAAAAGACGCTATAGGCGATCGCCTTGCAAAAGGTGAACAGACTCTTTTGTTACTAAACAGACGTGGTTATTCCTCTTTTGTTCAGTGTCGTTCTTGCGGTAGCGTAGAAAATTGCAATAAATGTTCGGTTTCTCTGACTTTCCATAGAAATCGCGACCAAATGGTTTGTCACCACTGTGGGCTTGCTAGGAAAGCTGTTGTGAAGTGTTCAGAATGTGAGTCCAGCGATTTATCCTTTAGAGGTATGGGGACGGAACAGGTGGAAAGGATTGTGCTCGAGACTTTTCCTAGCGTAAGGCTTGCTAGGATGGATGTTGACACTACTTCCAGGAAATGGTCCCATCAAGAGATCCTGGGACGAGTCGAAAGAGGGGAGGTTGATATACTATTGGGGACCCAAATGATATCAAAAGGGTTGGATTTTCCTAGGGTCACACTTGTTGGAGTCATTAACGCCGATGTGGGAATGCATTTGCCAGATTTTAGATCTAGCGAAAGAACCTTTCAGTTGTTGAGCCAAGTAGCTGGGCGAGCAGGACGAGGGAGTTTGGGTGGGGAAGTTTTTGTACAGACTTTTCTTCCTGAACATTACGTACTTCAAGCCACACTCAAACATGATTATTTGGGTTTTGTCCAGAAAGAACTTTCAGAGAGAAGAAATCCCAGCTATCCGCCTTATGTGAGATTGATAAATGTTGTCATGAGCAGTCCAGACAAGGAGTGCGCAGCCGAAAATATTGAAGCAGCTGTCAGGTTTGTTCACGGCGTGAATGAAAAAAGTAAGATTGGTTCTGAAGTGAGCATCGTGGGGCCAGCCCCTTGTCCCATCGAAAAAATTCACAACCGATGGCGTTGGCATTTTTTGCTTCGGAGCGCCTCCGTGCCCGCCCTTGATAAGTTGATTAATCATCTCGCCAGGGAATTCAAAACCAAAGGTAGAGATGTCCGGTTGATCATTGACCGCGATCCCAGCAGTCTTTTGTAGGAAAACAAGAAACAAATTGTCGTGAATAAGTGTATTCGGATAGCGTAAAGGGATGTTATAGAAAGCATTGATTGTTGAATGGAGATTTAACGATTTGGTTGGGTTGTGTATCTTATTCTATTGAACGACTGGGTAAAAACTGTATAGGGAAGTTCCCATAGCGTTAGCCAATGAGAGGTTTGTCCAATGAATCAAAATTCGCACTGGGTGTGCATTGTTTTGCTAGCCACAGCCGTTCCGGTATTTGCACAAGAACGCTTTGTAATGGAACCAGAAGCTGTTCAGGTAACCCTCCAAGATGCAATACAGCGGGCAGTCATGGTCAGTCCACAGATAGCTCAAGCGGAACAGAATGTAATTGCTGCTAATCAATCGAAACGAACTGCAGTTGGATCTTTCTTGCCCACCATTTCTACAGGCTCTGGGATGTCTGTTCGCAGCACAGATCGATTCGACTCAAACACGGATAGAATAGTTTCGGGTAGTGCCAATTCTTATAATGCTAGTTTAAACGCCCGGTATAATTTATTCCAAGGTGGACAGCGTTTCTCCGAGCTTTCCCGGGTAAGGGCAGATTATGTCGCTGCAGAAGCTCTTCAAACGGATCAAAATTTTAATGTAATATTTCAGACGAAGAATCTTTTTTTTCAGGCCCTTCGGCAACAAGAGTTGCGAGAAGTCGCTCGCTTAAGAATAGAACAAGCCACTCAAAGTCTAGAGATGACTCGGATGAGACAACAACTTGGCGGGGGAACTGTTTCAGATACTCTGCGGGCTCGTCTAGAATTGATCAACGCACGTCAAGCTCTGCTCAGCGCTGAGAACCAAACACAAATAGCACGTTTTGGGCTGGGTCGCCAAATAGGAATGTCCGAACCTGTAGCACCAGTGGCTCCAGAAGATTTAGGCCCGACTCCGCTTGGATTAGAGCAAGTCGAGGTGCTGAGAATCGCAGAGAGCGAATCCCCGTCTGTAGTGGCTGCCAATGCTAATTTTACTGCTGCGGAAAAAGCATATTCCTCGGCGAAAGCTACCTATCTGCCTACCTTTAGTTTGAATAGTGGCTATAATTGGTCAAACCAACAGGCTTCATTTGAACAAGGACTGACTAGCTGGAATTTGAATTTCAATATGAGCTACCCTCTGTTTAATGGGTTTTCAAGAGAAGCGAGTGTAGTGCGGGCAGAATCATCGGCATACGTGGCGCGACTTCAGGAAGATGATGCTCGTCGAGGAGCTCGACAGGAAGCGGATGCAGCATTTCGGTTCTTGGGAACGTCAGAAATGGCAATTGATATTGCGGAAGAGGCCTTGGCTGTAGCTAATGAGGATCTGCGTGTCACCCGGGAACGTTATCGAGTTGGAGTTGCTATAATTCTGGATGTGGTCACAAGTCAGATTGCGGTTGATCAGGCCAGGGTAGATTTGGTTAATGCCCGTTACGATTATGTTCTAGCTCGCGCTGAGCTAGAAGCAATTTTAGGAATGGAGTTCTAGAAAATTGGTTATTAAAACAGAAGATTTATCTAAGCATTACATTTTGGGTGTTGAGACCGTTAAAGCATTGGATGGAGTTAATCTCGAGATTGCAACTGGAGAATTTGTAGCGGTGATGGGACCTTCGGGAAGTGGCAAATCTACCTTCATGAATTTGATTGGATGCTTGGATACCCCAACAGCTGGAAATTATTGGTTGAATGGAAGTCAAGTCAGCAACCTAAGTGAAGACGAACTGGCTCGAGTAAGAAATCAAGAGATTGGATTCGTATTTCAAACCTTCAATCTGTTACCACGTGCTACCGCCCTTCATAACGTGGAACTCCCTTTGATTTATGCTGGCGT
>Ga0315331_10000807_pt1 | contig 22567 bp, 21 predicted proteins | sample M160m34915metaG_FD_203456 | JGI IMG/M metagenome (GOLD analysis project Ga0315331, IMG submission 203456) | Ammonia-oxidizing marine archaeal communities from Monterey Bay, California, United States - M1 60m 34915 | ecosystem: Environmental > Aquatic > Marine > Intertidal zone | place: USA...
TCTATACAGTCAGGTTTAAATGCATTAGGTGATGCTTCAGAAGTTTATGCTTCTGGTTTAGTTCCTGAAAAGAAAGATGAAAAAGATCAAGGTGATGCCTCTAATACCGCTAATAACAATGGAACTATGGGTCCTCAAGATTGGGATTATAATAAAGATAGTACAACTGATTTACGTTACGGTAATTTTAAGGCTGGAGACTTTAAAGGAACGGGCAAAGGAACTAAATGGGACGATGCTGGACTTAACGCTATGATAGAAAAAAGAAATACACTTGACCCTAACAGCGACGATTATACTTATATTAGTAATCTTATCACGGATACAAAGCAACCTTTTATTACAGATAAAAATTTAGCTCAAAATTAACAAACTATGGGAACATACGCACAACCAGGAATAACACAAGGTCAAGTGGCTATGGCTGAACAGGCTGATTATGCTTCAGGTCTTTCTAAGAATTTGAAAATTGCTAGAACATCCATAAACAATCAAATGGATATGATTGAAACTAGCAAAAATGCGTTAGCTAAACAAACAGCTGAGTTAATGCAGGAAGCTAATAAAATTCAAAGCAATGATAACTCTGAATTAGCTGATAGCTTCAAACAAACTATTATAGACCAAATCGATGCTTTAGATCTTTTAGAATATAATTCAATAGGTAGAGACCAAACTGAAGTAACTAAAATGAGATCTAATCTGCTTAATGGTATTGAAGGTGCCACTGGTAATTTTATGAAACTTTTAGCAGAAGCTGAAGAGTATAATAAAAAAGTAGTTAATGGGACAAGTTCTAAGACAGTCTCTAATACTAATTCAAATCCAGAAGCAATACCTTTTTTAAATGCCTTAGGTGTTAATAATGGTAAAGAAGTTAAAACAGAGTGGGATGGGTTAGGTTTTAATTTAAGTTATAAAGATCCTAACACTGGTAAAGAGTTTAAAATAAATCCTACAAATTATTATGCTGGAAGAGAGCAAGGGTTACCTGGTTTATGGAATGAAGTACAAGACCCTAGCCCCACGTTTAAAGCTTCTTATGATCAACTAGCTAAAAACTTTCCTAGCATAAATGAAGTAACAGAAACAAAAGGACCTAATGGAGAAATTATAACTACAACATCGATAAATTCTGAGCAAGCTTATGACAATATTAGAAATGGTATTTTAAATGACAAGTTATTGATAAATGCTATTGATGGTGATACCATGCAATTTTTAGCTGGGTCTGGTTATGCAGAGAATCTAGTGGGAGTTGCTTATGATCCTAATGATAAAAATCAAGAAAAAGAAATAATGGAAGCTACTGCTAATTATGTCATGGATCAATATAGCAAAGGACAAGGAAACCAAGTTAGCAAAAAGGTCACTAAACTAGGTACGCATAAAGGTAGTGGCTCTAAGGGTAGTAAAACTAAATTAAACCACACTAAATTTATAAATACCTTAGGGAATATTGAAGGTGAAATTGATATAGTTGAAACACCTAACGGTCTTCCACCTAAAATAAAAGATGCTAAAAAAGGTAAGGTTTATCAAAACACAGTTGAATTTAATAAAGACGGAACTCCAAATCCTGATTTTGAAAAAGTATATAGATTTGATGGTAAAAAGTATATAGAGTTAGATCCTGGAAAAGATTCTTTTGCAGATACAGAAAAAACTAAAGTTCAGAAATTAGCTGAAATTAAAAAATATTTAGAAGGTAAAGATAATATTCTTAAAGGATCCAACTTAGAGTTAAAAGGGAAAGTTACAGATCTTAATCCAGACATGATTTATAGAAAATCAGGAAAAGGAACATCTCAAAATCCGTTTATTTACACTGAAATTGATATCAACAACTTGTTTGATGACGATATTTTAGGTGATTTAGAAAAAATGGAAAATAAATTAAACCAAGCTTTAGGTATAAATCCAATTTAATAAAATAAAATATGCCAATACAAGATTTTTTAGTAGATTTTTATTCTAAAAACACTGATCAAGAAATTGATCAAGTTAAGATTGATAGTATAGTAGATTATTATGGTGGAGATAATGTTTCCATGATAAATGATTTATATGCGAAATATGATACTGGAAATATCAACGATGACAAAATTTTAGAAATACAAAAATATTATTCACTTGAATTACCTGAGCAAAGTGGAGAAGTTGAAGAAACCACCGTTAAAGAAACTGAAGTTGAAGGTGAAAAACCAAAAATGACTAAAGTTGGTAGTGATATTTCTTTTGATGAATTTAATAATGTTGAAGAAGAGCCTTTGATAGAAGAGTTAGAAAAAAAATATGGTGATTATTTAGAATTTGATGAGCCAATTATGGGTAGTGGTTATATAAATGATGCTATAACTGTTACTAATAAAAAAACGGGTGAAGAAATAAGGTTAGACTTAAATACAGAATACAATGCTAGTAGAGGAGCTGATTTTTCTGATGAAAAAGGTTATAGTGTTTATAAAAATTTTTTAAGTTTCGCCAATAAGGCTAGATTCAACGAGGAAGGCAATTATAAGGAAGGAACTGAAAGAACACTTGGAAATAATTTTGTTTTAGATAGTGGAAGAAATTTGCCAGTTTCTAAAGAAATAACTGAAAAAGCTTTAGAATTAATTAGTTTTGAAAACCAATTAACGATTGATCAAGCTATTGATCAAGTTGTAAGTTCTACTTTTGGAAAAGAAAATATAGCTTGGAACACCAACTTCTATAATAAAAAAAATGAAGATATGGTTTTGTTTCAAAATAAAGTAACAAAACTAGTAGATGAAGGTTTTAATCCAAACCCTACGCCATATAATAAGTTTTCTGAAAAAGAATTTGGAAGTCAAATAATGTACAAAAAACAAATGATGGAGCTGGGTGTTCCAGAATCTGTTTTTCAAGTTGAAGGAAAGAACGTAAATCAAAACATAGCTATTGGTGGTGTTGGTGAGCAAAGCAACGATCTAAAACAAGAAGAAATAAAAGAAAACATATATGCTTATTTAAAAGACACACCTAACGGTAGAGCTATACTTTCAGCTTATGACAATAGAAAAAAAGAATCTGCTATAGAAGAGCAAGATGTTAAAGATTTAAAAGAATTTGGAGAAAAAGCTCAAGATAAAAGGTTTAAAATAGAAGAGGATAAAGCAGAAAAAGTGTTTATAGCAGAAAACGCTTCTGATTCAGAATCTCCTTTTGGAGTTTCAAAAGAAGACTTGCTAAGATTAAAAACATTAAAAGAAAAATCTTTAAATGAAAAAGACCCTGAATTAAGAGCAAAATATTCTAATGAATTACTAATAGGAGTAAGAAAAATGCTTAATGATGGTAAAATAAACTTACTAAGAACTGCTGATGGTGGATTTGTAGACGAAATAAAAGGAATACAAGTAGAACAGGCTAAAGCTAAACAACAACAAAATTCTGTTCAACTTGAAAAATACATGTTTAAAAGCAGTGATGACTTGCTTAACCTGTTTAGGAAACAAAACTTTGAATTAAAATCTTTGGCTGAGGATATAGTAAAACAAGGATATGTTCAAACTTTTAGAGATGCTAATATACCTCAACAAATAGGTGAAGGCTTAGCCGGGCTTTATGGTGTTGTTACTGGAGATTTTAGGAATACTGCTTATGATGATATAGAAAAATTAAAAAGCTGGGTTGAAACAGGTGAAATGCCAGAGTACTTAACTACTTTACCAGAAGCTAGTGGATCTAATGAATTAATAACAAAATATAATGATTTACTAGAACAAAGATCTATAAATTTGTTAGCTCAACAACTGAATGTAGATCCTATGACTTATGGGAAATCTGAATATGGTGTTGGTAGAATGTTAGATCAAGTTATTGAAGAAACAATACCAGCTTTAGGTGGTAGATATTTAGGTGAAACAAAGTCTCGTAAAGTTGCATTAGATGTTTTTGAAGAAGCTTTTGATATTGAAAGAACTGAAGAACAAAAAACATTAGTAAATCATTTAGATTCGTGGGAGTATGCTGGAGCTCAAGTTCCTGCATTAGCTAGGATGGGTGCTGAAATATATGCAACAAATTTATTAACTGGTGGATCTGCTAGTATAATGAGTGGAATTAAAGGACTCTCTAAAGTTGCTATGCAAAAAGCAGGTTTAGGAGTGGTTAAAAAAGGTGGTAAATATGTTTTAACTAAAGGTGGTCAAAAAGCCGCTAATTATGCTAGTGTAGTTGGATTAGAATATATAGGATTAACGGGTAGTAATATTGTTGAAAGAAATGTTTTTGACGAGCAAGGAATTGAAAATCCATTATTATTCTCTTTGGCGGCTGGTGGAACCAGATTACTTTTTTCCAAAGCTAGTAGTATGTATAATGATGCTATAATAAAAGCTGCTGGAAAACCTGGTAATGAAAAACTTAGAGAAAGTTTACTATGGATTAGTGAGCAACCTGGTACAGCTAGTAGAACTGGAGCTTTAGATTACGCAAAAGGTATAGCTCAATCAGCAACTAGAACAAGCGTAAAAGCAGCTGGTATAGCTGGAGAAGCTTTGACTGGTGCTATAGGTATAAAAGCTGGTGAAATCCCAGGAGGTCTTATAGACGTTGTTCAAGGTGAAAAAACAATGAGTCAATTGTTTAATGAAATAACTGATTCTAAGAGCTTATTAGAAACAGCAGGTGCTTTACTGTTCATGAGGGCAGCTAGGCCAGATCAGTATGTTAGAAAAGCTGTAGACGGCTTCTATGCAGAGGTTGATATGATAAGCGGTAATAATCCAGAATGGAACAGGATGAGAAGTGCTATAGGTTTAAAAGCTTTAGGGCCAAAAGAAGGCAAGAAAACAGCACAAGATCCTAATTACATATTAAAGTTAGAGAATGCTTATGGCATTAAAATGAATGAAATATCTGAAGGTAAAGGCGTTTATGAAGGGTTGGACGAACAACAGAAAGAAGAAGCTTATAAAAACTTAGAATTCAATTTCAATAGATTGAAAATGAAGCCAGAAATTGATCAACTAGCTGAAGAGTATAGAAGCAATGATAATAAACTTGGTGATTTTACTGAATTAGAAAATGCTGTTATAAATGTAGTTAAATCTGGAGGCACAGCTAAAGACTTTGTAACTATAGCTGGGGGCGGTGAAAGTTCTCCTATAATACAATTAATGGCCAACGGTCTAACTGAAACTCAAGCTAAAGCAGTTTTAAATGAGGCTGTTCAAATATCAGAAGTGGGTAATTCTTTATTTGGAGGTAATTTAACTGGTAAGAATTTCCAAAACTATGTTAATGAAAGCAAGGTATTTGGGGGTATAGCTTCAGAATTAGCAAACCTAGAAGCTAGATTCAAAGCTGGAGATATTGAAAAACCTTACTATGAGTTTCAAAAAAATGTATTTGAAAAACAATTAGAACTTTCTAGTAATAAACAACAAAAAGCATTTAAAGCTGAAGTAGCAGAAAGAGCTATTAATGAAGCTAAAAATATAGCTGATATTAAAAAAGCTGGTATAAATATATTTGAAGGCAATAACGAGCAAATAAAAGCTAAAAAACTAGAATTAGGAAATCAAAAATTTTCAGAAACAGAATTCGGCTTACAGGGCGTTGATAAAGAAGGTAAAGCTATAATATTAATAAATACAGAAGGTACTAAAAAATATCTTAGAGCTGGAACTGAATTTCATGAAGTGTTTCACATACCACATGAACTTAGATTTTCTGAAAGAGCTATAGAAACTAGAGCTTTAGAAATAGCAGAAGAAAAGTCTATAAGTAAGGCAGATGCTAAAATTGAAGCAGAAAAAGAAGTTAGAGATTATTTAGATGATTTTATAGGTGGTTTAAAAGATAAAGGTCTTTATGATAGAGTTCTTAGAGAAATGATGCAAAGGAATATAGCTACAGCTGAGGCTTTGTTAAAAGGAGAGCAATTACCAATATCTGAAGCTAAAGAATTTATAAATGAATTTATACAATTAGACGCAGCTAGAGCTTTTGATAATATAAAAGGAGAAAAAGCTGTATCAAATGCTGATAAACTTTCTAAAAATGAAATATCTGAAATAGAGTTTGAATCAGCATTAGATAATGGTAAAGATTTTATTGACTTTGTATTAAGTGGAAAATATAAAAGTAAAAATATTAATAAATTAATTAAAAACAAACAGTCTACGTACGAAAACTTAATGAGAGGTGAAGACTCTTCTATTAATCTTTCAGAAAGATCAATTAAAGAGTTAGAGAATGTTGACAATGAGTCTTTAGTTAAAAAAATACTAGAAAAAGAAACTAGTAATACAGAAAAAGGTAACGCTATAGAAGCTTTAATTAATAAAAATCCTATTATATGGAGTAAATTGGGGTATAATAAAGCTAAAGGAGATATACTTCCTGAAGACATAAGAAACTCTATAATAGATGAGCTTTTAGGAACTGAAGGTGGTAAAGGTATTTTAAAAACATACAAACCTGAAGCTGGAGTAAAATTTGTAACTTATTTAGGAAATCTAATTGGCAGGCGTAAACAACAGATATATAAAAGAGCTGGGTTAGATGCTGAAAAACTTGAAACAGATAGGTTAAGTGATGAAAGAGTTAAAGATATAGCAGATACAGAAACTCCTGAAACTATAATAGAATCTAAAGAATCGTCTACTGTAGATAAAGAAAGACAAATAAGTACTTTTGAAGGTAAGGAAGCTAATAGAAAGAAAAAAGAAATATTAGAAGTAGCTGAAACTATAGAACTTCAAGACATGAAACCAGGCGTAGGTGGCGCACCTAAAAAACAAGTTGGTGAAATTGGTGAAATAATATTTGAAGTACCTGCAGAAAAAATATCAGATCCTAAAAAGAATTTAACTTTTGCTAAAAAACTTATTAACTTAGAAACAGGTAAACCAGCTAAGAAAGGTGAAAAAGGAGTTATAAGTGATTCTGAATTTGGTAATATACAAAAATTCTTTTCAGATAAAAGTAATATGAAAAGATTTATAAACACCTTGCCTGAAACAAATGTTACTAGTGAACAAGCTATTATAAACAAACAAGGAGAATCTATAGATGTATCAAGAGAAGTTTTAGGTAGGGGCATAGGTCTACCAAAAAGAATAATTAAATACTTTTATGAACCTACAGGCAAAAGATCTAAAGGATTAACTAGTCAAACAGCTGTATACAAACTAAAGCCTGAGTTTAAAAACGCTACACCAGAAACTATAGCTAAAGTTCAAGGAGATTTATTAATAGGTAAAGATTTAAAAATATACGATAGAACTGTTCATGGTCAGTTAGCTAAAGGTATGGCAATGGTGGAAGCTATGAAAATAGCTAATGAAGCTATAAGATCTAAGATGCCTGCTGATACTAAACTTGCGAAAAAACTAATAGCTGATATTAAAGCTGGAGCTAGTAAGTTGTCTACATCTGAAAGATTCTTTCCTCCTAAAACTCAAGTTGGTAAAATGACAAACTTGATGGGGAGTTACGATTTTTATAACCCTAAACAAGTAGAGAAAGCTAGAAATGTAATAACAGGACCATACGCTAAAATATTTGGGCCAGGTTTATTAAATAGAATGTTTAGAGATTTAACTCCAGGTGGTGGTAGAGGTGAAAAACTTGTAGAAAAACAAATAGGCATAGGTTCTTTTGAAGCATTAGATACTACTAAAAAAACTACAAAAGAAATGGTAGATGCTTTAGTTGAAAAAGGTGTTAAAAAATCAGAAGCTATAAAACAAGTAAAAGAAATACAAAAGTTAGAACAACAATACTTAAGTAATAATACAACTTTATTAGAACTTGATCTTATACTAGATATAGATAATCTAAAAAGAAACATAGAGCAACAAGGTTTAGAAGATAATCCAGCCGCTAAAATAATGTTAGAAGCTTTTGGTAAAACTCAAAAACTTAATAAGCTAGCTTCTAATTTAGCTAATTTAAAAACAAGAAAACAAGCTACTGAGTTATTAATAGAAAAATTTAAAGAAGCTTATGATGCTTATCCAGAAGCAGCTGAAGTTTTAAGAGAGTTTATATATAATAATAAAGCTAGCGGAATGTTAGGTAAAGATGTTGCTTTGATGAGGGGTAATCATGTTAATGTTAAAGAAGGTGATAAAGTTTATGAAGAACATATTTATCCATTTAGTTCTTGGGCTATACGAACTATGGATGCTATTACAAATAAAAATCCTAAAGTATTAGAAGGTTGGAAAAAATGGGCTGCAGAAAACTATTATCAAATAGCTTTTGATTTAAAAGATGTAGTTGAAGTAAGCGATGGTAAATTTTTAATTTATCAAGCCGCTGTAGATCAAACGTTTAAAAGAGTCGATGGTAAAGGCGAGTTTAACTCAAAAAGTGGTGAGCACCCAGTATTAGAAGCTGCTCTTAATGAAGCTTTTAAAACTGGTGATTTTAGTAAAGTTCCAGCTTCTGAAATAAGATTTTTCAACGAGTACGTTCAGTTAAATCCTAACAAACTTTATTTAGATGGTAAAACATATGCTGAAAAATATAATGTTGTAGTAGATAAGTTTTTAGAAAATAATCCTGCCATTGTTAAAGCTCAAAGTGATTTAATATATAAGCAATTAACTGGAGATATAACAGCTGAAACAGCTAGAAAAAGATTAGATAATATAATTAAAGTAGAAGGAACTAAAGAAGCTGATCGTGCATTTAAAGAAACTAAAACAGAGTTAGATGGATCTGGTGTTATGAACACTAGTGAAAGAATGACAACTGAACAATTAATTGAAAAAGCTAAAACTATAGACAAAGCGTTAGAAATGGCTAAGCGTCCTGATATGCCTAAGAAAAAGATTAGAGTATTTGATTTCGATGACACTATAGCTAAAAGCAAAAGTAAAGTATTTGCAGAAAGAGGAGATGAAAGAATAGAACTTAAAGCAGAAGAATTTGCAGAAAAAGGGATGGAATTAATTGAGCAAGGTTATAAAATGGATTTTACAGATTTCGATAAAGTTGTTGAAGGAGAGAAAGGACCTTTATTTGATCTTATAAAAAAGTTTAAACAATCACCAGGTAAAAGAGATTTATTTATACTAACTGCTCGTGGACCAGAATCTCAACAAGCTATATATGAATTCATGAAAGCTATGGATGTTGAAATACCTTTAGAAAATATAACAGGACTTGGTAATTCCACTGGTGAAGCTAAAGCTAACTGGATAATAGATAAAGCTGCAGAAGGTTATAATGATTTTTACTTTGCAGATGATGCACCTCAAAATGTTAAAGCAGTTAAAAAAGCTCTTGATGTTATAGACGTTAAGTCAAAAGTTCAACAAGCTAGATTAAACACTAGTGAAAGACTAAATACTGGTTTTAACAAGATTATAGAAGAATCTACAGGTATTGGAGCTGAGAAAGTGTTTTCAGATGTTAAAGCAAAATTAAGAGGAGGAAAAAAGAAAGGCCAAAGATTTTTTATACCATCATCAGCTGAAGATATGTTAGGCTTAGTCTACACAACTTTAGGAAAAGGTAAAAAAGGTGAAGCTCATATGAAGTTTTACCAAGAAAACTTGTTTGATCCTTATACTAGAGCTATGGATAATTTATCAACTGATAGAGTTAATTTAATGGCTGATTTTAAAGCTCTTAAAAAAGAATTAAACGTACCTAAAGATTTACAAAAAACAACTGAGTCAGGATTTACTAATGAACAAGCTGTAAGAGTTTATTTATGGAATAAAGCAGGAGAAAAAATACCTGGATTATCTAAAGCAGATTTAAAAGAGTTAAGTGAAATAGTAGAGAATAACCCTAAGTTAAAGGTATTTGCTGATCAAATAATGTCTATAACTAAAGGTGATGGTTATTCAACACCTAAAGATGCATGGGCAATGGGTACTATAACAACAGATTTAATTGATATACTAAACACTACTAAACGTGGAAAGTATTTAGAAACGTGGAATCAAAATGTAGATCAAATATATTCTAAAGATAATTTAAATAAATTAGAAGCTGCTTACGGTAGAAAATATAGAGATGCTGTTGAAAACAGCTTGGAACGTATGAAGTCTGGTAGTAACAGACTTAAAGGTGGGAATAAGCTTAGTAACGATGTATTAGATTATATAAATAATTCTACTGCTGTGACTATGTTTGTTAACGTTAGATCAGCATTACTTCAAACTATATCAGCAGCTAACTTTGTTAATTGGAGTTTTAATAACCCTTTAAAAGCAGGCAAAGCTTTTGCTAACCAACCTCAATATTGGAAGGATTTTACTAAATTAATGAATTCAGATTATTTAGTAGATAGACGTAATGGACTTAAGTTAAATATTAATGAATCAGAGATAGCTAATGCAGCTAAAACTTCTAAAAATAAGGCTAAAGCAGCTTTAAATTACATATTAGAAAAAGGTTATTTACCTACTAAATATGCTGATAGTTTTGCTATAGCGTCGGGTGGAGCTACGTTTTATAGAAATAGAATAAATGATTTAATTAAAAATGAAGGATTATCTAAGTCTGAAGCTGAGATAAGGGCTATGAAAGAATTTAGAGCTGAATCTGAAAAATCTCAACAGTCTTCTGATCCTAGTAAAATATCAAGTCAACAAGCTAGTTATTTAGGTAGAATTATATTACAGTATGTTAATACCCCTATGCAGTATGCTCGACTACAAAAAAGAGATATACAAGACATGGCAAATCGTAGAGCTATGCCAGGTAAAACTCTAGCTCAAAGTAATAGAATTAGACTTTCGAGAATAACTTATTATGCTTTTGTACAAAACTTAATATTTAATGGTTTACAACAAGCTGTGTTTGCTATGGGCTTTGGTGATGATGAGTTAAGTGATAAAGATGAAAAAAGATTAGTTAAAACAGCTAATGGTATGCTTGATTCTAGTTTAAGAGGTTTAGGTATGGCTGGTGTAACTGTTCAAGTTCTTAAAAACTTAGGTATTGATATATATGATAGATCTAAAAGAGCTAGACCTGAGTACACGGATTCTTATAAAAAGTTATTAGAATTTTCTCCAGCTATTAAAAGTAAATTAGGTAAGTTTCAATCTGCTGCTTATCCATTTGATAGTAAGAAACGTAGAGCAGAGGTTTTTGATAAAGGATTTAGTTTAGATAATCCAGCTTATGAATCGATGGCTAAAGTTATAACAGCAACAACTAACTTACCATTAGATAGAGTATTTAAAAAAGTTAATAATTTAAAGACAGCTGCATCGGAAGACGCTGAAGCATGGCAATCTATTGCTATGATTTTAGGATGGCCAGAGTGGCAACTAAAAGATGAGAAAAACTATGTTGAAGCTCCTAAAACAAAAGAAGAAAAAGCTGAAATAAAAAGTAATAAATCTAAAGAAAGATTAAAAGCAGCTAAAGGTTCTACAGATTTTGAAACTCTAAAAAAGTTAAATAAAGAAGAGCAATTGAGAATTTTAAAAAATACAGGAGTTGGTAGTCAAGATCTAAGAAAATATAAGAAATTAAAGGAGGCTGAATTGATAGAAGAAATAATAAAAAGAAACAAGAAAAAAGAAAAATAAAGAGAAATACAAGGTGATATGGATGATGGGATATTTGTTGCTGTAGCTGCTCTTGCCGGAGGGCTAGGTGTAAAAGAGATATGGGGAATTGTAAAACAAAAGATAGATATCAACGCAAAGAAAGATGAACGCGAAGATGATGTTTACAAGGAAAGAATAGATCTTTTAGTAGAAAAAATTGCAAGTTTAGAAAATAAAATAAATGAATTAATTGAGGAAAATATAGCACTTAAAATTAAGGTAGCTAAAATGGAGGAGCGTTTAATTTTAAATGCAAAGAAGAAAGTATCACGTAAGAGGAACTAAAAAAAATGGGCACCATACCCAAAGTTCCTGTAACCAAAAAAGGGGAGGTCATTACGACTTCCCCTTTTTATATTTAACAATACTTGCAGCCTAAACCGCCACAGAATGGACACATAACTTATATTTTAAAAGTTATACCTATTGACACTATAAAAGCGCCGCTCGCTAACGCGAGTGTATTCGGATTAAAATTTGGCTTTTGCTTGTGCCAAATCATATTAGTACCAGCTATTGTCATCATGCCGATACCTCCTATTATAGCTATTCGTTTCATTTTAATTTTATTATTGTATTTAAGTTAGAGTATATTATACCTATTAAAATTATAGAACAATATATTATAGAATTTTGTAGATCGCTTTTTATAACTAAAGTAAATATACTTAAAAACACTAACTTAGCAGCTAAACTACCATAGACTAATGCTAGTCCACTATTTTTTACTTTTATAAATATAGTAGTAACGAACTTGTTTATAGCTAACATAACACCTGTAGCTAATAAACCATAGACAAATGATTCTATCATGTTATTTCACACGCACCACCAGCACAGGCTAATTCACCTGAAAGATCTGTTTCATCTTCATCTTCTATGATTCTAGTTAAATCCACATTCTTTAAATGCTTCATAGCCATATCATATTGTACTTTACTTATATCCTCAAACGGTGCTTGAGTATAAGTTCCACCATCATAAGGAAGAACAGATAAACCATTGTAATGATCTCTATTTTTCCACATCCATTTTCCAGCTCTATCCCACTCTTCTTGCTTTAAACTAACTGTAGCTGAAACATTATGAGTGTTAGATCCTTTTCTATGACCTGGTTTAACCCACTCTGTAGCTACTTTCTTTATACGTTCAAGTAAATCAAATGGTGATTCATCTCTTAATATAGAATCTTTAGGTGCTTTCTGTGGGATACTAATCACAGCAGTGTCGTGAGGTCTAAAAAATTCATCTTCAACTAGTTCAGGATGGCTTTTAACTAAATACTTATACATAGATTCGTTTTTACCAACCCTGAGTCTACGTGTATAATAATCGTTGTGCCATGCATGAATACCAGATGAAGTTCCTAATGCCAGAGATGTCGTCCCAGCAGGCTTCACGGTTGTACATCTAGCCGCTGTATTAATACCAATTAACTTAGCTGTCTTTGTATTCTCTCTTTTTACTATACTTGCAGCGGCCTTCATATCCAACTGCAGCACAGCGGCAGAGCCTATCCCTGTCATTGATACACCGATAAGGGCGTCCTTCTCTGTCGTTTCTCTCCATATGTCTCTTAAATAATGAAAGTCAGTGTAACCCGCTTGTAGTGTACCTATAAAGCTTGCTTTCTTAACTCTATCGTTGAAATCTTCTTGTGATTCAAGATCACTAGCATTTACCTCACATAAATTACAAAATTGAAAAGGTCTTAATGCTATTTCACAACAAGGATTTGTTCCCCAATCTTTATCGTTATTAAGATAAATTCCTGGTTCACCTGATCCTGATAATTCTACACGCTTCCATAAGTCCATAAAAAACTCTCTAGTTACCTTATGTCTCATTAATACAGCAGAATTATTTGATCTACCTCTTTGTGGATCTGTTTCCCACCAATTCCCAGATTTAGCTGCGATCATTTCATCGTCTCCTGCAGAGAACAAACTAATTAAAGCTGCTCTACGTATACCACCTGCTAATACAGCATCGGCAATATGACAAACAATGTCATGAGCTTCTAAAGTTGTTAATGGCATATCATCTTCTTTGCCATCAAATATACCTTTAATTTTAAGTATACATTCTTTCAATGGTTGAGGACCTGGTGCTTTACCTCCAGATGTAACTAATTGAGCTCCCTTTGGTCGAATATCAGAAAAATCAAACTGTACGCTAGAAGATCTTTTGTCGCCCATGTAAGACTTCATAAGAACTTTAATAGCATCAGCCCAGCCTTCTATACTATCACCAATTAAAAACCTTCTAGTTCTTTTAACATAAGGTTTATTAACTATAGGTAGTTTAGCCACGTGGTGTTGTTGTACGGAGTAACCTACTCCAGTTCCACCTAATAATAAAAACATTATCTCATGGAAACAGTCAATGCTATCAATTGGTAGATAAGCACAATTATACACGCGATTAGGGCTAATTTCAATAGGTTTTCCTCCGAACTGTAGCGAGCGCATACTTGGTAAAATCTTTTTTTCATATACTAATTTATAAGCTTCTTCAATTTGATCAGTTAATGCAGGGTACTTTTTAATATGCATATTTTTATTTCTAGTAACTAATTCACCCCAAGTTTCCCTACGATTTAACTCAGGCACAAATTTAGCATATTTCATATACACAGTTATATCACTTAGTATTTTGTTCGATAACTCCATTTTTCTTTTCTTTTTCTAGTTCTTCAGCTTTAATTTTTAAATCTTCAATTGCTTCCTTATAACCAGGCATTAATTTTACAGCTTCTAAAGTACCCATCGCAGTAGTACTAAGTATGTTGAGTTCATTAATCATTTGTTGTATAACTCTTGTTAAAGATTCAATTTTATTTTTCATCTCTAATAATTTACTCTCTTTCATCTCCCTTGTCCTTTGTATTTCTTTTTATAATTTCTACTTCCTTTTAAATTAGAAGTTTTAGATTTAGAATGTGTACCAGGTCTTTTTTTTCTAATTTTCTTCCGGTACTCGGCTATCTGTAGTCGTGCCATATTTTTTACTATATTTAATTAGATCTTTATATTTTAAATATCCTTTAGATTCTATACTCCAGTCAATATACTTCTGTAGTTGACGTTCAGCGTATTTTCTCCTTGCTAGGTCTTTCTTTTCCCAAGAATTAAGCTCACGGTTTCTTCGCATTCTTTTTGATTTTGAGGTTTGTATAACGTAACATTCGATAAGTGTTTATGTACATAAGCCTTAAATAGCTTCCAACGTATGGGAAAAGATTCATTAGCACGTCCTTTACATTCAATAATAAAATTATCTCCCACAAAATCTGGAGTATACTTAATATTAAGTATTTTTTTATTACCTCTATTACGGAACTCTCCTTTACCATTGCTTTGTCTTTCATAAGCTTCTTGTTCAAAGTTAAAAGAAGGGACAAGCTCGTAAGTTTGTCCCTCGTATTGTGCTTTTATTTTAGCTTTTTTCAAAGCTATATACATATGTTTTTCTAGGCCTGATTGAAATTTAATTCCATCATATTCTACTTTCTTAGATCTTACCGGCCCTTTCTTTCTTTTAAACCGGCGCGATACCATAATCTATATCATCAGCATGGCTAGGATGTGGTGGTCTAAAACTAGCTTTATTAGCTTCATCTACAGCTTCTTCCGCTATCTTAGCGTCAAGCTGTTGTTTCATGTCTCTGTGAGCTTCTTTAGCTGCTTGAAGATAAAGAATAGCGTCCATAAGTTCTTCTTGTACATCATTTAAATAACCTCCAAGATCTTTATGTCTCCCAGTTCTTTCCTCATGTAATGTTCTACCATACTTAGCATAACCAACATCTGAACGTTTAACGAACTTGTCGCAGACTCTTTCTACAACAGGATCTCTGAATAATATAGTCTTACTTTTCATCTTTAACAAATGTTCCGTTAACCATTCTACCCGTTCTTTTAGAAATAACTTTGTATGCTGCATCGATACATTCTTCGATTGTTGTACCGCCAAGATGAGCCATGTTAGTTAATACAACTACCATATCTCCTATAGCATCTACAAACTCTTCTTGATCATCTTTAAGTACAGCTCTACCTAATTCTCCAGCTTCTTCCATTAATTTACAAAACTGAGTCTTCTTATCACCTTTAGTATACAAACCTCTTTCACCAGCCCAGTCTCTTATGAGTTGAAACCTATTATCAGTTTGCATGTAGTTTAAACTACCATTAGATCTTGTTGTCAAAGTATCTAGATAAGCTTGATAAGCATCTTTTCCAAATGGGAATCTCTCAGCTTCAGCTGTGTGATCCTTAACTTGAAAGTATTTAGCAAATGCTTTATTGTATATATAAGATCTTTCTGTAGTATACATGGATGTCTTAACATTATCCATTATCCAAGCAATCGTGTCCATGTTAATTTCAAATTGACCATGAAGTGTTTCCCAGGTTTTACCCATCATATCCATTAATCTTCCTTTTAATTTAGATACTGGCACTGGAAATGTGCTTGTCTGCTCTGTTGCGTTTATGTACATTTTATTTGATTTAATTTTATTAATATATAAGTCTTTATATTTTTGTCTGTCAACCTTGTAGCCGTAAGACTGTTGAAGTTCTAACTCGCGGTCCGATATATAATCTATATCTGTACTTTGTTCTAGAACTTCTACTTCGTCTAAGTCATAACCCTGTTGGTCAACAACTCTAGATATAAGATCACGTGTAACACCTATTTTTTTACCCGGTATATGGTATAAATAATAATTAATTTTATCCATATGTTCTAGCTCTTGATGTTAATGTATTTTGTTCTGGCAATTGATCATCATATAGATGTAAGTTATGTGCAAAATGATAATACGTACCAACATCATAGCCCGTGCGTTTAGAGACCATCTCTTGTAGTTTACTGAATTGATATTGATCATTGCAAAAACCAAACCAAAGATCGTTAGAACGCATTACAACACACATATTAAGCTTGTTATCTAAAACTGTAAATTGCACAGCATAGGTACAAGGTGTATCTTTTCTATATTTGCTTATTTCTTTACCATCATATATGGATATTGCAGCTTGCCTACTGTTAGGATTATCTTTTAACTGTTGTACAACTTTATCCAATTGATAACCTCTCTCCCATTGATAACCATAATTAGAATTAACTAATCTTTTAGGTCCTATAGCCATGCGTTCCCATATTGCAGGAACTTTACCATATATTTCACCTAGTTTATCTACTGAATCATCGCCTGACAAATACCATTGCCATTCAGCTTCAGCGTATTCAACATTAAAACCTCTAGTTTCATTATGTATAATACGATCTAAAGGGTTTTCAATAGTGAACCCTTGATTAAACATAGCCATCGTATTATCAAACCTTTTACCTTCGTATGGTATTGTTCCATAATAAAAGCTAAAAACTTCGTCTGCATTTTTAAATTTATATTCTATCATATTTATATTATCCGAATTATATCGTATTTAGTTTGTATGTTTATCATAATAAAACTTGTATAGCTCAAAGATCTTAGGCCATAAGTCATTAACACCATAATGTTTAGGTGATAAAGTTGTTTTACCATTTACATTAACTTCTATATAACAGTTTTTATTTTTTTCTCCTTTAGCCGCAGCTACAGGGTATATTTTTATTCCGTGTTTCAAACACCATGAGTAGATCTGTCTAAGTTCTTTGTTCCACGCAGGTGGTTTCCATTCAATTTTCTTTATCATTCCCAAGGCATAGCTTCATCAAGGTCTGGCACCTCGTGAGGTACAAAACAACCTGATCTAGGTTCCCAAGTAAAATAAGCTTCAGCTCCATTCTCTCCTAAGTTTTGGAACTTACATTTAAGTACCTTAACTTTAGTTGTTTTAGCTTCATAGTCTCTATGAACTAATAAACCATGGTAACTAGCATCGTACCATTCTCCACCGCCTTTAATGTTATACATAGTTGGTTCTTCAATTTTACCATCTTGTGTTTTATACATTTTAGTTGGATGAGCTACGATGAAAACTAACACATCATATTTTTTAGCAAAGGTTTCAATCTTAGTTAAGTATTCCATTGTATAACGATTAACGTCGTCAGTATGTGAATCGACGTCTCTAACCTTATTGTATGGATCAATAACTAGGCATTTGATGCCTTTACGTTTAACTAGCTCAGCTCCTTTGCGTAATACAGATTCTAAAGTATAACGTTCCATATCAATAAAGAAAAAGTTATCATTAACATGATTAGCTACTTGATTCCATTTGTCTCCACCGATATGTCCTTTGTTAGGCATATCACCCCATACTTTACGCATAAGCTTATGTGCATGTAGAAACGTAGGAGCATTCTCAGGAGATGCAAAAGCAGTTTTCCATTTATACTCTCTATTGTATCCTACAACCATTTGATCTACAAAATCTGACTTACCTGAACTAGGTATACCAGTAACAGTTATAAACTGTTTAGTATACGTAGAAAAGATATTATCAAAGTTTGGTAAACCAACTTGATAACCACGTTTAAATCCATTACGAACAAAGTCTGTAACTTCATCTTCAATGTCTTTAAATGTTGTTACGTTTTCTAATGGTACAGGTCTCGCGTCTAACACCCTAGACTTGAGCTCTATTGCATTGTATTTAATTAGATATTCATTTGCATCCTTACAGTCATCAAATGATGCTAGATAACAAACCTCAGCTCCAAGACGTCTTACAAGCTCTGTTTGTAAAGCTACGCCTGGTGGATCGTTATCAACTGCAATTATTATCTTTTCTTTATCATCAAAGTAATCAATACAGTTATCTAAATAATCTAAGTTATTACTGTTTAATGTAGCACCATTTGGAACTGATATAGCGTTTGTAATACCAGCTTCGTGTAGAGCTAACACGTCCATCTCACCTTCTACTATAATACATGTATCATGTCCTACAGTATTGTCTATGTTATAAAATACTTTTTCAGCTCCTTTATATAGCTTAAAGTTTTTACGTCCATCTCTATATTTAATATTAGTTAGGTTTCCACCTACATAATAATTAAACTGGATAGTATTCTCGGGTTTACCGGTCTGTGGCATAAACTCCTTACCTTCACCTACACCAACCTCATTCAAGGTTTGTTTAGATATACCTCTAGTTTTAAACCAATCAACAACTTTTGATTCAACTGGTTTATGTTTTACTTCAGGCATTACATACTCACGCTCAGCTTTGCCTTTACGTTTAAATGTATGTAGTTGATAAGATTTATCACAGTTATGGCAAGTACCGATACCACGTTCCCAATCATAAGAAGAACATTTAGCTTTCTTATTTTCAGGTTTCCTAGAAGATGAACACAGGGGACAAATCCCCTGCGTTTTACCTACTTCTAAGTCGTGCTGATTAAAAGTTTCAATTAAGAAACCATTTATTTCTTTATCTTCGACTTGCATTTATTTAATTTAATTAAAATGGTAGATCTGTTTCTACTTTTGGTTCTGCTTTAGGTGCTGGAGTTTGTCCTCCACCTTCGTAAGGTATTTTTTCAGGAAACTTTCCATTAGTCCATAAGACCTTTACGTTTCCTAAATATGTTTTAGCTACCTTAGCTTCTCTTTCTTCTTTCGACTGCTCTACACATACAGGTCCTTGATTACCAAACTGATCTGGTTCATCATTTACTGTAATCGTAATAGGTAGGTATTTACCTTTCTTGCCTTCGATTATTTTTGATTTATCAATTGCATTTAAATTGATACTCGCTTTTATTATTCCTGCCATATTATAGGGTTTGATTTATAAAGTAATTATTAGGATCGAAATCCTCATTGTTAAAGAACAGATCATATATTTCAGATGCTTTTTCAACTTTATCAAAACCTGTTTTGTAAAAGTTGGTTGAACAATCATAAACACCAATCTGTCCTGTATTCTTATCTATAGCCATGAATAACATTTCATAGCCGAATAAGTTCTTATATACAAAAGCTTGAGAATCATAGTTATATTTCTTAGCTGACCAATGGAACTTTTGTAAATCCGCTGTAGTCTTTAAATCAATAACTAATTTTTCATTGTGGTTAACAATATCAGCTTTACCTTTCCACCAGTTGCCTGCTAACTTGCAGATACCAGGAACTTCAAACTCATTGCCTTCAGCATGTATGAGATCACGACAAACTTTGTTATTCATCATCTTATCAACTAATGCTTCAACCTTGTCAACCTCATGTTGCAACAAACAAACTTCTCCGTCTGTTATTTCTTTATACGCTTTTGTATTACGTGAAGTAGCTTCCACAATTTTAAAATTCTTGATCTTGTCTGGTTCAAGAATAGCAGTGTGAAAATACCCTCCTATAAGAAAGTGAGGAGCTGATTCAGATGGCTTTTTAAAATCAAGTGGATTTGTCATCAGTGTTCTTATATCTGAGTTAGATATAAACTGTCTGCCAAATTCACCATAATAATCATCATCGTTCTTCAGCCTCTCTAGTATTTCTTTTTTATCTTTCATAATGTAGCTAATTCTTTCTCTTGCTCTTTTGTTAATTTATACTTAGATTTAATTGCTTCAAGTTTGCCTCCGTTTGAAACATAATCTTTAGCTTGAGCTAATTGTCTTGCTGATATAATCGCTTTTTCAGTGATAGTTTGTTTTTTACCATGACTATTAGTTGCATCTGCATCTTGTGTGTCATCAATTAAAAACAAATTACCTAATGCATATTTCTTACCGTAAGAACTTGCTGCACCATATCTCTGTGGCATTTGCATACCTTTCTGATCTAAGTCAACACCTACAATAGCTACAGCTGAAACAGATTTAGTATTACCTGTACCTGTTTCTTCTTTACCATTAGATAATCTAGCAGTAACTTGCATAACAGGTGGATCAAAAGAAATTAATTCTTCTTTAATAACAACTGTTACATCTAGCTCCTTTAAAAAGGGTTTTGTAGCTTCTAGGATGTCTTCGGCAGATCGGAAATAATACTTACCGAATGAGTTAAATCTACTTTTCTTCGACTTGAACTCTGTTTGAATTTTGGTTAATTTTTGGTTTATTGTCATACTATTATAATTACATGTTTAATTGTTAATTTACAGATAATCAATCACTTGCGAGTGATCTACATTATCTATTAACTTGTTTACTGCTTGCTTTTTAAGCTCTGATACTCTTACATAAGCAGACACACCTTTAATCTCTAAAGCTGTAGCTATTTCATTAGCTGACCACTTAGGACCATCTAATCCATAACTTTTACTTAGGACTAACATTTCTTCTCCATTTAAATGTTTATTTAATAAACTCATAATATATGCGTTTAGTAATTGTTCATTATAAGGATCTGATTTATCAGGTATTTGATAAACCATATCTTCGTCACTAGGATTAGCATCGATACTCAAAAATATACTATTAAAGAACATAGCAACCATTTTTTTATCTTTACCTCCATCTCTTCTTATTTCATTTAACTTATGTTCAGGTATACGCATTGTGCCTCTATTTATGTCAATAGCTCTACGTATTCCACCTCTTATTCTTTTAGCTAGAAATGATTTCAAAGTCTTCTCAACGTCTTCAGATTCAAATAGTCTATTTCTATCTATCTTATCTACTGCTTTACATAATTGTAAACTACCTTCTTGAATTATGTCATTTATAGACATAACACCTGAAGCTTCTTGAGATGTCGCAAATTTTCTTGATATGTTTTCTACTAAAGGTAAGAATATGATTTTAAGTTCTTCAGAAGTATAATCAACAAATCTTTTATACTTTATTGATTCAATATTTCTTTTAACATCTTCCTTGTATCTAACATAATTTTTTACATTATACTTTTTCATGTTGTTTATTTAGTAAGTTTTTCTCTTCTTTGAGTTCTTCACTCATGTTTCTATAAATAGTTCTAGTTGTACATTTTAAAGCTAAAGCTAATTTATTTATTGTTATTTTCTCATTCTCATGTATATAAAGCATAGCTTCGTAAATATCATCTTCTTTGATTTTCTTAGTTTGTCCAATTACTTGACCCACTATTTGTAGCTTCTCAATTATTGATAAACCACTAGAATCTTTAAATACTATTTTACGTAATCTATTTTTAGGTGGAGTGTCTAGATCTTGTCTAAACACTTCTTCTATTACTTTATTTATTAACTTACTACCAATATTAAATGTAACAAAACCGTTTTTCTTATAAATAATATATTCAGCTAATTGTTTGAATTTATCTCTATCTAAGTCAGGATTTAAATACCATAAAGTTAATAAATGCCATTTTAAAGATCTAATAGTATTTATTTTAGCTTTATTATTAAATAGAGCATAGTACCCATGAGTACCTTCTTCATAATACCATCCCCAGCTATGGCTCGATGTTGGTATATCTGAAGAGTACCTACGATATATTATTCTATTATTATTTAAATATCTTAAATCTCGGTGTGACATTAGCCCCTTACTCTTTAGTACTACAGGCTTGTGTCACCCTTTCATGCAATGTTTCAAATATCATATCTTCTGCTTCTATGTATTCTTGAAAAGAATCAAATATTGGTTTTATTTTATCCGTCATAAGTTATTTAAGTATTCTTTATATTTTAATAATTGTTGTCTTGCTTTTAAGTTAACTGTTCCAGTTTCTATTGCATCTTGAAGTATTTCATTACTTAATTCAGCCATACGTCTTGTAACATATTTCTTGTGAGACAAACATCTTCGTTTTTTTACTATCTCTTTCATACCTACAAATGCCCGCACCTTGTGAGTGCGAGCTAGTATTATCTTTCCCAACTATATTTAGTCTTATCCCTTATTTTATTTAGCTTTTCAAGTAGTTTGTAAGCTACGTCCTCGCTGATCTCATCAGCATAGAACATGTCGTATATTAATCTTCTCATTCGTCATATTTATCTCTGCAATCAGGGCATATATCACAGAAGTCATATTCTTCTTCTGTCATTACATCGCCACAAAATTCACATTTATTCATAATTTCTTAAACATTTAAATAGTGGGTGTCTATAGCT
>Ga0315331_10000810_pt1 | contig 22543 bp, 26 predicted proteins | sample M160m34915metaG_FD_203456 | JGI IMG/M metagenome (GOLD analysis project Ga0315331, IMG submission 203456) | Ammonia-oxidizing marine archaeal communities from Monterey Bay, California, United States - M1 60m 34915 | ecosystem: Environmental > Aquatic > Marine > Intertidal zone | place: USA...
AAGTGGAAGTTCACAAGCTAATCAAGACACAAAAATGAATACTCAATTAGGAATAGTAACGGTGGTGATATCATGACAACTTTTTCAGAACTACAAACACAAATTAGAAGTTATACAGAAACATCTTCTGATGTTTTAACAGACACTATTGTCAATGATTTTATATTACAAGCAGAACTTCGCATATTTAGAGAAGTAGATTTAGATTGTTTTAGGTCTTATCAATTTACAACTTTAAGTGTGGGGAATGAGTTTATTGTATTACCCGGAGCTACTCCTAGTACCATGTCATTCGTTCGTACCGCATCCATATATCCTACAACGGGAAGTGATGCAAATGTAAGAGTTTATTTAGTGCAAAAAGACATTAGTTACATGACGGAATACTGGCCTAACAGAACCACTCAAGGAAAACCTAAATATTATGCTATGTGGGATCAAAACACATTATATGTTGCTCCAACTCCCGATGTAGCATATAATATAGAACTAGCTTTGAATCGAAATGAAACAGGGCTTTCCGCAACTAACACAACAAGTTGGGTTAGTCAAAATGCGCCACAAGTATTATTATATGCTTGTCTTATAGAAGCATTTAAGTTTCTTAAAGGACCATATGATTTACTTGCACAATATGAAAAAAATTACCAACAAGCCGTAGAACGCTTGCAAATAGAACAACAAGGCAGACGAAGAAGGGATGAATATCAAGATGGTGTTATTCGAATTCCTTTGTCGTCTCAAAACCCATAGGAGATAAAAATGGCTATAACACAAGCGGTTTGCAACACATTTAAAAGAGACCTTTTAAAAGGGTTTCATGATTTTGCAAGTGGTGGTAGTACTTTTAAAATTGCATTATTTACATCAAGTGCAAGTTTAGGAGCATCTACAGAAGATTATTCAACAAGTAATGAAATTACAAATACATCTGGTTCTGCTTACTCAGCAGGAGGATTAGCTTTAACTGGTCAATCAGTTACAGGTAGTACATCAGCATCAACAGCATATGTAGATTTTTCAAGTGACCCTCAGTGGACATCTGCAAGTTTTACAGCTAATGGAGCAATGATTTACAACACAACTACTGATGGCGGTTCGGGAACAACGGATGCAGTTTGTATTTTAGCTTTTGGTTCTGATTTTACAGCAACCAATGGTACATTTACTGTTCAATTTCCGGCACCAGGTACAAGTACAGCTATACTGAGATTATCGTAGGAGTTTAACATGGCATTGATTATCAATGATCGTGTTAAGGAAACCACGACAACAACAGGAACAGGAACTATAAATCTTGCTGGAGCAAGTGGTGGATTTCAAACTTTTGTTGCTGGGATTGGTACAACCAATACAACATATTATTGTATTGCAGCTCAATCAGGAACAGAATATGAAATTGGTATAGGAACAGTAACTGATGCTTCACCTGATACATTATCAAGAACAACAATACTTGAAAGTACAAACAGTGATGCAGCTGTAGATTTTTCAGCAGGTACGAAAGATGTATTTTGTACATATCCAGCAAAACGTGCGCCTTCTCCTAGCATGGATGCGACTGCATATGTAACAACACATAATTCTACTTTAAGTGATGATCAAACAATAGACTCAGGTGTTTTAGCGGGGCCTGTAACAATAACAGGTACTCAAACAATAACAGGTAATTTGGTAATAGTATAATGGCTTCAGAAATTAAAGTTAATAAAATTTCTCCAGGAACGGGAACTGCACTTCAAATATCCGACTCGGGTGATACGGTAACGTTGCCATCAGGTGCAACACTAACTATAGCAGGAACAATAAATGCTAGTACAGGAACAGCAACAGGATTTGGTGATAATTTAAGTTGGCAAACAAGTGATATAAAAACTTCTACTTTTACTGCTGCGGCAGAAAAAGGGTATTTTGTTAATACAACAGGTGGAGCTATAACAGTAAATTTACCTGCTGGTTCAGCAGGTGCACAAATAGGTTTATTAGATTATGCAGGTACATGGGATACAAACAATTGTACTGTGTCAGCAAACGGTTCGGAAAAAATTCAAGGTGGAACTGATGATGTTGTTTTTTCTAGAGATAGAGAAGCTTTACAAATAGTTTATGTAGATTCAACTCAAGGTTGGCTTATTACTAGTGTTGCTGATCAAGGTGGAACAGTTCCAGCAGCTTATGTTACAGCAACTGGTGGAACAATTACAACGTCAGGAGATTACAAAATTCATACTTTTAACAGCTCAGGAACATTTACTGTATCTGATGCAGGTAACTCTTCAGGCTCAAACACTGTTGACTATATGGTCATTGCAGGTGGGGGTGGCGCTGGTTACAGATTAGGTGGTGGCGGTGGCGCTGGTGGATTCAGAGAATCCGTACCAAGTCCTGCCGCATGGACAGGCTCACCTTTAGCAAATCCAGGTGGTTCACTTCCTGTATCAGCAACAGGCTATCCTGTTACTGTAGGTGGTGGTGGAACTGGTTCTAACAGAACGGGTGCAACATGTGGAACAGCAAACACTTCAGGTGCTGCTTCTGTTTTTTCAACAATATCTTCCGCAGGAGGTGGTTCTGGTGGTAATTTTGAACCCTCTGGAACAAACCCACAAGTTGCTGCGGCAGGTGGTTCTGGTGGAGGAGGAACAGGTTATTCTGCTACTTCAGATGGAGGAGCTGGTAATACACCTCCCGTAAGTCCCCCTCAAGGTAGTGCTGGAGCTGTTGGTGCACCAAATCCTAGCCCTGCATCTGGTCCAGGTAATGCTGGCGGTGGAGGTGGTGGAGCGAGTGCTGTTGGTCAAGCTGGTTCTTATCCAGGTCAACCTTCCCCTGAAAATGGAGGTAATGGAGGTAATGGTGTAACAACAAGCATTACAGCATCTCCTGTAAGTTATGCAGGCGGTGGTGGTGGATCAGGTTCACAAGGTAACACAACAAATGGTTCTGCTCCTTTTGGAGGAGGAACTGGAGGGTGCACTCCTGAACCTTCTGCAAACGGTTCAACTAATAAAGGCGGCGGCGGTGGAGCAAGATGTGATAATTCACCTTACCCTAAACAAAATGGTGGCGGTGGTTCAGGTGTCGTTGTTATAAGATACAAATACCAAAACTAATGACATGGCAAATATTCGTATTCGTGATCAAGGAAAGATTACACTAAAAGACTCAGATAATTCTAACGAAGTATCTTTACAATCTCCTTCTACTGTTTCATCTAGTCAAGATTTTATTGTTCCTAATGCTGATGGTGCAGCAAATACTATTATTACAACAAATGCTTCAGGCACATTATCTTTTACAGATATAAATACTTTAGTTACATCAGATATTGATTGGCAAACAGGAGATATTAAAACAGGTGATTTTACAGCGGTTGCAGGAAAAGGATATTTTGTTAATACAACATCAGGTACCATTACTGCTACTTTACCTGCAAGTCCAAGTGCAGGAGACTTTGTAGCTTTAAAAGATTATGCTGCTACTTTTGGATCAAACAAATTAACAATAGGTAGAAATGGATCTAATATTCAAGGAGCTGCAACTAATTCAGATATAACAACGAGTCGGGCTTCTCTTCTTTTACAATATATAGATGCAACAAAAGGTTGGTTATATTTAATAGAAAATAATGTAGGTGATTTAGAAAACGTTTTATATGTAACTGCTACAGGTGGAACTGTAACAACTTCTGGTGATTATAAAATTCACACTTTTAATTCTTCAGGAACATTTACTGTGTCATGTGGAGGAAATTCTGCTGGTTCAAACAGCGTAGAATACTTAATTGTCGCTGGTGGAGGCGGAGGTGGCGCTGGAGGCGGCGCTAATGCTGGAGGCGGTGCAGGTGCTGGTGGTTATAGAACAGATACAAGTGTTTCTGTAACAGCACAGGCATATCCAGTCACAGTAGGTGGTGGAGGTGCTGGTAATGTCTATGGCTCATGTTTAACTACTGCTAGTAATTCAGTTGCACTGAGTATAACTTCGGCACGAGGAGGTTCTGGTGGTAATGGTGATGGACATGGTGCTAGAGTTAATGGTCAATCTGGAGGTTCTGGAGGTGCTGCTTCTGGTGTCCAAACTGGTGGAGGTTCTGGTGGTAATAGTCCTCCTGTTTCTCCTCCTCAAGGAAATGCTGGTGGTCAAGGTGGTCAAGGATTAGGTCTCGGCGGAGGCGGAGGCGGTGGAGCGGGAGCTGTCGGTGCAAATGCTTCATGTGGTGCAGCAGGTGCTGGTGGTAATGGTTCACCTTCTACAATAAATGGTTCAAATGTTACCCGTGCTGGTGGTGGCGGAGGTGGTGGTAATAGTTATGGTCCTGCTAGTGGAGCTGGTGGAGGTTCTGGTGGCGGTGGTTCTGGGGCAACGTCTGCAAGTGCTGGCTCTGTTGGTTCAACAAACACGGGCGGAGGCGGCGGTGGTGGCTGGGGTCATCCAGGTCCATTTGATGGTGGAAATGGTGGTTCTGGTGTTGTAATTATTCGCTACAAGTATCAAAATTAATATGGTAAAAAACATTTATGTCTGAAATAAAAATTAATACACAAGGTGAAGTAAAGTTATTTGATTCTGATAATTCAAATTATATAGGTTTAAAAGCTCCTGCAACAGTTGGAAGTAATGAAACATTTATATTACCCGATGCTGATGGTAGTGCTAACAATGCACTTAAAACAGATGGTTCTGGTAATTTAGGTTTTGTTGATGTTACAACATTAGTAACATCAGGTATTGATTGGCAATCAACTATTCAAACAACAGGATTTACAGCAGCGTCTGGTAAAGGATATTTTTGTAATACGACAGGAGGAGCTTTTACAGCAACTCTACCTGCAAGTCCTACCGCTGGTGATATTGTTGGTTTAAAAGATTATGCAGCCACATTTGGAAGTAATGCTTTAACAGTAGGAAGAAATAGTTCTAACATTCAAGGAGCCGCTAATGATTCTAGATTATCAACTGATAGAGCAAGTGTTGTTCTTATATATGTAGATTCCACTAAAGGGTGGTTATATGTACAAGAATCAAACGTTCAACAATTAGGCCCTCAGTATGTTACAGCTACTGGTGGCACTATAACAACAGATGGAGATTTTAAAGTTCATACCTTTACCTCTTCAGGAAATTTTGTTGTATCATGTGCAGGTAATTCTACTGGTTCTACAACTGTAGATTATCTTATTGTCGCTGGTGGTGGCGGTGGTAGTAAACATCAAGCAGGCGGCGGCGGTGCAGGTGGGCTAAGAAAAAATTATCCTAATCCTGCAACAGGTGGTACACCTGTATCTGCTACTACTTATCCGGTTGTAATTGGAGGTGGTGGTGCTGGTGCTCCAGGATCTGCAAGTCCTCAAAATACTCAAGGTAGTGATGGTGTTGCTTCTAGTGCTTTTTCTGTTTCTTCCGCTGGAGGCGGAGGTGGCGGAGGTTATTATAATCCTGGATGTCCTGGTGGTGCTGGACGATCTGGTGGATCTGGCGGTGGTGCTGGATCATCAAGTAATACAAGTGGATCTGCAGGAGTTACTCCTGCTGGTACTAAAGGTGCTGGGAATACTCCCCCTGTATCTCCTTCTCAAGGAAATCCTGGTGGTGCAGCATGGGATAGAAATCCTCACGGCGGCGGTGGCGGTGGTGGTTCTGGTGCTACTGGTTGTGATGCACATCCACCCTCTGGTCCATCAACTGGTGGAGGATTAGGTGGTTGTGGAACATCTGTAGCAATTTCTGGATCAGCAACAGTTTATGCTGGTGGAGGTGGAGGTTCAGGTTACACTGGTTGCTCTACAGCTCCTGCTAATGGAGGCGGAGGTGGTGATGGTGGTCATGCTGCTGGAACTCCTTCAGAAGCTGATGGAGTCGCAGGAACAGCTAACACTGGTGGTGGAGGTGGTGGTGGAGCTAATGATCCATTTAATGGTGGTGCAGGAGGTTCTGGGGTTGTAATTATTAGATACAAATATCAAAATTAATGTTTTATAAAAAAGATTTTTAATATAGTATAGGAGATAGATATGGCACATTTTGCAAAATTAGGAATTAATTCAAAGGTAATTAGTGTTGAAGTAGTTGCTGATAATGATTGTAAGAATGCTGATGGCGTTGAGGACGAATCAGTTGGAATACAATTTTTAGAGCATATACACGGTTGGCCTTTATGGAAAAGAACTTCTTATAACACACACGCAAACACACACAAGTTAGGTGGAACCCCTTTCCGTAAAAATTATGCGGGAGTAGGTCACACTTATGATGAGGACCGTGATGCATTTATTCCACCAAAACCATATGCATCATGGGTTCTTAATGAAACTACATGTATTTGGGGAGCACCAGTTACTTATCCAACTGTACAAGAATATGGCGATCCTGTTAAAAACTATGATATTTCGTGGGATGAAGCTAACACTCGTTGGATAGCTACCGATCAAGAAACACCAACAGGAAATTTTCGTTGGGATGCTAGTGCTAAAGCTTGGGTTGCCTTATAATTAATGTTTAACAAAAAAGTTCTATCCGAACAGTTTGTTATTACACATAAAGTTTCTGATCTTCTCAAGATAGATAAAAAAAATTTAATAGCAAATACAGTTCGTAATTACGTTTTAGAAAAACGTTTAAGTGATGAAGATTGGTATTCTGATTATAACTACGTAAAATTAGAAGATCATCAACATCTATCTTGGATACATGATTATATAAGAGATCATTATCGTGGAGAATATAATCATACTCCTATTCTAGTAAAACGAGGAGGTGTGGTTTTATTACCTAATGAAAATTTAGGATCTCATCACCATATTGATGATTGGGATTATGAAAAATCTCCTGAAATATCGGTTTTGTATTGTTTAAAAAAAGGAGACAAACCATCAACTATAGTGTTCGAATATGAGTTTGGAAGAAATAAGAAAAGAAGGTGGAAACAGGACCTTGAGGAAGATAGCATTGTTATATTTTCTTCTTATCTCAGACATTCCATAAGTAAAAATTTTAATAAAGACCCAATAGTAGCTCTTTCATTTCAGTTCCAATTACTATAAAATAATGCTATCAAAGAGGCATTATGACAATTGAAATTGATGGTGTAAATAATACTTTAAAAACAGATAAAATTGAACCTCAATCAGGTACGGCTTTACAGTTATCTGCTTCAGGTGACACTGTAACATTGCCTTCAGGGGCTACTCTTACAATAGCTGGTACAGCAAACGTTACAGGAACTTTAACAAATTCAGGAACAGCAACCGGCTTTGGTGCAGTTGACTGGCAAACTTCAGATATAAAAACAAGCACATTTACGGCAGTAGCTGGTAAAGGATATTTTGTAAATACTACCGGTGGTGCTATTACTATAAATTTGCCCGCTGGATCTGCAGGTGCTCAAATAGCTCTTGCTGATTATGCAGGCACATGGGATTCAAATAATGCAACTGTATCAGCTAATGGTTCAGAAAAAATACAAGGAATTACTTCTGATGCTACTTTTGATAGAGATAGAGAGGCATTACAAATTGTTTATGTTGATTCAACACAAGGTTGGATAATTACATCAGTAGCTGATCAAGGTGGATCACAAGCTGCATATATTGTTGCTTCTGGAGGAACAGAAACAACAAGTGGTGATTACAAAATTCATACTTTTACTGGCACAGGAACCTTTACCGTTTCAGCTGTTGGCAACTCTGACGGTGGTGGAGCATCAGCTTCATACACTGTAGTTGCAGGAGGTGGAGCAGGAGCTAGTGGTCGTGGTGGTGGAGGTGGAGCTGGTGGCTTCCGTGAAGGGGCTGTCCCAGGTGATCCTTACTATCCTGCAAGATCTCCTTTAGCTGCTACAAGTGGTCTTACTTTATCGGTTCAAGCATACCCAATTACAGTAGGTGGCGGTGGCACTGGCGTTTCTGGTGGCAGCGGTGCTAATATTGGTGGCGTTGGTACAGCTGGTGGAACTTCAACTTTTTCTACTGTAAGCTCTGCTGGCGGAGGTCGTGGTTCAACTTCAAACGGCACACCTCCTGGTAGTGCAGGTAATGGTGGATCTGGTGGTGGTGGTAGTTACTGTCTTTCTACAGCTGGTTCAGGTAATACTCCTCCCGTTAGTCCCCCTCAAGGTAATTCTGGAGGTGTTGGAGTTAACGCAGGAAACGGTTACGGTGCAGGAGGCGGAGGCGGTGCAGGTGGCACTGGTGATGCAGGTAGACCAACCGCAGCAGCAGGAGGAGCGGGTGGAGTTGCTACTTCTATAACAGGTTCTCCTGTTACTAGAGCTGGTGGCGGAGGAGGCGGACATTCTTCAGGACCTGGTTATCCAGGAACTCCTACAGGTGCTGGTAGTGGTGGAAATGGTGGTGGAGGTGCAGGCGGTAATGCTCCATCATCTGGTGCTAATGGAGGAACAGCAGGCACAGCTAACACTGGTGGTGGCGGTGGAGGAGGTAGTTTTTTTGGCACTCCTTATGCGACTGGTAGTGGTGGAAATGGTGGATCAGGAACAGTTATTATAAGATATAAGTATCAAAACTAATTTACATACTTTTTAAAAAAGTATAAAAAGAAGAAAGAAAATAGAATGGAATTAGAAAATTATTATTGGTGTTTTCAAGGTGCTTTACCATCACGAATTTGTGATGATATTATTTCATATGGTAAAGTATTAAAAGAAGAGACAGGTGTTACTTCTGGATATGATCCAAGTAACATGACACCAAATCAACAAAAACAATTAGAAGAAAAAAGAAAATCAAATGTTGTATGGATGGATCCCGTTTGGATTTACCGTGAACTACATCCTTTAGTACACGAAGCAAATCAAGCTGCTGGTTGGAACTATCATTGGGATTGGTCTGAGTCATGTCAATTTACAAAATACGTAGGATCAAAAAAACAACATTATGATTGGCACACTGATAGTGGACCAAGAGTAAATCAAAATGGTAAAATTAGAAAATTATCTATGACTGTGGCTTTAGTAGATGGTAGTGAATATGAAGGTGGTGATTTTGAAATTAATTTTAATACTCCTGAAAAAGAAGATATTCATATAATTAAAGCTGCAAGAATAAAAGGTTCAGTTACAATTTTTCCATCTTTTGTATGGCATCGTGTCAAACCTGTTACATCAGGTACTAGATATTCATTAGTTAATTGGCATCAAGGAAGACCATTTGTATGATGCAATTTGACGAGTATTTTAAAACCCCTGTTTACATGGAAAATTTACCTCATTGGGTAGATGATATAAATAAAAAATGTGAAAAACATTTAAAGGCAATTAAAAATACAAAAGATTTTAAAGCAAGAGTTAAAAAGAAAAAATCTGATTTTGGAGAAGTTGCTCATTCTTATCCTATTGCAGGTGATCCAGAATTAAAAATTTATATTGATCATATTGGTCAACGTTCATGGGAATTTTTAGATGGTATGGGTTTTGATTTATCAAATCATACTTGTGTATTTACCGAATGTTGGGTTCAAGAATTTCCTAAAGATGGGGGTGGTCATCACAACTCACACGTACATCCTAATAATCATGTATCAGGTTTTTTGTATTTAAAGAGAGATGAGGATGGACCGGTACCAGTTATTCATGACCCACGGCCCGCTGCTTTGTTATCAGCTTTACCACAAAAAGATATTTCGCAAATTACTTATGCTACAAATGAAGCTCACTGGAAACCTACGCCAGGAACATTAATTATTATGCCTGCATATGTTACACATCAATATTCTGTTGGTGGACCTAATCAAGCATTTCGTTTTATACATTTTAATATACAGGCTATACATAATAGTTTTATAAAAACAGAGGAGAAAAAATGAGTTTTGAAAAAGATAAATATGAAGTTGTAAAAAAAGCAATATCAAAAGACGTAGCTAGTTTTTGTTATGCTTATTTTTTAAATAAAAGACAAGTAGCAAAACATTTACAAGATACACGGTATATATCTCCTTTTGATAATAGTTGGGGAACATGGAAAGATGAACAAATACCTGACACCTATTCTCATTATGCAGATCTTGTTATGGAGACATTAATGGTTCGAGTAAGACCTAAAATGATGGCTGTAACAAAAATGAATTTAGTTCCTACATATACTTATGCAAGAATATATAAATATGGTGATATATTACATAGACATAAGGATAGACCTTCTTGTGAAATATCATGCACATTAAATCTTGGCGGAGATGAATGGCCTATATATTTAGATCCCACAGAAGGGTTTGGTAATAAAGGTAAAAAAGTTATATTAAAACCAGGTGATATGTTGGTTTATAGTGGATGTGATCTTGAGCATTGGCGTGAGTCTTTTGAAGGTCAAGACTGTGGTCAAGTATTTTTACATTATAATAATAAGCAAGGTCAGTTTCAAGAAAGTAATGCTTTTGATGGTAGACCAATGCTTGGATTACCTGCATATTATAAAAAAGCACAGTAGACTAAATCACTTTTTATAGTTAAAATAGAGTCTTATGACTCTAGGTATTTTAGCCTTTTCAGAAGGACCGTTATCATCATTAGGTAAACAGGATGCTATTGCCGTTGTTACAGGTCAAGCATTAACAGTAGGTTTAGGAGCCGAGACTGTTGGTGCAGGAACTACTGTTGTTGAAACAGGGCAAGATTTAACTGTTACTTTAGGTAATGAAACTGTTGTAACAACTTCTGTTGCTGCAGTAACAGGAGAGGAAATAACATCAGCATTAGGAAGTGTAACTGTTTCAGAAACAGCAAACCCAACAGTATCTGTTAGTGGTTTTGGATTAAACTTTGTTACAGGAACATTTGCTGTAACAGCAGGTGGACAAGTATCAATTGATGCTTCGTCTGAACCTGATTTAGATTTATTCTTAGGTGAGGAAACTGTAGTAGCAACAGCTAATACAGGAACTTTAACTGGACAATCAATGTCCACGGCTACCGGAACAGTTAGTGTTGAAGCTCTTACAACTCCTGTTGTAACAGGACAGGCTTTAACATCAGCGACAGGAACGGTAAGTGTAGTTACAACAAGTGTAGCAGCGGTCACTGGACAGTCAATAACAGCATCGCTTGGTGCATCTATTATAAATGCCGCAGCAACAGTTTTACCTACTGGTCAAACAGTCAACACGGCTCTCGGCACAGTAGTACCAATTACCAATACAATTGTAGAAGTTAATGGTCAAAGTATGACTTTAACATTAGGCGACTCAGGAGTATATGCATGGCAAGTGGTTCCTGACACAGCCACAAATACTTGGACAATCGTTGATGATTCTGCTACAAATACATGGCGAGATGCAGCGTAGGTAAATTATGTCAACATATTCAAATAGACTACAAATTGAGTTAATTGGAATAGGAGATCAAGCAAATGCTTGGGGGACAACAACCAATAACAATTTTTCACAATCATTAGAACAGTCAATTGCTGGTGTATATACAAAGAATATATCATCTGGAACCACGACAGTTTTAACAGCTACTGATGGACCACAGACTCAAGCTGATAATGAAAATAGACAAGCAGCTATTATATTTACAAATGCAGCAGCTAATCACATCGTACAATTTACAGCAAAAGAAAAATTATATTTTTTACGAAATGCAGCTACAACCTACACAGTTACAGCTAGACTAGGTGCTTCAGGTAATACTTATGTAATTAATCCTGAAACAAGTGTTTTCCTAGCCACTGATGGTACTAATTGGTATGAACTCCAAACATCGGGCGGTACATGGGTTACTAAAACAACTACATATACAGCTTTAAGTGGAGATAAAATCTTTGCTAATACAACTGGTGGGCCATTTACAATTACTTTACCAGCAGCTCCTGCTACAGGAGATGAGGTAAGATTTGTAGATTTAGCAAGTACATTTGATACAAACAATTTAACAATCGGAAGAAACAGTTTAAAGATTAATGGAGCTACAGCAGATTTAACTGTAGCAACCGAAGATGCAGCTTTTAGTTTAGTATACTCAGGAGCAACTTACGGTTGGAAACTAACGGAGAAATAATATGGCAACTTATGAATCTATCAAATATAAATTTTCAGGTACTGCTGTTACTGGCGTATTGCAAGAAGCAGATAACCTTAGTGATGTTGCTGCTGCAGGCACTTCTAGAACAAATCTAGGTGTTGCAATAGGTAGTGATGTACAAGCTTTTATTTCTGCTACTGCAGGAACAAATGCTAATGGTGCAAGAACAGTAAGTACATCCTCACCAAGTGGTGGATCTGATGGAGATATTTGGTACAAATATACATAATGCACTATGCCGATTTATGTTAAAGATGGCGGTACTTGGCGGGAGATAAGTTCTTCTGCTGGAACTCAACTTTACGTTCGAGATTCTACTTCTTTTACTAATAAAACAATAATTAATGCTTATGTAAAAGATGGTGGTTCATGGAGAACTGCTTTTACTTTATTCGATACTACGGGTTATCAAACTACAGTTGGTTCTGTATCTGTTCCAGCAAATGCTAATGCTATTCATGTGCAGTACGCTGTAGGTGGAGGTGGCGGCGGAGTTGGAGGAGCCGAATACGATAAAGCTGGTGTAGAATCTGCTGGTGGAGGTGGTTCATCTGGTGGATATATTTCCGATAAAGTTTTTAGTGTTACTGGAGGAGAAACCTTAACTGTAACTGCAGGTACTGGTGGTGCAGGTACTGGTGGTGGATATAATTCAACAGCCACAACTGGTGGAACTACGAGTATCACAGGATCAAGTTCAGGATCATTATTTTCATTAACTGGTGGAGGTGGTAGTTATGCTTCAGGGGGAGGAGATCAAGGACCACCTCGTAATAATTATTTAGGAGCTGTTGGAACAGCAACTATTTCAGGAACTGTTTTAACTACAGGCACTACTGTTGATGGTCTTAACATAACAACATTTAATTCTGGCCCTGTTGGAACATTTAATTCTAATGGATCAGGTAATCAAGGAACTAATCCAGGTAACTGTAGTGGAGATAATTGTCAAATCGCTGGTGGTACAGGTGGAGCTTCTTATGCTGGTCCAGGTGCTGTATCAGGTGGAACAGGTGCTCCTGCTGGTGGTTCGGGCACTGCTGGAACTAGAGGTTCTGGTGGTGGCGGAGGTGGTGCACAACCACAATCTGCAGGCACCACAGGTGGTGATGGTGAACTTAATTATAGATTTATGAGGATGACTTAATGCCACTTACTAAAATAGCATTTGCCCCTGGTATTGATAAACAAGATACAGAATACGGAGCTGCAGGACGTTGGACTGATTCTGATTTTGTACGCTTTCGTTATGGTCTTCCAGAAAAAATTGGTGGATGGATAAAATTAATTAATAATACTTTAGTAGGCGTAGCAAGAGATATGCACGCATGGACAGATTTAGATGGTGTACGGTACACGGCTATTGGAACAGATAGAAAATTATATATTTATTCAGAAGGTGTAGCTTACGATATAACGCCTATAAGATCAACAGGCTCTATTACAGGTTTTGAAACATTTTCTAGTACGACTGTTACAGTAACTGACCCAAGTCATAATGCAGAGGTAGGTGATTTTGTTACAATATCTTCTACTTCAGGAGCAGTAAATGGAATACCTGCAGCTACTATGGATGCAGAATATGAAATATTAACAGTTCCTTCTGCTAATACTTACACAATTACTACGGCAACTGCAGCTACAAGCACAGGAACATCAAGTGAAACAGCCACAGCTACTTATCAACTTTCTGTTGGAACAGCTGTATCACAGTATGGTTATGGATGGGGTACGTATCAGTGGGGTAAAGAAGCATGGGGCACGGCTCGTTCTACATCTAATGTTACTATTGATGGACGTAACTGGTCTTTTGATAATTTTGGTGAGGATTTATTAGCAACAGTAAATAATGGAAACACTTTTAGGTGGGATACATCGACCGGAACAGGAACAAGAGCAGCGGTTATTTCTAATGCTCCAACAGTCTCTACTTTTAATCTTGTATCAATGCCTGACAGACATGTATTTTTATTTGGAACAGAAACTACAATTGGTTCAAGCACTACACAAGATGATTTATTTTTACGTTTTGCTTCGCAAGAAGATTATAATACTTGGGTACCAACTGCTACAAACACAGCAGGTTCTTTTAGAATACAAGATGGATCAAAGATTGTAACAGCAGTTAGATCTCGTAATGCTGTTTTAGTGTGGACAGATACATCATTAAATGCCTTACAATTTGTTGGTGCACCTTTTACTTTTAACTTAACACAAATTGGTGCAAACTGTGGAGCAGTATCTTTACACTCAGCAGTAGATGTAAACGGAACAGCTTTTTGGATGTCACAAAATTCTTTTTATAAATTTGATGGTGCTATTTCTAAAATGCCTTGCAGTGTGCAAGATTATGTATTTGAAGATTTTAGTATTACAAATCAACCAGAAACTTTTGCAGCTGTTAATTCGGAATTTAATGAAGTTACGTGGTTTTATACATCTAATAGTTCTACACAAATAGATAGATATGTGACTTATAATTATTTAGAAGATTGTTGGTCAACTGGTAGTTTAGCAAGAACAACATGGATAGATTATGGAGTGTATCAAAAACCTTATGCAACAGAATATTCTACTACAGCAATTGCTACTAATGATACTATAAATGGATTAACGGCAGGAGCTACTACGTTATTTCAACACGAAACAGGAGATGATAATGTAACAACAGCTATTGATGCTTTTATAGAATCAGGTGATTTTGATATTGCTGATGGACAACCATTTTTACATATAGGGAGAGGCATACCTAACTTTAAAGATTTAACAGGAACTGTAGATATAACGCTTAGATTTAAAACATATCCTAGTTCTACTACTCCTACTACAGTAACAAGAACCATAACTCCTACTACAGAAAAGTTTGATTTACGAGGTAGAGGAAGACAAGCCAATATTCGTATTGACAGCGATGCTGTTGGTGATAAATGGCGATATGGAACTTTACGTTTAGATGTACAACCAGATGGAGGCAGATAATGGCTAAAATAACAACAACAAGATTTCCTCAAGCAACTCCTGAATATCAGCCAACTATAATTGATATATTAACAAGGTTACTTGAGCAAATAGTACAACAATTAAATTTTGGTTATCAACAAGATTTAAAAGATGAATCTACAGCAAGGACGTGGTTTCTTGGCTGATTCATTTAAAAGTTCTACCTTAACAGGCACAGGAAGTGTATATACAGTTCCCACGGCTGATCAAAACTCGCAACCTCCTGTGTTGCCTACAACTACTATAGTAAAAAGTTTTTACTTGTCCAATCAATCAGGTGGTGCAGTAGCGACTACAGTTACAATGCTAGATTCAAGTAATAGTAGTTTAGAGGTAGAGTTATATAAAGACAGTTTAGCAGATGCTACTGAAGTTGAAAAAATTGTTACAGTTGTTTTGGAACAAGCTGATCAAATAAAATTAACCGGTGCAGGTGTTAAAATTTTACTTAATTATATGGAGATTACACAATGACGTTTAAAAAAGTACAAGAATCAAAAGAAATTGGAACTGAAGTTGTTAATGGTCAAGAAGTGGCTATATTACAACCTGAAGTTCATAGAGAAGTTAAGAATAAAAAAACTGGTGTTGATTATGATTCTGAAGAAGCAGCGAAAGCAGATGTTGATAATCCAGAAACAGATACGACAGCCGATGATATTGAAACTAATATACAAGTAAAGGTAACAAAGTTACCAGATGTATTTGGTGAAACTGAAAACGATTAAGCTCCGCAGTTTTCACAGAAATCATCGCAGATACACTTTTCTTTTTCACAGCCACATGTAGGGCAATTAGGATCCATTAGCTGTTGCCTTATGTTTTGCCATGTTTTCTTGAACAAAAATTCTTTCATCTTCTGTTAATGGTCTTCCTGCACTTGGGTAACCAGGGCCTTTAGCTATTTCTTTGGGTTTATCATGACACGAACATCCTTTTAAATGAGTTGATAAAGTTTTTTCTAATCTTTTGTTATCTCTTTCCGTTGCTAACACACGTTCATGAAATCTGCTCACCTTATCAGCAAGGGTAGCAATAGCTTTTAAAATTTCCTGATTTTCCATTTTTTTCTCCTTGATTGTAATTTTGGGTGAGAACTAATTTAAACATGTCTATCAGATATATCAAGAAAACAATTTTAAAAGATTACTTGACAATTAATTTGAAATAGTATCCCAGCCACTTGGATGTGGTATACAGTGTTCTGTTTTTATATTTGGTTTCATTGTAAGTAATATATCGCCACTAATACTTATTCGAGGTTCTTCTTTAGTATTAGTTTCAGTGTAATGTAATAACTCACTTGGAAAAATTACAAAGTCTCCTGTAGAAACAGGAACCATATAACTTGAAAAATTAAATTGATTCCAATCAACAATATATTGATCTGTAGGAGGAATATATAACCCTGTTTGTGTAGCCAGTTCTTGTTCAAATTTTATATTTCCCATTTCATTATTTCTTACATAATAAACAAAACTAAAATGACTAGCTGTGTGCTTGTGACTAGCAATATGTTGATCTTTAACGGTGTAAGTAGCCCATGATTTAGTTATGTGAATGTCTAATTTATTTAAATTGTATCCTAAAGTATGTAGATAAAAATTAATGTTTCTACCTAAAGCTGAAAATAGAAATTGATATAATTTCTTTTTATGTAAATTATCTACTGCACTTTCTAAAACAGTTTCATTATCTTTATTAGTGTATTGTATTTTAGTATTACCAACTACATCAGTTGTAGCAGCCATTGCTCCTGGTTTTTCTTTTACAAAAGATTTTATATCAGAAATTACATTTTTGTTTATAGTTTCGTAATTAGCTATTGTTGCTTTATAAATATTTTTCCCAAATAAAGTGTTAATGGTAGTTTCTTTCTGCATAACTAACCTCCAAGTATTCTATTTTTGTTACCCAACCACCAGGTATAGCAATAGCTCCACCACCACTTATTTCATCCTTATCTTTACTATATGAACGCATAATAACTACTTTTTCTGGGCTTTTATTAATTAACCATCCTACTTCTTGACAGGTGGCTAATGGTGCATTGAATATATCTTTCATTTCTAACCAACCAGTTTCCATGTCCCTTGCATCGAGCCACGTGATACGCACCATAGGTACTTTCTTAATATCTATATCCATGTCTAATTTCTCATTGCACATTATAACAAAAACACCTATAATTATAGGATTAATTTGGGTATATTCTTACAAGCCTTACCCCCTTGCTTTTCAACAAAAAACACAGTTGCTATTAAAGGATTATGCATGATTGATGAACAATTTTTACGAACAATACCTCGATACGGAATTGGTGGTTTTGTTGGTAAAATATTTAAAAACGTAAAAAACGCTGTTAAAAAAGTAGCAGAGCCAGCAGGTGCTGCTTTAGGTTTTATGATTGGTGGACCAACAGGAGCATCTATTGGTGCTGGTATTGGTTCTCTTATTGCTGGTAAAAAACCAGAGCGAGCACTCCAAAGTGCATTGATGGCTTATGGTATTGGAAATTTAGCAGGTTCAGGATTTTTAGGTGGAAAAATACAAGGTATGGGAGGTAAAGGAATTCCTACATTTGGATTAACTGATGGTAATTTATTTAGTAAAATTGGATCTCACGGACAAATTTTACCTGAAAATCTAGCAAGTAATCTTTTTGGATCCTCTAAAGAATTAATGACAGATGGCGGCGGCGGTGGAGATTTAAGTTTTGAAGCTTGGGCAAAAAACAACAATATAGATCTTACTAATAAAAATTTAAATTTAGATTTAGTTAAAAATGATTATACAAAATTCCTTTTAAATGCTGATAAGAAAGGCAAAGGTTTTGGTTTTAATCTTGGAACTGCAGGAACAATAGGATCAATAGCATTACCCGCTCTGGCTTATATGGGAGCAAAAAAAGAACAAGATGAGTTTGTTCCTGGTGACCCTTTAGGACTTAACCCTCTTTATTATTCTAACCCACAAGAATTTCAATTAGCAGGTCAAGGTGTTGAACCATATTACTACCCTACAATTCAAGATGACTTTGGCGTTCCTGTCGAAGATTTATCACCAACGTTTGCTGCAGAAGGTGGTATAATACAATTAGCAGATGGATCAGAAAAATATTTTCCACGCAAAAATGGACAAATAGATGGACCGGGAACAGGCACAAGCGATGATATTCCTGCTATGTTAAGTGATGGAGAATTTGTTTTTACTGCAAAAGCCGTGCGTAATGCTGGTGGTGGTGATAGAAGAGAAGGTGCAAAAAAAATGTATCAAGTAATGAAAAATTTAGAAAAAGGTGGTAACCTATCTATGGAAACAAGAGGAGTAGCTTAATGGTTCAAGAATATGTACAAAGAGAAGCCCCAGATATTGAGGCACGTAAACTTGGTCTTATAGACACAGCAAAAGCTCTTACAGAACAAGGTTATACTCTTCCTGATTATCAACAAGCACAATTTAGTTTACCTCAACAATTAGCCTTTGCTAACGCATTACAAGGCATTGGGGCATATTCTCCTTATTTACAACAAGCGCAAGCGGCTACACAACAAGGACAAAATTTACTTGCTGGTATTACTCAAGCTCCAACAGCGGCACAAATAGAATCTTATTCAAACCCATTCCAGCAACAAGTTATTGATGCAACAATGGCGGAATTAAATAAACAAGCAGCTCAACAACAAAATCAATTAGCAGGACAAGCTGTTCAAGGCGGAGTTTTTGGTGGTTCGCGTTACGGGGTTCAACAAGCTGAACTCGCAGGAGCACAGCAACAAGCACAAGCACAAGCATTAGCCGGTCTTAATGCTCAAAATTATGGACAAGCATTACAAGCAGCTCAAAATCAATTAGAGAGACAAAGACTTGCTGGTCTTGGTATAGGTGCATTAGGTGGTCAATTTGCACAATTAGGTTCACAAGCGCAAGCAATGGGTGGTCAAGATGTTCAAAACTTACTAGGTATTGGTGGATTGCAACAGCAATTTGGACAACAAGCACTCGATATTGCAAGACAAAATCAATTACAAAAAATTATGCAACCATACCAACAATTAGGTTTTTATGGAGATATTTTACAAGGTGCCCCATCATCTGCTCAAATGATTAACACAGCTCAAACATCTGGTGTAAGTCCTCTTCAAGCAGGTATTGGAACAGGTATTGGCGCATTAGCTGGTCTTGGTGGATTGAAAAAGTTAGGAGTAATTTAAATGGCTGTATTAAATAGATCAATGTTTAGAAGACCTTCAGCATTACCACCTATGCGTGGTCCGATGCCCGTGGTTCGTGAAACATATCCCGTGGTTAAAAGAGATAGTGGTTCTCCTCAAGAAGGGGAAAAACGTGCTACTACTTTTTTTGAAAAATTATTTGATGCAGGAACGGGACTAGGTCCTGGAGTAGGCCCTTATGCAGATTCCGAACAAGGAAACATTCTTGATTTAAGAGAATATGGGGCTGGAGTTTACGATATTACCGATCCTCAATTTATAGACTTTATTGAAGGTCGTTACATGCAAGAAGGAGATACTTTTCAAGATGGAATAGCCAACTATTTGGAACGTCTTAAAGCTGATATGCCTCAAAGAGCAGAAGGCTCTCCTCCTCAAGGTGAAATGGTAGAAGAACAAGTAGATGTTGAAAATGTAGGTATTATGGATGGGTTTAAAGAAAATAATCCTGAGCAAGTAGCCCAGCAAGTATTGGTGGAAGGCGAAAGATCTCGAAAAGAAATTGCAGAGTCTGACACATATGATGAATTAATGCAAGCTATTCGAGGAGATAAATTAACCGAAGAAGATAGAAGAGAAGAGTTAGCTTCTATTGTAGGAGAAGAAGACGCAGATAGAACTCCAGACAGTGTGTTAGTTTTAGTTCAACCTGTAATGCAAATGATGAATACAGAAACTGCTAATACAGGTATAGCACAAATAGAAGATGGTAGTATGCAAATGCCAAGAGAACCTGTTGGCGTGGCTAATGGGGGATATATGAAAAGTTTTCCTAATCAAAACTTAAACATTGAGTCATTAACAGCAAGCGATAACATTGATAATCGCATTATGAAAAATTTACAATTTGAAAACATGAATAAAGGAATTATGGGGTATGCAATGGGCGGTTTGGTAAAGCCTGTTCAAAAATTTAATCAAGGTAAATTGGTTGAGTCTTTTCAAAGTGAGTACTTACCAATGTATATGGGATTAAAAGATTATTATTTGCCTAGCGATGATCAAAAAACTGCTGATGCATTAATGTCGTTATCTAAAGCAGGATTTATGTATGGCATGGGAGCCAAGCCAGAGGAAGCAGGAATGCTTTTCTTTGATGAGGTAGGTAAAAAAGGATCAAAAGCAGCGGCAACAGAACAAGCTGTTAAAGGACAACTAGCATCTGGAGCTTTATCTTCTGCGGTAGCAGCGGATTTAGCAGCAAAGAAAAATTTAGCAAATACAAAAAATGTATCCATTGTAAAAGGGGATAAAAATACTTCAGATGGTATTCTTGCTTTAAAAGAAGGTTTTATAAAAACCACAACTAATGATGAAGGAGAACCACAAAATGAAATTGATTGGGATTCTTTTTATGCAATTTATGATGCTGGATCAGAGTTTACATACGATGGAACAGGAAGTTTAGTAAGCGTTAAAGCAGCACCAAAGAGCACGGAAGGGGTATCATATATAGTAACAAAAGATACTATGGATAAAGCAATTGATATTCCTGAGTCTTATGCCCAAATACCAGGATTATTAGAGAACATTAAAAATCTTCCTGAAGGAGCAAAAATTTTTGTAGATAGTAATAATAAAGTAAGTATTGATCTTCCATCAGTAGCTAACAAAGAGGCTTATTGGAATAAAACCAAGAGTACGGTCGAGTATTATTCTGATCAAGAATTTGAAGATTTACCACCATTACTACAAAATCAATTAACAACGGTTGGTGTAGGAACTACTTTTGTTAAAATGAAAAAAGTTACTGATGATGGTGAAGAAATTGTAGATATAAACATTGATGAAGTAAGGAAATATATTAAAGATGGATGGACTGTAGTACCTAATTCAACTATTCAAATAGAAGTCCCTGAAGGTTATAAACCATTTGCTCAAGGTGGTTTAGCTATAAGAAAAAGAGAAAGTGGTTCGCCTGAAAATGGAGAAGAAAAAGATTTAAGTTATTATGAAGGTCTTATAGGAGATGCTGAACAATTAATATCAGAAGGTGTTATTAAACCTGCTGTAACAGAGGCAGATCAATCTTTCTTTAATTCTTTATATGCAGCAACATATGACGGAATTAATGAGCTCTTTACCCTAAAACAACTTATCGCTGCTGACCCATCATTAGTAGGATACACAGGTTTATTCCAAAATTCTTTAAATAAAATTGCTGGTGTTGTTAATGATCTTGATAATGCTGCAGGTGATTATGTTTTTCCTGATGACAAATCAACAACTTTAGGAGCAGCAATGCAATATGTAACTAAACCAGAAATAAGAGAAGTTAAGTCTTCTATAGAACAATTGTCTGATGCGATTGCTGATATTATGAGTCTTCGAGGCAAACGAGGAACACCAGAAAGTGTTCGTAAAAGAGCAGAAAAGAGAACTGATTTAATTGGCATGATGCCTCAAGAATATGCTTTTGGTAAAGTAGATAAACTTACTGATTTTTTATTTGACAAAGCATTAATTTTTGGAGTGTTGTCAGGACAACTTAAAAAAGATGAATATGAAAAAACAAAAACTAATCTTAATCTTTTACGAGATAAAATTTTAAATATTACTCCTGATACTTACCGAGACAAAAAAACTAATTACACTATTGAGGATCTTAACGCAATTTTAGAGATAGAATAAAATGGGTCAAATATTTATAACAGGATTTCCTTATGCCATTGAAATAGAGGGGGATAAACCTACTAAAGCTGAAGCTCAACAAATTCTTAAAATAGTAGAAAGATTAGATGAAGTTAAAGCTGCGGGGGAAAATGACCTTTTAAATCTTGCAGATTCTTTTGCTGATCAAGGAAGTGAAATAGGTTCATCTCTTATAGAAGGAGCTGTTGGTGCAGAACAAAAATCAAATGCTTTAAAAATTTTAGAAGACTTAAATATGGTAGACACTAAAGAGTTAAAACCTTTAGAAAAATTAGGTATAAGTAGAACTGATGCGGGAGTAGCAGGTTCTCTCCTTATGAGTGCTCCTGGCTATCAAAACTTTGCTCAATTATATAAAGATTTTAAAAGTAAAAAGAAACTACCCACACCTAAAAACATTGTTCTTGCAGGGGGAAAAGCATGGTTTGGGGGCATATTTGGAGACATAAGTGGAAGAGCTGCATACGATATTGCTAATTATATAATGAGTGGTGGGGATAAAGAAATGTTACAATTTTTATCTTCTCTTGATCAAGATACTAAAGAAGCAATGTGGTATGAATCTTTTGGGCTTTTATTTCCTCAACTTATTTCAGCAGGGTATAGAGCTTTAACTAATATT
>Ga0315331_10000811_pt1 | contig 22541 bp, 16 predicted proteins | sample M160m34915metaG_FD_203456 | JGI IMG/M metagenome (GOLD analysis project Ga0315331, IMG submission 203456) | Ammonia-oxidizing marine archaeal communities from Monterey Bay, California, United States - M1 60m 34915 | ecosystem: Environmental > Aquatic > Marine > Intertidal zone | place: USA...
TGACATTAAATTTATCAGCCATTAAGGAACAAACACTGTTAATTGCTTATCACACGGAAAGAAATCTATAGGAGTAACACCAGCCAATTCGCCATCAACCTCGAAGGGAACCTCAATATCACTTTCGACCCTAATCCTAGACGCTTTAACATATTCAATACCCTTTGTTTTCTCAGCTCTTCCAAGAGTGATCCCTGAAACATAGCGTAATATATCCGTTGGACTTTGATCCTTAAAGACCATCACATCCAGTAGGCGGTCGTCATTTGAAGCCTCAGAAAACAATTTTAGCGCGGGGCCATAAAGCGCTCCATTTCCTATAAGAACAAATGCACCTTCTATTATTTTTCCTGATTCCGGAATGACCCTTATCGCTGGTGGGGCCTGATTCGCAACAGAAAATGCTGAAATTAAGTAGCTGAATCTACCAAACTTTTTTTTATTCTCCCAACTAGTCTCCTCAATAATTTTTGCATCATAACCAACGCCTGCTACTTGTACAAAAATAGATTCTCCCGCCTTAAAAACATCGACCTTTCTTTTCTTCCCCTTTTCAATTACTTGCCAACATTCTTTCAATTTATTTAAAGGCAACCCGAGTTCACGGGCAAAAAGATTCATAGTTCCAGTAGGGAAAATTCCAAGCTCAATCTCTGAAGATAAAATTGATTCAATTACCGCGTTAATAGTACCGTCTCCACCAGCCACTGCTATTTTCGGCCAACCTTCAGAAACTAATTCACTCGCAATTTCTTTTAAATGAGAATGATCTTTAGTTTCATAAAGTTCGATCCTGTCCGAAAAGCTTCTTAATTCCTCAGCGAACTGCTTTCCTTTTTCAGCATGAGCAGAAGGATTGAATATCAGTGGTATTTTTTCGCTCATAAAACCAATTAAATGAGTCCTAAAAAAGATAAACCGTAAAGAAATTAAAGGTTCGATTTCACAAGTTCAAGCCACTCAGATTCTAGCTCATGAGGAGGGCTCGGTTTCCTCCCAGCCTTATTATACCAATAAGATGCATTCCCCAAATCACCTTCGATTACGTGCAAATGCGCGTGAATCCATGACCCCATACTAGTATGAATATCGCTAGCAAGATTATGCGCCTCCTCCCAATCTCCTTTCTTAGCATACCAAAGGGCACAAAGTTCCTGGGAATATTCTATTGGGGGCTCACCAGCGTTCTTGACTGAATTTAAAATACTATCTACAGAATCAATTCCCATATAGCCATAATTTAGGATAGAATAAACCAATACAACTCATTTCTTTATTCTTCGATGTCGATCGATAATTAAGTCACACAAAAGAAAAAATTAATTCTTATTTTAATGACGAAATTCCTTGATAAATACCACACAAAGTGAATCCTCAAAACTAATCATTTGAGACCTAATAATACCAAAACCCCAAGAGAGAATAGCAATCATCTACCTGACGGCCTACTCTTTCCTTTTGAACTCGTCTCGGACTATCTCATTAAAGTGGATGAGTTCATTCGAGAACAGGCCAAGTCGTTCGATCCTGGAGTCGAAGGGTATGTCAGCTATGTTTGCGATATAAGCGGTAAAAGAATTAGGCCTGCCCTTGCAATATTGGCTGGAGGTTCGACTGGAGAAATTACAAATAAACATCTAGAAATTGGTTCTGTCGTCGAGCTTGTGCACTTAGCAACGCTAATCCATGACGACATAATGGATGATGCAAAAATTCGAAGAGAACTGCCCACGGTAAGTGCTAAGTGGGGATCTTCACTCAGTGTTCTTCTTGGTGACTGCCTCTTTGCTAGGGCTCTTGAATTAGCCACAAAATTTGAGGATCCCGATGTTTGCAGGTCAGTCGCTAATGCCGCTTCGGCCGTGTGCCAAGGAGAAATACTTCAAACTCAAAGAAGATTCGATCTAACTCTCACACGGGAAGAATATTTTCACATGATTGAATCAAAGACTGGAGCACTCTTTGCTGTGTCAACTGAATTGGGAGCAAGGTTATCGGGAGCAAGCAAAAAAATTCAAAAAGAATTGCATGATTTTGGCATGAAGGTTGGTACGGCATATCAAATATATGATGATTGTGTTGATCTAATTGGTAAGGAAGAAAACGCAGGAAAAACACTCGGCACAGATCTCACAAAAGGGAAACTTACCTTACCGGTATTAAATTTAATTGCCTCAGGCACTAAGACTCAGAAAGAAAAACTCAATGAACGGCTCCTATTAAAGGAACCCATTGATGTTAATACACTTGCAGGAATCGCAGACTATGACGGAGCAATTCAACGTGCAGTATTGACCGGAAAAGAGATACTCTATGAAGCGAAAGAACATTTGGTAGATTTAGCAGATAGCTCATACCAAAAAGGTCTATTGCAAATAACAAATTATTTGGAAACGCTCTTTGATGATTGTAAATGCTGAGACATTCTGAATTATTTGATTCTATGTAATGATTCATTCGACAGCAATTATTAATTCTAAAGCTAGAGTCGAAGAGTCAGTTCAAATTGGAGCCTACGCAATCATTGAATCTGGTGCAATTATCGCAGAAGACTGCAAGATTGGTGAACATGCTCAAATTTGCGGATCAGTTGAAATCGGTAAGGGAACTAGCATTGGACGAGGTTCAATAATTGGGTCAGAACCTCAAGACACTTCCTTTGACCCTTCCAACAAAAGCGGTGTAAAAATAGGAGAAAAAAATAATATCCGTGAACTAACGACCATTCATCGCAGTGCTAAAAAAGGAGGTTGGACTCAATTGGGAAACGAAAACTTTCTGATGACTGGCAGTCATGTCGGTCATGATGTTAAGATGGGAGACAGGAACATCATTGCCAATAATTGTCTTCTGGGTGGGCATGTTATCGTTGGTACTGGAACCTTCTTAGGAGGGGGTGCTGCTTTCCATCAATTTGTCCATTTAGGAGACCTTTGCTTAGCTCAAGGCAATTCCACGATCACAAAGGATATTCCCCCTTACTGCACAGCCAGCCAAAAGAACCGCCTTGTAGGATTAAATACCATTGGATTGCGCCGTGCGGGAATGGATCCTACTACTCGATCACAAATTAAGAACCTCTACCGCGCTGCATTTTTCTCTCAGACTCCTTTCAGAGCGGCATTAAATAAAATAAATGCTGGAAAATTGGGTAAAGAAGCTTTGAAAATGCTAGAAGCTATGAAAAATCCTAGCCGCAAAGGGACATGTTTTCCCAAGGTTCAATAATAAGCAAAAAAGAGCATCCACTTCGGTATCAGACCTTTTTGCGGTATTTTTTAAAAAAAAATCCAATAAAGGCATATATAAGCCTCAATTATTCTATTTATTTTACTAAACTATTAAATGCGTCTAAAATTATAAAAAAATTAAATATCTCCCCTACTACTATATCCCTCAGTGCAAAAACACATAAATAATCGTATAACGCACTTATTTTTGGCTATTGCGACGCTTTTAATCTATTTTTCGCCTTCCTTATCCGCCCGCTCTAAAGCTTTAGATCTAAAATTAGGTGACAGTATAGACATTCATGGGACCGAAACCTCGTATAATCACGATACAGGAATAGCAACGGCCAAGGGAGATGCCCACATCAGTTGCGGAAACACTCAGCTCTATGCCGAACAGGCCGAATATCACGCATCTTCTGGGGACATTTATATAGAAGGCAACGTATCAATTTACCAAGGTGAACTTGTTCATAAAGGTGATGCTGCGATTTATAACATCAACACTGGTGAAATCAAAGCTGATGAATTAAGGAGCGGATTAGCACCGATGTTCTACAAGACAGGAAATCTTGAAAGTGAAATTCAAGAACTCGATAAAATTTCGATGCATTCCTCGATCATTACTACTCATGACAGTGCCAATCCCAACTATCAGATCAAAGCCAAGGAAGTTAAAATAGTTGGACTCAATGGACCAAAAGAAAAACGCCGGATCATATTTAATAATATGACCGTGTATGCGGGAAAGGTTCCAGTGTTCTGGCTTCCATATTTATCGCAGCCTCTGGATGCCGAACAAAGTTATCAATTCTTACCTGGATATAAAAATAGTTGGGGCGCTTTCCTTTTGAACAAGTATGGGATGATGATAGGAGACAAAGCTCTGGCAACATATCATTTAGATTTTAGGTAATCACGAGGAATCGCAGGAGGATTAGATATTAAATCTCAAAAGCATAAAAATAACGAAAACTTTGGTCAATTTAAATCCTATTATGCAAATGATCAGGACACGACTCTCACCCATAACAACCGGACAAGGAATGACCGTATCGACCCAGAGAGATATCGAGTGAATTTACAGCACAGGATAGAATTCGACAATCAAGAAAATTCAAATTTTTATTTAGACATAGATATCAACAAAACAAGTGATCAGTATTTTTATGAAGATTTTTTTCCTGAGGAATTTCGTTTGGATCCGCAACCCGATAATATACTCAATTTGCAAAAAATATTTCCTAATTCGGTTGCTAGCCTGTGGTCTAGATTTCAAGCAAATGATTTCTACCAGACAGATACCAGACTCCCTGAACTAGCTCTAGACGCAGCCACAAGACCAATCGGGAAAACGGGTATTTTCTATAGCGGTGAAATAAGTGGTGGCATTTACGAGCAAAGATTAAGCACCAAAGAACGTGAAGAAATTCTCCAAGGTAACGGCACAAATCATAACCTTCTCAATGAACCAGAAAATTTATTTGAAAGTCTAAGATCTCGTAACAAACATGATTCAGAATTTACGCGGATTGATACTTATCATCAGCTATCTATGCCTCAGCAGCTGTTTGGATGGTTAAATGTAACACCCAGAACAGGAATCAGAGGAACCTCCTACTCAAGAATTAATGGTACTGATCAAAACGATACTCGAAAGGCCATTCATGCTGGACTCGACGCCTCTTTTAAATTGACTCGAGATTACAATGATTTAGGGCTTTCTCGGTTAGGTTTGACTAAGTTGCGACACACTGTGGAGCCATTCATGCATTACTCCTTCGTCACTGCAGATAAACTTAATTCTGATATAGGAAAAATTGACCGGCTCGTATCATCAACAAAATTAAGGCCCATTGACTTATCCGAATTCACTGCCACTGATGAGATCAATGATTGGAGTATTATCCGTTCAGGAATTTCTCAACAGTTCTTAACATACCGTGATGGTAAGGCCCATAACTGGATGACACTTAAAAGCTATATGGAACATTACATTGATGATCCTGAATTTGACCGGGACTTTTCTAACCTTTACAATGAAATCAGCTTCACCCCGCTTCCTTGGTTCTCTATAAGCCATGAAATAGGCATTCCTTTATTTGCTGAAGATCCATTCGATTATACTGAATCGAATACCAGAGTCACTCTGATGCCAAATGATCAACTAGAATTCAGTATTGCTCACCGGTTTTTGCAGGATCATCCTATACTTGAGGATTCTGATCTTCTCGATTTTAGAACTTATTACCGCATTGGAGATCGTTGGGGATTGAGTGCGAGACAACGATACGAATTTGATGATGGAACTTTAGAATTCCAACAATACTCACTGCATTACGATCTGAATAGTTGGACAGCAGGCATCGGAGCCTTGGTTGCAGACCACCGTTCAAGTGAAGATGAATTTGGACTCGTCTTTACTTTAACACTGAAAGACTTCCCATCCCTCAGTGTCCCAGTCGGAATAACTCCATCACACTAAGATGTGAAGAATTTTTCTTCTTAGCCGATCAATTAAATTATCTCTAAAGTTATCAATTTCACTAGCCAAACTCTCGGTAAGTCCTAAAACATGCCTAAACAACTTTCTCGGAAAATTTGCATAAAAATTCTATGTGAATGGGAAGAATCTAGTAAGTTTATAGACTCTATAATTGAAAGTGAATGTAACAATTCCGAACTGGATCCGCGCGACAGGGCATTTATCCAAAACATCACACTAGGAGTAATCAAAAATCTTACCGTTCTTGAAAATTGGTTATATGAATTACGAAAAGGGAAAATTGATTCGGATATAAGACGTATTATTTACCTGGGGCTTTATCAAATACTACTGATGCGTGTTCCTGATCACGCTGCTGTCAATGAAACGGTTAACCTCGCAAGAACAAGAGCACGAGGTCTAGTGAATGCAATACTCAGGCGAGCGGCACGAGAACAAGACCAATTACTCAGAAATTTAGATTCAATGCTACCTGCAGATAAATATTCTATACCTGATCACATTTACCCACGCTGGGAAAAACAGTTTGGAGTTGAAGAAGCTGAACGCATTGCTTACCAATCCAACCAGGCCGCATCTATTACGGTCCGGTCAAACCCCCTTAGAGGTGGACTCACTGATAAAGATATTTCTGATACTGATGCATCTCCTGTTAAGGATTTTCCTGAATTCTATAAAGTTAAAAAGCTTCCCTTCGAAGCGCTCAATAATGGGCGTTGCTATGCACAGGACCCATCAACTTCAGTCGCCCCAAACTTACTAAATCCAAAATCATCACATCAGGTTCTTGATGTTTGTGCTGCTCCAGGAGGAAAAACTTCTATACTTTCTCTATGCATGGAAAACAAAGGAAATATCACTGCAACGGACATTGAAGGCCCTCGATCTAATAGATTAAAAGAAAACCTAAAAAGGCTAGGAGTAAAAAATGTTACTGTCCAAAGTGGAGACCTATTGAGTCAGAATAATCTTTTGTTCGATCAGAGCAATCAATATGATCGAATACTCATAGATGTTCCCTGTTCAAATACTGGAGTCTTTAGACGAAGGGCCGATGCAAAGTGGCGTCTGATGCCTGGATTCACAAAGGATTTAGCTCAACTTCAATTTCGTATGGTCGAATCCATAATCCCTTTATTAAAAAAGGGTGGCAAAATGGTATACAGCACATGCAGTATAGATGATGAGGAAAATGGACAACTCGTGTCCAAAATAATAGAAAAGTTTTCTTATCTAAAGAAAATCGATGAAGTTTTATTAATTCCTCAAGATGATCGGGACGGCGCATATGCTGCATTGCTTGGATAGCTTGTTTCTATAGAATATCGAGACTATCATTACCGTGTGTTCGGAAAATTAATTTCTCTACTGACAAGCCTTGCGCTTATAGCAACAATAATTACAGCAATAATTATCTGGGCTTTGAACCGTTCTACTATTTACGAGCGGAAACAAGATCCAGGAACTGCTAATGTGAAGCTACCCTGAAACACATATTGAAATTTAAATTAAAGAACAGATAAACTAAATATCCCAATTTCAAATAACACCTAATTACATGAAAAGAACATACCTACCTTCAATTTTGATAATATTACTAACGATCAATATTGTTTCCTCTAAAGAAAATAATTCCTCTGTTAAATTAGACTATCAAACTGAAGGAAAAATATCAGTCACCATTAACAATGAACCATTCACCACTTACCATTACAGTAAAGATAGGGCAAAGCCTGTCCTCTATCCAATACTTGGTCCTGACGGCAAAAGAATGGTCAGGGATTGGCCCCTAAAAAAAGATTCCCCCAACGAAGCGCATGACCATCCACATCATGAATCTCTATGGTACACACATGGGGATGTGAATGGAATAAGCTTCTGGCATGTCGGTGAAAAAATGGGGAAGATCAGACATAAAGAATTTGTTAAGAAAGGAAAGGATGAAATAATTACTAGGAATGACTGGTACAGTCCTAAGGAGATTATTCAATGCTCGGATAAGACACGAATACGGTTCTTTGCTCTACCTAACGGGGGTCGAGGTGTAGATTACGAAGTAACGATCATAGCATCTAACGGTGATGTTAAATTTGGCGACACCAAAGAAGGGTCAATGGGCATAAGAACACATCCTGCTCTCCGTTTAAAAGGTAAAGTCGCTACAGGTAAAGCAATAAATAATAATGGTGTTGCAGGAAGATCAGTTTGGGGAAAGCCAGCTAAGTGGCTTTATTATTGGGGTAAAGTTGAAGATAATGAAGTTGGTGTAGGAATATTCGATCACCCATCCAATCCTAGACATCCTACTACCTGGCACGCTCGTGATTATGGACTAATCGCCGCAAACCCCTTCGGATACTCACATTTTCAGGGAAAGCCAAGAGGAACCGGAGATCTGGTTATCAAAGACGGTGAAAAAATAACGTTCCGCTATGCATTCGTTTTTCTAAGCGGTGATAACAAAAAATCAGGAGTTGATGGCATCTATGATAAATGGGTTTTTTCTGATGCGAAGTTCTGATTAAACTGCGCATGAACTAAAATTCCATAACTCACAATCATATTCTTACTCTTATAGATCCTAATTGTGAAAGAACAAAAAAATACCCAAAGAAAATGATGATCATTGCTGGAATATTCAGCCTCCTTTTTCTATTGAATGCAAATTCTCAAAGCATTAGAGGAGACCAGAATTCAGTCAACAATCCAAATGATATTCTTAATAGCATAAGTCTTGTAGATGGAGATTTTCTTGAACGTTCTCTTATCCGGGAATTGTCTGAAACATTCAGAGTAATGGCAAATGTCACCGTAGCTGATTCCGTTGATTCTGGGTTTTTAATTCGCGGAATTAATGCTGAAGGAATCGGCTTAGCTTCCGGCAATACTCTTTCAACAATCTATGTAGACGGTATCGCTCAATCCAGAGATGGATCAAGGCGAGGATCTTTGGGTACTTGGGATCTAAAAAATATTTCTGTTCTTCGCGGCCCACAAGGAACATTAGGAGGAAAGAACTCTCTAGCCGGTCATATACAAATTGAAACAAACGATCCAACTTTTCACCATGAAAACTCCTCATTTTTTGGATTGGGTGATAACGGTTTCTACGAGAGCGCTTTCATGATATCAGGACCCATCAATGATCAGTTAGCAGTTCGTTTAAGTGCAGAGTCTCAACACAAAGATGGAGAATTTAATTACCCTATATTCGAAGGATTTCCTGCGCTCAAAGAAAGGCAAGAAGATCACTACTATCAAATTAGAGGAAAGTTACTCTATCAGCCTTCTGGCCCAAAAGGACCCAGCGCAATACTAAGTGCATCGCACTCCTACGATTCACCTCAGTATCAGGACGCGGACGGCCCTTCGGCCGGTGTAAAATGGAGTGATCGTGTGTGGGGACTCCAGACCCTTCCAGTATTTGTTCCGGCACTGTCCACCGAAGTGTCACAATTGAATCTTTCTGTAACAACTCCCATTAGTGATTATTGGAGCATTGAAAGTCTCACTGGTATCGTTAGAACAAACACTGATACTCCTTCCGTAAACTTTGCAACGCAGGGAGAAATCAAAGAAACTGATGCGTCTCAAGAATTTAAAGCCCATTACGAGAATGAATCAATGAAAGCAGATTTAGGTTTTTATTTTTTAGATGGAGACATAGATGAATCACTTAATCAGAACCTCCCCTTTAACGATTTTGAAAATAAGACATTTAATGACAGCTCATTTAGAAATCTTGCTTTTTATGGAGAAACCAGTTTTCAAATCCTTCCAAGATTGTCTCTTTTTGGAGGGTTACGCTACGATCATGAGAAATTAGAGTTCTCAAATACATTCAAAGAGGTCAATGAACAGGGATTATTAAACAGTAAAAAAGTATCAGCCTCATCCTCAGATGACGCAATTTTACCAAAAGTAGGTATTGCTTATGAATTAGATGCGAATAACACCCTCGGGCTCAAGGCCCAGAAATCTTATCGTCCGGGATCCATTGCATATGATCGATTTAATGATCTGAAATATGAATACGAATCTGAGACGGCTTGGAATTATGAGCTGTCTTTAAATGGATTCACTAAAAATAAAAAAATAAAATATTCTGCAAACCTATTTTATCTCGATTGGCAAGATCAACAGGTCAGTATCGCTCAAATCCCTGGTGACATCAGCACGGCTCTAATTACCAATGCAGAAAAATCTCAGATATATGGCGGGGAATTAGAAATCCAAGCTGCTCCAACAAAAAGACTCTCTCTGTTTGCTTCTCTGGGTATAGCGGTCACTGAATTTGAGGACTTTCAATTCACTCAGTTTCGTTCAATTTTAGACTTTTCTGGAGAAAAATTTCCTCATTCACCAGATTACACAGCAGCTGTCGGAATAGATTATCAATTCGATAATGGATTCTTCTTTGGCGCTGACATGAAATATACGAGCTCTGCAATATCACGTTCAGTTTTTGAAGGATTAGCAAAGGATGAACTCCCTGGATATACTGTAGCAAATTTACGTGCAGGATATAGAAAAGATAATTGGAGTATCACCGCATTTATCAGTAATGTTACAGACGAGGAATATTTCCTTTATAGATACGATACTCCAAAATTGCAGGTAGGAACTTTAGGACTCGAAAGGTTCTGCGGATTGAGAGCCTCTTATAGGTTCTAGTTTATTTAAATACATAATTAGACAATCTCTTAGCCATTCATGATCCAAGAATTCTTGGAAAATTGAATTCTCAGAAAGTCTCAGCGAAGTAATAATACTGACCCGATCACTCTTTAGTGACACGGAAAAAACCGTTTCTTCTAAGTGCTGAAAATTGGCGCTTAATAGTGCTACCATTCCCATCGATGCCAGATTCTATAGTTTCCCAATGATGCAAATCACTGGATGATTGAATGATATAGGCACTTCCAACCTTAGTTGGAAAACTTAAATTAAGTTGATCGATTACTTCGGAAGGCATCAATGTGGCACCAACATCAATTTCAAATGGATGATGATGTTCTTCGTGTGCATGTGTATGAAGAGAAACCCCATTAAGAGTAAGATGAGAAGGTGAAATAGATTTTAGATTCCCTGGTATTGCAGAGAATCCAAATTTAACCGAACCGCCAACAGGGATTGACTGATTCCATCCAGCGTGGCGCACTGTGTAGTGATTACCTTCACGTTTAATTAATTCCGCATTCCAAAAAGATGAGATTTCCTGTTCAATTTCAAACTCCAGCTCCCAAGAATTAATCGGGTGATCTGCGAGATTGGTAATTTCGGCCTCGCCGGTGAATCCAGAATTCCAGTCATTTTGGATAGAAAAATCAACTTCAGCCCTGATATCCTTAATGCCTGGTATATTTATATCACCGATACCATTGCTAGGATTACCGATGCCTTTACCATCACCAAAATCAATGTCACTTGTGGAAAAAAAAACTTCCCCGGCAGGATCAATTCTCTGCCAGATAACATAGAGGATATGTTTTCCAATGCGAGGCGGAAAATCAACCGTAAATCGATAGTAATGCCCATCACGAACTACACGATCAGTACCTGAAAGAGGTTCAAGATCGTCCCATTTCAAAGTCTGGTCAGGCGTCCAGTCCTCCCTAGTGATAAAGGCTAAAAAATAACTCGGATCGTGTGGAGTCCAAGCATCAAATATTACAGGGTAAGGACCCGGATTAACGGAAGTCGCAGGCCAATCATCTCGAACGAGGTCCAATCCAGAATATTTCTGACGACCTGCTCCTGCGAGTTGATTGTCCGGAATAATGGCACGATAAGCTTCAATGCTCTCCGGGGCATATTCCGGAACGAGTCGACTCACTTCATGCCAGTCATAAAATGCCTGTGTTCCAGCAGTTTCAATAGCAGCTAGCGATGCAACATCTTTTGGGGACTCCGGGTTTTCCTGAAAGATACGATAAGAACGACTGACCGGATCACCAACTGATCCATGACTAAATACATTTGTTATAAGAAATGTATATATTGGAAAATAGAAGATGAATGAAAGTTTCATTCATTGACCTTAGCACTTCTTAGTAATCAAGAATAAAACAAAGAATGGAAATTAATAAACTTTAATAACAATACAATCCAGATTACTCACTCACTATAACTTTGATTAATTCGGCATCACCTTGATTTATTTTTAATTTAAAATGGAACTTATCTTGATCAGTCTTCATTAGGATCCCTTCCTTCCACTCTCTATCCTTTTTATTCATATGTTGGATAGATTTTACTTTATCTGAAAAATTCAGAATGACTTCATTCTGAGAACCAATGTCACGATTCCCCAATACAATAAATAGTTCGCCTTTAGAACCCTCAAATATTCCCATAACAATGTTCTTTCCCTCAGGTCTTACCCAATAATCATCTGGGGCCTTTACTGTACTTGTTGGCAAAGGGTCCGTATGATAAACAGCCAATGATCTAGCATGAGTCAAACTCGGACTGAATGACGCAATGGTATTATTTATACCTGATACCTCTTTCCCTATATCTGATAATGGGGGCGGCTCAGTTTCAACAACTTTATGAATATCAAACATGGTCCACCCTACCCACCACTTGAATGCCTTAATTCCATAAGCAAGACTCATTGAGACAGTTTGCCTCATCTTAATAACATTATCTCCATGAACGTGAACGAACCTGAAAACAGGTATGCCACCTGCCGCGATAGACATGCGCCTATAATATTCAAGAAAATGAAAGTGCAGATGAGCCTGCCTCTGCCAATGATAATCGTAATATTCAAGCATTCTCGGACGAACTGCATCGAGAAAAAATTCTATCCCTCCATACTGAGAATAGGTAGTGAACTCGGTAGGATGGTAAGCGTCTATGGATTCATATTTTTGTCGAACTGTGCCAAAGTAAGGGAAACTGGATGGTTTTCTGCGGTCACTCATATAATAGGAAATTAGCGTCTTCTCATCCTTCAACTCATGAGCTGACCAAGGAGTGGCTCCATGCAGTAACAAATATATGCCCGCTTGCTTAGATTTTTCAAAGTCGGCTAAACTGCCCTCTAACCCATTAAAGTTCGCCCTTTTCATCGTAACAAAAAGATTATCTAAACCTACGCGAGGTCCTACCCAGCTAGGAGAAAGAAATGAAATCAATGCAGGCATTTTGAATGGACCGGGTAAAGCTTCTCTAACTTTTTTTTCATAAGGCCCTAGACCAAAGACCTCATTGGTCCTCTGCTTCGGGTATACTTCTAACCTCTTAATTTCTTGGTCGCGATATACGACTTCTACACCTAAGCCTGTTACCGTATCGATTCTGAAAGAAATGTCCTTATCTACTGGCCAGCCAGGGAAAATACAAACACGCTTCCCTGTCGTCTCAATAAGCAATGGACGCAATGAATCAACTAAAGCATCAACTTCATCCTTTTCCGATGGCAATAGAGAAAAATCAGAGCCCCAGAATTGAGGAAATCCTAAGCTCTTATCATCAAATTCTAGTGATGGTTTGACTGCCTTAAGTGCATTCTTAATGGCCTTTCCGGATCTTTCTTCTGACCAATACAAGATCTCGCGCTCTGGAATCTCAATTTCTTTAATAACTTCAGGATTAAGAGAATGGGGACCCCTTCCACTACATGCACTCAAATAACGCCTCAGCACAAGCGCTCTAGAAATTTCAGAACCATTCTCAAGGTCACTAAGAAAAACACTTCCTCTATTCCAAAATTTATTCCATGTCTCCATCTGAGCACTTACGGCGCCATTGACATCAACTTTAGAAACCGATCCAATTAACTTATCTAATTCTTCGTTTTCCTGTGCACGAACCAAATGGACCTGTAAATCAAAGGCCCCTTTTGAGTCAATGGTTTGAAGTTGATTGTCCTTAGTTTCCATTCCATCACAAAGAACAATAAGTGCATCTCTCCCATTAGTTTTAGCTATTTGTTTTTTATCACCTAAAGATAAAACTTTTCCCTCATTGCCATCAAAAATAACCTTTAAAGGAATCGGACTCTTGCTGCGAAATTGCAAATGCAAAATATCCCTCTTGGCATCCACAAAAAATGAATAAGAAGGATTTTCTTTCTGCTTAATATTTTTCACCACCACCTCACCATATTTGAAGCGTAGCATCTGACGAAAAGATTCCGGTGATACGTTAAGACCGGGATCAAATTTAAAACGCAAAGATCCTATTCTTTTAGCAGAATTATCCAATCTCGAATAACGAGCTAGTGAGACACGAACGTCCCCACCTTTCTCAGCCCAAACATTAGCAAGCAAAGATCCGTTACCGATAGGCATGGCATCTTCTTCTCCTCTAGAAGGCTTAGTCCATGTAAAATTTACTGCAGAAATTGGATCCGGCCCCTGACTAACAGAAGGTGGATTTGCTGGAGCCAATTGAATGAGTTCAGAATCACTTAGTTTTTGATCAACTAGAAGGACTTCGGTCGCTCCTGGATTAGGGCCGCCATGGGAATTTAAAAAACGTAAAGTAAGCTTCTTTACTTTTTGCCTATTAAAAACGACACGCTGTCCTCCATGCATTTTCTTAAAGGCCCCTTTTGCAACTGGAACATCATTATCATCAATGGTAATAAGGTAATCCTTGAAACATTCATCCAACAACCAAGCAGTTCTCCCAAAATAAATAAGTTCCTGCAAAAAAACTGGATCATCCCATTCAAATACAAGATCTCCTTTGTCGTCAGCCGTCTCACCATTAACAGCCCATGACTTTGCACCTTTATCAGAAGGGAAAAATTCGAAGTGCTGACATAAAGCAGGAGCAATTCTACCATCAGCTACAGAAGAAGCCTTCAAACCCTGCTCTTTAAGTTCTGATGAAGCTGTAATTTTGGCCTGAGCTGCTAAATTTTTATATTTAATTACATCAGCCGTACAAATTCCATTCAAAAAATAGAAAGCGAATAAAACAAAAAAAACTTTCATAAAGAAATACTAAAGAGGAAAACAAAAAAATAAAAGTCTCCGTATTAACTTCAAAAAGTGACAGAACTCTATTATTCTAGAGCATATCTGAAAATGAATTCTAAAAACTTGCGAATGAAGAGGACTTTATAAAAGAACAAACAGAAACAAGATATATTTTAAGGTCTGTGAATATGATGATTTCCCGATTAACAATTTTACTTATCGCTACAAGCTTCGGCCTAAGTAAAGCCGAAGAGATTCAGTTCAATAAAAATATTAAACCTATACTTTCAAACAACTGCTTCTCATGTCATGGGCCTGACGCTAAAGTTGTAAAGGGAGGCCTTCAGCTTCACCTAAGAAAAAAGGCAATCTCTGAGTTAAAAAAGTCAGGTGAACGAGCAATCATTCCTGGAAACCGAGATGAAAGTAGCCTTTGGCACAGAATCACCTCGACTGATCCTGATGAACAAATGCCACCTCCTGAATCAAATCATAAACTTAGCAGTGAAGAAATTAAAACAATAGGCCAATGGATTGATGAAGGCGCTGAATATCAAGGGCACTGGTCATTGCAACCAATCAATCCTAAAAAAGGAGCCGTTGATGATTTCATAAAATCTAAATTAAATGAAGCGGGATTAAGTCCTTCTGCGCCCGCTGACCCACAAACATTGATCAGGCGTCTGAATTTAGATCTCACCGGATTACCTCCTACTCAAAGTGAGATTAACAAATTCATAAGCGACAAAAGTATTAATGCTTACGAAAAAATAGTAGACCGACTACTTAGTTCAAAAGCTTTTGCTGAGAGGCTCGCTGTGAACTGGCTCGATGCCGCTAGGTATGCGGACACTAACGGGTATTCAATTGATGATCATAGGGACATGTGGGTGTGGAGAGACTGGGTCATTTCTTCTTTCCTTGAGAATAAACCTTTTGATCAATTTACCCTTGAACAGATTGCCGGTGACTTGATACCCAACAATTCAAATCAACAAAAAGTAGCAACTGGATTTCTCAGAAATGGTATGAACACTCATGAAGGGGGGACCATCGCTGAGGAGTATCGAGTCACCTATACAGCAGATAAAGTTGATACCGTATCAACAGTTTTTATGGGAATGACTATGAAATGTGCCCAATGCCATGATCATAAATATGATCCAATTTCCCAAGAAGAGTATTACAAGTTCTTTGCATTCTTTAACACATCCAGCGAACCAGGAAATGGAGCTGTAAATGCAAACACTGCGCCTCTGATCGAAGCTGAGTCGCCAATCTGTTCGATCGATCGAATCAAAAGAGACGCCGGCATGAGGATAAGCGAACTTCGGGGAAAACGCATCAATCCAGAACTAAATTTAGCCAAACAAAGAGATGCCTGGGAAAATAAAAAATTGGAATCCCTGAACAAACAACTTCCAGATTCCGAGAATAAAGACACTCAACTTAAAATTGATGATTCAGTTAAATGGATATGGTCTGACAAAGATAATAAATCTGCAAAAGCAGAATTTCAAAAGTCATTCACATTAAAGAACGATCCATTAAAAGCCTTAATTTGGTTCACTTGTGATAACCAATGTACAATAAAGATTAACGGCCAAAATGTCGGAACGAATAATGACTGGACAAAGCCTAAAAAAATAACTGTAAAGAATTTATTAAAAGGGCCTAACACAATCCAAGTTCAGGCTGCAAATCAAGCAGGATCAGCGGCTGGGTTCATTTTAAGCATGCAAATCATTCTCTCATCTGGAGAGAAAATTAATCTAGTGTCAGACTCAAGCTGGAAGTCACGTGTAAATAAACTCGAAAATGAAAGTTGGACTAAAGCTACAATCATTGCCAATTACGGCGAAGCTCCTTGGGGAAACATCTATCAGAAAAATACTCCAAACGGATTTGATCAGGATCTTTATTTAGCTTTGAACAAAAAACGATCCGCAAGAAGCAATGCAGATTGGAAAAAGATTAATGACTCATTTTCTTCAGTCTCGGGTGCCTTCAAAATCTACATTAACCAATTAAACCTTGAAGAAAAAGCCATACAAAAAACCGCCAACACAGGGAGATCAACGGTAATGGTTATGAATTATAAACCCAGGAAAACCCACATCCTTATTCGAGGCGCTTACAACCAACATGGCGACGAGGTCAATTCCGGCACCCCATCTGCAATACAACCAAAAGAAGCCTCATCAAATAATGTGGCAACGAGACTAGATCTGGCGAAATGGCTCATCAATCCTGATCACCCATTAACCTCAAGAGTCATTGTAAACCGTTATTGGCAAATGATCTTTGGTACGGGACTAGTCAAAACTTCAGAAGACTTTGGATCTCAAGGAGAATATCCATCACATCCGGAGCTACTAGACCGACTCGCAAAAGATTTTGTTAGTAGCGGCTGGAACCTCCGAAAAATGATTAAAAAAATAGTCATGTCGGACACCTACAAGCAAAAATCAAACCTAACGAAAGTCGCAAATGTAAAAGATCCGTACAATCGATTATTATCTCGGTCTCCCAGATTTCGAATAGATGCAGAATTCGTGAGAGACTCTGCTCTCTTTGCATCTGGACTACTCAATCGTGAGATCGGAGGACCAAGTGTTTACCCTTATCAACCCAATGACCTCTGGGCTGATGTGAGTCATTACGGTTATCCTTCTGGATTCACTTCACAAAAATACCTACCAGGTTCGGGTAGTGCAAACCATAGAAGGAGCATGTACACAGTTTGGAAAAGGACTTCACCTCCACCTTCAATGATTATATTTGACGCTCCGAACAGAGAAACATGCACTGTAAGAAGACTGCAAACTAATACCCCTCTACAAGCACTCGTTCTCCAAAATGATCCACAATATCTTGAAGCTGCAGTATCACTCGGCAAAATTATGTCGTTAAAACCAACCCCCAAAGAGGGCATAGAAGAAGGCTTTATCAAGGTCTTGGGACGGAAACCAAAGGAAAAAGAATTAACAATTTTGATGTCATCTTTAACTCATTACATATCAACTTATAAGACTCGTCAAAAAGAGGCCTTTTCTTTACTGAGGGCTGGCCAGTCTATTGAAAAAAATTCAATAGCTGTCAAAAAAATTGCCGCTTGGACCTTAGTGGCAAGCACTCTATTTAACATGGATGAATTTGTAACTAGGCAATGAACATTTCAGATCATATTAATTCATCTTCTAATATAATTAATAGACGCTCTTTGCTTGGCCAGTCTGGCATTGCTCTCGGCTCGCTTGCTGCTGCATCAATGCTCAAAGGGGAAACATCCCCAACGGTCAATGAAGGGCTTTCAGAACTTCCTCACTTTAAAGCTAAAGCTAAAAGGGTGATTTACATGTTCCAGTCCGGAGGACCATCGCACATCGATTTATTCGATCATTCAGAGAAAATTAATGAGCTTCACGGATCAGAATTACCGAAAAGCGTTAGAGGCGGCCAAAGACTCACAGGAATGACAGCAGGCTTAAAGCAACTCCTAGTTTGTGGACCAGTATCTCCAATGAAAAAAAGAGGCAATTCTGGAACATGGATGAGCGACTTGGTTCCTTACACTGGAAAAGTAGCAGATGAAATCACAGTAATAAATTCAATGCACACAGAAGCGATCAATCATGATCCCGGAATAACTCTACTCAATACAGGTTCACAAATACCAGGAAGACCTAGCCTTGGTTCATGGGCAAGTTATGGTCTAGGCAGCAGCAATTCTAATATGCCGTCATATATTGTTTTGATATCGCAGGGCAATGGAAAGAACCCAGGACAGCCAATTTTTTCCCGTCTGTGGGGCAGCGGATTCCTTCCAAGTCAGCACCAAGGCGTGCTGATGCGAAGTGGTAAGAATCCCCTGCTCTATCTGAATGATCCACCAGGCATTAATCGTTCAACCAGGAGAAGGATGCTAGATGACCTTGCGTCACTCAATAAAGAGACCTATCAGGAATTTGCAGATCCGGAAATAGAAACGAGAATCGCTCAATACGAAATGGCATTTAGGATGCAAACTGCAGCACCTGAAATTGTCGATATTTCCAAAGAACCCGAAAGCACGTTCAAACTTTATGGAGAAGAAGCAAAAAAACCGGGAACTTATGCTTATAACTGCCTACTCGCGAGAAGGCTCGCCGAACGTGACGTTCGCTTCATTCAACTCTTTCATAGAGGCTGGGACCAACACGGCAGCCTAATCCCTCATCTTACCTCCCAATGTAAAGACACTGATCAACCCTCTGCCGCTTTGGTCACAGACCTAAAACAAAGAGGACTATTAAAAGACACGTTAATCATTTGGGGAGGTGAATTCGGTCGCACAGCATACAGCCAAGGTTCATTAAGAAATGGAAGAGACCATCATGGTCGTTGCTTCAGCATTTGGATGGCTGGAGGAGGAATCAAGCAAGGACATGTCCATGGAAAAACTGATGACTATTGCTATAATATTGAAAAAGATCCTGTTCATACTCATGACATGAACGCCACTATTTTGCATTCCTTAGGCATAAATCACGAAAAATTCACATTCAAATTCCAAGGTCTCAACGCCAGATTGACTGGAGTAGAAAAAGCAAAAGTGGTCAAAGAAATATTAGCTTAGAGATTTTAGCTAAATATCATTTGCGTTTTTTGGAAAACATCCATTTGTAAAATTCCTCAGATGATAGGACTAACCTCTTCGCGCCATGCCCTTCATTAGGATAAATCTTGATCTTGGCTAATTTTCCACCTGCTTTTCGAATCGCTGATACCATACGCTCAGATCTTTCAGCGGGAACAACCTTGTCCTTAGCTCCGGCAAATGCGTACACGGGCACTTTGGCTAAATTCTTGGCCCATTTATCCAATTCCTTCGTAACGGCTTTTGGTCCACCAGGTCCAATGCCACCAACTATGGGAGCAATGGCAGCAAAGTGTTCGGGAGAATTTCCTCCCCACAACCATGACCCATATCCTCCCATGCTATTGCCGGTAAGATAAATTCTATTCAAATCGATAGGGAGTGTGGCTTTTAGTTGATTTAGCCACTCATTAAGCTCTTCATACTCCCAGCTGCCTCGACCACCACCCCGTGCTTCACGCAGACATTGCGGTGCCACTACAATACATGGTTCATCGATATTTTTTATAATTCCTCTCCATAGAGGTGCCACTTGCCCAGTTATTGCTTCAATATTATTTCCTCTTCCTCCTGCACCATGCAAATAGATCACTAAGGGGACTTTTTTTGAACCTTTGAGATTTTTAGAAAAGACGAGAAAGTCTGAATTAATGGATTTAGCTTTTGCCTTAATATTGGCATTCAATTGGTAAACTTTTTTGACGTCTTTAACGTCATTCAAAGATTTGTTGTGTTCTTGAGCCGATGAAAAGAAATTAAGTATAGAAAACAGGAAGGCAGATATGAGTGATATTAAAATTCTTCTTTCCATTTATTTGTTATTAATTTTAAACCCGTTTGGAAGCAGTGCAGTATAATTATTTTCTGATTTCTTATGGAGATATACCGTAATAGAATCTCCTCTATTAGGTATTGGATCATTTCCCTGTGGCCCTGGAATAGGCGGAACCCTAACGCTTGGCTGCCAAGCTCCGATTGTTATCTCCTGACCAACTTTAATGCCCTTTCCCTTCATTACGGTCTTAACTTTAATAATAACTTTAAATATTTTGTCTCGATGAATACCTAGTGATTTTTCTACTTTTGATTTTGAAATCTTTGAAGAAACACCTATCACCTTACCAGTGACAACGAGATCAGAACTTTCTTTAAGTTCTTTGGGGCTCATTGGAGAAACTGCCGAAAAAACTGCACAAGGACAGACAATAACCAAAGCTATAATTGCAATGTTAATATTCATTATCAATTATTCATATAGCCCGCGAAAATAATATCTATCCGTAGGTTTTATGATGAAAAAGCGCGCCCGAGAGGAGTCGAACCCCTAACCTCCTGATCCGTAGTCAGGCACTCTATCCAGTTGAGCTACGGGCGCTTATTTTATTAATGGAATTATATAACAAATTCCGCTTAAAAATAATGGATAGATAAGCAAAACAGTGGCTATGCGCAACCTAAAGTTTAAAGGATTTTAAACTCATTTATTACAAATCAAACACATAAGAAGCCAAAATTCTTTTAGAACCGGCTTCATTTCATAACATAAGTCGTATTGCGTTTTGCTCCCTGCTTTTTTAAACCTTTGGTATTCTGAAGAATGTTCCTCACTTGATTTACTGGCCTTCCAACTTTTGCGCAAATTTCAGAAATGCTACGAGGAGTACGTGATATATATTTGGTTATCTGATTTTGTAATTTTATCTTATCTTCTTTAGTGAGTCTCTGCCGACTTGAAGAGCTTTTAGCGTTATTTGTTTTGTGATTTTTTCTAACGCTTACCTTAAAGACGAAATCTTCATTGAAAGTTTGAACATATTCTTGACCAAGCTTTTCTATTTCCTTTTTTTTCTGTTTGATTGTTTTTCTTAACTCCGTGGTAGCTTCACGTTTAAGTGAATTAATTTTTTGCTCCAAAGTTTTAATTTTTTGTATTCTACTAACCATTTTTCCTGAAGGGTTCTTATAATATTTAATGTATGTGGTGCTATATCATATGTAACTATATGATTATTAACATAATATAATATAATATAATATATATATATATTATATATTCAAATAAATTATATTATAGTTATACCTGCAGGAAAAAATTCACTCCCACATAATAGAACATAATACTCTATTGATGAATTTTTATTTTAAATAGTTCCAGCATCACTTCACCAATAATATTGAGATTATCTACTGAAATTGACTTTAAATTATCCCGAGAAGTGTGCCATTTCCCTTTGCTAATGTATCGTGAGTCAATGACATCCAATGCAGGAATTCCTGCTGCATTAAGAGGAACATGATCATCAGTTATCGGTGTAGGATATATTCCAAATAGAGATCTATGCCCTAAATTTTGAGCAGCTCTGTAAAGTTCTGATAGCAAATTTGATGGCGAATCATATGGTGGATCAATACGCATATTTTTATCACCAACTAGATCAAGGACATAAGCTGACTGTGGCTTTTTATCAATTGGAGCACTTCTCCAAAATTTTGCATAATGCCGGCTCCCATAAAGGCCATCAGTAGACGTAAAATCAACTAATGCCTCTTCACCATCAAAGAAAACAAGCTCAACTCCCCTTGCCATCTCGGGAGAAATAGAAAAAACTCTAGCCAATTCTAGTAACACTCCTGTACTTGATCCTCCATCGTTCGCTCCTAAGAATTCAACACCTGCAATTATCTTAGTATCATAATGTGAGCATAATAAAATGATACCTCCCCCATCCTTCCAATCAATATCCTTACCAGAAAGCACGGGAAATCTCGCCCTAAGATTAATAAATTTCATAGATCCATTAGGAGTGTCATCATTGAATGGTTGGCGAACCGTTACCCACCCAAATTCTTGTAATTTTTCCTCTATGTATATGCGCGCATTCTCAATGGACTGGCTCCCTGGAATACGAGGACCAAAGTTCACCAACTTCTGAACATGCTGATACGCATTAGCTCCTGAAAACTTATTTTTATTGGGTTTGCATGCCCCCAAAAGAAAAAATGTAATGCCAGAAAGAATAGCAAAAGAAATAAGAGTATAGATTCTCTTATAACTAATCTGCATCGATCGCACCGATCAGCTCAAGTATGCGCTGAAGATCTTCGTTACTGTAATATTCGATTTCAATCTTACCCTTCTTTGCCCCTTGATGAATTTGCACTTGCGTTGACAGCCTATCCCTCAACCTTTCCTGTACCTTTGATAAAGCAGCCGACAACTGCCCTTG
>Ga0315331_10000812_pt1 | contig 22528 bp, 14 predicted proteins | sample M160m34915metaG_FD_203456 | JGI IMG/M metagenome (GOLD analysis project Ga0315331, IMG submission 203456) | Ammonia-oxidizing marine archaeal communities from Monterey Bay, California, United States - M1 60m 34915 | ecosystem: Environmental > Aquatic > Marine > Intertidal zone | place: USA...
CGGCAGCAGTCCCGCCTCATCAATGCCGCGTTTGATAATTCGCCCAAACGTGTCACTGCCTCCGCCCGGCCCGAACGGAACGACAAGCTTAATCGGCCGCGCCGGGTAGGCTCCCCCATCGCTCCCCGAGTCGCTTCTGAAACACGCCACCATCAAAGCAACTATCGCACCGCAGGTTATTAGATGTCCGAAAAGTCGCTTCATGCTGTGCACTGACTGCGTCTTGATGCTTGAGAACAAACCGTGTCGCTGCATCGTGATGAATGAAAAACGAAACCCGCCTCTGATTGTCAGAAGCGGGCCTCAACAAATGTCGTTTCTCCGCAGTCGTATTACAAGTCGGGGGTTGAATTGTCGCTGAAGATGTTCAGCCCGACTTCGCTTTTTAGCCAACGCCGAATGCAGACTGAACAACGGGGTGTGTTTCGCGCAGACGACAGATCTATCCGTTTTCATGCGGCCCTGACCGACACTGGCAAAAAAAACGGCCGAATATGTCAAATATGAGAAATGCCGTACCTCATACCGGAGCCGTACTGCAAGATCGAGTAATCCGACAGGCTGCCGTTACCTTCGTCGATCGCCTTCACCTTCTGTAGCATGACGGTGAACATTTCGATGTACCAACTGTTGACTGTGGTGTACTCCGCGTACGGCGGTGTCCTGACTCTTGCGGTGCCACATTCCATGGTCATCGCTGTTCATGCCTTCCAGGAATCTGAAGTTCTGACGACTGAAACCGTAAGCGGTCTTCAACGTGCCTGCTCGCGTGTGTCTACCCCAAAGGCCAATACCATCAAATCAATCATCAGTTGCAGAAACTCGTCGAAACGCCGTTGAATTCCGGACACCGAAGCGGCCCGATCGAAGCTTATTACCGCGAGCTGGATATAGGACTCTTCAGGGCACCAATCTACCGAGTACGCCTTTCCGTCGCGAATTACTCAGTCCACAGAAAAGCGACGGCAAAAACGACAGCAGCCGCGCAGAGCAATGGATGCACTTCTCGAATTCGCCACGTGACAATTCGCATCCCAACGAATGTCAACAGACCGTAACCGATTCCGTGCGAGATCGAATACGTCAGCGGAATTAGAAGAAGTGTAACGAACGCCGGGATTCCGATATCGGGCTTCGTGAAGTCGATCTTTGTGATCGACTCGGCCATCAGAAAGCCGACAACAATTAATGCAGGAGCGGTCGCTGACGCAGGCAAGAGTGCGACCAGAGGAGCGGCGAAAATACAGAGCAGGAAGAGGACACCTACAACGACCGAATGTAATCCCGTCCGCGCTCCCTCGGAGACGCCGGACGCGGATTCGATGTAACTGGTTACGGAACTGACTCCGAAGAACCCTCCAATCGCGGCGCTGGCAGAATCGACCACAAGAATTCTTCGCAGGCCGATGACTCGGTTCTGAGCGTCCTTGACGTTTGCCTGGTCGCCAATCGCCGTGACAGTTCCCAGCGTGTCGAAAAAGTCGACAATCAACAGCGTCAGTAGCAATGGGAAAAATTTGAACTGCAACGCCGTCATTACATCGGCCTGACCGATGAGCTGGCTCATGTCACTGAGACTCGGCCATGAAAACAACGTAACGGATTCCGAAGCGGGATCTTCTACTTCCGCAATCCCGTTAAGACCGGCGGTCCAGTGCAAGACCACTCCGCAGACGACAATCCCGATCAGGATTGCGCCAGGAACTTTTCTGGCCAGAAGGACACCGGTCAACACGACTCCGGCGAGAGTGACCAGGACCGTCGGGTCGTTGAATGATCCTGGGCTGACCGGCGGAATGAGCATTCCCGATGACTTAACGATTCCCGCGTTAACGCAACCGATCAGCGCCACAAATAATCCGATACCGGCCGCCATCGCATGGCGAAGGTCAATCGGAATGGCGTCGAGCATCGCCTCGCGCAGACCGGCGGCGACCAGAGCCGAGATGACCAGACCATCGAGAACGACAAGCCCCATTGCGGCCTGCCAGGAACCCATCGCCGGGGCAGCGGTAAACGCGATGAACGCGTTGAGACCCATCCCGCTGGCCAGTGCTAACGGGAAATTTCCCAGCAGCCCCATTGCGATGCAGCAGATCCCCGCTGCAAGAGCCGTGCAGATAATCGCCGGCTGTAGAGGAACTCCGGCGGCAGTCAGAATTCCAGCGTTCGCCGCCAGAATGTATGCCATTGTGAGGAACGTCGCGAAACCGCCGCGAAGCTCTGTCCCAACAGTGCTGCCTCGCTCATCGATATGAAAAAATCTATTGAGTCGGTTCATACGCGTCTTCGTAGAGTCGAATTGATCGTCGTTCAGACTGTAGGAGGATCATCGTTGAAGAGTACAATTACCTGCCGTTCTGCTTTCCATTCGGTCTAAAGTCACCGCCATTAAACCATGGTCGGAGGGGACTCGTCCCGTTGCGCTGACCGTTGGGGTTTCGATTTAGAAGTTTGTCGAACGTACCCCAAATTCGGGATAGACTTTCTTCAGCTGTGGGCGATAGACGACGCGTTACCCACACCTGTTGCAGATATCGATCGCCCAATTCTTTTGGCATCCCTGCAATGCTCTTACGACGATCATCTGGCAGACTTTTAAATACGCGATCAAGTTCTTCGTCGGTTGGTTTTAAAAAAAACGCAACCCGAAGCGTCTCGTTAAACAATCCGCGCACGAGCAACGTCATCACCATCATATTTTGCATGTTGACAGTTCGACCTGAAATCGATTGCCGAATGTTCGGATCGCGCAGTTTGGCCAGCAAGTCTTTGCGCAGTTTGTCAGGAAACATCGGACGAGGTCGATTGCCAGTTCGACTCATCGTAGTTCTCCAACCTGGAAGTATCTCGTCCAAAATCGCTGCGAGCACTGAAGAGTGATACTCCAATTGCCCTGATGCAGTTTTGTTCGCTGACTCGGATGGCAGATTTAACCACTTTGCCCCTGCTATCATCATTCGTTCGTAGTCTTGTAAAGAAACTTGAAAGTTCGCGAATTGAGTTCGCGTTGCCATATCCATCGCTGGTTTGAATTCCTGCTTCGATGGTGGCAACTCTGCCTTTGTCTTGAGACGGCGAATAATCTGCAAGCGATCTTCGACATTCACAGTCGCCAGCAGTTCTTCACGTTCACTTAACGAAAGTGTCGCCAGCCATGAGTGAAACTCTGCAATAGTTTTGTCGAGCCGCTGATTGTTCTGTGCAGCATCATGGATTTGCTTCACGCGTTGAACGCCCTTGCGTGAAAGGTTTTCAAACTGCTCCTGGTTATGCCGCAACCGGTTTCGTTCGGCACGAGACATCTCTTCGATGACCTGCCGATGTTTCTGCATCGCTGGCGTCTCAGCCCGCTTTGCTGCCGAACAAGCAATCATCAGTACGACCAGCGTCCCGGCGAGGTACCAGCGGTTGCCGCTCAACCATGTAAGAATTCGATTCGACTTTTCCGAAACAGGCTCGCCGTCTTTCAAAGGCGAATCAGTCTTGAGGAGCTTTGTCTCGCTCATCGAACAATCCGCTTTCGCTAAGAGTTTTGAGAAACTCGACGTCGCCAATCTCCTGGTACTCATCCAGTCGCTGGATCACTGGAAATTCGGTCAACAACTCATCAATTGGTTTGCTACTCTGCTTGAATGCTCCGTTGAAGCCGGCCGTCGCCACGAACATCAACCCCAGAAACGCGACAACGCGAATTCCCCAGGCAATTGCGTATCGAGAAACGTCGGGTTGGAATTTTTCGACCGGCGAAGGTTTCTCAGTATTTTTCGTATTCGGGACACTTTGCTGTGTTCGGATTGCCGTGAGCGTCTTCTCGGCAAAACCGTCAGACGCCTTTGAAACTGGCAGCAGATCGAGCAGGTCGAACGTTTTGGTCATTTGTTCGACATCACTTCGCACTGCGGCATCGTCGACAAGCGACTTCTCCACACGTAAAGCTGACTCATCCGGCAATTCGCCGTCGAGGTAAGCAATGAGTTCTTCTTTTTCTTTGTCAGACGACACAGACCGATTCCATCAGCGACTAAGTTACGTAAAGCAGACACTACCCATTAATCAGATAAATGCTGGTAAGCAACACTCACCCTGCATCTTCTAATTTGAGCCTCGTTCAGGTGACCCCGTCAGGTAAGGTTCCAGTTGAAGACGAAGATTTTCTCGAGCCCGCGTCAGCAACGACTTGACGGCCTGAACGGACAAATCCATCGATGCAGCGATGTCTGCGTAGCTCATGTGTTCGAACTTGTTGAGTAGCAACGCGATACGCTGCCGATCGTTCAGAGTGTCCAGAGATTGCCGCACGACTTCCCGCATCTCCTGATTGTCGAGTTGCCGGGTGGGCATCAATGCAGACTTTTCAGCCGCCAACTGTGCGGGATTCGGAAGCGATTGCTGTCCGGAATCCGACCCTTTCATCGAGACTTCTTTTCGTCGAGACAAAGATCGCAGCCGATTCGTCGCCAGATTATTTGCAATGCGAAACAGCCACGTCGCAAACTTCGCCGTCGGCTGGTAACGATGCCTTGCCCGATAAACTCGCAAAAACGCTTCCTGAGCGAGATCTTCCGCCGCCGAACTGTCGTGCAGGACGTGCGTGAAGATACCAATCAGCCGATTCTGGTAGGCCTCGACCAGTTCTCCAAACGCAGCTTCATCGTCATCCCGTACTCGCAGCATGCGCTGCACGTCCGGATCTCGAAGCCAGGCGATTTGATCGATCTGGTGAGTGGCGGAAGACATTCCGGTCCAGATACAGAGATGATTTGAACAGTCAACGGGGGAAAGTATCGCAGAATTCGTCTCCAGGATCGAACTATATCAGCGAAAGCACCGAGACTGAGCCTTCGTCGGGAGTAAGAACCCTGGCGAAGCCGCACAAACCCCGTCGATCTGCGAAGGTTTCGGAATTCATGCTGGCAGCCACCAGGAATCTACCCGCGCAGCAGAAAAGCCGGCAGGAAATAACAAACCTGCCGGCTACTTTTTTATCTGCGAATGCAGCGGTCGCCGAGTTGCGTTTGATGCGAGAATGCTCAGCGATAAGTCGGCAGCGAGTCCATCGCGATGGTCGGCTGCAGCATCTGCGGATAGGCAACCTGCTGCTGCTGGTATGGATAAATGGCAACGGGTCCCTGTTGGGGATAACCAGTCTGAATCGTGCCAACTCCCGGGTTGTAACCGACGCCTGGCGGACATCCACCAGGACCGCAACCACCAGTGGCACAACCACTTTGGCAACCACCAAACGGAGTCCACAGGCCTGGCCAGCAACAGCCACTCAGGAGTGAAACAGCACAAACACTCGCCATCGATAGAACAAGGCGTTTCATGGGAATCCTTTCCGCAAGATTCTGGACGGGACCGCATTGTCGACAGCCGAGTTGCGGAACGAATTCCACCGACGGCGTCGGGTGCAGGTATGAGAAGCTGAAGAAGTGTCTCGGAGGGCAATCAGCGAGGTGCTGGTAGAGCCAGAACGGCCCCACCGACAGGTTGAATGCGGAACTTACGCAGATCACCAGAACGGGTCAAGGTGAAGTTTTCTGATGGATTTTCGATAAATTCCTGGCCAACGACACCAAAAACTGGAGCGACAACATAAGGATCACACACTGCAAACGAAGCTAACGTTTCGCCTCGCAAAACAGCCAAACTGACTATGCCGCCTCAGGTTACTGAAAACGCATTTAACTTACGCTCCCGGGGCCGAGCGGTGGAAATGGATGTGCTTCCATTCACCGTTCTTCTTTTCCCAGATGCGAGTTTCTTCGAAAGACGATGAAGGCACGCTGCCGGCGGCGTTGAGACGCTGACAGACTCGGATGTAAGTGATCACGGCGCAGTCACCGATCAGTCGGACCAGTGGCGAGCTGATGCTTGACTGCCTGGGGAGACTACTCGCGTCCAGATCGAAGTAGAACTTGTGGAAGGCCATCCCTTTAATAACGTTCCCGACGCCTTCAGGTTCGAAGGCAGTCAGCTCGGAATCGCACAGGCGAGTATACGCTTCCCAGTCCTGTTGATCGATTGAGTCCAGCAGTTGTTGTGAAAGGTCAAGTAATTCTCGGTCTGTCTGTTCCACTGTTTTTTTCTCTGCCTCGTATTTGATAATCCGTTTGAGCCGGAAATGGCGTTAGGCGGTTCCGACGAATGTTCGAGCAGGCCCAAATCTTCCGTGGCAGGCGGAAGTTGTCAACGATCTCGACAACTTCTCAGTGTGAATCAGGTGAAACAACGCCTGAATCCGGACGCCGTCTCGGCCCGCACAATCGTTAAAGGTAGAACCTGTCCGCGGTCGATGAGAGACGGTTGGACGGCGTTTCGTCGAGTCGCTTCCGTTCTATCAATTTCCGTCGCCGAACCGAGGGGAGCGGTGTGACAGGTCAATTTAACGGGCTAAAAGCCGCTCGTGGTCGCGCACCCATGCGAAGAACCATACGGCAGAAGCTTAGTTTCCCGCTGCTCTTACTCTGCCTGACAGCCACTCTGGCCGTTGGCTGCTCACGCGAGTGGTACCGCGATCAGGCCGACGAAGACGTCGCGTGTCTGGTCGAGGAAAAGGCAACTCCCGAATGGGATGTTCCATTCCAGAGTGTAGAGATGGACCCTCGCAGCCGATTCCATGACATCTATGACAAAGTTAATCCGCCGATGCCGCCGGACGATCCCACGTCCCACGAACTGATGCACTACGTGGATGGCAAAGATGGTTGGGATGAGTGGCACAAAAACGGAGACATCACGGACCTTGAAAACCCCGACTGGCAGGCACTCCTGGGCCAATACGTTCCTGTTGATGATCAGGGGCAGGTCATCCTCGATCTCGAAGGAGCCATCCGTCTGGCAAAGATACATTCGACCACCTGGCAGGGTTCAGTAGAAACGCTGTACCTGTCTGCGCTCGATGTCAGTACCGAACGATTTCGTCTGGATACTCAATTCTTTGGCGGAGCCGGCACGGGCTCTGGCGGTCGATCGTTCTTCAACAACTCGACCGCCGAGCTATCTGGCAGCAAGACGTCCGGCGGAAGCTCTTTCGACGTCGGAACTGAAACTGATATTCGATTACGACGCCGTATGGCAACAGCTGGCGAACTTGTCGTAGGATTCGCGAACTCCTTCGTCTGGACATTCTCCGGAGGTGACACAAACTTCGCGTCGTCGGCGATCAACTTCTCACTCGTGCAGCCACTGCTTCGAGCCGGCGGTCGGCAGATCGCTCTGGAAACGCTTACCATCGCTGAACGAACATTGCTCGCCAACATGCGAGCCTTCCAGCACTTCCGACAAGGATTCTACACAAACATCGCGATCGGTCAGAACGGAACAACTCGCCCTTCCAGACGCGGTGGATTCTCGGGAGGCTCTGGACTTTCAGGTTTCAGCGGCCAGGGAGCCGGCGGATTCGGCGGCGTTGGAGACGCGACAGGCTTCGGCGGGGGAGGAGGCTTCGGCGGTACTGGAACAGCCGGAGCAGGTGTCACCGGTTCTGGCTTTGCTGGCGGTGGTGCAGGTTCAGTTGGCGGGTTTATCGGACTGCTCCAGTCAAACCAGCAAATCCGAAATACAGAGTCCAGTCTCGCAGCGCAGCAGCAGCAGTTGCAGTTACTGGAAGCGCACCTTGATGCCGGTCTGATCGACATCGCTCAGGTGGATCAGTTCCGCCAAAGCATCGAAACGGAACGAGCTAACCTATTGCAATCTCGCAACGGGCTGCAGAATCAGTTTGAAGGTTTCAAGACCGGCACGCTAGGACTGCCTCCAGACCTGCCTATTGTTCTCGACGAGTCTCTAATCAAACCATTTCAGTTCCTGAACCCCGAAATCGCAAAGATTCAAGCGGACCTTTCAACTCTCATCGACACATTCGGCGAATTGGAAACTTTGCCAACCGTCGATGCCCTGCAAAAAACTCTGCAGCAACAGCAGGCACTTCGACTCCGCATTGATGAACGAATGCTTGACGTGAGACAGGAAATCGAACGCCTCGAAGCAGCGACGCCCGTTCGTTTCGAAACAATGACGCCAACAGAACAGCGAATGCTCAAACTGGACATCCAGCAACTTGTCGACAATCTCGATCAAATTACCAAAAACTTTGAGCAGACGGGTGCCACGTTAACGGCACTTGAAAAAGGACTGAGCGAACCGAATCGCCAGGCCACGGTACCGGCCATCATCGCGGCGAATGTCGAGATGGCGAGTCTGCTTGGCGAACTGACACTCGTCGAGGCTCGGGCAAGGCTGGAAACAATCTCCGTTGAAACGATTAAACTATCCTCAACTGACGCTCTCGAAATAGCACGTACCAACCGACTCGACTGGATGAACAACCGAGCCGCCCTTGTGGACACATGGCGACTGATCGAGTTCAACGGCAATCGACTGGAGTCCAACCTCGACGTTGTTTTGAACGGCGAAATGGGCACCGTCGGTGACAACGCTGTCAAATTCCGAGCTCGTGACACAACAATGTCGGCCGGGCTCCGCTTCGACACGCCATTCAATCGCCGCGTCGAACGAAACGACTTCCGGCAGCAGTTGATTTTCTATCAGCAGGCTCGCCGCCAGATGATTCAATATGAAGACGGCGTGAACCGTGGGCTCCGAACACTGTTGCGAGAGTTGGAGCAACTCCGCATCAACCTGGAAATTCAGCGCCGGGCGGTCGCAATCTCGATTAGACGCGTTGACCAGACTCGTGAAAACTTCAATAAGCCAACGCCTCCGCCGGAGCCGGGACAGAAGATTACCCAGTTTGGACCAACGGCGGCCTTGAACCTGCTGACTGCACTTTCTGACCTGCGAAGCTCACAAAACAACTTCATGAGCGTCTGGCTGAACTACCAGGCCGGACGAATGAGACTGCTTCGAGATCTCGGCATCATCCAGATCGACGACGACGGCATCTGGATCGAACAATCCGTACAGGAAGCAGTCAATGCAGCCATAGCCGAAGTGCCGGTCGAAATGCCACCAGACGTTCCCCATCAGTGGTACGAAACTCTGGACAATCTTCCGCAATCGGACGACGTCGAATCAAACGGTGAAGCATCGAACAATTCACTAGACATCGAAGGCAGAAGAGCTGCTCCAGGCTCTAGTGCTGATGTTGCGAGAGCTGGAAACGAAAATCTGAACACTGCAAATGCGGGATTAGTCGAGCGTCTACTGGGAACTCGATTCGCAAGCATGTTTGCCCGCCAACAGAATACGCGCACATCGAAAATCAAAAGCGTTACAGCGGCCCGCCACAGGACAAGCACTATTAAACAAGAACGGCGACTACAGGAAAACCAAAATAAAGCGGCAACGCCGGCAGTAGCAGAATTCAAATCGCAGGCCCGTCAACAGTCACATCAAAACTCAGATTCGACAGTCACACAATCATCAACCAGAAACATACAGTCTCAGTCGTTCAGCCGAGGTCAGCAAGTTCGAGTTCCATTAAGCATCGGTCCGATTCGCCCAGTCTCATTCAAATCACCCGCTCCGTCGGCCACTTCGGCACCCGTCGCGAGTTCTGAAAACTCAACTTCACAGAAGCGGGCCCCACTGAATACAGACAATGCACATCCGGTCCGACCAGAAAATAAATCGAAACAGCCAGTGCAATTAATCCGCTCATCTGGCGGTTGGAAAACAACTCGGAAGTAGCGATCGCCGGCCGCAGATGTCGGTTACCTCAGCGTCGCCTAAGTCGTACTGTTTAACGTAAGTGATTAATTCGGAGTCGAGCGACAGCTACTGCCAGGCAACTGAAACCCTGCAGTCACCTTCGGAGTCGTGTGCGACAAACTTCATCACACGCAGCCCGTCGACGATGGTCGAGTCATCCATAACTTTTTTATGCGATACTCCGACGAGTCGCCCTCGACCGGCAGGTAACGCCACGGACCACCGTTGAAAAAGTGCCGCACGCAGGAAGAAAGCAATACTTAACGAAATTGCACTTCCCACTTGACAGCAAAATCCGAAGCTGGTGCGACATATTGAATGAGCCTGTCTGCAGGTTACGACTTTTTTCGTTTATTCCTGCTTGCAGCCGGTTTTGAATTTGATTTGCGCGGACTCTGTTTTGCTGAGGATTCGCTTTTCCAAAGCACGATCCTGTCGGTGTCATTTTTTGAATCCCGCCCTTTCGTACTCCGTCCGCCTCGGACATCGGCCGTGAGCTGCGATAGCAGGCGTTCGACGATTTCGGGTTCGGCAGTATAGAGGTTTGCTTGCTCGCCGGGATCAGCTTCGAGATTGTAGAGTTGCGCTTTCGATGTTCCTTTCGGGACCTGATTCTCTTTCGGAAAACTCCAGCCACCTGAACCTTTTGCGAGAATGAGCTTCCACTTGCCGGTACGATAAGCGAAGTGACCACTGAAGGAATGATGGATCACCCCGGCTCGATTTGACAGGATTGGTTCACTCGACAATGCCGGCAGAAAGCTGACGCTGTCTTCGCATGATGTATCCGGAAAGTCAGCTTCGACGATACTGGATACCGTGGCGAACAGATCGGTCAGGCAGATAAGCTGGTCACTAGTCGAACCTGATCGAACTTTACCAGGCCAGCGAACGATGAACGGAACACGATGCCCACCATCCCAGATATCTGCCTTGGAACCACGCATGTGAGCACTGACCAGGTGGCCCTTTTCGGCCAATGCTTTGATATTGGCAGCTTTCGAACAGCCATTGTCGCTCGTAAATATTACCAGCGTGTTGTCAGCAAGACCGTTCTTTTTTAAAGCTGCGGAAACTTCGCCCACAACATTATCCGTCTGCATGACGAAGTCACCATAAGTACCGAGACCGCTCTTGCCCTGCCACCCGAGTGAGGGCACGATCGGCGTGTGTGGCGACCCCAGCGGCAGATAAAGAAAGAACGGTTCGTTCTTTCCAACGCGAGAATCGATGTACTCGACACTTTTTTCGGTCAGACGCGGCAGCATGTTGACGACTTCGTCGTGTTCAATAACTCGATCATTCTCAATGACCGCTTCCATGTTTCGAGCGTGATGAAAACCGTGGTAGTAATCAAAACCACGACTGATCGGTCCGTCGGGAACCTTTGCTCCGACCGGTGGAGTCTTGTACTCCTTCTGCGTGTATTGTTCACCGGTTCTGGGATTGATGTATTCAAAGTTCAAATGCCACTTCCCAATCGCTGCCGTCGCGTAACCCTGTTCTTTCAGAAAGCCTGCGACCGTAGGACGCTTTACCGCGATAAGGCTCGGCGCGAATCCAGTAACAACGCCCTTCTGGAGCCAGGTCCGCCAACTGTAGCGGCCGGTCAGGATTCCATAACGGGTCGGTGTGCAGACTGAAGACCCGGAATGAGCATCAGTGAAGATCATCCCCTCCGATGCCAGTTTGTCGGCATTTGGAGTAGGAATTCTGCTCGTCTCAGGAGCCAGGCATTGAACATCCCCGTAGCCGAGATCATCGCAGATGATATAGACAATGTTTGGCTTTTCGCCCGCGTTGGACGAAGCACATAAAAGGATAAGAAGGAAAGCGTAGTTAACTGACTTCATGATGATTCCGTTGGACAACGTCTGCTTATGATGGCCTGAGGTGAGTGAGTGGATTGGCGTGCCGATTACCGTTCACCAGAATATCTATTCACGGCTGTCGGAAATTCCATTGGCGTTTTTGTCGGTGTGACCGGACAGTGGATTACCGATCACCGCCTGCCAGGCGATCTGTCTGAACATCCTGTCCAGCTCGCGACTCGGGTAGTCGGATCTGGTTTTAAAGTGAACGTCGCCTTCAATCAGTTCAGGCGATTGTCCATATATCGTGGCATAGAAAACGTATCCTTCAAGGTTTCCAAAGCCGGAACCGAGATGCCCCAGCCGATCGTTCCACAAGGATCGTTCTTTGCGTCCGACGTGCCTGTGCACACCTTCTACTCCAGGGAGCTCATCACGGTGATACGCCTGAACGGCCAGCACCATCGCGTCCGAGGTAGGCAGCACAAATACTTTCTCTGGATACTTCTCATTGAGCGTACCAATCAGCGTGCCATAGATCGCATGTTTCTGTTTGCCGAGACGTACAAACAACTCTGACGTCAGTTCCGCTTCAGAGGTTGGTATTTCGTCAAGCTGGTCCAGTTGTGGCCAGGCGTCGGAAAGGTAGAACACCATCTTCGGGTTGTACTTCAGGCAGAAATCAATCCAGCATGAGTAGTATTCAGGGCGATCCTGAAAGTACGGCCCCCACATCATCGCGTCCCATTCAGCGTTTGCGATCGATGCAAGAAGCCTGGGAACCGGCTTCCCGTCAAATTGAAAAATGCCGTTTTCCTGTTCCCACTTATACCGTGTGCTACCCGTCATCCCACCACCCGTGTGAGTGAACAATGGCGGTGGTTCCAGTCCAGCGGCACGGGCAATCAGCGGAAACGTCTGAAAGCCGGGTGCCATGAAACTGTGACCGGTTCCCACGATGCGTAACGAACCATCTGTTGGCTTTTCGTAGGAAGTCACTGCACGCTGATTGCCGCCAACCTTTTCCTTGTAGATGGCGACAATTTCTTCAGGAGTCCGATACGAGACAGCGTGTTCGGGAAATCGATCAGCATCCCAACCTGGATCGACATTGAATTTTTTCTTCACTCCTTGCCGTGAAGCCGCAGACCGCCTTTTTTTGCGAAAATCAGTCGCTTCCTCGACAGTAAGTTTCCCATCGCGATTCACATCCGCCGCCGGAAACTGTTTCAACCATTTTGCGAGTTGTCTTTCTGACGGAGGGGCTGCCTGCGCCATGCTTCCAATGAACAGCCATAGCAACAGTGGGATTGCGTGCTTTGAATTCATGGTTATTGCTTCTTGGGCGTTACGTTAACTTTTGAAAGGACCGACCATCCATCAACGATTGACAGATGGTTTGCAAACTGGATCGAAGGCTTACTTGTCCACGGATCGATAATACCGACGGCCAAATCGTATTCGCCCGGGGGTACGTCGACACTCAACAGCACAACTTCGTCAAAGTCACCGGGTTGCCATTTACGAATATCGATCGTTGTCGCGAACGTTTTGACTAGCCTACCATTCATGTCAAGCAAGCCAACAGCCATCGGCCACATATAGTAAAACGGAGCCACTCCTTGATTTTCTCCGCGAAGCCGAAGACTCAGTTGTCCGCCAGAGTTGATGGACGACTGAGTTCGTATTTCAGTCAACCGAAATTCGTATCCAAGCAGTCGAACGAGTTCATCAGAGTGGCGTTGAAATTCACGGTTAGTTTTTCGCTCAAGAGCCGGGCAGTAAGGACCGATCCACGAAAAGTGAGTTGCCGTAACCATCTTCTTTGTCTGCACAAAGTTTTTTCCCAGCCACTTGCCGGCCTGGTTGGGAACCATCTCGCCACCCACGACAGCTGTTTTCCAGTTTTCAGTCCGATTACTTGCTCGCAGGCCTGCAAGGAAGCTCCAGTCTGTGCCATTGTCGGTATCCTGCGGAAACATGTCGTCGTGAAAACCGATCCACGACTGCTTGCCGGCATAGTCACGTCCGTAACGGACCATCAGACTTTTTTCAGGCATCGCTTTCCGGTACGCATCAATAATTCGCTGTTCGGTTTTCAGTGACGCGTACAGCATTTCTTTCGGCCAGGTGTGCCACTCTCCCCAGAAGCCAAGCATGCCCAGTTGCACGAACGCCACCCTGGGATGCTGGTTGTATCGTCTCCCAAGCGCGGCAATGAAGTTTTCCATCGCCAGGATCATTCGAGCGTCGTCGTAATCCGGAGCAAGCCCACCGCCGTGGTCCTTATAGGGTCGCATTCTGACACCCTGCTGAACTAACCACTCCGGCATCCCCGTCTCCAGATTTGGGTAGTCGACATAAACTCGAAAAATAATATGCTTGCCTTTCGCGCGAGCTACGCTCCAGGCTTCGGCTTCCCATTCCTCAAATCGATACTCGCCTTCATGCGGCTCGAGGTGCTTCCACGAGACGTATTGAAAAACCATCGAATACGGCTGCGTAATCTCACCAGCGTCGGTGTACGGGCACCAGCCTTTCAACGGATTGTCAAGCGGTCCCGGTGCGGCTTGCGGTCGGATGGTCAGTTCTTCAGAGGCGACGATCGTTGGCATTTTCATAAGCGTCAGGCCGACCAGAAACGCCGCAAGAATTCTCCGAACGCGCGCCTGATCAATCGGTCTGTGGGTGAGATGTCGTTTACTGAGTTTACAATTCATGAGAATGTTTCAGAGTAGAGTCTGTACGACATTCGCGATTCGCAATGGTGACTGCGGAAGATTATTCTGTCGCAAGAACGCAGACGCACTATCAGTAAACTCGAACGACCTCCAGTGAAGCAACCATGATTAGAACACCAACCGTTCAATGGATCGCCGTTTTTCTTACCGCGATGTACTGCCAGGCCGTGTGCGGTCAGAGGAGTCACGCCGCAGAGAAACCAAACATCATCGTGATTTACACCGATGACCAGGGTTTCGGAGATGCCAGTTGCCTGAATCCGAACGCGAAGTTTCAGACACCGAACCTCGACCGCCTGGCGGCAGAAGGGATCAGCTTTACGAACGCTCATTGCTCGGACACAGTCTGCACGCCGTCGAGGTATGGTCTTCTGACCGGACGCTACTGCTGGCGTACGACGAAGAAAACCGGCGTCATGGTCGCTGAAGGAAAATGCCTGATCGAAGACAGCCGGATGACGCTGGCATCCCTGCTTCGCGGTCAGGGCTACGAAACCGCAATGGTTGGCAAGTGGCACCTGGGCATGGACTTCCCTGGTGATATCGGAAATCGAGACTGGACTCAGCCTGTTCGTGACATGCCGCTCGACAAAGGATTCGAATACTTCTATGGAATTCCTGCGTCGTTGAACTACGGAGTCCTTGCCTGGTTTGAAGGTCGTCATGCAAAAGTGCATCCGACGGTCTTTACAGCTAAGAAGCCGAACAAACGGCACGTCGATTATCGAATCATGCCGCCTTACCAGAGTTCTGCCGCTGAGACGAAGAAAGTAATCGGAAAGCTCGGGATGGAAGTCGCGCCCGACTTTATTGACAACCAGTGTCTGACTCGATTCACCGACAAAGCCATCGAGTGGATGTCCGGTAAAGCTGCAGCGGCAAAGGATGGCAAGCCGTTCTTCGTTTACCTGCCGTACACATCGCCGCACTATCCAGTTTGCCCGTTGCCTGAATTTCACGGCAAAGGCGACTGCGGTGGGTATGGCGAATTCGTCATCGAGACTGACTATCACATCGGTCGAATCCTTAACTTCCTGAGCAAGTCGGAGCTGGATGAAAACACAATGATCGTCTTCTCCAGCGACAACGGCCCGGAGAATTCATGGAAACAGCGAATCGGCGACTTCGGACATCACAGCAACGGGCAATACCGGGGCGGCAAGCGAGACATCTATGAAGGCGGGCATCGAGTACCGTTCTTCGTCCGCTGGCCGAAAGGCATCTTCTCGCCCGGTCGCGAGTTCAGCGGCCTTATCGGGCAAACTGACCTGCTCGCAACATTCGCGAAAATCACTGGTGCACCACTGCCTGACAACGCTGGCGAGGACAGCCACAGCTTCGCATCCGTCCTGAAAAATCCTGTGTCCAACTTTTCACGACGGCCAATTGTCAGCCACGGTGCAAACGGCCGCTTCGCCATCACTGAAGGTTCGATGAAGCTGATCATGCCTCACAGAAAATCCGGTAGCGAGTTGTACGACCTGGCTGCCGACCCAGCCGAAACAAAGAACCTGGCCAACAGGCTCCCTGACTGCAGATTTGCTCTGATGGAAAAACTCACCAGCATCGTCTGCGACGGTCGCACAACGCCCGGTACCAAACAACCCAACGGCACCGGCTACTGGAAGGACCTCACGTGGTTAAGCGAAGCTCGCTACAAATCACTTGTCGCTGACGCAGAGTCGGCCAGGTAGACAAAGGCTCATTGCCGTCTGTGACTAACACTGTGCCACCTGATCTAACTATAAATGATGAATGAAATGGTATCGACATCTGAGCTTTATTTGCGTCTATCTGTTCCTCGCGCACGTCGCCTGTGTCATGGCTGATGATAAGCCCCGGTTTCGCTGGCAACTGGATCGCGAACACGCAACAGGAAACACGGTCACGCCCCTGTCTGGTTCCGTTGAACTGTCGAGCCCCGCGGCCTTGCAGTTCGATGTGTTGTCGCCGCAAGCTGCAATATTTAATCCGGCTGGAGAGAAAAAAGAATTTCTGCGAGTGGGGGAAACACTGAACTCGCTAAGCCTGCCGCGTAAACAATTGACTGCAGAAGCCTGGGTGCGAGTCGATAAACCGCTGGAATGGGGCGGTCTGTTCGGTATCATTCAGGACAACGGCGACTACGAACGTGGCTGGTTGCTGGGCTATCGAAAATCGCAGTTCTTTTTCGGGTTGGCTTCCGAAAAGAACAAACGGATCACCTACCTGACCAGCCCTGTCCAATTTGAAATCGGACACTGGTATCACATCGCCGGCACCTGGAACGGTACTCAGCAGTTGCTCTACGTTGACGGCGAACCAGTTGCTGCCTCACGTTCCCAGGCTGGGACAATTGCCTATCCAGAGAAAGGTCACTTTGGCGTCGGCGGCTACTGGGACGAGGATGAGTATCACCCACTCACCGGTCAGATTGAGCAGGTAAGTTTGTGGGACCACGCATTGAGCGCCACGAATCTCGCCAACAGATTCAATTTACGGAAGTCACGCTTCCCTGGCATCGAAGCCGTTCACCCTGATGTAGTCGACTGGCCAACTCACCTGCGGGACAATCAACGAACGGGTCTAGCGCCAAATGTTGCACTCAACCTTCCGCTCGAGCTGAAGTGGACACACAGGACGCGAAAAAAACCCGCTCCGGCCTGGCCACCGCCCGCCCATCATGACTTCTGGAATCGGAAGCATGATCTTAAAGCCCGCGTCACGTTCGATCGTTCCTGCCCGGTGATCGCTGTCGGTAACGCAGTATTTTATTCTTCGTCGGCCGAGGACAAGGTGGTCTGTCTTGACCGGGATTCTGGGAGACTTCGATGGATATGCTTCGCAGAAGCACCGATTCGGCTTGCTCCGACCTATGACCACGGACGTGTCTTGTTTGGCTCGGACGATGGCTGTGTTTATTGCGTCAGCGCCGGCGATGGCTCCCTTTTATGGAAGCATCGGCTGGTTGAAATTGATCGCCAGATACCTGGTAACGGGCGTGTGATAAGCATCTGGCCCGTCAGATCGGGAATTCTTGTTGATGACGGAAAAGCCTTCTTCTGCGCAGGTTTGTTTCCAGAACAGGGAATCTTCCAGGCGGCCGTTGACATTGCGACTGGAAAGTTAATTGCCCGAAGCGCCATCAGTGTTCCTGCTCAGGGGTATCTGGAACGGAAAGGCTCGAGATTACACGTCGCGACAGGACGGGATCCGGCGGGATCATTTGTGTCAACACTGAGCCGTCGTGGTAAAGGAATCGGAAAAGAAGTCCACTCCATTCCGGAAAAGTATCCGTATGCATTTATCGGTGATTCGCAATCGCGTTTTGCCGGGGGGCATAACGAGTTGGCAGCGTTCGATGCGGAATCCGGAGAGACGATCTGGCACGCGACGGTAGATGGCCATGCCCATTCGATGGCTATCTCACAGTCCAGCCTGCTAGTCAGCACCGATGAGGGAATGATTTACTGCTTTGGTGAATCGGCAGGCGACGCAGTTCACAATCTCTCACCACCGGCGACGGATTATCCGTGGGAGTCTGAATCCGAACGAGAGTCTGCGAAGAAATTTGTTCAAACAGCAATTGAAGCAGCCGGCACGCGTCGTGGGTGGTCGCTGATTCTGAATTCCACAGACGGTGCCCTTGCTGCGGAACTCGCCAGGCAAAGCGACTTTAAGGTCGTGTGCGTCGAGGACGATGCCGAATCGATTGGGACATTACGCTCCAGATTCGACGCGATGGGCCTGTCTGGTAGAGTCGTCGTTCACAAGGGTGACCCGGACGAACGTCTGCCCTACACCGATTATCTCTTCAATCTGGTTGTTGATGCGGCAGTTGTACGAGGCGGCGACCGACTTACAGACGCTGACGAAGCCAAGCGAGTGACCCGCCCTCAAGGAGGTGTCGCCATTCTGGGACCGACGTCTGACGACGTATTTCGTCGGGGTCCGTTACGCGGCATCGGCGCATGGACGCACCAGTATGCCGATCCCGGCAACACGGTATGCAGCGGTGATACGCTCGTGAAAGGCGACATGCGACTGCAATGGTTCGGTGCTCCGGGACCGCGTGGCATGATGGACAGGCATCATCGCACGGCAGCCCCACTATGGTCGAACGGTCGCCTGTTCGTTCCTGGAGACAATCGCGTTGTCGCTGCGGATTCTTATAACGGGACCCCTCTTTGGAGTATCGATGTGCCGGAATCCCGGCGAGCCGGCATCTATCGAGACTGCAGCTATCTAGCGGCCTCCGGCGACTCGTTGTACGTCTCGGCCGCCGCCCGTTGCCTGCACATCGATGCGCAGACCGGGAAGCAGCTTCACACATTCGCCCTTCCCGAGTCAGGCAACAAAGCCGCCGAATGGGGATATCTTGCCACCGTTGACAACCTGTTGTTCGGCAGTCGCCAGAAGCAGGGGTCGTCGCGACGAGACCACAGCAGGGATCAGATTGAAGAAGGGACGTACTTCGATGCTCGGCCACTGGTATGCAGCGACGAATTTTTCGCTTTCGAACGCAAAACAGGCGACACAATCTGGAAGTATCGTCCGTCGTTCGGTCCGATCGTGAATTCGACAATCGCTGTTGCTGATGGCCGTGTCTACTTCGTTGAGAGTACTGACGGGACACTCAGCAATTCCAGAACTGGTCGCCACACAACCGCCACGTTGTTTCGGTTGCCAGCACAGTTAACAGCATTAGACATGCAAACCGGGAGCCTGCTCTGGAAGAAACCGATCGACCTGCAACACATTGAACACACCATCTATCTCAGCGCAGTTCGAGACCGGATCGTGCTCAACGGATCGTTCAATAAACTCATTTCCAGCAAGTCGATGGTCCATGTCGACATTTCGGTTTTCAATGCAAAAGACGGAAGTCGCATCTGGCAACGCACGCAGAACAATCACACCCACGCAAATGGCCAACATGGCGAACAGGACTTGCATCCAGTGATTGTTGGCAACCGTCTCTACTGCGAACCGTTTGCATACGATCTGCAGACGGGGAAATCGCTGGCTGACTGGAAATGGAATTATGGACGCCGCAGTGGTTGCGGGACAATTTCGGCATCAGCATCGACCTTTTTCTTCCGGCACTCTCACCCGACGATGTTTGATCTGACCAGCAACAGCTACTCGAAAATCACGACCAGTACACGGCCTGGCTGCTGGATCAACATGATCCCCGCTGGTGGTCTGTTGTTAATCCCGGAAGGCAGTTCCGGCTGTAGTTGCAACTACGCCATCCAGTCATCAATGGCATTTCTACCATTCGACAACTAACGGGCGCTACCCGCGAAAAATCTCGATCAGAATAATCAGCTACTGTGGCGGGATTCGAACTTTGGCCAGATAGATGCTCGTCTTTACTTCGTGCGACGAGTAATAACTGATCCACAGCAAACCTTCATGCACCACAAGACCGGCATAGCTGGTGTCTCCACCGGATGGGAGTTTCAGCACTTCTGTCAGTTTTCCATTCAAGGGATCGAGCCAGGACAGCGACGTTCGAACGCCACCTGCGTAAAGACGTGTCGCTGCCAGAATTCGACCACAGGGCAACTGAATCATATTCGGCCCGCCGATCCTTAAATTAAGGTCTCGCCACTTCCAAGCGGTGTATGGCGGCGGCGCGGTGCCAAGCTGTGCCATTTTATCGCCCGTTTCATGCCGAAGGAGACAGATCGCCGACTGGTCTTTCATGAACAGGATGGTGTCTTCGCCACAGCCTGCAGGAGCTGAGAGTTGATCGATCAGCGTGTCAAACCTGGCGCCATCTTTCGAACGATAGAGACGCAATCTTCGCTGAGTTCGATCGCGGTTCGTTTCGTAGCCCATGCTGTACGCCATGCCGTCGTGCCACTGACTTCTCCAAAGCCAGAAGCCTGGATCGCCGATCTGCTTCCCTTTAGTCCAGGTCTGACCATTATCCGACGAGAACCAGACCATCGAGTAATACCGCACTTTGGCATCGGCAATCATGCCAGCCCCGTTGAGCATCAGTCGGCCATCCGGCGTTACCGTTAACTTTGCATCACGCAGGTCATACTTCGGCGACGTGATAAGTGCCTTCGATTCCCAGGTTTCGCCGTCGTCCGAAACAATCACCCGCAACGCTCCGTCCGGCGATACATGCGCCGAGCCTTCTCGAAACACGCAATACCATCGACCTTTGTACCGCAGCAAGTCGGTAAACGCGTTGTGTCTGGCCTGGTCCCAAATCCGCTGAACTTCGACCAGTACTGGTTTCGATATAGCTAAAGAATCATCGGTCGAAGTTTTAAAGTCCCTGGCTGAGAGCCGTGTGCAATCCGCAATTGAAATCATCACAAGCGAACAGGTTGCCACAGTAAAAAATGTACGACGGTATCTGCAGAATTTCATCGGTTATCCTCGATCCAGGATTAACTCATCGGGAGAATCGTGACCATTCAGCCAGCTTGTGACAATCGTTTGTGGCTGACTTACTGCAGTAAAATCATCGTCATGTGTTTTGCTTTTGCAGCCATGCAGGTATTCAAGCATTTACTGGCAAAGACAGCCCCGGAAAATGTTTCAGTGACGCCGGCTGCTCGAATCAGAATCCTGTGCTTTATATGCCCCTTCCTCGATATGACAGACTCGTTTATTCAACTGCATGAAAGAAAGGGCGGCGAGTGCGAGTCCGCCGTAACACTCTTTGCTTCAAAACTTTTTTTGGCGAACTGAGAAACTCGTCTGGATTACCTGTTTAGCGACTATCAATGGTCATCAAACCGATTCCACGCGGCACCGGGTTCGTCGACTCGGAATTTAACAACACGCGAGTGCTCGACTTCGGTCACGTAGATTGTTTTGCCGTCGAGACCGCCAAAGCACAGATTGCTGGGGCGACTTCCGAGCACGTTGATCTCCTGCAGGATTTCACCCTGTGCCGAAAGCTTGACGACCGTACCTTTGCCGTATCGAGTGACGTAGAGATTTCCCTTGACGTCGCAACGATGGCCGTCGAAGCCGTGGTCGTCAAACTTTTTGAATAATCGTTTGTTCTTGAGCGATTTGTCGTCCGCGATCGTGAAGGCCCAGATGTTTCGCTGGACACTTTCGTTGACGTAAAGCGTCTTGCCGTCAGGACTGACTTCGATTCCGTTGGTCGTCCCCATGTCCGGCGCAGCTAGACCTGTCGTGCCATCCGCGTCGATCCGCCAGACCTGCCCGGTGCCTTCCGCCCAGTTCGGATCGCTGGCCCACAGAGTTCCGTCAGGGCCGATGGCCAGATCGTTGGGCTGATTCATTTTCGAGTTGTGGGCGAGTGTCGTGATTTTGCGATCGCGTGGATTAATCCGAAGAATGTTGTGCTGTGCATAGTCGGCAACAAACATCGTTCCGTCTTTGCCAAACCGGATTCCGTTCCCGACGCTGCCTGCGGGAAGTGTGACAAAAATGTCGCCGACGCCGTTGCCTCGAACGCGTCCAATCGTTCCTTGCTCGCCGAAGTTGACGGCGAAGATGTCGCCGTCAGTGTTACAGGCAGGCCCTTCGATACCCGAGGTGAACTCGCCAGGCAGCGTGAGTGGACGAGCCACAAACAGAGGCTCCTGCGGCGCGTAGACGATGTCCGACGCACCGCCAAATTTCGACGGCAGCGGCATATTGGAATAGTCCCTTCCCTTACCGACACGGTGCTGCCATTTTCCGTGCAGAGGAAGCGTCCACTTACCCTCAGAAACCAGGGTCGGAGCGGACATCAACCCTGCCCCGCCCGGAATCTTCACCGTCAGCAGATTCGCATCCCCAACGGTCACAAAGTCACGAGTAATTACCGCCGTGCCTTTTGAAAAAGGCACGGACTTTCCGTCGACGAAGACGCCGTCGATCGTGGCGGCCTCGTCCGTCTGGAAAAGCAGTTCTTTGCCAGTCCATTTTTCCGGGATTCGGACCACGCAGCGATACCACGAATCTTCGCCAGAAATTGATGCTGGAACGGGATCCGTTCGGCGGCGAGTCGGAACTTCGATCGTTACCCAGTGCTTTTCTGAATCTCGCGGTGAAGCGGACGACTCGATGGCGGGTGGTTGATCGAGCCCCACAGTCCAGTGAATCCCATTCAGCAGAAGTTGCTGGAAGTGTTGATTGGCAAAATCCTTCTTGTGCCCCAGCGAGGTGTAAAAGGAACGGCCGCCGTCGGATCGCTGAAAGGTCCATGCAACCGGTTCTGTCGGATGCCCCTCGGCACTGCCTGTGGCCAGAACAGTCGTGCCTGTGGCCAGCGGCAAAACGTTGTACAGCGAGTAGCCCTGCTGGAATGGCTTTTTCGTCACGGTCTTTAAA
>Ga0315331_10000813_pt1 | contig 22527 bp, 12 predicted proteins | sample M160m34915metaG_FD_203456 | JGI IMG/M metagenome (GOLD analysis project Ga0315331, IMG submission 203456) | Ammonia-oxidizing marine archaeal communities from Monterey Bay, California, United States - M1 60m 34915 | ecosystem: Environmental > Aquatic > Marine > Intertidal zone | place: USA...
CTGTGCAGCTGAAGAACCCGACATTCATCGTGTTTCTAATGACTCGAATTCACAACTGATAAATGTCCACGTCTACACTCCTCCTCTGTACGCTTACAGCCTATACGAACCAGTCCCCGAGCCGACCGCGTAGCGGTCGAATTAGGTTAGCGAAATTTCACTCTATTCCAGCCTCTCGCTTGTATTCCTCATACACTTCTCGGAACAGTTTGATGTCCGATTCAAAGGTTTCTGGTGGCAAGGGGCCGAATGAGAACCTGAAAAATCGGGAATACGGCGTTTGGTAATTAGGGTCCTTTGAATGAGGTCTTGCCATATCACAATCTTTAGCACCGAGAATTGCTGCTCCGTGTTTGAATAAACGTTTGTTCAAATCCTCACTATTCATTCCCTCTGGCAATTCGAGCCAATGGTAGAATCCACCATTGCCTGTGTAAACTCCAAGACCCATTTCTTCGAATGCCTTGCCGTATCTTTCTCTCTGCCAGTTGTAATGTTGTTCTACGGCAGCCCTAGCCTTCTTGACTCGATTTGGTTCTAGAAGCATAACAGCATAGTGTTGTGAAGGATGGCTTACGCCACCCATTCCGAAACTCGAGTAATTTGCCATAGTCTCAATGTTGGTCTTACTGGCAATAATCCAGCCTATCCGGATTCCTGGTGATTGCAAGCCTTTGGTGCAAGCACCGGCAAGGAATACGTTGCTGTTATCGAGATCTTGTACAAACTCGATTCCACTAACAGATGGTGTGTGAAACATCTCGTAGGCTTCATCGAGAAGAATTCCATTGCCGGGTTTTTCTGCCAGTTCGATGAGTTCTCGTAACTCTTCTCCAGAACGAGTTTGACCTGATGGATTCTGAGGATTCGAAATTACTGGCAATAGCCCCGTTCCTTCACCAACTCCTTCTCGGTCGAAGTATTCTGAATTACTCGGATGGAAATTATTCTCTTTGGTGAAAGGCACAATGTCGTATTCGGTATTTGTTTGTGTTAAAATGTCGAGATATGCTGGCCATTCTATGTTACCAATTCTAACCTTGATGTGTTCTTTTAGGAAAGCCATTACCGTGTAGATTCCAGGTCTTCCTCCCGCGAATACCATGACATTCTCAGAGGAGATTGATGAACCATATCTTGAGTTGTAATAGTCAACGATTGCTTCTCGCAATTCTGGGTGTCCCCAAGCCTTGGGATAAAATCGATCTTCCCATGTAACTTCGACACTATTAGGAAGTTCTGGCCCACCGAATTTTTCCAACGGCGTGGTAAGAGGGAAACCTTGTGACCAGGGATGAGTTCCTTCTGTTCCCATGAAACTACCAAAGGTATCTCTGAATGCATAGAGAGTTTCGTAAATTCCCATAGGCGGACAGTTGTCAGAAAGGAAAGATTCAACCTGGAAATCATTAGTTTTTTCTGAACTCTTCACTATGGCGGTTCCCCCTGTAACACACCTCCGTGAGGCTGCACACAAATGAGTTTGACCGTCCTACTTTCTAATCTCAAGTATATGCCTAACAAAGCGTTAAGGGATTCTAGCGCTGTCGACTGAGTATGAACCGGCCCTTTAGTCGACGAATCTGCCTCTGTTTAGCGCTCACAGCATTACTTCTTGGGCTATCTGCATCCTTTGGGATAGACACTAACACACAAGAGAAACTTGCAGACGAGGAAGTCGTAGAAAGCACACATTCCCATGACAAATCAGTCGCTTGGCAGACAGGATTCCAAGCCGGCTCGATATATACTGACACAGTACTCGTATCGTCATTGGAATATACATGTGTGGTCATGAAAATACCTTCTTGGGTTAATGCTAGAACAAAATGCTGGGGTGCAAATAATTACGGCTACACTGGACATGGTAACTGGAGCCAAACTCACGAGCCGTATTTTGTAGAATATACTACTGGAACTGGTCTGACAAAATCTCTCGGCTCTTTTGGATTCCATACAGTATCAGTACAGACTGACGGTACAACAAATTCGTGGGGGACCAATGAATATGGAGAATTAGGATTGGGGAATACCAATACAAACACAATAAGAGGGAATATTGGTTATATGCCTCCAAACAGAACAGCTCTGCATGTTGAAGCAGGAGCAGATACCAGTTGTATGATTGCAGACGACCAATCAGTTTGGTGCTGGGGAAGAAACGACCCATTTGGACAGACAGGGACGAACGTTACTCCATCTCTGTTCCCAGTTCTACTACCAACAAAAGTACAGATTCCTAACAATCAATCGGCCATTGCGCTATCTATGGGATGGGATTTCGCATGTGTCATATTAGAAGACCGAACTGGAATGTGTTGGGGTAAAAATTTCAATGGTCAACTTGGTAATGGAAATTATGATTATGCCGATTTCTCAAATCCAACTCCTGCACCAATTACAATAATTCCTCAGAATAGGTCTCTTTCCGCAATCTCACTAGGAGGAGGTCATGCTTGCTCCATTCTAGATAACGGAAGTGTGTTTTGTTGGGGAGGAGGTAGAAATGGACAATTAGGCGACGGTACTCATTCGAATACTTCGACGGCAGGTAATTACGTTCCATTACCAGCAGGGCGAACTGCCATATCAATTTCATCTGGTGTGAGGCATACATGCACAATCCTAGACGATCACAGCACTTGGTGCTGGGGGAATAATACAGAGGGCCAGATTGGTGATGGAACCTCCGTCCCAAATACAGGTACGCCGGATTGGGAGCACAATCACCCCAGTAGTCCAGTAGCGGTAAGTGTCCCCGCCGGAATTGATTTTGCCGCAATATCTGCTGGTCAAGACCATACTTGTGCAGTTGCAACAAATGGTTCGTTATGGTGCTGGGGCGGTTCTGGTCGTGGCCAGCTAGGTTTAGGACGGTATATCGATCCTGACTCTGGTCTATTGGCGCCCGTAGACAGTGACATACCAGCTTGGGTAAATCTCTCGAGGCAAAGTTCTGCTTCAGCTTATGTTCCACTTTCTGATAGAGACCTCGATAATGATGGGAATTTATCCATCTTTGACCGTACACCGCTGGGCATTCCAGTTTGCCCACCAGGTCAATATTTGATAGTCGCAGATGAGACTTGCAACGATGCCTCACCAGGTCATTATGTGCCGAATTCGAATATGACCTACCAAATCCCTTGCTCTTTTGGGACTTACCAACCAAATGCTGGCCAATCCTCCTGCTACGACGCAGATCCAGGATACTATGCTTCAATTCCTTTCTTGCATCAGACTCCTTGTGATGTTGGCCAATATCAAAATGCATCAGGCCAATCCTCCTGCCATCCTACGCCAATAGGTCATTACAATAATTTGACAGGTTCAACCTCTCCAATACCTTGCAGCCCAGGATATTTCCAATCTTCGGAAGGTCAGGCTAATTGTATTGCTAGTCAAGCTGGCTACTACGTTCCAAGCGAAGGACAGTCGGCCCAGACTATTTGTGAGGCTGGTACTTTCCAACCTAGCACAGGAATGTCTCTTTGTTGGAGGGCAAACTTAGGAAATCACGTCACTCAGGAAGGAGCTACCCAACAGACAGACTGCCAACCGGGTACCTATGCTGATGTACGAGGTTTGGTTGAGTGTAAGGAAGCAGATCCGGGGTATTTCGTATCAACCAATCTTTCCGCAACTCAATCGGCATGTCTTCCAGGTGAATATCAACCACTCTCAGGACAAGATAGTTGTTTGATGACCGATATTGGTCACTATAATTCAGACCCAGGATCTTCGGATATGGTTCCTTGTGAGCAAGGATATTTCGAAGATCAAATGGGAAGCACATCTTGTAATCCATCGGAACCAGGCTACCATGTGCCCAGCACAGGTTCATCAAGTCAAATGGAGTGTCCAGTTGGCACCTATTCAACTGAAAATGCAATAGTTACCTGTACCGATGCATCACCAGGCTACTATGTTCCAGAGATAGGCTCAACAGCACAACTCGAATGTCTTGCAGGGACGTACACTTCAGAAGAAGGTGCTTCATCCTGTACAGATTCCGATCCAGGCCATATCGTCAGATTCGATAGCTCCTCACAACAGGAGGAATGTATGCCTGGAAGCTATCAACCAGACTCAGGAAGTACAGATTGTATTGCAGCATCGCCTGGTAATTTTGTATCTGGCAATGCCGCAACTGGACAAACAGAATGCCTACCTGGAACGTACCAATGGGACACAGGTCAAACGGATTGTTTGGATTCACCTGCTGGGCAATATTCTGCAGAGGCAGGCTCCTCGACAGTTGAGAATTGTGACCCAGGTACATACCAAGCAGATTCAGGCCAATCATCGTGTATAGAAGCCGATGAGGGACATTTCGTAGATGGATTTGGGGCGACTGAACAAGTACCATGTGAGGTTGGAACTTTCCAAAGTATGACGGGCCAATCAAATTGCCAGCAAACAGATCCAGGACACACAGTATCTTCAGTCGGTTCAAGTGAGCAAACCCCATGTTCACCCGGAACTTACCAACCATTATTCGGAAAGGAAAGTTGTATTCTTGCTAGTGCTGACTATTTTGTGGAATCCGCAGGGTCTTCCCAACAAACTAGTTGCCCTTCAGGAGAATCTCAGCCAGAAGAAGGTCAATCTTCCTGTATTAGCGACGGGGAGAGCGATCTACCAATAGTTGCAATTGCTGGAGCTGCTATTGTAGTCCTTGCAATCGGAGGGTTCCTGATGACTCAGGGTAAGAGCAAATCTGCTCCAAAAGCCAAGAGAGGAAGAAGGCCACCAGAGGGCGCTAAGAGACGGAGAAAGCGACCTAAAGGAGCTAGCAAGCCGAAACCAAGAGAGGGCTCTCCAAAGAAAATTGATGAAGAGTGATTTACTAAATTCGACAGTTTAGAAGTTGAACTCGACACTCGGTTTTCTTGAAATGTGAGTCCGATTCGGGAGAACCATGCGAGGGTATGCGTCTGACAGGATTGACCTCCGTTCGGATACTGTCACCCAACCCTCTGAATCTATGCGCGAAGCGATGACTTCTGCAGAGGTTGGAGATGATGTCATGGGTGACGACCCTACGGTAAATCATCTTCAAGAAAAAGTGGCTAAGTTGTTAGGCAAAGAAGCGGGACTGTATGTGTCTTCAGGGACTATGGGTAACGCGGTAGCTATACTCGCTCATACTCGCCCCGGAGACGAGATAGTGGCATATACTAAATCACATATTTTTCGATACGAAGGTGGCGGCTATGCCTCTCTTGCAGGTTGCTCAATGTCACTAGTACCTGCTTCAGATGGAATAATGAGGCCGGAGGATGTTAAGGCAGCGATTCGTAAAGCGGAGGGCAGCGAATCACATTATCCTGATTGTAGTCTAGTTTGTGTCGAGAATACATCAAACCTAGGCGGTGGCTCAGTGTATCCCCAAGAAATACTCGATGAGATATGTCAAATCGCTCATGAAAATGGTTGCAATGCTCATATGGACGGTGCTCGACTCTTCAATGCCGTAGTGGCCTCAGGAACCGACCCAGCAAGAATGGTGAGAGATTTTGATACCGTGACCATTTGTCTATCAAAGGGTCTCGGTGCTCCGGTAGGATCGGTTCTTGTTGGTAGTAAGGAATTCATTGACCGAGCCCACAGATTCCGCAAGATGCTAGGCGGAGGTATGCGACAAGCAGGGATAATCGCCGCGGGTGGATTATATGCTCTGGATAATAATTTGGAGGGACTTGCTGAGGATCACGTTCGAGCAAAGAGGCTAGCAGTAGCGATTAATGAAATACCAAATTACTCAGTAGAATTGGATGCAGTCCATTCTAACATAGTTCTAATTTCAACACCAGAAGGCACCGCTAAATCCGTTGTATCTTCACTCGCTGAACAAGGTATTGATATCATCGATATTGATGATTCACAGGTGAGAGCAGTTACTCATTTACACATCACCGATGAGGATATTGAAAGGACGATTACGGCCTTTTCTTCGACGCAATAAATGCGAACCCTTCATCACCGGAATGATTTCGCCGATTCGATGCGAAGCATTCTGGCGGTCCTCCTCTCCGCGCTATTACTAGCACCGATGGGTACTCTGGCGGAGACTGGAACCATTTGGCTCGATGCTAGAGGTCAACAGGATGCTGGAACCTTTGGGGGCCTTACCTTACCGATTGGTAATGGAACAGTTGATGCAAGCACCAGCTCGGATTATGTGGATCTGCCGAATATAGTTGAGGTATACACTGCAACTTGGTGTGTAAATTGCGTAACATCAGAGGAAGCCATGAACGAGGCAGTCGAGGACGTCGATGCAGTACTTATCCACTATCACCGTGTTTGGATAGAACCTGAAGACCCATTCGGTTCCGATAGTACCGAGGAGCGGTGGGTAGAATATTATGGAGAGTCCTCGAAATCAGTTGCAGGGGAGGAGAGGATTGCTCCTAGTTTGGTAGTAGATGGTCAGCGTTTACATACTGGTTCAAGAGCAAAAGGCGTTTCATTAGTTGACGATTATTCACAATCATTACAGGTCGGGAATCGCGGTTGGTTCCTAGGCGGCACAATCGATTTTTCGGTTATTTTCACTGAAGCAGGAGCGAGCTTTTCTTGGAACTTCGATAATCTAGTATTTTCTTGTGCCGATGATTGTCCTACCCAGACTACAACTCCATGGATTCTATTCGTCGAGGATTCAGCAAATTTCGATGAAGGTAGTAATAATTTGGAAGATTATCATCATGTTAATCATGCAGCAAATCGAGTTTCTGGGGCCAATGGAACAGCAATTCTCGATGTCCCAGAAACGTGGGATGGTGAAGACATGAAAGCTGTATTACTAATCGATTGGGAAATTGAAAAAGAAGGCGGGAATAGTTTCCATGATAGTCTACCCGGAATTGGCATATCTACCCTATTCTCTCTCCTCCTCGCCGTCCCCCTAGTGAGAAGCCGACGTCAATGAGGTGAATTCTGAGCCAATCCCATCGGCGGGTTCAAGAACCCCCTCGAAGCATCATAGATGCTCGGTGGCGTCATGGTTCAGGAACTGGTACACTCTGTTACCAATGAAGAGGTTCAACCTGGACCGCTTCCAGATTGGCTAGTTGACCATATCAAACGGCAAAGCACAGAGCCGCTACCCCACTCCCAAGGAGGCCCATCTAGGATTCTCATACTGTATCCTGGAGAGCAGGCTAGGCGAGAGAATCTTGAGCGCTTAGCGGATGAAGGGGTAGTAATTGACAGAACTCTTCACCATACTATTGATTCTCTCGAAAAATCTCTTCTTGCGGATTTAAGATTGCCAAGAATCTTATCGATGTCTGGTGGTTGGAATTTGATTCTCAATGCCGCCTGTGCTGAGGCTGCTGCTAATTTGGAATTTCCAATTATTCATCCAATACCTCAACTCCAATGGAATCGAAACAAGACGCGTTCTATAGCCACTTTGCATTCGATTTTGTCACGTGAGGGCGGTCTGAATGATTGGGAAGGAGCAGGTATTGCCGGCTTCTCTCGCGTAATTAGAGAATTGGAAGTACAATTGGGCGGGACCCATCCTGATTTCGTTACTGACCGGGTAATCGAGGGCCTACAGAGAACACTTAGTTCTCAAACTTCACCATTTAGTCTGTTAGAGATCGATGGAATTGTAATGCTTGACCATTCTCCTGTTATGGCCTCACGAAAAATAGATTTGTTACGAGTAATTTCACAACATCGTCCAATTCATCAATTGGTATATCCTGGAAATTTTAGACAGGGATTCCATGGTTTTCTTCTCGAAGACCAATACCCAATTAGGGATTCTAAAGACCTATCTAGTTGGCTACCTAATCACGATTTGGCAGATATATCAGAGGGAATTGAAACCTCAAGCCATCGTAGATTTAGAATTCAGAGAGAGGCACATTCTATTTCACTAGCGACCAGACTAATCGCTGAGCAACTGAGGACTAATCCAGAGTCTAGCATATTGCTGATTGACCCTACATCATATGAAGAAAACCATCAATGGATTAGAGCCTTGAAAGATATCGGAATCTCTCTGCCTAGCTCACAATCCATGGCTTCTAGCAAACCCCTTGGCCATTGGCTTGCTAGTCTTGCCGGTATTTGCCATGGGCCTAATGCATGGTCTCTAGATTCATTGCGAGCGCTTGCCTTACAGGAATCTTTGAGAATTTTTCCAGAGACAAAATCTCATCCTTCAGACACGGAAATCCTTCCAATGGCAAACGCAGATTTACTATCGGATTTGGCTCGAAGCGATCACATACTTGGCGGGGCTGGAACCCTTGAGAGATGGTTAATCACTCTTGCAAGAGAAGAGCAAGACGATATCAAAGGACCGACTAAGGAAGCCACACAGTGGTGGCTGCTTTCACTGGCCCAGACAAATAGGCCACTTCTAGCAGATTATGATCAAGCGGTACTTTCCAACCGTGACTTATGGCGTGGTTGTCATAGCGGCCAAGAGTTACCACAAATAGAAGCCACAAAAAGTGGCGATGAGTGGCTAAATTCAGCTCTATCAAGGGTTGATTTAGAATTAGGTATTGACTCAGCGGATGGCTCTCATTCCCTTCCAGCCGCAGTAGTGCAAAGTGTAGTTGATGCACATTCACGACTACGAAGAATGCAACGAACAACAGGCCAATCGATTCCACAATCCGGCTCTAATTGGGTTGTTGAGTTGGAAACAATCCTCTCCTCGACTCCTGTGAGAAGCGGCGGTGGTAATTCATACAGCAGAGTTCGCCTCTGTACTCCAGAGGACGCATTAGGCTGTAATGCAGATTTGATAATCCTAGCAAACATTTCCAGTTCTTCTTGGGATTTACGAGTTCAGAAGGTGCCACTGCTGGGGGAAGAGGAGCGACATAGGCTAGGAATTCTTAGACCAGACACTCCGATTCGTCAAGCCCGACATCATTTCTATCATTTGCTAGGTGCAGCAAATTCAGAGATTGTAGTATTAGATCCGAGTCAGGATAAATCCACTCCTGTCGCCGCTCCAATTCGTGAATGGATTGGTGACCACAGTCCAGAATCAACATCAATTAATCTAGAAGAATCTCCGATTAGAGAAAATGACTCGAGTAATCAAAGATGGCAAGATGGGAACTCATTGCGCAATATGCAGGCGCCTTCTAGATTGGCACTCAACCCTTCAGCGGTTTCAATACCTCTCGACGTAGAAATTCAGCAGGATAGACAACGTCGAATGCAAAGGGGTGTAGATGAGGAAGGATATCTATCTGATATGGGTACTCCACATATTTGGGGCGTCAATGATAGTCAATTGATTATCAGGCCTCCCAAACAAAAGGTCAGTCCGAGAATGGCCTCACGCTGGCCGGTAGTCGGAGGTCCTAAAATGGCATCAATCGACCCGCGCCCTCTCACCCCTGAAGAAACCGGGTCATTCCCATTCGATTCTCGACATGGGCATGTTGAAGGCGCTGGACAAATAGTTCCAATCTGGTCAGCAAGTCGCCTGAAATATTGGCTATCGTGTCCCAGAAAAGGCTGGCTAACCCGAGGATTATATGCTAAAGAAGAGGAGCGTCAAAGGGAAGACCTTGACGCTAGAGTACAAGGAAATTTGCTTCACAAAGTACACCATCAATTGATTGAACAAATCTTAGGAGTCGAGGAGAATAAAGAACGAACTCTTGAACAAATAGAGAACAGCAACTTGCCCTTGAATATTGCAAATGCAAATCTAACTGACACCGAATTACAATCTATTGCACTGGGAATTCTCGCTGATTTAGCTCCGTGGTTAGAGAGGACTGATGCAGTCTCCAATACTCGCTTACGTATGCTAACTGGTTTCACAAGGAATGAGTGGTTTGGATGGCTTAGCGAAGAAGACCCAACTCCCTTAGCCGGCCGCATTGGTAGAATGATAACCGCCGAACGAACATTATCGGGGGCAATACCAATTGCTATCGAGTGGGAGGCGCTTTCTTTCGATGATGATGGTATTGAAATCTCTCTTCCAGAAGAGCTATCCAGCCACGGCGATGAAGAATTACCATCATTAAGATTGAGAGGGGAAATAGACCGAGTAGATTTACTTCCTTTCGATTCGGAAATGACTATTTTTGAAAATGAAAATGGATCAAATTCTGTAGCACCAATTAGGCTGCATGGCGAGGATTGGACACCTCGTAGACAAATTATCATCCGTGACATCAAAACCAGTGAAAGAGAACCACGCGAACGCCATCGTTTGGGGCTGTTCGAGGAATTACAACTCGCTCTCTATTCAAGAGCATGGGAGATAGCACATCCGGGCGACTTGGTAATCGCTGCCGGGATCAGTGTAATTGGGCATAATACGGATCATTTCCTAGAAGTTTCAGACCTAATGAATGAAGGATCATCCGCGCTTGAGATGGGAGATAGGAGTAAGCAAGAAACATCTGATATGCATCGCTTTCCAGATGAAGAACCCGACCAAGCGAGTGACTCATTCAGGGCTTGGTTAGCCCAACGACTTACCACTGCCCTTGCGACTGCCGCAGGAGCATCTAGCGGCCGGGTTCATCCGACTCCCAGTAAGGACGCTTGCAAATACTGTCCTGTGACTTCGGTATGTGATGTTCGACACAGAGGTGATGACCGATGACGATGAGCAATGTTGAGGACAATTCCGCTCCCATTACTCTGAACACTGGCCAGCGTCTAGCGCTCAATCTAGATTCACACATCGTCATAGACGCCGGTGCAGGTACTGGCAAGACGATGACTATCGTAGAGAGAGTAGTTCAGCATTATCTAGAGGAGGATCAGCGTGCAACGCGATTACTTCCAAGGCCAGAACGACCTAGACAATTGGAGGGAGGTGCTCTGATTTCTCCCTCATCTCAACGTATGAACTTGCAAGAATGGGGAGGTTTGCTCCCATCGGAAGTAGTCCTTCTGACATTCACGGTAGCAGCTGCGGACCAAATGAGGGATAAATTAAGACAAAAAATCGCTCGATTACGACCCGGTTCCTTCACCGCATCAAGCGAATACGACGCAGATCCAAGAATAACAAACGATGGATTTCCCGAACAATTGTTGATGCTGTTAGAAGATGCTCCGATAGGCACCATTGACTCATTCTTCAATCAATTAGTGTCGCCATATCGAAGTTATCTCGGAGACGAATTCGGCGATGACGTTGTTACCGAATCCGAGATTTTACGAATAATCGAACAAAGCATCAACACACTTTGGAGACTACCTAATTCTGAAAATTTGTATGGCGACGCTGTAGATGCAGGCATTCCTTCCAATGATGTGGAAGCGGTTTTATCAGCTCGTGACAGAATAACACAACACTATTCCGGAAGGACTCGAGCAACTAATATTCTCAACCCAATAATTTCCAAATCGATATTTATTTCAGAGGGTGAAAGAGGCCTTTTGGGGCAAGATGGGAGAATAGATTCCGAACTATTGCAACAACGCCTCATGTCTTCCATTAGGGCCGAAGACATCGAAGAGGTCACAATTAGTATACACTCGATTATCGAAGATTTCGTAGATTGTGTTCGAAGTTACCCCGGATTAGCACCCAATGGTTGGGATGTGGGGACTCGAATACATGCCCTATCATTACTCTCAGACGACGGACCTCCTACTGATGATTGGGAGCGTTTGATTTGGCTCAGCAGGGTATTCATGTGCATCGTGGGAGGAAGTCTACTCGAGGTAGATAAGTGGAAACCCTTCCCAAGTGGAAAATTACCATCTCACCATACTTATCCATGGCGTCCTGGAATAGACTCTTTCTCAAAATTAGACGACCCCGACAAATCAAACGTCAGAGATATTTGGAAAAATTGTGAAACAAGTGCTAGTAACATACTCGGTTCAGAGGTCGGACAAAGGGTGAAACATCACTCTTTACTTGCGTTAATTCTAGATTCTAGAGATGACACGATTATTCCAACAAATGCTCGATTTAACTTGACTCATCTTCCTCCGGAATTACCGGAACGACTTCCATCCGGAATAAGCCCCGAGGTGTATTCATTCAACATTGAATCCGAAGCGAGAAACCTCGATGATATCCGAATAATTCTACGAGGCTTAGCAGGTATCGTGGATGCTCTAAAGGAGAGGGAAGAGGTTCATGAGCATCGAGATATAGCCTTGTTAGCAGGCGATTTATTGCTAGATTCTTGTCCAAGAGTTTGCCGTACATTTTACCCAGAACCTCTAATTTCGGCTCTAGATTCTATTGGAGATAACACCTGGCGTGATGACCACATCCATGGTGCATTTGTTGTCTTGGATGAAATGGATACAAATCCAGAATTGGCAGGGGGCGCGGCTTCAAATTTAGCAGAAATCCGCAGAGACCTAGACCACAGATACCAGATATTACGACAAATTAGGCGCAGGTATCGTGCTTTCATCATCGACGAGGCTCAAGATAACTCACCCCTGCAGTGGCGGATCCTGTCAAGGCTTTGGGGTCCACGTGAGTTTGGAGAAAGTGATGACCTTAACGAACCAGACACAGACTGGCAGCCAACAATTTGCTATGTTGGCGACATGAAACAATCAATCTATGCATTCAGGCAAGCCGAAGTTGCGGCATTCAGACAATTCGCTCATCGACTTCGTTCGATAAATCGATACGAGTATGAGAATATCTCTGAGTTAACCCGAGAACCGGTTCTCCGGAGTGATGTCGCTAGTCGTGACCCAAGGTTCTCTCACGACAGGCAAATTGTACGTGCCTCTGAACTACTACAAGAAAATGCTCGCAATCTAACTGAATGGGTTAATTTCGAAACTACTGAGGGAATAACTTCACTAAATCCAGAAGAGGTTACTGCTCGTTCAGAAGGTGAGATTTCCCTCACTACGAATTATAGGACAGATGGAGAGCTTCTACAGGTTATGAACGAATGGTGGGAAGACCTTTTTTCAGATCGACATCGTTTCTTCCCAGACGCAGATTACTATGCCTCAGCACAGCGTTTACTACCCTCACCCACAAAAGAGAATAATCGTGGAACACTGGAATGGATCTGTCCCGTAATGAATGATGGGGATGAAAACCCTCCAACGGAATTGACCACTTACATTGATCCATTCGAGTCGGGTAAATCAGATTCTAATGAGCGTCAAGCAATGATGATTGCAAAGCGGATACAGGCAATGACTCAATGTCGAGAGACTAGAGTGATGCAACCAGATGGAGATTGGGTTACAATTCCGGCACCAGAAGAGCCTGTTAGATATAGTGACATCATGGTACTAATGGCCACTCGTTCAAAGATCCGAGATGCTCTTGTTCGTCATCTAAGAGATCACAATATCCCCGTGCAAGCTGACCGAGAGGGCGGCCTAATGCAACGACCAGTAATCTCTGATTTAGATGGACTGATACAATTCATCGCTCGACCAAATAGCAGATTCGCTGCTACTTGGGTCGCCCGCTCTTCATTGATTGGAATGAGTGATGCGGAATTACAATCATTCCTAGCGACAAGGCAAGACGAGAATTTGTTACATCGTCTCATAGAACACAGCCCAACGCCTAGACAGAGAGCGTTAGTACACAGATGGATTGACCTATCTTCATCTGGAAGGATAATTGATTTACTCATTGAAACCGTCGATCAATCTGACTTGTTAACCGCTTATTGTGATGAAGGCTCGATTCAGGACGTGGAGAGATTCATCGATGAGGTTCGTTCAATTTCAGAATCGTCCGGCCGTGATGCGATAGTAATAGCAGACCGTTTACGAGATTTGAGAGAGCAAAAAGGTCGTGCACTTGAGGCGAAGAATATCCCAGAAAGAGATGCTGTTCAATTGATGACTATTCACAACTCCAAAGGCCTTGAATCGAAGGTAGTCTTTGTCACCGACTTATTTGGCAAGGGTATCATCACACTGACCAACGAATCACAATCAAGATTAATCGTCAGCCCTGAATTTTTTGCAGGACATCCTGCTCCATGGCCCGGCAGTGAGTATCCAATATCGGCTATGTGGGAACACGCAAAAAAAATCGCCCAAAAGAGGAAGAATGCTGAGGCTAGACGCTTGCTTTACGTCGCTGCAACTAGGGCCGAGGAGCATTTGGTAATCGTAGGTTCTCCTGACAACACTGATTGGCAAGAAGACTCAGGTTTACGTTTACCTTGGAGATATTCTGATACTCAAACCACTCTAGGACAAATGTGGGCCGAATCACTTAGGCAAGCCTCACACCGTAGAGGCGAACATTCTGAAGATTCACCTTGGTTGTCTTCGGAAGATGACAATCAACCACATCCACTAAATTCAGAGAGAGGCCCTGATAGAATTCTCAATCCCGCTTCACTTCGTTTTGATGGATGGCTAAGAGCCGAGCAAGAAGGTCATCCAAAGATGGGTATCAATGTATACCATCACCCTGACTGTCTAATCAGCGAAAATGTAGATGAAAACGTATTGCATTCTCCACTCGTACGCCAAACCATGTTGCACGAAGCAGCAACCGAAGATAGGGTGGCTGAGATAGAAATCACCTCAAGGTTAGAAACAGGAGCAAGAATACGATTAGCACCTCATAGATTATCCAAAATCGACTCCTGCCCTCGTCGGAATTGGTTTGAGACAAGAGGCGGATTGAAACCTGACCCTATATCCTCCTCCAACCAACTACTGGCCGAAGACAAAGATTCTCGTTCTGCTCGCCAAATGGATGAACCGAATATAGAATATGAAGACAGAAATCTTCCAACTCCTACCGAATTGGGATTGATTGTGCATAGGATGTTTGAGGTTGGAATTGGCAACCCCGGCCCAGTAGGTGATCAACCTTCAATACCCCTTCCAATAACTTGGTCAACTCCTGTTGATAGTCGCTTATTGGATAGTGAATTGATGGCCGAAGTATTCTCAGAATTGCTACCGATGGAAGTTGATATTGAGAAAACCACAGAGATTGTTGCATTGATTTTACAGAGAATTGAAGAAGGTCATATTGGAAGATTATCAAATGCAGAAATTATCGAAGGAGAAAGGGTTGAGGGATTACGTACAGAATATCCATTCACCATTTCAAATGCAATCTCATTTGAGCCTGTATCTCGAACTAAATGGGCGCCCGATGACCAACAAAACCTCGCTCGCATTGAAAACGCATTTGTCGATATGGATGGTTCAATAGACCTCGTATTATGTTCAACTCACCAAGATGGCTCTTCTTCAATTCGTCCAATTGATCTGAAAACCGAACAGGCAGAGACTGTACTGTCTGGCTCAGGTAAATTAGTCGAAGCATATGGAAACACCTCTACTTCGCCCGCCAATGATGCAGAACTGGATATGTTGGAACATCACCGATTACAACTGGCATTGTATCACCGAGCTTTGGAGAAGATGGAGGCCGGACGGCCAGAAGGGCAGCGACGTCGAGTAGAGAGGCCGGCAATTCTTGTCGGTGTTTCTGGTCGTCTAGTGATTTATCCAGAAGACATGTTCGCAGCAGCACAATCGGACTTAGATGAGATTCTCTCTACCGCAGCTCGGATGGAATTAGCGACAGAATTACCATTATCTGACTTCCAGAGAAGACCTGCATCCGAGTCTCATATTTGTGGAATATGTCCGTTCAATAGAGGAGATTTACCAATTTGTGGCCCTCTTCCCGACCTCACCGTTCAATCACAATCTTGAGTAAACTGGTGAGCCCTTTGTGGGAAAGAGTCCATTTGCCTAAGCGATAACCCAAATCCATGACAGTAGACCTAGATAGCATGGCAGAGAATGCCGAGAGGATTTGGGAAGAGTCAATTCTCCCCAGTCTTGGTGAATTTATTGAGATTCATGCTTTATCCCCAATGTTTGAACCCAATTGGGATGAATTAGGAGAATTACAGGCTACTATCGATTTATTTTGCTCGTGGTTGGATGAGCAGGGAATTCAGGGAATGAGTTACGATATTCATCGAATCGGTGAGCATTCTCCAGTACTTTTGGTGACGATTGAAGGAACAGGAAGAGGCGAAGTTATGTTCTATTCTCATTTAGATAAACAACCTAGCCGACCTCACCTTTGGTCTGAAGGCCTACACCCACTAAAGGCCGTTCGACGAGATCCTTTCCTGTTTGGGCGAGGGTCGGTTGACGATGGTTACGGTGGTTATCTGTGTGTGGCAGCAATCAGGCTACTACAAGAAGCGGGAATCCCTCATCCGAAGGCCACCTTCCTCATTGAAACCTGCGAGGAATCTGGCTCATTTGATCTACCTCCTTACCTTGACGCATTAACCGATGAGTTGGGTAATCCTGACCTAATCGTGGTTCTCGACAGTGGGGGCCCAAGTTACGAACACATTTGGGTAACCGAGGCACTGCGAGGCTTGGTTGCTGGAAACCTAAGTGTAAGAGTCTCACATGAAGGAGTCCATTCTGGGATGTCTGGAGGAGCTATCCCATCTTCGTTTAGAATACAGAGAATGCTTCTAGATAGAGTCGAGAACTCACAGACCGGCGAGGTATTAATTCCAGAAATGCACGTTGAAATTTCTGACAAAATCAAACGCGAAGCAGTCACCTTGGGTGAAATCCTAGGTGATGAATTATGGAAGTCTTTACCGGTTGTTGATACCCTCGAAGCGCAGTCAAAAGGACCTAGTGAGATGCTGTTGGATATCAATTGGAGACCAGCCCTTTCGGTAATCGGAGCAGATGGTATACCTCCAGTACAAACCGCTGGCAATGTTCTGCGAACAAATACTGACTTGAAACTCAGTTTCCGTATTCCACCTGGAGTCAAGGCCGATGAAGTTCAAGAGATTGTCAAAGGAACTCTAGAGGCCAATCCACCATACGGTGCAGAGGTGACTTACCACACAACTGAACCCGCCGATGGTTTCCATGCACCTCCCTTACATGAAGGTGTAGCGGCCGCTTTAGAATCCGCCAGTGTGCACCTAACCGGACACCCTCCGATGGCTACTTGGATTGGTGGAACAATTCCATTCATGGCGATGATTCAGGGTAAATATCCCGAAGCCTGCTTCCTTTGTACTGGGTCATCAGGCCCGGGGAATAATGCACACGGCCCCGATGAGAAGTTGCACATACCCCATTCAAAGCGCTTGAACGTTGCACTGGCAGCCGCTATTGCGGCGCTTTGTGACTGATTTTCCTGATACCCCAGACCCAAAGTTGGATATTCTAAGTGAGGCCTAGGATGATATTCAATCCGCCGAAGTTAAAGCAGGGCGGAGTTTCGAGGGAGATGAGGTGTGCTGATGAGCGATGAAGAAGTCAATGACTCTCCCGATCTTCGAATCCGCCAATTGGAGGAAGATTTGACCAAGGAGAAAGACCGACTTGAGAAGCTATACGCTGGATATACAGCTCTCAAAGATACCTCCGATGAAAAGGATGCAACCATCGATGTTCTAGAGCGTCAGATGATCGATAAAGAGATTGAGATGGAGGGTCTTCAAGGACTTCTTTCAGACAAGGACAATCGCATCAGGGATCTCGAATTAGATGGCGCTAAGAATTCACAACGAGTAAAGCATCTCGAGCCCGAACTACAGAAAATGGAAGAGATGTACAGCCGTGAATCGGCTCGTTTAGGTAGAGTATTCGAGGTCGCTGAAGACCTTGACGAGGCTCTCCGGGTGGCCAAGGCACAATTGACTTCTAGAGATGATTGGTACGCTCAGCACATGAGGCTCTTCGAAGATCTAAGTCAGGCGATTCAGACGCGCTACGACATGATTGACACAGCGATTGAAGCAATTCGCGAGCAGGAACTCAAGCAGGCAACATTCCGCGAGCGAATGGATGAAACTCTCGATGCGGCTGCAGATGCGGCTGAAGAAATGACCAAAGAAGCAGTCGAAGAAACTGAGGAAGAAGTCGACGACGAATGATTCTCATTCGGGCTTAGTACCGTCAGCCAGGCGTATGCATTTTGCTGGCACGCCTCCCCATATCTCTCCAGCGGGGATGTCAGTCCATTTTGGTAGAACTGCCCGATTGGCAACGACTGCTCCTTCACCAATTGTACATCCAGGTTGGACAGTCGAATTTCCTCCGATTAGTGCACCATTTCCTATTTTTACGGGAGCCATAACCAACTCACCTTTCTCTACCAAATGGGCGTTAATGATTGCATTTCCTCCGATTACCACACCGTCCCCTAAGACAACTGATCCAGCATCATTTAGGTGAGGCGAATTAATCTGACAACCGGCGCCAATCTTCGCGCCTGCCATGCGATAGTAAATCGTGCCAACAAAAGAAGGAACTAAGATTGGCAAGAATAGTATCGCAACTCTGTGGAATACCATAGACCAAGCCCATTGAATTGTAACAAATGATCGAAGAGGGTATCTGCCGGGCTCTAGTCGAGGCCGGAATAATCCACCTAGCAGACCGGACATCAATACTAGGGTAATTCCCCAAACCACACAAGCTAATCCTAGAGAAATACCGGTACCGAATAATTCCAACCAATATACTTGGTCAGCTAGGTATGCCCGAGCCTCAATAAACATCCAAACACCGGGAATAGAGGCAATTCCAACAATAATTCCAAGGAATGGAATAATCAAAAAAGTCAACACATTTTGAACAACCTCAAACGACTTCAGGCGCACACCCCGCCTTTGGTATCGGTGAGTCAGTCATCAATTTTGGCCTGTCGACAGAATCAAGACAGTACTGAATGCCGACACAATATGGCTCAGGCTTGTGGTATGCTAGGTGATGGTTCACCTACGGTGAAAATCCACCATCTAGTCAAAGCACCAGAAAACACAGTCGAGTCTATTGCACGTCGCGAATCTTGGGATTCAAAGAAGCCGGCGACGGTCTACGTAACACCTGAGCGAATGCCAGACGGAACACCCTGTCAAGCGGCGACGGTAATCTTGCGTACTCGTGGCTGTGCTTGGTGGTGGAAATCAGGTTGTACCTTCTGTGGCTACTTCAATGATGTTCGTGACGATGTAACTGTAGATGACCTATTTGCTCAGTGGCGCGATGCAAAAAATCAGACCAATGATTTCGAAGGATGCTCCATGGTCAAGGTGTACACATCGGGAACTTTTTTTGAGGATCAAGAGAATCCAGTAGAATGGCAAGAGCACGTTCTAAAAGAGACACATGAAATGGGATTACACCTTGTAGTCGAAGCCCAAGCCCATATGTGCAAGCCAGAGAAATTAGAGTTCCTTGCTAAGCATCATCCAGGATGTACTGTAGCCATTGGGCTTGAGGCCTACGATGATGCAGTACTACGGTTTCATGTCAACAAAGGTTTCTCCACAAAAACATGGAGGAAGGCCGTAGAAGATCTTCGAAGCAATAACCTCCGCGTCAAAACCTACCTGATTTTCAAGCCTCCATTCATGAGTGAAGGTGATGCATTGAATCACACATCGAAGTGGCTTGTCGATGTCGCTCCACTTTCCGATGAAGTATCGATAAATCCTATGAATATACAGAATCGAACAATTGTCGACCGATTGTTTAGGAATCGAGAATACCGTCCTCCATGGCTATGGTCTCTAATCGAAATGATTCAACGTACTCACGAAGAGACCGCAGAACACGACTCTCGTATTATCGTTCATCCAACTGCAGGAGGGAAGATTCGCGGAGCCCATAACTGTGGTTCCTGCGACAAACATGTAGTCGCTGCTATCGAACGATACTCAGTTTCTCGAAACCTAGCTGAATTCAAAGGATTAGAATGCGAATGCAAAGCGATATGGAGAGCAGAGATAGCCTCTGACCTCTGTCTTCCGACTCCTCTCGGCACCGGTCGAGATAGGCGTGGCAACCGCGTCGACCTAATGCGCGCTCCTTGAGGTGAGGGACTACGTCCCTCGCCCAACGCTTAAGGGCGAATCTTCAGTGGTCCACCTGTCCACGAAGTGTTGTGGACTAGTGGTGTCTAAATGATGAATGATGACGGATTCCTACAAGGCGAGAACGAACCTGCTGCTTCGAAGGTAGTAATTGTTGGAGCATTAGTCTCCTCTCTAATCTTCATGGTGATATACAGCATTCTTTATCCAGGACAAGATTATCCAGTTCTTTCTGATTTCGAGACCTTCGGTTCTCTGACCGGAGGAATCTGGTTCTTCCTCCTCGGAGCAATATTCGGAATGTTCTCGATAGTTGCGACGATGATTACGGAGGCAACTCGCGAGTGAGGTGATTGTGATGTCTGAGATTCTTACTACTCTGGCCATCTTTTGGCTCTCCGCGCTAATTTTCTATATTCTAGTCCACAGAGGATTGTGGATATTCTCCGACGTAGCACGAACTATGGGGATGTTCATGCTCGAAAAAGCCCTAGGCCCGGGAATCGAGTTGGTTGAGGGCCGTTCAGGTTCTGCAGCAAGAGCATGGATTATGCAATCGGTTCTATGGATGATGGTCGGCAGCCTATTCACCTTTGAGGGAATGTGGCTTTCACATGACCCGACCGCACTTCATTCACTTAGCGCATGGGGATACGACCCAACTGCTGAGACTCTAGCAGCCACTGGTAAGGCTGTCACCGCATTTGGTGGAATAAGCATGGCACTAATCGGCTGTGGCCTACACATTCTCCCCAAGTTATTGGGCACAGGACTTGCGAGTGAAAGAAATGGAACCTTGGTCTCATTCCTTTACTCCGGCGGGGTATTCGTCACTTTGATTGGTTCCCACGATCCGGTTATTCTTGGATTCAAGGTTCTAGTTATTGGAACAGGAATACATATTTTGGCAATGACAGCCATCGTCATCAACCAATTACTCACCGTAGCTAGCCGTACGGGTTCAATTCCGATGCCGGCATGGCTGATTCTTCTAGGTTTGATGTCTGAGTCATTCAATATAATCGCTGTAATTTCTACTGGTGCAATCGATGATGGAAATGGCCAGTGGTTGATGTACAGATTACAGGCAAGCGGCTTCTTCTTCCTTTCACTATCTGGTGTTGTATTGTATGCATCTAGCGTTACTTCCGGTAATGCACTCTGGTCTCGAACACTAGTTGGCGCAACATTGCTCGGTGGACTGTTTACATTGCATCCGTTTGGTGCAAACCACGGAACCCTAGTCGCAGACATCTTCGGTCTTGAAGCCGGAGAGTTGGCTATGTCCACAAATGACACAGTGATGGTTACCTTCCTAATGGCGCTTGCATCAGTACCGGTAATCGCTTTCGTTGCAAATGCTATGCTAACCATTCGAGATAGTTCCTCCCCCGGAACTGCTGGTCTAGCCGAGATTAATCTTGGATTACTGGCCATGATTCCCGTATTCATCGGCTCACTGTTTGTTCAAACCGATGCAGTATCGGGAACTAATGCAATCTCTGGACTTTCGTGGACAATCGAAGAGATGAGCCGATGGGCAGTATTGGTACCACTATCACTTGGTTCAGTACTTGCTCTCTATCCTTCAATTACCGGGCGGCAATTGGCTTCTGCTGAGCGCGCTCGAACCGCGTTTTGGTTGATGGGCTCTGCAGTTTTGCTCGGATTAATGCTCAATTTAAGCTCCAGTGCTATCGACATGGCTCTCTTAGATTCTGGTGTAGAAGACCCCTCTAGTCTATCTCACGAACTTTCAGTGGCTGCTTCTGTAATCTTCTACTTCGCTGTAGTTGCAATGATTCTACACTGTCTAAATATGGTAAGCGGCCTATTCCGTGGCGAAATTGTCGGAGAAGATACTGAGGTTGCCTCATCTATCGAGATAGACACCTACAACCTCGCATCTGCTACAAGTGTCTCCCGAATCCTTGCCTCTGGTGCTGGAATGGACACAATGGTAGTACCAGTGGGCGAATCGGACGAGAAGGGCTCAGCAACTGATTTGTAAGAAAATCACTACAAGCCACCACCGTCAAGTTGAGGGCTAAACACCTCTGTTGAGTGGAAGGGAAAGACATGAGGATAGGCCTAGTTGGTAAGCCGAACGTCGGAAAATCAACGACATTCTCGGCTCTAACCCAAACACCTGTTGATATCGCAAATTATCCATTTACAACCATTGATCCTAATGTCGGAGTAGCATGGATTCCGCTTAGAGAACCGTGTGCTTGCTCAACACTTAGAGCAAAACGCGAGGCTGATGGAAGACTTGAATCAACAACTGTTGACGACACTCGAAAGGGCAGTATTTGTTCTCCAAATACTGGTTCTTGCGTCGGCCACAATCGCCTAGTCCCTGTAACATTAGTGGATGTAGCTGGATTGGTTCCAGGAGCCCACGAAGGGCGGGGTCGAGGAAATCAATTCTTATCCGATTTAGCCCAATGTGACGCACTAATCCAAGTCATTGATGTATCTGGTTCGACAGATTTGGAAGGAAATCCAGTAGGTCAGGGGGGCTCCAATCCCGTCGAAGAGCATGAGTTCCTTCTCGGGGAGTTGGATGCTTGGATTCGTGGAATAATCGAATCTAGCTGGCAACGCGGGTCTCGCCGTGTCCAATCAGAAGGCGATAAAGCTCTAGTTACATATCTGTTAGATCAGTTAAGTGGCATTGGTGCTAATGAATCCCATGTCT
>Ga0315331_10000815_pt1 | contig 22487 bp, 25 predicted proteins | sample M160m34915metaG_FD_203456 | JGI IMG/M metagenome (GOLD analysis project Ga0315331, IMG submission 203456) | Ammonia-oxidizing marine archaeal communities from Monterey Bay, California, United States - M1 60m 34915 | ecosystem: Environmental > Aquatic > Marine > Intertidal zone | place: USA...
AGACAAAGTCCAACGAGCAGTGGAGGCTTATAGATTATTTTATAAGCAAGAAGGTTTTGACCCAAAGCAGTATTTTATTAATAAAACACTTTAATCAAATGGCAAGAACAAGAAAGAAAATCTGTAGCGTAACAGGATTAGAAACTTCTGTAAACAATTTTTACACAAATCAAAATCATGTTAAAGCTGTAGATAATTTTAGAAGAACTACAGGAGCTAATAAAGAGCAACTGCAGAGAATGTTTAACCAAATTAATCAATACGTATAATATGGCAGGAATAGTAAAAGGGAGTATTAACCTTAATATGATACCTAAAGATAAAATTATCCAAGGTAAGAAAGGTAAGTACATACCAGTATCAATAACTGTTAACGATGAAGAAGACCAATTCGGAAACTTTGGTCCTATCATAGTTGATCAAACTAAAGAAGAAAGAGAAGCTAAAGCTCCTAAGACTTATTTAGGTAATGTAAGAGTTGTATGGAGTAACGGGACATTCCCATCTCCAGGTAGCTTTGACGGCAAACCTAAAGCTAAGCCAGTACAAGCAGCAGCTAAAGAAGATGATTTACCATTTTAAATTAAATTAAATGCAGACAACAGAGATTAATGGATTTTTGATTGATACGTTCAATCAATATAGCCTAGAGAGTGGAAAGAAACAAGGTATTTGTCCTTTATGCTCTCATACTAGGAAACCCAAAAACAAGAAGCTTAAATGTGCTTCTTATGATTGGGAACGTGGTCTCGGAACTTGTCACAATTGTAATTCGTCTTTTCAACTTCATACCTTTCAGCGTAAAGGAAGTAGTAATAAAGACTATATTAAACCACCTTTAACTAAATATTCACCAATTAAGGATAAAGTTGAAGAATGGTTTAATGATAGAGGTATAACTCAAGGGACTTTGGACGATCTTAAAGTCGGTCAAGGTCCTGAGTATATGCCACAAACTGGCAAGCAAGAGAATACCATACAGTTTAATTATATAATGGGTAATGAACTCGTTAATATTAAATATAGAGATGGCAGAAAGAATTTTAAATTATATAAAGGAGCAGAAAAAGTATTTTATAATATTAATAGTATTATAGGACATAAAGATTGTATTATAACTGAAGGAGAAATGGATGTGTTAGCATTACATGAGGCCGGAATTACTAATGCTATATCAGTTCCTAATGGTGCTACGTTGCATCATAACAACTTAGATTATCTAGATAATTGTATAGATTATTTTGATGATAAAGAAAAAATAATATTAGCAGTAGATACAGATGAACCTGGATTAGCATTAAGAGCTGAATTAGTTAGAAGACTAGGAGCCGAAGTATGTTATCTAGTTGATTTTGATGAATGTAAAGATGCTAATGAATACCTAATACAACATGGCAAAGAAAAACTTAAAGAAACAATTGGACGAGCACGAGCATATCCACTGGAAAACGTTACAACATTTAAAGACATCGAGGGAGACGTCAAAGACTTCGTTACAAACGGATTCAAACCCGGATTCCAAATCGGTTTGGAAAACTTTGACCGGATATTTTCAACGTATACATCCCAGTTTATTACTGTTACTGGCATACCTAGTAGTGGTAAGTCTGATTTTGTGGATCAAATGGTCGTAGGTTATAATGCAAATTATAACTGGAAGACCGCGTTTGCTTCACCAGAGAATGCACCTAACTATTTACATGCTCATAAGTTAATGAGAAAAGTTTGGGGTAATATGCCTCAACGTGAAGATATAGGTGGTGCTAAATGGAATGAAGTAGCTGATCATGTAAATGATAATTTCTTCTTTATTGATATGGAGAAATACACTTTAGAATCAGTACTCCGTAAAGGAGCAGAATTAGTAAAACGTAAAGGAATTAAATGTTTAGTTATCGATCCTTTTAATAAGGTTAGAGATAAGAACGCGAGTTCATTAGATGTTAATATTTACACAATGGAATATCTTACAAAGATAGAAAGCTTTGCTAAGAAATATGATGTGCTAGTATTTATAGTAGCCCATCCCACTAAAATGTATAAAAATAGTGATGGCAAAATTGAAGAACCAAATATGTATAACATTAAAGGAGGTGGAGAGTGGTATGACGCAAGTTATCATGGCTTGCTTATACATCGTGATTACGAAGCTAAAAACACTAAAGTTAAAGTACTTAAAGTCAAGTTCCAAAACTTAGGAGATAATGGAGCAGAATGTTTCTTTACTTGGGAACCGAAATCAGGTAGATTTGTACCTGATCAAGCTTCGATTGCTCAAGAAGAACCAATGCCATGGGAATAGATGCCAAGAATAAAGAAGAACAAAATGGGACATTATATGCCTACTACGGAGGAGATGGTAGCATATCGATGGTGCATAAACAACGGAATATATATATCCCCGTTTGCCAATGGAGAAGGAGCTTGGTATATAGAGATTAAATTAAATAACAAAGTTAGTAGATCTCCGCAAGCATATGGTGGAGTAACCATATGGATTAAACTCTACGAATTTTATAAATATTATTACAATAAATATGCGAACAAAATTTAGAAACGCAGACGAAGCTTATAATTATTTTTTAGATAAAATAATTCAAGACGGTATTCCATTTGGAGATACTAAAGCTTTATTTAATATAGGTTTTACATTAGAAAAACCTGAAGAGAATTATATAGTAAATGAAGAACGTGATTGGAAATTGCGTTATGCAGAAGCTGAATGGGAATGGTATTTATCAGGTAATCCTAGTATACATAAGTTAAAAGAAATATACGGGAAAATACCTCCAATTTGGTGTCACATGGCTGATAGTAATGGATTAGTAAGATCTAATTATGGTTGGCAATGGAATAGAAATGACCAGATAGATTATGTAGTAGCAAAGCTTAGAAATGTAAAAGATACCAGGCATGCTGCAATAAGTATTTATGACGCAAAAGAATGGAGATCGTATCGCAAAGATACACCCTGTACTTATGCTGTTCAGTTCACAATACTTAATAATAGACTAAATATGGCCGTTCTAATGCGTTCTAATGATCTCTGGTACGGTTTCTGCAATGATCAATACCAATTCAGTAGATTACAAAAAATGATTGCAGACAGATTGAAAATTGAAACTGGTAATTATTACCACTATGCACACAATTTACACCTATATAATGACAAATTATGACATATCACATTTACCACATACCAGGAAGAAAAATAGGAGTAACCCAAAACCTGGAAGCTCGAGTACATACGCAACAAGGCTATGGACCAGACGAGTATGAAGTGTTAGCAACTAGTGATGATATAGATGCTATATCAGAATTAGAGCTACAACTTCAAAAAGAATATGGTTACAAAGTAGACAGAGAATTATATAAAAATTTAAAAACCAAAAGTATGAAAATAAACGTAACAGAACAAACCACTACGTTCCCATACCCAGTAAGTAAACTTAAAGGTAACTTAATGGATAATAAAGGATTTCAGTGGGAAACAAGTCACGGTCTTTTTGTTCTTAACGCAAAATCAATTCAATGGATAATGAACCACGTGCAAACGTCTATGTATAACGATAACAGATGTTATGTATACAATAAAGCATTTGCTAAATGGTTTGATAGTCCAGAGTTATTTGAAGAACCAATAATTAAAGACATAAGTGTATTTAAAAACATTAGAGACTGGGCTCATACTAGAGGCCTATATGACCAAGGTAATACACATACGCAGTATGTTAAACTACAAGAAGAAGCTGGTGAACTAGCTAAAGCTTTATTAGAAGACGATCAACCAGAAGTTATAGATGCTATTGGAGACATGGTTGTTGTATTAACTAACCTAGCACATTTAAGAGGTGTAAATATAGAAACCTGTATTAATAGTGCTTATAATGTTATTAGTAAACGAACAGGAAAAATGATTAACGGAACATTTGTAAAAGATGAGAATTAAAACAGAAGATAAGATAGTACAAACAGTACTAAGGAAGATGGACGAACGTAGTTTAATAGGCCAAAAGAAATATGGAGCTACAATGATGGATGAAATCGAAGGTCAGAAAAAAGATCTTAATCGTTTTCTAGTCGACGTACAAGAAGAATTAATGGATGCATTATTATATATTGAAGCAGCTAAAAGATGTTTAACTGATGAAATAGAAGAAGCAATGCTACATAGAATAGAAGTACGAGATGAAGAAACGTTATAAAAGAAAAAAAGGTCCTGTTAACAGTAAGAAAATTACTGTTGACGGGATAACCTTTGCATCAGGATTAGAACGATACATGTATCAAGCTTTGAAAGATGCAAACATTAAAGCTCAATATGAAGGCAAGACATTTGTTGTTTCAGAAGGGTTTGATTTTCCAAACACGTCGATAGAACGATGTGGTAACGGAAGAGGAGAATTTAAAGACAGAGGAAATAAGAAAATATTACCTATAAAATATACTCCAGATTTTATTGGAGATGATTTTATCATTGAATGTAAAGGTAGAGCTAATGAAAGTTTTCCTTTACGGTGGAAATTATTCAAAAAAGTTGTAAGTAGCGAACATCCTCATGTAATTATATATAAACCACAGAATCAGAAAGAATGCGATATAACAATAGAGTTAATCCTGCAGAAGCAAAAAGGATAGCCAGACAAAAGTATGGTGAAAGACAAATAGATAAATGGTGGAAATGGAGTTGGGAGAAAAGAAATAGAGTAAAATATAAAGAATTAGTATCTTATCAAGATAAATATAATATAAAAGTTTATGGCTAAAAAGAAAAAAAATACAGAAGTAATAAAAGATAACTGGTCATTATCAATAGGTTTTTATCCGGGTATATTATTCGGAATGAGAACCTATGATGAACCAACATTAATAGCATATGTTGTTTACATACCGTTTGTAGATATAGCATTAGAAATATATAAATAATGAGTTTATTTAAAGAACGAATCCCTTACAAACCATTTGAATATCCTATATATTACACAGAAGGTTGGCTTAAACAAGCTCAAGCTTTCTGGTTGCATACAGAGATACCAATGTCAGGTGATGTAAAGGATTGGAACGAAAAATTAACTCCAGCAGAGAAGAATCTAGTAGGAAATATCTTACTAGGTTTTGCTCAGACTGAATGTGCAGTATCAGATTACTGGACACAAAAAGTCGTATCATGGTTTCCTAAACACGAGGTGCAGCAAATGGCTATGATGTTCGGCTCACAAGAAACAATACATGCTGTAGCCTATAGTTATTTAAATGAAACACTTGGACTCGAAGACTTTGAAGCCTTCTTACATGAACCAGCGACCGCAGAACGATTCGACAATTTGGTTAGTTACGATGGTAATGACCCTGTTGGGATTGGTCGTAGTCTCGCTATTTTTAGTGCCTTTGCAGAAGGTGTTAGCTTATACAGTGCTTTCGCTGTGTTATATAGCTTTCAATTACGTAATATGCTTAAAGGTATTGGGCAACAGATGAAATGGAGTGTAAGAGATGAATCATTACATAGTAAAATGGGATGTACTTTGTTTAGACACATGTGTGAAGAAATTCCTACCTTATTAGAAGATTGCAAAGAGGATATTTATAAAGCAGCTAAAATAATGGTAGAATTAGAAGAAAAATATATAGACAAAATGTTTGAAATGGGTGATATTGAAAACCTAAAGTCATATGACTTAAAACAATTTGTAAGAAAAAGAACAAATGAAAAACTACAAGAATTGGGTTACTCGGATAAAAGAAGATTTTTCCACTATGACAAGGACGCAGCAGCGAATCTTGATTGGTTCTATCATCTTACTGGGGGTCACACTCACACTGACTTTTTTGCGATTAGGCCGACTGACTATAGTAAAGCGAATGAAGGAGAAGATTTTGAAGACATATGGTAAAAAGAAAACTACTTAAGCTATTAGCTTATACAAATAAATTAACAAGTTATCAAAAGTTTGCATCTCGAGTAGGATATATGGGTGCAGGTTTTTTAATAGCTGGGCAATGGACTTTAGATCCTAGATTATTTATAATAGGATTTTGTTGTGTGATTGTACAGGTATCATCACGTAAACAATGGAATCTTGTAGCATTAAATTTAAATGGATTAGTTGCTTGGATAACACATTTTTTAAAATGATATATATAATAGATGATTTTTTAAGTAATAAAACTTTTAAAATAATAAAAGAAGGAGCTAATGATTTTAAAGAGGTTAAAACTCCAGGAAAATCTTTTTGGGTAAAAGAACCATCAGCTGAATTAATAGCTCACTTTGAAGATAGATTAGAAAAAATAGAAGGAAAAGAAGTAATGAATATATTAGCTTTTTTTAGAGAAGCTAAAGAAGGTCAAGATAGTGATTGGAGAATTCATAATGATTCTATTATAGAAGGACAACAACCAGATAGGGCTTTAGTTTTTTACATTAAAGGAGATGATCATAGTTTTAATGGTACAGCTTTTTGGGAACATGAAAACCATGGAGAAACTTTTATACAAAGTAATGAAGAAGAATTTGATCGTATGCTTAAAGAAGATGCAAATGATAAATCTAAATGGAAATTAAAATCTATGGTAGGATATAAAGAAAATAGATTATTATCTTATCCATGTAATTATTTTCATAGTAAATACCCTAATGAATTTAAAGATTCTAGGGTAGTATTAGTAATGTTTTATAAAATAATATAATGATACACAAAATAAACGATTATGATTGTTTAAATGAACTACACGATCATATAGAACTAAAAAAATCTAATATTGAAAATGCAGGGTTAGGAGTTTTTGCTCGTACTAATATACCTATTAATACTTTATTAGGGTGGTATAGAGGGCAAATTATTGAAGGAAATGATTTAGTAATAAATACAGATTACTCGTGGAATTATAATCACAGTTATCTTGGTAAGGTAAGAATAGAACCAGTAGTGAGTTATCCTGCTAATCCTTTATGTTATGTAAATGGAGTAAATTGGGAAGAAACAGGACAAGAAGAACTTCAAAATTGTAAAATGATTACGGTTAATAATAGATTATATTATATAACAATAAAAGAAATAAAAAAAGGAACGGAATTAATAATAGATTATGGAAAAAAATACTTTAGATTTCGCAAAATAATTCAAATACAAAAAGATGCCAAACAACAAATTAAAACAAAAAGTAGAAGCTCTAACTAGAGTAGTACAACAACTTATTAAAGAATTACAATTAACTACTAATTTAACCCAAGGAACTTTAACAGCTTTTCAGTTACATTTAGGAGAAGAAGAATGGAATAAATTAGTTGAAGAATTAAAAGATAAAGAAAAAAGACAAATTGAACAAGAAAAGAAATTAGATTTAGATGTGGAATAAAGATTGGAAAAAAGGTGTTGATTACCCAGAATGGGGAGATACTGAAGTCTATAAAAAAACAATAGGAGGAGGCTATTTATATAATGGAGAAACACCGAAAGAAGCGTACAGAAGAGTTGCTCGAACAGTTGCGAAAAGATTACAGAAGACCGAAATGGAAGAAAGTTTTTTCACGTATATGTGGAAAGGTTGGCTTTGTTTGGCGTCGCCAGTTTTATCAAATACTGGAACTGATCGTGGTCTTCCTATCAGTTGCTTTGGGATTGATGTTGCTGATAGTATTATTGACATAGGTCAAAAGAATTTAGAGATGATGCTACTCGCTAAACACGGCGGTGGAGTTGGTATCGGTATTAATCAAATAAGACCCGCTGGAGCAAATATAACAGGAAATGGAACAAGCGACGGAGTCGTACCGTTTTGTAAAATCTATGATTCTACAATACTCGCCACGAACCAAGGAGCGGTTAGAAGAGGCGCGGCTAGCGTTAACATTAACATTGAACATGACGATTTTGAGCAATGGCTTGAAATTCGAGAACCTAAAGGGGATGTCAATAGACAATCTCTTAATATTCATCAGTGTGCAGTCCTCGGGGATAAGTTTATGCGAAAGCTTGTGGGTGGAAATGAAAGTGCACGGAGGAAGTGGGGAAAACTATTACAAAAACGTAAAGCGACTGGAGAACCTTATATCTTATTTAAAGGAAACACTAACAAAAGTAACCCAGCAGCTTATAAGGACAACGCCTTAAAAGTACATATGACTAATATCTGTAGTGAAATAGTTTTACATACAGATGAAAACCATTCGTTTGTATGTTGTTTATCTAGCTTAAACCTAGCTAAATATGATGAGTGGAAAAATACAAATATTATTTATGATTCAATATGGTTTCTAGATGGTGTATTAGAAGAGTTTATACAAAAAGCTAAATACAGAAAAGGATTTGAAAATTCTGTACGTTCTGCTGAAAAAGGTAGAGCACTTGGTTTAGGTGTACTCGGATGGCATACATATCTACAAGAAAAAGGTTTACCATTTGAAGGTTTATTATCACAATATGAAACAAGAAGAATTTTTAGTCAAATTAAAATCGAGTCTGAAAGGGCTTCGATGGATCTTGCTACGGCTTTTGGCGAGCCTTTGTGGTGTGTTGGTACTGGGATGCGTAATACTCATCTTCGTGCTATTGCTCCCACTGTTAGTAATTCAAAGCTTAGCGGAAACGTCTCTCCAGGAATAGAACCTTGGGCAGCGAATGTATTCACAGATCAATCAGCTAAAGGAACTTTTATTAGAAAGAATCCTACATTAGAACAAGTATTAGAAGACAATGAGCTTAATACTAAAGAAATATGGGAAAAAATATTAGAAGATGGGGGATCGGTACAAGGAATAAAAGAACTAGAAGATGTTTTAATGGGAGATGAAGATTTTACTGTTAAAGAAGTATTTAAAACATTTAAAGAACTTAATCAACTAGAATTAGTTAGACAAGCTGGTATACGCCAGCAGTATATAGACCAAAGTGTAAGTCTTAATTTAGCTTTTCCTAAAGAAGCTACTCCTAAATGGATTAATCAAGTTCACTTAGATGCATGGAAAAAAGGAATTAAAACATTATATTATATGAGGACAGAAAGCGTCTTACGTGGGGACATAGCCGCTAATGCAATGAATGAAGAATGTATAAGTTGTGACGGATAATAAAGAAGGGGACCTCAATGAGATCCCCTTCGGTTACAGGAACTTTTGGGTATGGTACGCCCAGTTTTATTTGTTCCTTAGTTCTTTTTAAAAGTATGATAACCATCTGGATATTTAGGATTAAATAAACCTCCCGCTGTCTTTTTGACTGGCCTAATAGTATCTATTACTTTTTCTCCTCTATCTTTTCCTCTTGTTATTTCCTTTTCCCATGTAACATATTGTCCATGCTCATCTTCTTGAATATCACTTACGTCTTCAGCCGTTAAACCTCGACCAGCACTAGCTAATCCATGAAACTTTGCTTCATAATCATACACGTTTTTATCTGAAAGTCTATCACCTATACTATGTGTACCATGGTGTCTATTTATAGGAGCTTCTTTTTTTGGAGGAGGATGTAGAATATCATACATTTTATCTAAATGAGGATAATTATGACTATCTCCATCATCAGTAGGAATTATACGCATTACTTCATTATGAGGATCCCACATAAATTCACTTTCACGCCCTTTCTTTCCAGCTTTCCTCATGTCTCTTTTTAACTTTCGCTCGGCTTTACGCTGTTTTTTACTTTTTCTACTTATTCCATCAGATTCTTCCATGTGAGGCATTGTAAATCCTATTTTGTCTGTGTTTTTCATGATGATATTACTTTATACTTTGTTCTTCCGTGTTCTTTATATGCTTTTAAACACTTATTTCTATTTTTTTCTTCTGATACGTATGATACATGTATCCAATTCGGCTGCATATCTGTTCCGAATTCCCAAATCATCTGATCATAATCTAAATTTGTTTGTATCCAATGATACATATCAGCATTAGTTTTCTTACCATATACATCGTCAATATCAATTGCTTGACCTTTACAATGTTGGCTGGAAGAAGCTCCCCCAATTGACTCATTAAGTGCTTCAGAGCGGAAGAATGAATTAACTTTTATTGGTCCACCTACCCATTCTCTTAGTGGTTCAAATATTTTCTCTGCTAACAACTTCATAGCTTCTACTTGAGTTTCACTAGGTGTATTATCTATTCCCTTACGCTTAGCTGTATTAGAATGTATAGCTTCAGCATATGTTATGTGATCACTTATTTTCATATTAATCTATTTCAAATACCGCGTAAACATCTATACTTCGTTTACCTCTAGGTATACTTGCAATTAAATCTTTACGTTCTTTAACTTGTTTAGTTTCTGTTATAGGATAGTATTTAGGATTAGTACTATTTAGTTTTCTTTTTTTCATTTGATTAAAATTTGCTAGCAGTATTTATTTCATTAACTGCTTCTTGTATTTCATTTAATTCTGCTGGTAATACTAGGTCTAAACCAGCTTTAAAAATTATTTCTTTGATACCATCTTTAAATATAATCATAGTGGGTACCATTCTTACTTTATATTTTTTCTTTGCAGCAGAACACTTAGTTATATCTGCTCTATAATAAACTACATTCTCTAGTTTATTCCATTCTGTAAATTTATTACCATCATTAAATTCTGCCCAGAATTCAACAACAACTGGTAATGATTGATCATCACCGAAAGCACTTCTTTCGTTTATCTTATTATCAAAGTTTGAATCATCTATCCATTCTTGGCCATAAGCATTAAAACATATTAATAATAAAATTAGATTTAAATATTTCATATCTATCGAGTCATTTCATATAAGCGTTGGTCTATCTTTTTAATTGTCTCTTTAATTTCCTCTACATCTTCTTGAGTATCCATTATAGTATTACGAATTAATTCATCTTTCAATTCATATTCTACTTTAGATATTTCTGGTTCTGGTAATTCCATTGCTCTCGCTATATCTGATTGTAATGCAAAATACATACCAGTTATAGTTATAACAAATGTAACTATCATTCCAATAGTTTTAAGATCGAGAGTTACTTTAGTTTCTTCCCCTATTTGTGGTGCTGCCATTTCCTTTAGTTTGATTATTATTAGTTGGTTTACTTATAGTGTTCGAATTATAACTTGGTCTAGAACTAGAATTATAACTTGGTCTAGAATAACTGTTAGTAGGTTTATAACTATTATTACTAGGTTTATAACTATTATTAGGTTTATATACTGGTGGTGTATAAGAGTTATATACAGGTTTTACTTTTGGTATAATAACTGTAGGTACAACCCTAGGTTTGAGCCTATTAGATGCTATCGCAGTCTCTAAGGACCTCGGAGCTCTTATACTATTATTATATACTACATTATAACTAGGTTTGTTAAACGGTCCATCTAACATAGGATCTCTCCAAGGCCTATTCCAATGCCAAGGTCTCATCCAATACTCCCAATAATTCCATGGGCGATAGAAAAATGAATAATGTCCAAAGTGCCATGGGTCATATATAAAGTCATAATCTAACCATAACGGTCTAGTGTGCCAGTAATAATAGTAAGGTCTATTATAATGGAACCTAGGAGTTATAGTTGTAAATTGTAATCTTATTATATCAACATCTTTATAATCAGTGAAGACAGATGTAGCATCTTGACCTTCTTCTAAATATATAATGTCTGATTGTGTAACAAATCTATAGTTGCTACAACTAGCAAAGACCGCAATGGCCGCCGCAAATACAAATATCTTCCATAATTTCATTTTTTAATTTTTAACAAATTTTATACCTTTCATAGGTCTTACCGTGTCTCTTGCGGCTCCTCCTATTGTTTCTCTTTCACGTAATTTAAGGTTAGCTTTTTCTTTTTCAGGATCAAAATCATATGCTCCCGCTGGGTACTCCGGAGGATAAGTGTCTGTTTGAACTGTTTCAAAAGCACTTCCAATATCGTCTAAAGTAGTTACAAATTGGCCTTTTTCATCTTCTTGTACTTCACTATAAGAATCGTAAAAAGCTGGAAATTGATCAGGATTTTTTGCCATTTTATCTTGATCTAACCATTCTCCTACTTTATAAGTATCTGGATCTCCATTTTTATTTAAAGGAGATTTTGCCATAAATGGACTTGAAAATTTACTCATTTGATTTGTTTTTTGTTGTTTTTATTAATAAATAGATATAACCTATAGTCATAACTATTAATATTATTGCTTTCCATAGTGGCATTACTTAAGAGTAATATTTAATCCAATGGAACTTTTATATATTTCTGAATCCCAGAACTTAGTATATTCTCCTTCAAAGAACACACCAATTGATTTACTTAATTTCCATCCAAATACTAGTCCAGTTTGATAATCCTCCCATTGATCATATTCTTCATCTCCACCTATTGTTGGTCCATTATCTACACTCCAATTATTTCTATTTAAATAACTAAATTGTTCATCTCCTTTTACATAATGATGGTAGGGTGGTAAATAAGATCCATACACATGCATCCAAAAATTATTTTTATAATGATACCAGTCAAATCCGACCACAGGAGATACAACACCAAAAGAATCAATAGTATCCCAAATCTCATTATTATAACGATTCATTAAAGTGGTAAATACTGTCTCTCTAAACTCTAAATCTGTATGAGCTACTATATTACCATCAGGGTCAGTCCAATACCAATCGTATAAGGTTTGTCCTTGATATTGAGTAGTAGTATAATGATCATCGTATCCATAATAGAATCCTAAAGTATACCAAGGGTTTACAGCATTACCATTTTCATCTGATTCGTTTAACCAAATTTGTATAGGATTGTATCCATAAGGTCTTTCATGTGTACGGTACATAACTCCAGCTGATAAACTAAATTCTTTACCAATAGGTAATTTAGCTCTTACTTCTGCCGATTGATAATTAAAATTTATTTTTCCTTGCTTTCTACTTTCCAATTTTACCATATGATATTTACCACTATGTTTTAAAAAGTATCTATGATTATCATATAACTCGTCTCTTTCTCTTTCTTTTTCCCAATGAAATACATATTCTAATCCTTTAATAGGAGAATTTGTAGCAGATAAACCTACATTGTTTTCAGTTCCATCATAGTATTGTTTACCTTTTACCTCATAATCATATCTAGCCAACTTACGTATACCTATACCATATCTATAATCAAATTCATGATAAACAGTTCCATCTTCTACAATGGGAATATCATATAATCCTCCACTTGGGTTTGTTCTTACGAAATAATCTTTAACTTCCTCTTTAGGATTTTGCATATCACCAGCAACATAGATAGTGCTATACTTAAATAATTCTTTATAAACATTTTTAAAGAACCTACCTTTTTCTTTTTCTTGTCCACTTATATTAAAAGTAATAAGTAAACAAATAGCTAGTAAAATTTGTTTCATTTAGTTTTTCTTTTTGCGAGTTTTTCTTTTCTTTTGTAATGCATCCCACTCTTTTTTCAAATATGTTTTTACTACAATAACATTTTTACATTTATTTATTTTAGTAACTTTAACTCTATAAGAGTCTACGTATTCTATTTTAGTAACCATACATTTTTTATTTCTCTCTTGCGAATTAGCAGTTAAAGAGAAACATAATAATAATATTATAATTATATTTTTCATTTTATTTGTATTTTTTAAACATTAATTTATACATTAATTTATTCCATACTTCTTGTATTTTATCAATACATTTTTTAATTTTTTCTATCATAATTTTAACTTTGCATTAATTCTAATATTTTTTCTATTCTATCTTTCTCATATTTTAAATCTCTAACTTCTTGAGGATTTAATCCGAGCTCTAATAAAGTTTTAACTTGATCAGCTTTTTTCTTTTTTCTAATAGAATCAAATTTAATTTGATTTTTTGGATTATTAGCAGTTTTAGATTCTTCTAAAGTATATTTAATTGTTTTCTTTTTAGGTTCACCTTTTACCCAGTACTCTAATACTCCTGTCCATTTTTCTAACGCATAATAATCTTTTCCTAATTCTCCATCAGGTTTCTCTTTAGAGTCAGATTTAACAAATCCTTTAGCTTTTATTCTGTCTCTATCAATAATGTATTGATTTTTAGCTTTTTCTGTATCTTTCTTTTCTCTATTAATAGTACTTTCTAATCCCCAATAAGGAAGGCCTACACTCCAAGTATCCCAACCTGCTACTAAAGCTACTCGCTGCCATGTTCTTGTTTCTTCATCCATTGCTGCTCTTAAGTTCATTGTTTTACGAGCTACTCTATCAAGTGGAATATTAGTAAATGCAGCAATAATTTGACCTACAGCTAAATATGCTGGATTATCTAAACTCCAACCTCTTTCTCTCATTTCTTCTTTTTCCCAACTAAAAGTTCTAAAACCACTACGTAAACTTCTTACTTTTTTATCTAATACAGGAGATATATCAAATGCGGCCCACACTGCTTCTTCATATTTAGGTCTATCTTTACCGTGTTGCTCTGCTAGTTCTAATAAGATATTTTTAACTGTAGAGATTGCAGCTCCTCCAAATCCTAATCCAAATAGTAAAGAATCTATCATACCATTTGCTACTTCTGCTGTTCTATTTTTCTCCTCTTCTTCTTCATCATCGTTAAATAACATCGCGAATAAAGTTTTCTGAAGAGCGTGGAAAATCAAATTCTGCATTGTAGTATAATATATAATTTGAGATAAATGACTTAAATCGCTTTCTCTTTGAGTCAGACCAGGAATTTTTCTTCTATTGTATAAATTCTGAATCGCTTTTTTAGTTTTTCTATTATACTGCATGGTAACATTTTGAAACGATAATATAACACGTCCACCACCACCAGCTTGTTGTTGAGATATTTTACTAGGATTACTAGATTGCTGAGTTTCTTCTGCTATTTTATAAAAATCAGCAAACGCTTTTGTTTCAGCTTCTGCTTTAGTTAGACCTTGTTTCTCATATGTTTTTACTCTATTAATAAAGAAAGAAGCTCCACCTGTTGCTATAGCTAAAGTATCCATTATTCTAGTAATAACAAAACCTTTATCTAATAAATAGGAAATCATACCTTGCATTCCTCCTCTCTTAGCTGCGGCAGCTAATTCAGCTTCGTTAACATTTATCTTTAATCCATCTCGTCTATTAACCAAGTAATCAGAGTTCATTAATTTAATTACTGTAGGTATCCAATCCGCGCTTGCAAAAGCTTTACCAGCCGCAATCAAGTTATTATCACCCCAATTTATAAAGTTAAGAGCAGAAGTTAACTGTAATAATCCTGATCTAGTATTTAAAAACATTACTGCACCAACAGATCCATTTAACCAGTTCAACATTAAATCTACTGGTCTACTACTTCCAACAGGTCTATTACTACCAGATTTCATTCTTCGCATAGAATCTTCTAATGCTTCTCTAAATCTACTACCATATAAAGCCTCGATTTTATACATGTTTTCATCAGTAAATATAGCATCCATATTAGCTTCCCATTCAGCCAACATTTTACTTCTTAGGCCTGTATCAATAGATCTTTCTATATCTGTTGCTATCGTCCCACCCTGCCAATTATCTCTTGGTTTAGGATATTTCTCTGTTCTTTGAATTAATAAAATTTCATCAGCAAAAACATTTAATTCACTATCTGCTTCCACAGCTTTAATTAATCTAGCTTGATCAACCTTAGATAAGCCTGGAATTTCCATTCCTTGTTTGTTCCATATATAAACTCTCACTGCGTGAGATTTAGTAAAAGGTCCTACACCTATCTCAGCTTGTAAAGGATTAGAAAAGCTTATCTTACCACTACGTAAAGAAGGAAATTTACTAACTAAAGCATTAAAATCATTAGCCGCACTAACCTTAGCTGATATTAATTCTTGCTCTGCTTTATTATAAGGATCAATTAAATTTTCATGTATCCACTCTAAATGTTGTGTTCCTTTATCGCCTTTTCCTGCAAAACTATACATTAAACCTAAAAAATCATCAGCTGAAGGAGTAATAGTAAGGGTTCTTTTTATTCCTTTCCATAATCCTTTATCTTTTTGTTGACCTTCTAATTGAGCTCTAGCTTTTGAATAAGATTTAAATTCTTCTTTACCAGTAGTCTCTTCCAGCATTCTATTAAATTCAACACTTAATTTTTTACGTTTACTAGACTTAGCTTGTTGAACTTTAGATTTAACATCTACTTGATCTAATATTTGTTTAACTGCTTTTACGTTTTGTATAGCATCATCCGCAAAATAAAAATCATTATATCCTTCTTTAGTTTTATCTAATACCCATCTAGCTTTAGCTTGAGGACTTCCGTCTTCTAATCCAGTTATATTTTCCATAGGTATATTTAAACCTATACCGTCTAAAAACATTTTAATTCCTGGTGCTGAAGCTTGTGGTCTTGCTGTTAATATAAAGATATCTTTACCTCCAAATTTCTCTTGTCTTTTTAAAGCAAGATCTGCTAATGGTCCTTTTTGAGCGTTTTTAACGTCTTCAAATTGTGAAAAATCAAATGAAGCTCCCATTTCTTCTAAATCTACAGCTCTCTCTGCAAATTCTGCTGGAGTTAATTCCATAGTAGCCTCATCCATGCTCCCTGGAGCATAATAAGGCATGTTAACGATAACTTTTTCTTTTGTCTTAGCTATTGTATCATCAAAATCAAAAACACTTATACCTTTTCGTTTAGAAGATTTACCTAACGCTAAAGCTTTAGTAGTTAAAGAATTCTTCATAGTATCCATAACTTCTTGACCAGTCATATTCGTGTCCATGATGGTTGGAGCTAATTTAAGAGAAGTAAATTTAACCCTAGCATTTTTAGCTATATTAACTGGAATAGAAACTTTTAAGTGTTCTTGAGCTTTCTTTAAACTAATTTCGCCTTTAACAACAGCCATTACTAATTCATTTTGATAATGTCTTAAAGATGAATTTTGAGCCTGAATAGAATTTAAACCTAAACCCATTTCGGTTTCTACTAAAATTTTTCCTGTAATCGGATCTATAAGAGTGTTTAAATTTATTCCTGCAGCTGCGAATCTAGCTAAACCTATGTGGTCATCTAAAATCGTAGTGCCATCTAATATAGTGGCTCCATACCCTTCATTATCTAATCTCCAATCATCAAGTTTAGAAATTTGAGTTTGGTAATAATTTTTATCAATACCTTTTAAAACTTTATCTGTATGATCATATTTAATACCCCATAATATACTAGCTCCAATATATGAAGCTGGAGGATTGTGTTCTTCACGGAATTTTCTCCCATCACTATATTTCTTACCTTTACCATAATCAAACCTTTTAGAAACTCCTTTAAAACCTGCGGCTATTTTTATTAAACCTCCAGTAGCTTGATAGGAAGCTGCAACTAAAGGGATTAAGTTTTCTAAAGGAACCTTTAATTCATTGTGGGCTTTATCTAAAATCTTTACATAAAGTCTTAATGCTTCTTTATTAGCATCTAATTGAGGTTTATTATCTTTTAAAAACTTTTTACTAATTCTTTTATTTGGTATCTCTATTCTTGCACCAATTTTATTACGGATTCTAAATTTATTTAATTTTTTATTAAGAGGTAGATTATTATATTTTTCCGATTCTTTAATTAAATTTTCATAAGCAGGATCTGATTTACCATAGTAAACTCCAGTGTTAGGTAAAAACTTTCCTTTATTTATTCCTTTAAGACCAGCTGCTTGTGTACCAGCTTTGGCCCAACCACCATTTTTTAATTTATAAAACTTACTTACGCCTGGATCATTTTTGCTATATTTCTTACCAGTTTTTGGATTATGGGTTTCTAATTTACCATTTTTAAACTTACCATATTCTCGCGCTCTTCCAAAATTCCCTAGGCCAGAGGCTATTAAAATACCAGTTCCTAATTGTCCTCTATTTACTAACTCAATATCTCTTTGATAAAGATCCTCTAAATCTTTTTCTTTAACCGAAATTTTAACGTATTTATCATCTAATATAAGAGCTGCAGCATGGAAATCTCGTGCTTGACCAAGTTTTATTAAATTATTATTTTGATTAGAAGTTACTGGTTTACTACGAGAACTAGCTTTACCGGTTATATCTAAAGAAGCATCTTCTTTATTTCGTTGATTTAATTGCTGTGCAATATCATCTAAATAATTTTCTGCTAATTCTATTCTTAAATCTTCTACTTGTTGTTCCTGTAAATCTTTAAGATTTTCAACCTTATCTATCCTTTGATTAGGAACTTTTTTTAATTTATCTAATTCAATTTTTTGTTTAGCTTCTAAAGCTTTGACTTTTTCATCAAAACTAGGGTCTTTTAAAGACAGAGTATCAGCAATTTTAGACATGTATTCTTTATTGTCTTTCAATTTGCTAATATTTTCTACCATTAAACCCTCTGTAAGTAAACTAAAAAGAGATTGTGATTTTTTCTCATCAGATTTAAAATAATCCTTCATTGCTTGTTTCGAAGGTTTTTTCATTTTATATTGATAAGAACCAGGAGAAGTTTTCTTTCCTTTTTCGTCTACTTTAGTTTCTGCAATTCTTCTAACTTTCTCAACTTTAAATAAATCTTTAAATCTTCTTTTAATAGTAGAAATAGGAATAATAGTATTCAATCCTTCATCTACTATTTTATCTACAAATTTATTATAGGATTCACTACCAAATTTTCCAATACCTTTAGGAGTAATTTTTACAACCTTACCGGTTTCATCTTTTATTTTTTGCTCGCCTTTTAATAAAGCTCTATACGTTTTATTCTTGCTGGCAGCTATAAGGGATTTAGCTACTTTAATAGGATTTACACTTCCTACCATAGCATTTAAAATATCTTTCGAAACACCTGTCCATCGTCCTTGAGTATTTTTACCTCCTAAAATATCAGTTAATATTTCTCCAGTTATAATATTTCTTACTGAAGGTAAAGTACTTGGAGTTTTCTTTGGTCTACTTTTGTCTTGTTGACTCGGAGCATCAAAATCTTTTTGAGTTGAAACTTCAGGAGAAATACCTTTTTCAGTTAAAACATCTTGACTAACTTGTTGTTGTTTTCTTTTCCATTCTGCGGTTAATTTACTACCAACTCTATCTCCCATTATATTATAAAGATAATTAGAGACACTTTGTTTTTGTCCCGTTGTAGGATTAATTTCTTTATAATTTTGCATTATACTTTCAAATTCTCCTCCTATTAAAGAGACAGCTTCTTTTTTATCAATCTGATTCCATGGAACTTTATTTTTTCTAGCAGATTCTTCTAATGCAGCTAAACTAGTTGCAACATATTGTTCATATAATGTACCTAAATCTTCTCCTAATGTGTTTTTATCTTGTTGATATTGCTTAGTTAATTTATCTAAAAGCTTCCCATCACTTTTTATAGAGCTTTTTCCAGATATTTGATCTCCTGCTTGCTTTTCAATAATACTACTTATAGTACTTTGACTTTGTTTTCCTTTACCTAAATTCTTTCCTATACCAATAGTAGATTTTCCACTAGCAAGGTTTCTAAATGTTTTATTAAGAGCTTTACCTTCTCTACTAGCTTTAGCATAATCTTTAACAAAATTAAATACATCTTTACCAGTTCTAAATCTTCTATTAATTCCTAGTCTTCCTAAGATATTTCTAACTATATTACCAATTTTATCTCCCCAACTCTCATTTAAAGTAATCTCTCCATTAATAAGAGCATCAGCTAAGAAAGTTAAAGCTTCTTCATATTGATCTTCAACAGGTTTGTTTTTATATAACTCATATCTTTCTTTAAGAGATTCACTCATAAGACCATCGGTATCTATTTGTTCTAAATAATTTAACAAAGCTTTACCCATAGCTGTGGCTGCTTGCGGATTGTTTTTTACAGTTTGGAATAAAACAGCATGTAAAAACTCGTGATCAGCGACCGCGATATCTCTTAGGTTTCTAGATTTCGCCTCATTTACTACTATTAGTTGTTCTCCTGTCTCCTCATTTTGAAAAATAGTTCCTGTATCTGTACTTTCTGATACCTTATTCCATTTTCCAGATTCATTCTGTTTTTTAATAAAATTTTCAGCTCCTTTATTAGTTTTGAAACTACGCATTTTTACTAGTCCATTACTATCATCTACTAATAACTTTACTCTAGCAACTTTTTTATTGATTGCTTCTTGTATTGCTAAATCATTAATTTGATCAATAACTTTTTTTAGTTCTTCTACAGCATCTGCGGCTAACTCAGGGCCTTCGTTTTCAATTTCATTTTCTAGTTCTGCTTTTTTATTAAGTAAATCAAAGGCTTTGTTTTTGGCTTCAGCGCTAAAATGAAATGGAAGTTTAAGTAAAGTATTTCTTTCATTAGATAGGTTCTGAAGTTTTAATTGACGTTGATCGTTGTCTATTAATCCTTTATTAAAATCATCTTCAATTTGTTTTTCTTTTTCTTTAAAACTAGTTTGGATTTTTTTATATAACTTAGGATCTTTAATATTCATTCTAGTGCTAATTACTAAATCTTTTATAGAAGTAATTGTACCAGATACAGCTCCACCAAGACCAGTCATACTCCAACCACCTACAAATCCTTCACCCATAGCATTAACATATTCCATAGCGTTGAACTTTCCTTTAGTAAACTGCTCTATCCCAGTTTGTAAACCTTCAGTTCCCCCTTCTACTAATCCAGCATGGAGTTTATAAATATAAGAATTACCGTATTGTTTTAAGCCTTGTCTTATATTTCCTTTCATCATCTCTTTAAGACCACTAAACGCGTATTTAGATTGTTTTAATATAAATCCAGCTGAAGCATATTCTGCTCCTGCGATAGCAGTTCCCGCTATCATACTACTACTTAAAATCCTATCTACCATTGTTGGATTAGACTCCATCCACTCTATTATTTGTTCTCCTGATAATTGCTCTAATGGAACACCTAAGGATTCTGCGGCTTTGGTTCTTAATCTATCACTCGCTATACTTCCTCCCTCCATAGCTATAGTATACAACCCATATGTCATTCTAGTTGCTACCATATAAGGAAGTTGTTTTAATATAACTTCAGGTATAAATAAAGCCGCATCAACTAGATTTCCTTTTCCAATAGCATTCCAAAAATCAGTAAATTCTCTAGTGTCCCAATTACCTTGTTTCGCTTCTTTATCTATTACTTGTCCGTACCATTTTGCTGCATCTTCAGTAAAGCTAGTTATTAATTTTTCTGCATTTATTTTAGCATCATAAAATCTCATTTCTCTCCACTCGCCATCTCTACCTTTGTGAATAGGATTACCTAATTCACTAAATCTTTTCCATTCTCCTTTATTATTTTGATAATGAGTTGGTCTAATTTCTCCTGTTATAGTATTGTAAAATACTGGAGTATCCTCTCCTTTAAATAAAAGATGTTTTTTAGATTCTCTTTCTTCAACATCAGCGGCAAAAGGAAGTTCACCTGGGCCTATACTATCTAGTTCTTCTTGAGATAAAACCCAATCACTTAAATCAGTCATGGTATCCGCAGCTCGATTAAATTTTAAAGCTTCTATATGTTTATCAAATTGTCCTAACATTTGTAAACCATATCTCATAGAGCCTTCAAGATTAGCTTCTAATCCAAAACTTCTTAAAACATCATCAAAAGGTCTTAATCTTTTGTAAACAGTATTTTCTAATAATACATCTGAATTAAGACCTAATCCTAAATCATTAATAGCACCAGGTTCAGCACTCCATATTTTATCCCACATTTCAGAAACATCCATAGGTGACCCATCATCATTGAATAAACTATTTTCGTCTATTATTTTTTCTCTATTTTCTTTTTTTATAACCTCTTCTATAAAAGGATTAATCATATTAGAATATTGTCCTTCCCATCTTTCTACTCTATCTTGAAAAGCGGGGTCAGCTAAAATTAATTTATTAGCAAATACAGAGTATTCATTTTCTATTTCTGCTATTTTATCCCAATATCCTATATCAAAAGACCTAAAATATTTACCTTCAACTATAAAAGGATCTAGTTTTTTAACTAATTCCGCTTTTTTAGCATCTAAAAGAGCTGTGTTTTTATTTAAAACTGATTCTTGAATGTTTCTAATAAAAGGATCGTTATCAAGGAAATTATTGAATAATTTTTTACCATAATTTTCTCCGTCTTTAACATTGCTCCAGTCTATATTGTTAGGAGTAGTAAATTCCGTTGATTCTACTGTATTTTTAAGCTCTTTTGCTATCTCTAGATTTAATTTTTCATTTCTTTGCTCAGGAGTATCAATACCAGCATCATTTACTCTTTGAATTTGTTGGTCTACAGTAAGAGTTAACATTTCTCCAGCTATTTTACTATCTCTATCCTCTGTAGTATAGTCTTCAGTAGGATTAATAGTAATATTACTAAGATCTGGATTTTCAATATCTCTATCTACTTCGGATGTTGATTTAGGTACCATTGTACCCGGTACGAAGGTTTGTACATCTCCTGATGCATCTACCTCACTTAAAGGACCATCTATATCTCCTTGATCATATCCAATGTCTACTCCACTATTTTGTAACCCTGTAATAT
>Ga0315331_10000817_pt1 | contig 22479 bp, 14 predicted proteins | sample M160m34915metaG_FD_203456 | JGI IMG/M metagenome (GOLD analysis project Ga0315331, IMG submission 203456) | Ammonia-oxidizing marine archaeal communities from Monterey Bay, California, United States - M1 60m 34915 | ecosystem: Environmental > Aquatic > Marine > Intertidal zone | place: USA...
TAACCTTGTTGAATGGATAAGGTTTGTCGTCAAAACTTTTAAGTTTGATTTTATTGATCTCAGTCAGTTCTCTTATTTGCAACTTGAGACTGTCAAAATAACTGGCCATGATCTGGGTTATCTTCTTCAGATCGCCATCATCGCCGTCCTCATCAACAATCCAATCTGGTATCGAATAATACAGTGATGAGTTGTTTTCAAGATCGTACGCATACCCCTCTTCCAAATACTTGTCTCGAAAAGATCTAACATCTGGGTGGTTTTTATATAATATTGGATCCTTATATTCTTTAAATGACGCCCCTGACTCCACAATTGCCGAGGTCGTACTTCTTGCGTTGGAATTGTACCCTACCCACAGACCGTTGGATACACGACCAGAATAGTCCAATACAGTGCTGTCTACAGATGAAACTCCAGTTATACCCTCATTAAACTTGTAGTACACTCCAAGCGGACTGTTGTTTGGGTCTGTGTTCGATCCTGCACCGACATTGGTCATCCAAAACCGGCCGACTTGCCTGGAGTTTCGGGCAACTTTCCAAAACCTAAACTCGTCCAAGGACCCCGATAGCTTACCGTATCCTCGTCCAGGGTATTGAAGTCTTTGCACTTCACCTTTTATGCCAGAGTTCGTTATAATCGCAGCGCCGTTGGTGAGAGTGCCGTTGTACCCGCTGACATAATCCTTAATTCCGCCTGTGCCTGCTGCATCATCGGCATCACCCATCTTGAACCAAGAAACGATATTAGAATAGGCACTAAAAGTGGTCATCTCTAGAATCTTACCAGCGTTATAAAGTTCAGTTACTTCACCAGAAGATAACTCCTTGTCAAAAATAACAACATCTGCCATCCTGTCCTCAAACACTCTCGCAGCGGTTGAGTTAGCAGCGCCGTCTTGGGTTGCGCCAATAATCAGAGGCGTGGTAGTGTTGCGCATGTTGTCATATCCACTACCACCAGTGCTGGTTTCGGTTTTTGCGGCTGCAGTAACAGATGCATCTGTGTATAGGTTTATGCCCGATGCGTTGCCAGATCCATCGTAAGTTGCCACAACGTGGTGCCATGTGTTATTTGTCAGTGAAGTAGCGCTCGCCTGAGCACGAATGGCATCACCAGATGTGCTCTTGCTAGTATCGTACAAGAACAACTGGACTTTACCAGTCTGTTGCTTGAATAGGTATTCTGTAGCAGTGGAGGCAGTGAAATCAACCTTTGAAACAAAGGGTCCATTATCAGAAGAGATGTCTCCGACAAACACCCACGCTGATATAGAGAATGGTTTATCCGATGTACCATCAGTGAAACTATAAGCAGCCTGGTCGCTTACCGTAACACAGTCGTTTGTGCCATCGAAACTAATTGCATTGTGTGCGACAACGGGTTGACTCTCGCTTCCTGCGTGGAGTTCATCCTTGTGCGCAACAAGAGCACCAATTGAACCAACCAATGCAGTATTGAGCGAACCGATAGAACTGCCTGTGTGAATTGTTTCGTGCATTTGCCCGTCAACGTACGTCCCAATCCTAACCGAACTAGACAAGTTCTGCATCGTAAATGAATAGTGGTGCCATTTACTGTCGGACCCACTCGTATAAAGAGCAGGTTTGCCAAGACGCACGTCCTTGAAACCTGTAGATCCCGACTGGTACGTCAGTAGAAATGGAGACTTTGCTGAATCGGAACTATCTAACTCTACAGTCAGTCGTCCATATTTGTGATCACCCTCTACAGACCCAGTGGTAGTAACGTCAAACACCACCTCTCTATTGGTCTTTGAGTCGGCGTATTCTGACTTTTTCAACCAGAATTCTATGGTATTTCCACTTGTTCCATCGATTTCTAAATTAGATGACTGATGTGATGCTGTATTGTGAACATTGCCGACGTTTGGTCCGCCTTTAATATATATGTATTCTTTTGTTTCTGGGTTTCCATAATTTCCAGATGTAGATGTTAGAGTACCCCACCCATTCGATGACAATATGGCATTACCATTTGTTCTTGGATATAAGTTTTCAAATACAAATTCGTCGAAACCACTAGAGTCATTAAAGTACTTGATCTTCTCACGCAAAGACCCATCGTAAGGATACTGCTCTTGTATTCTCTCAATTGTAGATCTGTAGTATTCTCGCAAAGACCCGTGCGATGCAAAATTTGAAGCAGTTAAGTAGTCAACGTGTGGCTTGAATCTGTTTCTATCTTTGATGTACTCTTCTATATACCCTATAGACTCTACATCATCGTCTAGATACTTTTTAAATCCGACAAAGGAACTTATCTTCAAGTTCTTGCTTGTTTTACTAAATAGGTTTTTAAGACTCATGATTATTCAACTCTAAATTTAAACTCATCTTTATTGACGATATTCTGATTATAAGAATCAGTTGACACCTCTATAGCATACATATACCCAGGTTCGAACAGCGACATATCAACCTTGAAATAACTACCACTAGAGTCATATGACATCTTAGTATGTGGTATACTTCCAGACCCATAAGGTATAACTTCAAGTTCATCAACAACTCGGTACGACCTATAGTATACACTATATAATACCTCGTTTTGCAATTTGCTCGTTGCAACTGTATAAATATTAGGTTGATGGTCTTTTTTTCTGATATTAAGACGAAGTACTGGGTTGTCCTTGGTTCTATATACTGGTTTTAAGTTGGATATCGAAACAACATACTCCTCATCCGCATTATTGTATGGCAGTGGCGTGTGAGTATGAACCGTGATAGAGGACCCGGTAAACAACTGGACGCCCGCTGGAGTGCTCCAAACATCATAAACTTTTGTGGCAGACCCGGTGTAAGCAAATGATGCACTATAAATTCCCGTTTCTGACAGGTATCCTGATGCCCAGTTCCTACTACCCGCAGCACGACCTGCAGGGACTCCGCCGCCCACTGCAAAAATATGTGGTTTTGCTTCATTTGAGATAGACTCAAACAGTTGTACTTTCATCAATGTTGTTCCGGTCGTCTGGTCAGACCCATCCTGTGCGTCAGAAAGTGCAGGCATGTTTGTTAATCCTCTTCTTGTATAGTTGTACATATACAGCGTATTTAGGTTCTCTGGTCCTGTTGCCAAAGAAGAACTCTTAAAGAAGTTCGCTCTATCGTCACCAATAGAAGTGTCACTCCTAGCTTCTATGCACGGTCTCTTGAAGAAAAACTCCGTACCTCTCGCAAAAAACTTTTTCGTATAATACGAGCGCTGCCTTGTACCGTCCTCGAATGATCCAGACAACTTCACTGCGACGCCGTACGACTCCCTATCTGGGTCTACTGTTGACTCTGCTGCAATCCACTCTTCTACTAAAGCAGTGATATTAAGTTCTATGTCTTCTGTCCCATCTGTCAAGTCATATTTATAGTGAGGTAAATTTTTGCCAGGAGTATATCCAACTTCGTGGAAGTCACCACCTTCGGTGGTCCACCGGGTCTTTCCGCCTCTCTGAACTTTGGTGAGAGTAAATACATCGTTATCCTGTATTGATTCTGGGTAAAACGATCCAGATGTGCCTCCCACTACCGTATTCGTTATTCTAACTGTTGCATTAGTCGAATCATCGGTATCTTCTTCTGATATTGATGCCGAAAGATTGATGTCCAGTGCATCTACTGCCGTTTTTACTTGCTTTGCAAATTTTCTTACGTTAGCAGGACCTGCTTGATCTAACTGAACTTCCACTTCTGTACCCGCAAGATTAGGTGCAGATCCTGTTCCATTATGGTCAAACCAAAAATTATATCTTTGATCGTCCTTGTTGTCATCAAGAACCTGTAATATGAAATATTTGTTCTCATAATTGCTCAGGTTTGTAGACACAAACTTTATGTCTGTGATATCTGCCACCTTTGCATCACTTGCGAAGATCCAGTTTGATACATCTTCGTCAGAGTATTCTTCCATATCTAACCCTGGACCTTCACTCCACGATCTAGAAATTGGTAATATTGCAAGTGTACTATTTTTTGGCAATGTCTGTCCGTGTTCAGCATTAAACATTCTCAATGTAAAGTTGACGCTGCCAGATGCCGGGATGGTTCCACTATCACGATCTGATTTTATCTTTGAAACATCAAAGTTGATTAAAACCCTAGACCTCTCCAGGGATCCGGAAGATGCTTGACCAAATATTCCAAAAACTTCCAATATATCTGATCTGCCCATATTGGATCCCGTGCCTCTAGTTTTCAAATTTGCACGAAAGGAGTCTGTTATTGTATTATCCGCAGAAGCGAAATACCTCTTTATACTCATACTACAGTACCTCTTATATTTCTAATTGGATCTCTCAACTCATATATGTGATCGTGTGGCACTGACATGGTGCGGCCGTCCAAAGAAAGATTTGCTCGGACGTTATATGGAACACCCCGATACCCACTATACGCTACAGTGTTTATTGTGACGTCAGTAACATCAAGCACTGGTTCCAGTTTTCCTAAAATATTATATATCTCATTTATCTGGAGTGCCTCTCCAATCTCGGGGAGCATACTGAAGTATTCTTGAACTTCCCTATTGCACATGACGTGCAACTCCTCTTTGTCAAACCCAGGACGTCCAATGACTTGGTAGTCAACTGAAATGTTAATTATTTTTGCATCCAATACATCGAAGGTGTCCGCCATCATACGATAGGAAGACATCCATCTCAACAAGTTGTTTTTTAACGTCGAAGATGCTAGTGCAAGATAGGTGTCCCGTGATTCTGCCAAGACATATAAATTCAAATTCCTCTTAAAAGAATCTCTATCAACTTGAAGTGCGCAGCGCTTAACTGCTCCAAAGTTGCCAGGCATAGAATATACCATTGACAAGTAATCTTGCCTTGTTACTGCTCGGTTTTGCGCTGCGAACGCTGCCTGTGCTTGATGTTTTATTTCATCAGATCTCGGAATCGTCAAGTCACCAACAATCGGTGCTGGATTAAAGACCTCAATGGATTTTTCAACTGAGGTCAGGTTGGTCCCCACCAAGGTGGATTCGTTTTGAAAGAAAAAGTCTCCGCCTGAGAAAACAGACACTGCGCCGGCAGAAGCGTTTGAAGTATCAACAGAGTCCTGTATCAACCGAATTGAGAGAGTTGTGTTCGAGGGAGATATTCCCATCTTGTCAGTTGTCGTAAAATTAGTTGGATCTAGATACGGATCTGAAATATACTCTGATCCGAACTGATTCATCACAACCTTGGATGGATCCGCATAGGAACTCGACAAAATTTCTTCGTCGCTGCCCTGCCCAAATTGAATGTCGACTCGGCCTGGTGCAAACTCTAACACAAACCTTCTTGGCACTGATAGTGGTTTTATGATATTCTTTACACTATCCTTATCAGTATTTCTATTTCTCACCGGTTTATAGATTACATCTTGAGATAAGTGATCAACCTCATAGTATCGATGACCCTCCGAATCCTCTATGGATAGTATTTCGGATACTCCATCCCTCTCGATAGTCACTTTTTGAAACCTCTTGTACTCCCCAATGTCAACGAATATCTCTTCTATCATTCCCGACTTTACCTGACCTTCTGCTTTTATAGCGTAATTTGTTGGGGCGCCTGTACCAGCATCAACGTCAGATACAGTAATTGGATTGTTTTTATCTGAAAAATCTATGTCGTGCATCAATATGTATGAACCCCCAGAAGTAGATCTCAAAGTTGCACCCTGCTTTAAAATTGGCGCATAAGACAAATCCGGTCCAGAACCTTCCACAGAATCTACCGGTACGCTTACGTAAAAATCGCACATACCATAGGAAGTTATTGACTCTCTGTATTTATATCCTAGTTGTTTTGATAAAGCGACAATGTTTTCTCTTTCCGTCGCTGTGTTTAGGAAACTTTCATTTGCCTGATAATCAACATAGAAAGATAAAACGTCACCGACATATGCAACAGTATCAAACAGCAAAGATCCGAAAGACGCCTGACTGAAATCTTTGTACACATCTGGATAGTACCTTCTTGCATGTTCAACGAGGGACCTCTTTATTGAATCGAAATCTCTATCTGTATAGTTTATCGGTATTATCTTTTTAGACATATTGTTTCCTCACAGTATTAATTAGCTAACTCATCAATTTTGGATCGATTGTTAAAGAAAGCGTCTGATCAGAAACAACATCAGAAATAGAATATGCTAGGTGAATCGAGAGCGCACCGTGTTCCGGGTCCTCCGTAATATTCAACTCAGTAACCTCTATGTATGACATGTACCTATCAATTTGCTCGCTTATCTTGTACTCTAAATTACTTTCTTCAAAATTTAAAAAAAGATAATTTCTAAGACCAACACCAAATTCTATATCCATCACTCTTTCACCAGGAGATGTTAGTATCAGGTTTTTAAGATTTTGCTGTACGTTCTCTTTCAGTTCTTTTGTTGATATGATTCCCTCTGAGTGGGATACTGTAAGAGGTAACTTCGGTGCTATTCCATACATATGTTATTGTTCTCCGGGTTCATCCTCACACAATCCTGCGGGTTGTATGTTCTCTTTAGTTTCACAATCCTGATCTTCGCATTCATTATTCTTCTTAAGGTACTTATGAGCTTCCATAGGAATTTCACCAATCGATAAGGCCCAATTGGTAAGAAAAGTCTGTGGATACCCGTATCTCTTAGACTTCCCCTTGACTATACCCTCTACCATTTCGACAACTTCTCTTGACTGCTGATAATCAAGATTGTATATAGCACGAGTCAAATCCCCAGCAAACCTGTTGACTGGTATGTACGCTTTACACCCATTCACATCGGCGAATCCCCTATCAATACTATCCCATCTCGAATTGCCATCTCCATCAACCTTACCAGGTCCGGTTAACTTCTTAACTAATCCGGACTTCATACTACAGGGATCTTCAAGGTACCCCTTTCTCATATCTTTGTACGTTGGGTCCACCACTCTCACAATCTCACGAATTGTTGTTCTCATCGCTATCTTACTCAATTCTCTTATCATATCAATCAACATTTGCATAAGATTAGAAATACTGAGGTCTATTCCGAACGGACCCTTTGCTGCTTCAGCATTATCCATTGCTGATGCCTCTGGAGTCTTTAAATTAACAATTTGATCAATCAAGGATATTATCAATGTTTTAGTTGCACCAAGAAGAGTTTTGGTTTCACCATCGTTGCTGAGTATTTGTACGTTTTGCAAGAAATGATTTGCTGCGTATCTGTCAATCGGGAAAAGCAAATCAAAAACTACCCTGTGGATTTTCATGAATTCAGCATCATAGTCATCATACTCGCTCACAGTTCGAAGTCTTCGAGCGTTAGGTGCATGCGGTTTGTGCAACGACAGGAGAGCGTCTATCAAAGAATCTTTATAGTGCTCTTCGAATAATGTTGTTTGTACAAAACCTCGACGGTACAAGTTATTAAATTCCGAGTCTTCATCTTGCACTTGATAAAAATCAGCACCTATATCAAGACTATCAAACAATTCTGGTAGGCACTCCACCTTCATGGTCTTCTCATCTAATGGAATAGAATAGACAATAGAATTTTTAACCTTTTCGTTTAGGTTGTTATACTCTCCAGTGGTACCGACCAAACCGTCACTACTCAACAAATCATCAAGGTCTCGGCGGTTGCGGATACGTGCTGTAGAGATAGTAACTAAGGCGGAGTTTGCTTCCGTAAAAAATAAAGATTCTCGGTTGAGCACACCCTCACTTGTCATAAGATCGACAGGATCCACATACCCAACGAACGCCCTTTTTCTTGTAAATATTGATGGGTCTGACGTGAGTCCAATACTGCTAGATTCACGGTCATACACTACATCACCGAATACCATCTCAGGTGTAATCTCGTGTAACACTTTTTCTCCGACGGGCTGGTCTTCAGCGAGGTTGCCCATATCAGACACCCCTCGGTTTACTTCCCCCCTCCTTGCACGAACGCCAAACATGAGTCTGGTGCCAATACTCAAATTATCATTCAACATGGAAATTATACTGTTCTGAACCTGTGTCAATTGAATCACCAAATCTTCAGATAAATCGTACCTTTCTCTAATTCTAGTGTCCAGATACCCCAACTTTTCTCTATTCTGCTCCTGGAGTGGGCTTGTACCGACTGCAGCAGCACTCCCCAGCACTCTCGAAGTATAATAATCCAGAACCCTATCCTGCAAACTTGTGCCGCCCAGGGAGACGTATTGAGGGGTTGTGTATCTTCGATACATCGGCAGTGTCCCGAAGGAGTTAACTACACCTAACAGATCTTGATCGACAGGCACTGACATGTCATCATGCGTACGCCAGGATCTTAGCGAGATTGCTTTGCCGGCGTCGTTACTGGTCTCCCATGGGATGCCAACATCTATGCTGCTCCAATGACTAAGGATAGGGGAATCCCAACTATAATAATAAGACAAGTTTTTTCCAAAACTAGAAATATCATGAAATAGCGTATCTGTTTGATTGTTCACAACCAGATTTTCACCAGGTTGGCGAACAGGCGTGATGGACCGAGGAGGAAACATCAGACCTTCCACTTCGTTTCTTGGCCAATTATTTGCAATCTCTACAAAATAAGTCAAGCAATCACCCAATATCTGTATACGGCGAGATTCGGAAATTGTAGAAAATTCCGCCATGTCTTCGTTTGTGGTACCCAAGAGGTCCTGCAACCACTCGAAGTTCGAAACTAAGAAGAGATCCTCTTCCCACCCTTCGGGAAAACTCCGGTCGGCGAATGCAATCCAATCTAGTATTGCATGAGAACTCTGATATTCATATCCTAGCTCTCCGGTCATATTAAGAGTTTTCATGTCCGTAGCGCCGCTGGCCATGCGTCCGTTAACATAATTATAAACTTTTTTAATTCTTTCTGATATTTGCTGTCGGGTTACATCGCCGTTGCGGTATGCTCCATCGATGTCTGAGATGTTGAGATCTTCAGGTTCTATTGATGGTCCCACTCTTCTGCCTTCGCCGATTTGAGATAACCTCAATTCTCGAAACTGTGGGTTTTCCAGAACTATTCCAGGGGGATTGAGGTCAACAACACCTTCTCTAACCAATGCCCGAGTGCTCTGGGACATTCCGATCAATGCCATTAACCGATATGCTTTGCTCCCATGACATCTTGCATAACTATTTCCAAATGCCATGCCTCTTGGAGACACGTCCTGCCTGCTATAGAAATCATATATCATTTTTAAAAACAAAGTTTCAGTATATTTCAACTCCAATATGGATCCAGCGTCGTTTCCAGCGAGTTCTCTAGACGAAGTTCCGAACAGAAACTGAGATAGCTCCCTGGGAGACATATAATCATTGTACTTGTCCGAATTTGTCTTTATTTGAAATTCAGTTTCAAACCAATCTGCACGTCCGCCAGGAATTGATTGCGCCAATATTCGAGGTATACTTGATGCCAGTTGAAGTATTCTAGGCATATCCTCTACTTTGTAGAACTTCTCCACCCAAAAATGCCCTGAATTGGTTTTTTTAGCGACAAGTTCAGGAGAATATCCGTCAAAGTTAAACTTATCATATAAGTTAAAGTACGGTGGTGCTGCTGGGACGTCGTCTGGAAGGGATGTTGTCTTTAGTAAAGGCGCATCCTCCATGGAAGGTATGTCACTCATGTTATTGACTAGGTCATTGTAAAATTTTTCTTTATAGGACGAATGGTCGTTCAAAAATATCGTGTCGATCAAGTCCTTGATGTCAGAGTCTCCTAAACACTTAACCACCAACGCTCTCAGAGATTGAGTTGGATCTTCTATGTTAGTTATTTGCCCGATGCGGTCCATTATCGAACGCCTGTCTTTCTGCGTGAGGGGTAGTGAGGCAAAATCACTCAACACACTCTCCACAACATAATCCATAACGAACGCTTGATCAAACATCCTTTCGACACCATAGTTCGAAAGCATAAAAATTCCCTTCAAACTCATCTCAAAACAGACCATAGTAACATACAAGCTGAACATGCTCTCAACCATTGCCAGTTCAAACGGTCCAGGTCCTTCGAAGTCTTCTTCAAACGGTTCGTGTTCAGGTTTATTAGCGTAATCTCTATATAGGGATAACATTTTTTGTATTATCTTATCCAACTTAAGTGCTCTAGGATTCTCAACAAAACAGTTGGTGCCGTCAGACTCTGTGTTTCTAAAATACCGTGTTGCAATTTCTGATTCGAAATTTTGCAATTCTTCTAAATTAAAGTATTTTGAATTCTTTGTTATGTCTGAGATCTCATAATTAAGAGAGTCAGACACTGAAGCGTATAAAGGAGAAAACTTGGTTTTTTGTACCGTGGATGACCCTGCTGCAAGAGCGGCGACAACAAATCCTACAATAAGTCCACTGAGCGGGTCTTCTAAATCTTCCATTACTGATTCGAAAAGTTCAGCGATTTCTTCTCTGGGGAGGTCTTCCACGTACCCCTGAAACATTGGAATGATATTCTCTTCACCTTCTGCGTACACGTTTAGTGTATTTAGATTTGACTTATCTTCAGACAGTTGACTCAACCTTTCTGTCAGTAGTGATGAAAACCCACCCGGTCTTAACAATTTGTCTCGATGTATATCGGAATTTACATCCAAATGCTCTTTGCGGTAAGTCTTGTATACCTCCGGAAGTGATTCTTTGTATACCTTTGAGAAGTATTTATCCGGTTTTGAATCATAGGACATTTTAAAAGAATATTCGTAACAATCTTTCACAGCAGTATCCAAAAATGGAAGTTCAGAATACCCAACCGACACACTAGAGGGTACGTTGCTGTCCGAGTCTACAACATTTATTTCAGAATCCTCTGTGGCAGTGGCGAGGTCTGTCACAGCACGGACGTGAAGTCTTCTCAGATATTGAGGTCCGCCAGGAAAGATTCTCGTAACTGTTGATTGATCCCTAGATAATATTTTCTTAAGTTCTGTTTTTATCTCTAACTCTGCTTCTGTAAATTCCTGTATGTATGAGACAACATATTCATATGCCTTATCAATAAACTCTCCAAGATCTTCAGGCAAAACCTCTGCACCACGGAAAGGAATGAATTCCATAGTATCCATATTGTATCCAAGGGCGATGGCCTCCTGAAACTGCGATCCAAACAAAATTGAACGTAAAGGTTCCATTTTTCCGAGGTGATGCACCTTCTCTTCTTCGTTTGATAGCGAAATCAATTGTCTGTTGTAGTAAGTAAACCTAGCGTGTTTATATCCGTTAAATCCTGGGTCTCCAAGTTTTGGTAGTGTTGTTGTTTCTGTTATAAACCTTTCAACTAAAGTCTTTATCTCGATTGAGTACAGCGTCTTAACACCCTCTAAAAACGCACTAATCGCCTGAGAAGCTTTCTCGTCATGCAAACTATTATTATAGGGTCCCGACAGTCCATTCTCCTCTGCATTATCTGGAGATAAAGAGTCTGGAAGCAAACTACTGAAATCGCCGTCTGCAATAATTTGATCAAAAACCTCCTTCTTTTTTGCTAGCTTATCCAACTCTTGTGCCAACTCTTCGGATGACGATGTGTGACTTTCTGCTATCTCTCTAGGAGAGAGACTCTCATCATCAGCACAGAGTTCACCGGCGAAAGAAATAGAGTCTATTTCATTTATTCGATCACATAAATAAGGATCAACGTTAGTACCCAATGTTTCGAAAAAGGATCTTATATCAGAAATACTGACTAATATCGTACTTAAGACAGAATATTCTCCTGCCTGTGCCACACGTAGTGCTATCTCTGCAACCTCGTCAGTAGATTCCCCCTGCAATAAGGAGCATAATTCCTTTGGAGATAATACTAAAGATATGCTATCCAGGAACTTGGATATGGAAAGTTCACTCTCTGTAGCTAAAACATCCGGAGAAAGTCCCATACCTTCCAGTGTTTCTGAGGTCTTTTCTAATAGCGTTGCCTTTTGTTTTGCATTTGCATACGGGTTATCCTTGTTCATTTCATTTAGGGCAGAAAGTTGTGCCATTCCAAACTTCAATAAGTCACTACAATCAGGAAGTGCAAGAGTCTTAAGAATATTCTTCAAAAATCTACAAAGGAATGCCATTATCATTTCAATTAATTTAATTCTAATTTGAGGCAATACAAAAGACAATGGGTCAAACGTAGGCATTTTTGGTATAGACGGCAGACTCCATCTAAAGTCAAAGTTCCAAGGACCAAGAGTGGGAAAACACTTTAAATAATCACACATCAAATAATTAAAGTTCCAATCGTCAAAGAATTTTTTATATATTGCTTCAATATCACACAGAAATTCACCCAACTTTGGCATGACCATATCGTTGGTAATCACTTTACCCTTCTGTTCGAAAAAACTTGTTTCCTTTAATGCTTTCCAATTTTCTTGCAGTAGCGCTTGGGCTTGCTCAATACTTTGAGCAGTAGTAAGCAGTGACTTATCGTTAAATCCCAACTTTATACCCATCAACGCCTTATCATTACGTTCTTTTTTGAAATTTGCCTGTACGGATGGATAGTGAAATTTAGTCAGAAAAAGAATGGCGCCAGGTCCAATATTATATTCTTCACACGCTGTCTTTCTGCTGCCTATAGTAGAATGTATTGGGTCAGTCTGCATAAAGTACGCTATGGTTGTTGGATAGATCCAAGGTGTATCTAGAAACTCTTCCTGTCCGGCGTTAAGAGGGAGTACTGCATCACCCGGTTTGCTTATATAACTCACGCTCAGTATTTCATATCCAACCTGTGTGTTGACAGTTATCGTATTGGGACCAGAAACGTCGGGATTTGGACCTGCGGGAGGTCGAGGCATGGCCATATCCTTCAGAACCGGAAGGAACTCCACTTGTATTTGAGCATCTTTGCTTGTCACTTCTAGCGAGTACCCATTTATTCTTAAGAAATTTTCTAACTTCGGGAGAAATTGAATCAACCTACTGGACTCGCTGTCTAGACTCACATCCGGAAACAAGGGAGGGAACGGTGATTTGGTGGTGTTTTTTTCCTTAAATTTTATGAGATCCGGTTGATGCTTTTTCATCTCCTTAGATATGTCTTCGATCTTTGCTTTCAAACCTCGCAGCTTTATTTTGACTGATATGGGGAATTGCTGCGCCTCTCTTCTGCGTTGTTCATCTGCCGCACGTTGCTCCCTCAAGGCGTCGTCATACGCTACATTATCACCAGCGAGAGCACTATCCCAAGCATTGCCAAGTTGATCCTCTGCCCAAGCTTCCATCTTTCGCTGTTGTGCGTCTTTCCACTTGTCAAACCCCTCTTCGAGATCACTCATTGAAGGGATTTCTAAATCTTCTACTTTACCCCTAAATTCATCCCACTTTTCCTTAGCGGCCTTGCCACGATTGTACCATCTCCGATAAGTCTCTGGATCGCTTAAATCCTGAGTGCCGCCGATGTGTGATGAATTCCTGCCTGGTATTAAGTCAAATATATCTCTCCTTATTTGGATTGACATCGTATAAACAGAATTGGGTCTCAGGTTCGGATGGTTAATACTCTTAATTCTTGCAAAAACAATATTCTTAGTATTCGACTTCAATTCTTGACCATACAAAACATCTACCTCTGGTGCAGAGATCTGGTCGTTAAATCTTTTCTCTTCTACAGTAAAGTCAAAAAACTGATCTTGGCTAAAAGAACCATCGGCTGGCAGTCTTGTTTGGTATTTTAATATTTCTTCGTGAAGTTTTACATCTTTGCCCAAATCTTTATTTAATATGGAATCTGCCGCTCCAGTTGTCCTGAGTTGGTCCTCCGTATTTCCGTAGATAGTCCATGTTTTCTTTTTACCGTAAAAGTCAAATACCTTCTTTACTGCCTGCCTAAACATTGCAGTTTTCTCAAGAAGTGTCAAACCCTCACCTTCGGGGCGACCCACCTTAGTTATCTTAGAAACATATGTATAGTTAATATACTTGGTGCCAATAGTAGGCGATTCTTGCCTCTCCGTCTTCCTCTCAAATGCATTTATTACATCATCCGGAGATGATGCCTGAGTGAACATACGTTGGATATCCCTATCAGAAAGAAATCTCCTTGCAGACGCTAAAAAACCTTGCTGCACCATGACCGTATATGTCGGGGTGCCAATCCTACCCCTCTCTGCTAAATAACCTTGCGGTAAGTCAATATCGAACTGCACGTCCTCAAGGGCAGAAAGTACAGGCACATTCCTCAAAAAATCGGGTTCTACTGAATAGTTCCCTGCTTCATATATCTCGTCCCTGTTGGTATCCTGAAAGTTCATAATTGCCGATTCTAGCGCTGCATCAAACTCAGGAGTTACTTGGGATACTGATCCTAGTCCAAAAAAATACTTAGCCATTGCTATCATTAGCGATGAATTGTTCGCTGTTAATTCTTTTCCACGGGCAGCATCTACAATGCGTCCCAGTTGTCCGCCAACGTCGTTGACCCCCGGAACTCTCTCTATGGGCAAACTAAACTTGTATCTCCACTTTGCTGCAAATTCCTCATTTGCTCCAAACCCTTGCATTCTTTGTGTATAATCAAAAAGTATTGAGTATTCCGTTGCATCTGGACTTGGCGCTTCTGGTGGTAAGGATGGTGCTGGTGCTTGCTGCTCTTCCGCAGGAGTGGGAGTATTGACGGCAGCAGAAGCTGTGATATTATCTGATATTAACTGTGCAGTGGTAGGGTCATTAGGGTTATTGACTGCCCATGCAGAATTGTCAGTATCAATGTATGTAAACATCACTGCATTATTGTTGACTCCAATATCGAGTCTGAGTATCTCGTTCTGCAACAGGTACGCCTCTTGGAGGCGGGATACCTCCATTTCTGCGTCCAGCCGTTGACTGGGATCAGAAGGCAATGCTCTTTGCTGCGCTGCTGGTGAGTTCACATATATATTGCGTATTTCGTCGTATGTTCTTATTGCTGCCATTTCTTAAACTATCCTATCACAAATCAATTAACATTGTTAAACTTACTCATAATCGCCTTATCTGGAGATGAACCTGCCCTTAAATAGTCGTTCTGCAATCTATTCATGTCCCATTTTTCTCCAAATATGGAAAACAATTGCTTAGACAACCCACTAGACAAGACAGAAACGCTCGCCATTGTAACTTCCGGAGAGAACGCAGTGGGAACACCAGCAGCAGGTCCTGTCTGTGGATGAGTGTGAAACATCAAAGCTGATGATAATGACATTAAATCCGATTCCAACTGGGCGACAGTACCTACAACGTTATCTAGACTTCCCAAAAGGTCTATTAGAAAATTTACTAAATTTTGTCCTAAGACCATTGGTTGCAAGTACGTATCATCATTCGCTGCAATTATATCAATTCCGTTAGGTTGTTTTGCATTATTGGGTGTCGAAAAGACCGAATTACCTGTTCCAATTTCTTGAGTTACTAGTTTTATACCACCATCACGAGCAATCAGACGCACCGAGTCCGCCTTAACTGCTACTGCCGATCTATTCTTTATGGTTCCAATACCCTTGTCTGTTTCAACAATTGCAAAATTTTCATCAACGTCACTTAACTGCGTGATATAGACCCTGGCAGCGTCGACGATTGTATTGCCGTTGTTATCCTTCTCTTCAGTAAAGATCGGATTAATTTCTAACTTTTCCCCATTCTTATCGAATTGCTGCACGTGAGGGGACATTCTACCAGCAACAATGTCAATTGCGCCGGCCTGAGTGTGCGGTTGGAGACCGTGCCCCTTTCCTGTCAGCAAGGAACCAGGTCTGTCTCTCCCCAAGACAATCCAAGTGTTGCTCATTCCACGATATACCCTATCTGACTCTGCAGTCTTAAAATCTGGCACTGGTTCTTGGAGAACTTCCCCCATCATCCCACGTTTGCCGGCCGGTGGTTCGCCCATTCTTCCGAAGTTTAGCGCTGCCTTTTCGGACCCAGGTTCGCCACCTCTGCCACGGTTAAAATTTGGAGTAGGCAATGATAGCGTACCCACGCTGGTGGACTCTAAATTTATGTCTTTGAGATTTTCAAGACTTTCAAGTGTGGTATCGCTCTCAACCGGTGGAAAACTCGCAGGTAAAGATTCGGCGTTGCCAGAACCAACAAACCTCTCTTCCGACAAGAGTTGTTGTTTATACGATTCAAGTTGCTCTGGTGTTGCGTCAGGAGGTGGAGCAGGCATAGCAGCGCTCGATGTTGCCGCCTCGTCAACTAACTCCTCTGACTGAGATGGAGTGACAGAAGGATCAGTTATTAACTGTACGCTATCTATCGTCCCTCTCTCGATATTTGCATTTTTCCACGCCTCAAACACTCCATTCGAATCAAACTTGCTTTGCATATTGCCATCAATAGGCACAATATGACCAAACTGCTCATTGGTAGCTTCAGCAATAATTTGACCCTCTGAATTTACATAATATAAAACTACTACTGACATAGACTATCTCCCTTTTCGCCAACTATTTCCTTGGTCGCATCACTCCATACCTTTTACCATTTACCATTTTTTCCAAATGTGGAGCCGAAGACCGAGGATTTCTGTTGCGATAACTGTCGAGCGGGACGTGTATATATCCACCAGGTATTGAATGTTGCATTGTTTTCTGGAAACTATGGATTCTTTCCCATGTCGTGTACACTCGAACCTCATAAATACTCAAAAAACTCCCAGATCCAAAAAGTTTTCCATATTTCTGCATATGTTCCGCAAGCGTAATCGACCTGAACATCTTTTGAACCGCAGCGACGACTGGTCCCGGTATTGGGTCGTAATATTTAGCTTCGCCGCCGGAGAATTTAGTTCTCCGACACCACAACCCATCAATGTCAAGCAAATTTTTTGTCTTTCTAAAACACGCTCGCCCGAAACCGCCACCACCATGTTGAAGGGTTGATGCAGCTACGAGTTTTTCTGCAATATCTTGATTCATTTCCGTCGGTCGACCTGCTTTTTTTTGAGCATCTACCCACGGTTTTACAATCTTTAACCAATAAAACTCAAACGGTACTCGCACTTCATCTTCTATAGACTGAAGTGCAACGTGTCCATATGGGCGTCCCGTCTTGGCCAACCACCCATTCCATGCATCGAAATTTGCACCATGAAGTCCAATGGCAGATATGAACGCACGACCAGGATGTCTAGGTCCGTCACAGATCGAATGGATTCGCCTCTTTGTGGATACTGTTCCTTTTTCTATCGAATGCGAGCAGTAATCGCCATCTGGTGCTCCCCTCATATCTGTAACGCCGGCCGGATTGCCTAACATTATTCCACTCTCTGACCTAAAGAACGATGTATACATTGCTTTAACCCACCAAAAATATTCCTTTGGAATCACAGATTCTGGTATTTTATTGAGGTAATAATCCATAATTTGTATTGAAGATCTCTGACTTAACGTCTGTCTGCACGCTTGAGGCATACCTGGTGGTTTGTTATGCTTCCACGATGGTCCCCACTCTCCGCTGGGGTGTGCCTCCCACAGTGCCTGCACTTCTGATGGCAAAGATTTAACGTCGAATTTGCTTCTCACGCCATATCCTGGACTTTTTTTGCTAAATCTCCAAGTTTTCCAACTCTCTGGATTTATTGGTTTCCATGTGCTACGATCGTCACATTTGATATCTACAATCGGTGTGGCGCCGCCGAGTTCTCCACCAGGAGCGGGTGGTGGGGGTGGTGGTTGTCGTTTCCCGCTTCCTCCCTTCCCCTTTCCTTTCTGGGGTCTTGGTTTGCCCTCACCGGGTGTCTTGAGAGAATCTCTTTTTATTCCGTACCAGTCAGATAGTTTTGCGGCAGTCTGTTTTGATTCGGGGGCGCCTTGCCAACTCTCTATGACCATGACCGTAGTGTCATCTGTGTGGAATCTCACTTTTCCAGTGTGCCCAGCACGGTCGGACATGTCCATGTTCTTTCTGTTTTCACCGAGGTCGATGTCCTTAAAGAATTCATAAGCAATTGCAAATTGTATATGAGATGCGTCACGATCCGTCACAACTCCACTACCGTTCATTACCCACCCATGATGCACTAAAACACCTGCGTGCTCCCATTCCCACTTTGTCTCACTGGGTTTCTTTTCTTTGTCTGCGTCAGGGTCTGCGTCAGGGTGTGTTTTTATTCCATACATCACATCAGATGATTTCATCAGACTTGTCTTCACCACGTAAAAACTAGTAGATTCTTTTAAGTTATCTAGACTCGAATTGTTTGCTGTTTCTGCATCCTGCTTTATCTTATTAAGTAGATCGAACGTTTGGCGAGCATACGCCAAAGACGCTTTATTCGGCCGGATGGCATTGGACGGACTGGATATACCTTCGTAGATCCTGTTTAGATTATTGACGTTCAGTGGCACAACCTACTCCTCTTGACCACTAATCAAGTCGAATAATTCATCTTTCTCGTCTTCTGATATAGATGTGTCTTTGTGAGATGAGTCCTTTTTCTGGACTAGGGTCGCAATCTTAACTAATTGCTCGTTTGACCTTTGCAGAGTTTCTAGATACTTTGCTGCAATGATACCAACCTCTCGGTGGCGTTCGTCGACAGATTGCATATATTTCATTACATTTGTCAGCAAAACTTTAGTTGCGGCACGGTCTTCGGAGACATTTCGAGTCGCTTCTTCTATTAGTGTTTTTAAATCTTTCATGAAATAAATATGAAAAAGTTAAAATTTATCACCCCGTTCATATTTGATAATAAAATATTTATACCTTTCCCTCATTTTGTTTAGAGTGTTGACAATCTGCTTCGTTTTGAGTCCTGTCATCTCACGTAAGTACAGATAAACCGCTTTCTTGTTTAGTATATCTATCTGTTCTACGCTATCTAAAAGTATTTCAACTGCAGATATGACTTTCTTCTCGTTTTCTTTTGTAAATAGATTTGAGTCTTTCCAGCGAGTAACTTCCATCCTCAAGTGAGACCAAAATTCATGCTTCTCTCTCGCTTTGATGTACCTATCATCTGTATAGATTAACTTTTCATGATTAGCTTCTTTAACTATGTCGTCATAGGGAACTTCACGCTTGACCTTGTTTGAATTTTTCTTAAACTGATGTATGAACCAATGCTTTGTTATGACTGAAAAATAAGAAAATGCTTTAGATCCACGATTTGGATCATACTTGCTTAATATAGTTGTTAACCATATTTTACAATCATCCTTTAAAACGTCGATGTTTGGTATGTTTGTAAACTTATAAGTGTAGATTATTTTATCTACCATCTCACTAAACGCAGGTTGTATATATTGCACATACAACTGTTCTCTTTGAGTTCTGTCTTCTGTAGAACAATACTCCACTATAGCATCCTCATGGACGCTTGTAAAGTAATAGTTACTCTTCTTCTTCTTGCGCACCCTCAACTCCCTCTTCCATGACCATCCCCATCAAGTCGTCATGTGTTTCTATTATATCTAGCACGTCTTTGGAGTGCTGAATTAGGGACTGGAGTGTCTGATCTCCGTAGAACATTTCCGCTTCGTGAATAACCTCGACATGAGTTCTGAATCCGTCCACAGTGTCGTGTAGAACTTCTAGGTTTGTACCCACGACAAACAATCTCCGAGCTAACCTTGAGGCATAAAATATCACCAATGCGTTCACAACCAGAGAGACAGTTAAAATAATTTCAACAATCATTTCATTTCCTTTTTGAGGACCTTCTTGTATTCCTTAACATCTCTTTTCACTTCTTCGATGTGCTTCTTTACAACATCACCGGTCTTTGCCTTGAACTTGCTTTTATCCACTTTGTTTCCAATGGTAGACACAACTTTTTCGACATTATCAGATTCACAAATTCCACAAGTGCCTTCATACTCCTTGTCCATTGAATGAAATACGTTAAACGTCTTTTCACAATCCAAACAATGGTATTCGTAAAACGGCATTAATCACTACCGACTGTGTGCTGGTTCTCATCATCACCATTCATGTGATCAGACACCTCAACATTAGAAGCATCGATTACTGGTGGGTTTAGAACGATAACTTCTTCCTTATCATCCATCATTAGATCAAAACCTCTCAATACTGGTGTTATATCTGTCTGCTTCATAAGCGAGTCTTGAAGTGCCATCATAATGGCAGCAAGTGCTTGATTTGATAGTTTCATTTGTTTTCTCCTGTGTTTTCTAAAATATAATTAACTAACGTATTGACTGATGTATCAATACTCTCCATTCCTGTTTCGATTGTTAAATCTGCGTCGCTAGGATCCTCAAATGGGTCCGAGACACCTGTAAAGTTTGGAATGTGCTCCGGATCACTCTCCGGAAGTAATGCCCTTCTATATAATCCTTTCGGGTCTCTTTCAATAAGAGTGTTTAAATCACACTTGACGAACACTGTCTTGCAGAGGTTGTTGTCCTCCTTGACTTCCTTTCGTACATCGTCATAAGGATTGATCGCTGACATGATGCAAATCACATCGTTTCTTGATAAAACCTTTCCGACAAAGGAAAGTCTTCGAATGTTTGTGTTTCTGTCTTGCTTGGAAAACCCAAGATCATTACAGAGTCCCATGCGATACTCGTCGCCGTCGATAACCTCTACATTATGCCCCATCTCTCTGAGAATGGATGCTGCCTTGAAAGTCATTGTTGACTTTCCCGCCCCCGACATACCCGTCATTTGTACAAAAATACCACTCATTTTATTCTCCTAAATATTCTATTACTAAATTGTGAATTGATGAATCTACGTTTTCTTTCCAAGAGTCGTTACCAATCTTAACACCTTCTCGTATGTTTGTTGCAGAGATGAATCCAATGTTCTGCGGTGGTACGTGTTCATTAATCTCATAACCCACACCACGGCCGTAATTGACACTCTCCACATCAGGAATCGTGACGACCTTAACATCACTATCTCTATAGACTTCCTCAATCATCTTCACCGTCTGCTCTGTTGTGAATGGGTTTTTTTCGTCTGGTGGAATATCCCTCACTGCTATTAGAATTGGTTTATCTTGAGACAGTTTCTCATTGATCAACCACTTATGACCATTGTGAAACGGTTGCCAACGACCAATAAACATTGCTCTTTTAGTCATCTGAAATTGCCCTTCCTTTTAGTTTTTCCCAGTCTTTCTCCGGTCTTATGTTTAAATTTGTTTCCCAAGCGCCTTTCAAGACCTTGAGGTCCAACCCTATCGAGTTAGAATAAGTAATAAAGGCATTGATATCTTTGGGGAAGCAAGACCCTCCAAATCCTTTTTTGCCATCAGGACCAGGTACTTGCAAATGTGAATCCCCTACTCGACCATCAGACACAAGACCACGGACAGCTTTTTCCCAGTTGATCGTACCTGTTTTTTCTGCTACCAACTTCATCTCGTTCATAAAAGAAACCTTCACTGCAAAAAACAAGTTATTAAAATACTTTATCATTTCTGCCGTTTCGTAGTTTGTGGTTATAAAGTTGTTTCCAGAAAACCTATGATCATAGAGTTCTTTAATCTTATTGACTGTTAGGTTTTTTTGACCCTCGTCCAAATCAGTCTCAAACCCTAAGACAATCCTAGACTGATTTAAGAAATCAAACCTAGCATGACGCTCAGTTAAGAACTCTGGATTGAAAACGATCTGCAAAGTTGAGTGCTTCTCTTTGAGTCTTCTAGTTGTTCCGGGTACTACTGTTGACTTAAGTACAAACACTGCCTTACTTTCTGAGTTCTTCGTACTGTCAATATCGGCGAACACACTTTCAACAATCGAAAGATCAATCGTGCCGTCTGTTCGCATTGGAGTGGGGACAGAAACAAAGACAACATCCGAATCATTAACCACTTCTTCTAGGGTATTAAAAGACTTGTTCGGATCTTTATCAAATATTTTGACATCCATACATGGAATAAATGCGTGAGCGATTGCGTTACCCACAAAACCGTTACCAATAATCCCCAACTTCATGATATTTCCTCCCTCAATCGCTTGAACACAGAATTCAAACCCTCTCTCAGATTGACCTTACTTTCCCATCCGTGAGACTGAAGTTTAGTTAAGTCTGCCTTAGTTAACATAACGTCACCCTTTCTCGACTCTTTATAATCAAATTTTTGTTCCGGAAAGTGCTCAAGTACTATATCCTTCATCTCATTCAAACTAATGTTATCGCCTGATCCGATATCATACCAGTGTCCCCACAAATCATCGTTCTCAATATTTTCGGCGCAGAATATATTAGCAGACACGATGTCATCTACATGTGTCATGTCTCGTCGCTGTTCGCCGTCGCCAGTAATGAATGGAACCTTGCCCTCTGTTATAAACTTTTTCCAGTTACAAACCACAGTTGCATACTCACTGTCTGCTTCCTGATCGTATGAGTAGACGTTAAAATATCTAAGCGCCACAGTCTTCAGTCCGTATAAGTCACTATATAACAAAGTTTCCAACTCTCCAATGTATTTTGACAGTGCATAAGGACTTGCAGGACCCTTGCCATTACCAACGACTGAGGATGAACTACTATAAACTACTGGGATGTTA
>Ga0315331_10000818_pt1 | contig 22473 bp, 23 predicted proteins | sample M160m34915metaG_FD_203456 | JGI IMG/M metagenome (GOLD analysis project Ga0315331, IMG submission 203456) | Ammonia-oxidizing marine archaeal communities from Monterey Bay, California, United States - M1 60m 34915 | ecosystem: Environmental > Aquatic > Marine > Intertidal zone | place: USA...
TTAAATTATTAGAAAAATACTCTTTAGGAATCCCAATAACCTTGTTTTTGACAGACTTATTAAGGTGCCGGCAGAAATCTTCAGGGCCTCTTTTGTTAGATGTCGAGTCCCTATGATCATGTCCAGCGATCACACTTAGTAGTAGCGCAAGATCCTCTACACAGTGTGCCATGGGTCCCCCTTGATCGAGGCTAGAACCGAATGCGATCATTCCGTAGCGAGAGACTCTACCATAGGTAGGTTTTAATCCACTTATACCGCAGAACGCAGAGGGCTGGCGGATCGAACCACCCGTATCTGAGCCAGTCGCTAGGGGTGCTAGTCTTGCAGCGACCGCTGTAGCGGAACCTCCAGACGAACCTCCACTGACCCTTGTTAAATCCCAAGGATTTTTCGCTCGCCCATAAAAGCTAGTTTCGTTAGAGGAGCCCATAGCAAATTCGTCCATGTTAGTTTTACCTAACATCACCATTCCAGCATCCATACATTTCTCGACGACTGTCGCGTTGTATGGCGCTATAAAGTTGTCTAGCATTTTAGAACCACAAGTAGTTCGAACATTTTTAGTACAGAATATATCTTTGTTCGCGTAGGGTATCCCAGTTAAGATTCCGGCTTTTCCTTGCTTTATTAATTCGTCCGCTCGGGCGGCTTGTCGAAGTGCTGCTTCCTCACATACAGTAATGAAGCTATTCGTGGAGCTGTCGATTGTTGTTATCCTGTCGAGATATTCTGTAGTTAGTTCCACACTGGAATATTTTTTGGACAGCAAACCTTCTTTCAGTGCTGATACAGTGCTGAGGATTACATCATGCATCAGGTTAATCAATCACTTGGGGAACGGTATAAAAATCGTCAAGCATATGGTTGGCATATTGATGTTCATTCTGTCTTGTATCTGTTTCGGTAACGACATCTGCCCTTGTTGCGTTGACTTCCTCTATCGGGTGAGCCAGAGGCTCAATAGTATCGGTATCGATTGATTGCATTTCATTCATAAAGTTAAGGATTTTTGATAGTTGTTCAGAGTAAGAAGGTATGTCTTTACTATTAATACTAATTCTTGCTAGTCGCGCCATTTCTTCTACATTTTTAGAGCTGATTGACATAATTTTCCTTGAAGCTTTTTATCATTATATTTTATTGGTGTTCAACATATAAATGTGGCATTGTACAATTAAACTAGCTGCCACCGGACATGATACTAGTAAATGTGGTTAGGCGTTATCTCTGTGTTGAATTTTGTATAAAAATTTGATGGTAATTACTCTTGAAAATTATGAAAAATTTAGAAGGTAAATTCTAATGTTTAAAATGCTAAGAGGTCTTTTTTCTAACGACTTGTCTATCGATTTGGGCACCGCGAATACGCTTATATATGTTAGCGGCAAGGGGATTATTTTGAATGAGCCTTCAGTTGTAGCTATCAGGGCGGGGGGCGGCGGTAATTCGTCAAGGTCGGTTGTCGCTGTTGGTTCAGATGCGAAGCTAATGTTGGGACGAACCCCGGGCCATATTGAGGCGATTAGACCTCTTAAAGATGGCGTAATTGCAGACTTTACGGTCACTGAGAAGATGTTACAACATTTTATTACTAAAGTTCATGGGTCAACACTGTTTAAGCCCAGCCCACGTGTTTTAGTTTGCGTACCTTGTGGCTCGACACAAGTTGAAAGGAGGGCGATTAAAGAATCGGCTCAAGGTGCTGGTGCGCGGGATGTTTATCTGGTTGAAGAGCCAATGGCCGCTGCAGTAGGAGCTGGACTTCCTGTCAGCGATGCTAGAGGGTCAATGGTTTTAGATATCGGCGGAGGTACGTCTGAAATTGCCGTGATTTCGCTAAATGGAATCGTATATTCGGACTCAGTGAGAATTGGTGGAGATCGATTTGATGATGCTATCGTGGCTTATGTGCGAAGAAATTATGGCAATCTCATTGGGTATGCTACTGCTGAAAAAATAAAGCATGTTATTGGATGTGCGTATCCAAGTGAGGAAGTGGTAGAAATTGAAGTCATGGGGAGAAACTTGGCAGAAGGTTTACCGAGAGGGTTTACGCTTAATTCGAATGAAATATTAGAGGCACTTCAAGAGCCTTTATCTGGGATCGTCGATGCGGTAAAAATTGCCCTTGAGCAGACTCCTCCTGAATTAGGCTCAGATGTTGCGGAACGGGGCATGGTCCTAACCGGAGGGGGTGGACTTCTCAAGGATTTAGATAGGTTAATTATAGAAGAGACTGGGCTGCCGGTTCTAGTCGCGGATGATCCCCTTACTTGTGTCGCGCGAGGTGGTGGGCGTATTTTAGAAATGATAGAAGAACACGGACCAGAAATGCTCGCATTAGACTAGCTTCGTGATTTTTATAGTTTTAGGTACTCATTATCAAAAAGATTTTCAGAAATTCTACGGCTCATAGTGTAAAATTTTTGGTATGTGTGATCTTATCGTTTCTTTTAATATATGTTGATAACAACAGTAATCATTTAAATACCTTCAGAGCTATTGGCCATGATTTCATGAGGCCCATTTATAGCGCAGTTCATTACCCGCAACAAATCTCTGCTTGGGTTAAATACGGTTTGATGGAGCGACTAGAGTTATTACAAGAGAATAAAAGACTGACCGACGCCAACCGGTTTCTGACCTATGATGCGATGAGATTTGATAGTGCTAGAAATGAAAATAATCGACTCAGGGGTATGCTCCAATCATCGTCAGGTTTAGGAGAAGACGTTGAGGTTGCTAATGTACTTCAGGTTAAAAATGACCCAAGTTCTAAAGTAGTTTTTTTAGACAAAGGCTCTAACTCTGGTGTCTTCGTTGGGCAGCCAGTCGTTGACGCAGAAGGAATAGTGGGGCAAGTTATTAATGTAGGTCGTTTCATTTCAACCGTCCTGCTAGCGACGGATAGAAATCATTCTATCCCTGTAATAATCGATCGTAACGGCTTGCGGTCCATAGCAGAAGGATCGAGGGAAAATAAGACATTATCATTGCTGTTTCTCAACTCGAGTGACGATGTGAGAGTTGGTGATAAAGTTGTTTCATCAGGCTTGGGTGATGTTTTCCCGAAAGGCTATCCAGTTGGTTCAGTGAGTTCGGTGGAACCCGCACAAGACTCAGGATACCAAAATATTCGTGTTTTACCTGCATCGAAGATCGGTCGGATCCGAGAGGTGCTTTTAGTGATGCCTAATAATTTTACTAAGCCGCTAAACAGAGAAACTGAGAAGTAAGACATAGTGGGAATAAATTAAAGAATGTCAATTATTGCTAGTTTTATAATAGCTTTCATTCTAGTTGCGATACCATTGCCTTCGGCGTTGGGTGACATAAGCATTCCATGGGTGGCTGTCGTTTTGGCCTATTGGTGTGCAAATTCGCCGGAACAAATGAGCGTGATTTCGGCTTGGCTTGTTGGCTTTGTTCTTGATATTTCTATGGGAGCAGTATTGGGGCAACACGCTTTAGGCTTCGCCTTAATCGCTTATCTTATTTTAGTTTACCAGCACCGGTTTAAATTTGCGCCGCCGGTCCAGCAAGTGCTTTTTATTACATTAGTAATACTTTTATATCGTACATTAGTTTGGCAGATATATTATTCGTTTGGGTCAGTGAGTTATTCAACTACTTATATTTGGAGCGCCTTTTTTGCTCCTATAGTGTGGGTTGTCATTAGTATCACATTTCACAATCGCTTCCCGAAGAGAAGCCTGTGACAGGTCTAATATTGTCAAGATATGAAGATTACTCGAAGGATATTACTAAACACATATTATTTTTAAAGATAGGATTGCGTAGAAAACTTTTTTTTTAGAATAAATATGGAACTCAAGAATTCAAAATTTGAGCGAAGGGTACTTTTAACTAGGTTTAACCTGATGTGTGTCGTGTTTGTTCTCGTGGCGTTAGGTTTAGTCGTACGTTTATTTTATTTGCAGATTCAGAATAATGAACACTTTAGTACCAGGTCTCTAGAAAATCGGATAAAGATAGAACCCTTAGTACCGGCACGGGGACTAATTTTCAGTAGAAACGGTAAGTTGATAGCTGGCAATAGTACTTCTTTTTCTTTGGTGGCAATTCCCGAGAAAATAGATGACATGAAAGCCTCGTTAGATCGCTTAGGGGAAAAGCTAGGACTTGATGAAGCGCAATTGGAGCAGAGTTTAATCAGCTATAAAGGTAAAAGTTTTGAAAAACATGTACTTAAAGCCAACCTTACTGAGAAGGAAGCGGCTATCTTCGCCGCGAATCGATTTCAGTTTCCAGGAGTTTCAGTAATTCCTAATTCATCAAGGTATTATCCTCTAGGGGAAGAGATGGCACATGTTTTAGGTTATGTGGGTCGTATTCGGTCCGAAGAATTAAAGGACCTCGATGAGGCGAATTATAGAGGGACACGCCTTATTGGGAAAACTGGCATTGAGGGATCCTTAGAACCATTACTTCATGGGACTTCAGGTTATCAGCGAGTTGAGGTAAATGCGGAAGGTCGAGTGATACGGGTTGTGGAGCGGCGTGCTTCTATCCCTGGCGAGAACATCCAGTTAACGATTGACGCTGACTTGCAAAGCGAAGCGTTTAAAGCGTTGAGCGGCAAAGTTGGCGCGATAGTCGCGATTGATCCTAATAATGGTGAAATTTTAGTAGCCATGAGTAACCCTTCGTTCGATCCTAATCTATTCGTGAACGGTATTACTCAAAAGCAATATGATGCTCTAATTCACTCGAAAGATAGGGGATTGTTCAATCGCTTTCTACGAGGGCAGTATCCACCAGGTTCAATTATTAAACCGATCGTCGCACTAGGCGCTCTTGAGGCAGGGATTAAAAGGCATGATGTTAACGTATTTTGTCCTGGTTTTTTTCGTCTAACCGAGGATGGCCGACCCTACAGGTGCTGGGCAAAAGAAGGGCATGGCAACGTAAACATGACAGCTTCTATCGTGCGATCTTGCGATGTGTATTACTATAGTTTGGCGAAAAAATTTGGTATTCAAGGGCTACATGATTCGTTGACTCTGTTTGGCCTAGGTGAAAAAACTGGGGTTAATTTGCCTGGGGAAAAAGCGGGCTTAGTGCCCTCTGTTGATTGGAAGCGAGAAAAACTAGGGAAAAGTTGGTATGAGGGAGAGACTTTAATCAGTGGAATAGGGCAAGGGTTTATGCTGGCCACACCAATGCAGCTTGCTTATGCTACCTCTATCCTGGCATCCAAAGGTGACGCCAAGACACCTCATTTATTTCGGGCTTCGAAGCACAATTTCTTAGATGAGATAAATCTGCCTCAATCTGATAGTGCTACTGTTGTGCTAAAAAATCAAAATAATTGGGATTTAGTACGTGAGGCCATGGTGCAGGTAGTGCACGGAAGGTCAGGGACAGCCCGTTCGAGCAAGCTAGCTAATGGGATCATTTTTGCCGGCAAAACTGGTACTGCTCAAGTTTCGAGTGTCGATCGTGAGCTTGAACTGCAACCGGATGAAATCCCTGTGCATTTGAGGGATCATTCTTTGTTCGTAGGGTATGCGCCCGCAGAAAACCCTGCTATAGCGATTGCGGTAGTGATCGAAAATGGCGGCAGTGGAAGTCGTGTGGCTGCTCCAATCGCCAAAAGAGTGGTCGACAAGTTCTTCGCTGGGAAATCAAAAATTTTGACTTCGCGTAACAAGTGATTACCTTACTGAGTATTCTGAATCGTCGTGTTGACCTCCCTTTAGCCGGGGGGCTGGCCGTGCTTTGCGTGTTAGGTCTGGTTGTTCTTTTCAGCGCCTCTGGAGAGTCAACCGAAGTTCTTATCTCGCAGGTGATACGGATTGGTATTGGAATTTTTGTCATGCTTTCTATTGCACAGTTGCCTCCCAGTGCGTTACTAAGAATCGGACCTATATTATATGTTTCAGGAATCCTGCTGCTTATCACTGTTGCTTTTTGGGGTGATGGTCAGGGCGCGCGTCGGTGGATTGATTTAGGTTACATAAGGTTTCAACCTTCTGAAATCTTGAAGCTGGCAGTTCCAATCGTAACTGCTGCGATCGTTTCCAATAGGTCTTTACCTCCGAGCGCTCGAGGTCTTTTACTTTGCGTACTTGTTATTTTTTTGCCGGTGATATTGATATATTTTCAACCAGACTTGGGTACTGCCATTTTAGTTGCCTTGTCAGGATTGATAATAATCTTTTTAGGAGGAATAAGTTGGCGGATTATTAGATATTCTTCATTCTTACTTTGTTGCTTTGCTCCGGTTGCATGGTACTTTATTCGCGATTATCAAAAACAACGGATTCTTACTTTATTTGCGCCAGAGAGGGATCCTTTAGGCGCGGGCTATCATATCATTCAATCCAAGATTGCGATCGGGTCAGGAGGAACATATGGGAAAGGCTGGTTGAATGGTACTCAGTCTCACTTAGAATTTTTGCCTGAACGTGCGACAGATTTTATTTTCGCTGTTTATTGTGAGGAATTTGGGTTTGTTGGAGTATTGGTTTTATTTATGGCATATGCTCTTGTTGTTATTAGGAGCATCGTCATTTTATATGACGCACAAGATACATTTAGCAGACTTTTAGGTGGAGCAATAATTTTTACGTTTGTGAGCTATGTATTTGTAAATATCGGCATGGTGGTTGGTTTGCTCCCGGTTGTGGGGGTGCCATTGCCCCTAATAAGCTATGGAGGAACATCAATGGTGACTATATTAGGTAGTTTCGGTATCCTCATGTCTATACAAACTCATAAAAAGTTCTACGCGAATGTTTAAAGCACCTGTATTGTTAATTTGGTTGATATTTAGTTTATCATTGATGTGTTGTGTTAATGTCGCCGCCGCCTCACTTGATAGTGAAAGCATTGACGATTTTGTGACTTTTATGGCTACGCATCACGATTTTGACGAACAAGAGTTAAAATTACTTTTTTCTCAAGTTTCTCGGCTAGAAAAAACAACCAAGTCCTTGAAGAACCCGGCTGAAAAGAGGAAAACTTGGCTGCAGTACAGAGATATCTTTTTAGATGAGGCGCGTATCTCGAATGGGGTCAAGTTTTGGAAAGAGAATGAAGAATCCCTAGAAAAAGCTGAAAAACTATATGGCGTTCCCGAACATATTATCGTCAGTATCATAGGTGTGGAGACGAGGTATGGTAAAGTTCAAGGAAACCATCGAGTTTTAGACACCCTCGCAACCGCAGCTTTTCATTACCCTGGTGGAAGTAAGCGTCGTACTAAGCTTTTTTACGATTATTTAGTGCAATATCTAATCCTTTGTCGAGAAGAATCATTCGACCCCCTTTCGCTCACTGGCTCATATGCTGGTGCCATGGGTATGGTCCAATTTATGCCGACTCCATTTCGCAATGTGGCAGTGGATTTTGACGGGGATGGTAAGAAAGATATCTGGGAAAATGCGAGCGATGCAATTGGTAGTGTTGCAAATTATTTAAATGATAGGGGTTGGCTAAGGGCAGAGCCGGTCTTTTCGAGAGCTATGACTAGTAGCCCAGTGCGTGAATCATTAATTTCGAACGGAATTAAAACCAATTTAGATCTAGGACTATTGAAAAGTGAAGGCATTGAGCCTGTTTCTTTGTTTTCAGGAAGGGTAACAGATGCGGCTTTGTATGAGCTCGAAGGACAAGCCGGACCAGAGTATTGGATTGGATATAGAAATTTCTCCACGTTGGGTAAGTACAATCCTCGGATCAAGTATATGATGGCAGTGGCGCAATTAAGCGAAGAAATACTTACCCGCTGGCACTCGATGCACTAGAATGTATGGCTGTGAGAGCAGTGGCGTAGCGAAAAACAAGGTAATTAATTTTGAAAAATGTGAAACAAAAACCTAAGTGGCCAAAGAAGAGTAACGGTATTGCAGGTACCTCCGCGACTATTTTTCACCTTATAATATGCATGTTTTTATTTCTACCTGAGCTTTCTGCACAGATCGCACGTTCAATTCCTGCGCCAGATATTGATGTGGCATCATACATATTAATAGAACAAAGTACTGGCGATGTACTGGCAGAAAAAAAAGCGGATGAAAGAGTTGAGCCTGCGAGTATCACTAAGATTATGACTAGCTATGTGGCTGCGCAGGCTCTAAAAGAGGGCTTGATTTCTTTGGATGATCAAGTCGTAGTTAGCAATAAAGCCTGGAAGATGGAAGGCTCAAAAATGTTCATCGAAGCGGGTAAGAAAGTTACAGTTGACCAGCTTTTGGATGGCGTTATCATCCAGTCCGGTAATGACGCTAGTGTAGCGTTGGCTGAGCATATAGCGGGTACCGAAAAAACTTTTGCTGTTCTGATGAATGATTACGCGAAGAAATTGGGTATGTCGGGATCTAGTTTTTCTAATGCGTCTGGGTTCCCTGATGCCGAAACCTATGTTACTGCGCGAGATGTGGCAATTTTGTCGCGGGCGTTGATTAGAGATTTCCCTAAGATCTATGAGCGTTTTTCCAAGCCAGATTATACGTTTAACAAGATTAAGCAACCCAACCGTAATCGTTTGCTAAACTACGATCCAACGGTAGATGGCATTAAAACTGGGCATACAGAAAAGGCTGGCTATTGTCTTGCAGCCTCTGCTAGTAGAGATGGCATGAGACTAGTATCAGTCACTATGGGTGCTTTTTCAGACGGGATGCGAGTTGAGTCAACTAGGGCGCTTTTAAATTATGGTTACAGGTTTTTTGCTCGCGAAAGATTTTATTCGGCGGGCGAATTCATTTCTGAGGGCAGGGTATGGGGTGGTGATGTAGAGTCAGTTCGCGCGGCTGCGTCAACTGATGTTGCAGCAGTGATCCCGAGGGGCTCTGCTGAGGCGATCAGCTCTGAACTGCGATTGAACAAGCCATTGATGGCACCTTTAGAAGTTGGCCAAGAGATAGGATATTTGGCGTTGTTGATGGATGGGGAAGAATTTCGGAAATTTCCAATCATCGCTTTGAATGCTGTCAAAGAGGGATCGGTAATATCTTCCTTCTGGGATAAGGCAATCTTATTGTTTGAAACTGTTTTCGAGTTATGACGACATGTTTTTTAAACGGTAACTATCTTGATGTTAAAGATGCAAAAATTTCTGTTTTAGATCGCGGATTCATTTTTGGGGATTCGGTCTATGAAGTGTTGACGAGTCAAGATGGTGCAATTTTTGGCTTAAATGATCATCTGAATAGGCTAGAGAAAAATTTATCTGAGGTAATGATACCTATCCCGATGTCGAGAGATGGTTGGCGTGAAGTACTTGCGAAGTTGATCTCTATACACGAAAAAGTCAATTTGTCACTCTACATTCAGGTTAGTCGCGGTGTGGCGCCAAGAATGCATGCGTTTCCTCAAGGCGTAAAGCCTACCGTTTTTGTAATGTGTCAACCTTATGTCGGAGATCATGAGTTTCGCCGAGTAACGTGCGTCACTTTGGAGGATAATCGATGGGGACGCTGCGACATCAAAACAACTTCGTTACTTCCTAACCTTTTGTTAAAAAATGCTGCAATTGAAAAAGGCACATATGAGGCAATACTAGTCCGTGACGGTTATGTTACAGAGGGCGCCTCCAGTAATATTTTTATTGTGAAAGATAGCCATGTCTTTACTCCCTCGACTAATGATAGGACTATACTGCCGGGAGTTACGCGAAAATTGATTTGCGATGTAGTGAAGTCTGTTGGCATACAGTGCACGGAGCGAGAGGTGCGGCGGGATGAATTGTTGTGCGCGGACGAGATATGGCTTACCAGCTCAACGTCAGATATCGTCGCTGTCAATATACTGGATCAGATGTTGGTTGGAAACGATTCTGGCTATCCCTTGGGTCGGCGTATTCATAAAGCATTCAAGGACTATAAGGCGGATAATTTACTAGGTCTTTAACCCTATTCCTCGTTTCAGTAATTCATGACTTATAAACGCGAGTAGAACTGTGAAGACGCAAATCATCGTAAGTGCGTAGTTCACCTGTATGTCACTGTGACCAAGGATTCCATATCGAAATGCGTTGACCATATACAGAACTGGATTGAAGAGTGATATTTGTCGCCAGACTTCCGGCAGGAGATCGATTGAGTAAAATACACCGCCAAGGTATGTGAGTGGCGTGAGTACAAACGTGGGCACTATAGAAATATCATCAAATTTTTGGGCGAAAACTGCGTTAATTAAACCGCAGATTGAAAAAAGAGCTGATGTTAGAATTACCACAACGAACGTAACCGAGTAAGAGTGTATCGTTAAATCAGTGAAAAAAAGGGCAACCAGTGTTACGAGAATGCCAACTATTACTCCGCGGCAGATACCACCGCTAACATAACCTAGCAAGATTACATAGTTTGGCACGGGAGATACTAGTATCTCTTCTATATGTCTTTGAAATTTGGCACCAAAAAAGGACGACACTACGTTAGAGTACGAGTTTGTTATGATAGCCATCATAATAATTCCAGGCGCTATATACTGTATATAATCGAAACCAGCCATTTGTCCTATGCGAGAACCTAGCAGGGTGCTAAATAATACAAAGTATAAACCCATGGTGATTGCTGGAGGGATAATAGTTTGCATCCATATACGAGAAAAACGAGTTACCTCTTTACGTACTATAGCCTGTAACGCTATTACGGCGTGGTTGTTGCTGTTTTCTGAGTTATTATTACTCATTACTATTGACCAAATTAAGGAATAGCTCTTCTAAACGATTATTTTTGTTTCTCATACTCTCTACCTGTATTCCTGAATCCGAAAGTATTTTAAAGATTTGGTTGAGATTTCTATCCTTATCGATAGCGATTTCGAATCTTCGAGAGTCCAGTTGCGTGACTTCAGTGCCTGGCAAGTTAGGCATTTTTTTCACTTCGGTTGCGCATTCGAATACAAAGGTTTCGTTTCTAAGTTTTTGTAATAGCGCTTGCATCGAGGTATTCTCAACAATTTCTCCATCATCTATAATTGCAATATTGCGACATAAGCGTTCAGCTTCTTCAAGGTAGTGCGTAGTAAGGATTATTGTAGTACCTGACGCATTCAATTTGCTAAGAAACTCCCACATTGAGCGCCGTACTTCTATATCTACTCCTGCTGTCGGTTCGTCTAGTATTAAAAGTTTCGGCTTGTGCACTAATGCTCTCGAAATCATAAGTCTACGTTTCATTCCGCCCGATAAATTGCGAGACACTTCGTCGCGTTTGTCCCAAAGCTGCGTTTGTTTTAATACATCGTTAGTTCTAGCCTTTGCTGTTTCGCGATCAATGCCAAAATAGCCTGCTTGATTGATTATTATTTCGCTAACGGTTTCGAACTGGTTAAAGTTTATCTCTTGAGGAACTATTCCTATCAGTGATTTAGCTCTTTCAAAGTTATCGTCAATGTCAATTCCGAAAATTTTAATTTGTCCGTCGGTTTTTTTTACTAAAGAACTAATTATACCTATTACAGTTGATTTTCCAGCGCCGTTTGGACCTAGGAGGGCGAAAAAATCGCCTTCGTTAACATGTAGTTTGATTTTCGATAGCGCAGTAACTTTTCCACGGTAGGTCTTTGTGAGATTTGTGATTTCTAGTGCTAGAGTATGATTATTCATTAATAAAACATTAAGCCTTCAAAGCTGCGCAGAGTGGTTACTTAAAAAGTGACTAATTGGACAATTGGTTGCTTACTTAATGTTATCACATAAGCGTCTAAGATCAGCCGATATATTCTTGCTTGTTAAGGCTCAGTACTGAATTCTGATAAGATGAACTGATGTCATTATATAGACTATTTCTTATGCGCCATGGAGAAGCTGGCTGGGCCAGGGATGATTTCTCCCGATCATTAACAGTAAGTGGTCGGCGACAGATAAAGATTTCAGGAAACTGGATGGTCGAAAAGAACTATATCCCCAGTCTTACTCTTTATTCGTCTTCCATTCGAACTCAAGAGACTCGATCGATATTGGGACAAATTCTGGCAGTGGCTAGCGATCATCAGGCTATCACGATGGACTCATTATATGACTCTACCAGGGATAGTATTAGGGACACTCTTTGCTCAATACCACCATCGCCAGATATACTCTTAATAGGCCATAACCCTGGGTTGGATGACTTTGTCAGCTGGATGTGTGGAGTGGAGAGTAGCGCGTTTGATCAACTGTTTGTTTTTAATACTGGCTCGGTTTGCGTCCTACAGTACGCGTTAGAAAATAATGCGATTACATTTGGATCTGGGCGTATACTTGACGGTATGCATCCTTAGTGTTGACCAAGGTATCATAAGTTAAGAGTTTTTGTGACATCTAGTGCGTAATTTTATGAATACTGAAAATGAATCATTGATAGACTTTCCATGCGATTTCCCCATTAAAGTCATCGGCAAGTCTGACAGTGATATTGACGAACATGTAGTTGGCATTTTATTAAAATATGTGCCCACTATTTATGAAGGAGCTGTTCGCTCAAGACGGAGTAAAAATGGTAATTATGTTGCATTAACTATCACCATAAAAATTGGCTCTCAGAGTCAATTGGATCAGATTTATCAAGCCTTGGGGGCTAGTGATAGGGTAGTGATGATCCTATGAACATAATAGTGAGAAATTTAGGTACTAAGGAGTATCAGCCTGTTTGGGATTTGATGAGTAATTTTACCCAGAGACGAAGTCTGGAAAGCCTAGATGAATTTTGGCTGATAGAGCACCTACCAACTTATACCCTCGGTAGGGCAGGGAAAGAGCAACATGTGCTGGATGCAGGAGAAATTCCGGTAGTCAAGAGTGATAGGGGGGGGCAAGTCACGTATCATGGTCCCGGCCAAGCAGTCATTTACACGCTGTTAGATGTGAGAAGATTGCAGATTGGTCCTCGAGAATTAGTTCGCAGGATAGAAGAAGCAGTTATAGAATACCTCTGCAGTATAGGCATCGAGTCTTCTAGAAGAAAAGGAGCCCCAGGAATTTATGTTGACGGCGCAAAAATTGCGGCGCTAGGCCTGCGGATACGTAACCATTATAGTTATCATGGTCTTGCGATAAATGTCGACATGGATTTAGAACCTTTTCTGCGTATTAACCCATGTGGCTATAAAGATCTGCGCGTAACACAGATTACTGATATCCTCTTTAAACCCTTGTCAATTAAAGATGTTTTGGCAAGACTTTTACCTTTTCTCTTTAGTCATCTTTACCGAGGCGTGAGTTACTCGGTGGTAAAGAAAGTAGGGTTTGAGGGGCTTCTTACCAAGGATAAGGCTATAATCATATAAACCTAATGAAAGTGAAACCTGAAATCAAAAGATCCCAGCGAGGTGCCGACAAGGTTGCGCGTATCCCAATTAAAGTGATTCCCACGACAGGTGCACTCCCCAAAAAGCCGCCGTGGTTGAAGGCTCGTGCCCCAACTGATCCTAAAGTTTTGAATCTAAAAAAACTCATTAAAAAAGAAAGACTTCATACTGTATGCGAAGAAGCTTCTTGTCCAAATATTGGCGAGTGCTTCACGAATGGCACTGCAACTTTCATGATAATGGGCGCTCTATGCACAAGACGATGCCCTTTTTGTGATGTCGCGCACGGAAGGCCGTTGCCGCTAGATACAGATGAGCCAAGCCATCTGGCAAATGCAATTGATTTAATGAAGTTGAGTTATGTGGTCATTACGTCGGTCGATCGTGACGACTTAAGAGACGGTGGAGCGGATCATTTTGCAAAATGCGTGAGCGCGGTTCGTGATCAGGTGGGCGATATAATGATTGAAATTTTGGTTCCAGACTTTAGAGGGCGTATGCAGATTGCACTGGACAATTTATTATTAAGTCCACCTGATGTCTTTAATCATAATCTAGAGACAGTTCCTAGCCTTTACGCTAAGGTAAGGCCGGGTTCTGATTATGAGTGGTCCTTAAAATTAATACGTAGATTTAAAGAAATGTCATCAGATATTCCTACTAAGTCAGGGTTGATGCTTGGACTAGGCGAAAGTATGGAGGAGATAAAGTCAACTTTGCGCGACTTACGAGCCCATGACTGTGACATGATCACTTTAGGTCAGTATTTACAACCCAGCCGTTCCCACTTAGCTGTTGAGAGGTTCGTCACTCCTGAGGAATTTTCAGAGCTAGGTAGATACGCCAAATCCTTGGGCTTTAGGAATGTGGCGAGTGGTCCTTTAGTTCGTTCCTCTTATCATGCAGATCTTCAAGCCTCTGGGAAACAAGTGAATTAGCTAGCTTTTTAAGCCAAAAAATCATTTTTCTATATCAAGGTTAGCATCAACAACTTTGCTATTAATTGTGCCTTGGTCTAATTGTGTTTTAATCGATTGCCCAATCAATTTTTTCGAGCTTTTGCGGATAATCCTTCCTTTTTCGTCAGTGACTATAGCGTAACCACGTCGCAGGGTGGCAAGGGGACCTAGTGCGGAAAGAATTTCTTGATTTTTTGACAAAGAGAACTTTGCTTCTTTGAACATACTTTTGACTAACCCGCTGAGGTTTTTTCTGTATAAGGTTACTAAATTTTTGCGGTGGTCAATCTGTCTTCGAAAGAGCTTGCTGTTGATACGACTAAGGAAGCGATTCAAAGTCTCATTAGATAGCAAAATTTTTTGCTGTATATGATTCGCGAGCCTGAAAGCGAGGTCATCTAGTTTTTGGTTATCCATTTCCACTTTCCGTTTAGGGGAGATCAGGCTTCTGTTTAGTCTTTCCAACAGATCTTTCTTATCTTTGATAATTTTCCCCAAGTTCGTGTCGAGGGTGTTATATAAACGGTGGACGTCCTTGGACCATAGCGATAGGTCTGGAGAAATTATTTCGGCGGCAGCCGATGGTGTGGCGGCCCTGATATCAGCTACTAAGTCGCAAATTGTGATATCTTTTTCGTGCCCAACTCCACTCGCGATTGGGATATCAGAATTAAAGATGGCATTGCCGACAAGTTCTTCGTTAAAAGCCCAGAGATCTTCGAGAGAGCCACCGCCTCGAGAGACAATAAGTACATCGCAGTCCATGCGTTTGTTTGCAATTTCAATAGCATTCACAATATTTGCTACGGCGGAAGATCCTTGTACCAGTGTTGGATAAATAATAACTGGTATGGCGGGACAGCGTCGTTCGAGGACTGCCAATATATCTCGAATTGCGGCCCCCGACGGAGAAGTAACTAAGCCTATTGATTTAGGCCATTTTGGGAAGTCACGTTTTTTATCTGCATCGAACAGCCCTTCCTTAAATAGTTTGTCCTTTAATTTATCAAAGCGTAGTTGCAGAGCGCCGCTACCAAGTGGCTCCAAAGTATCAATGATTAATTGATATTCGCCGCGGGCAGTGTAAAGTCCGACCTTTCCATAAGCAACTACCTTATCTCCATTTGTGGGGACGAATTTAAGTTTTTTTGACTGCGTTCTGAACATCGCACAGCGTAATTGACTAGCATCGTCTTTTAGAGAAAAGTAAGAATGACCGGACTGAGCACGGATAAAATTAGAAATTTCACCCTCCACCCAAACACGGCCTATCACCCTATCTAAGGTAAGTCGCACTTTCTCATTTAATGTCGAGACCGAGAATATCGCGCGCGTAGATTCGATACCCGAAAGATCATTATTGTGAAAAGTCATTTACCAATTACCTGTGAAAATTTATACTAGAAAACCGAAACACTAGGAAATCACTAAGATTATGCGAATTATTGAAGATGGTCTCACCTTTGATGATGTCTTACTTATCCCTGGTTATTCTAAAATATTACCCCATGAGGCCAATTTAAGCACTCGTCTCACCCGAGATATAGAACTTAATATACCCCTTGTATCGGCGGCTATGGATACCGTCACAGAATCTGCGCTCGCGATAGCTTTAGCACAGGCCGGTGGTTTAGGTGTTATACATAAGAATATGAGCCCCTTAGAGCAAGCTGCACAGGTTCGGTCCGTTAAAAAATTTGAAAGTGGTGTAATTCGAGACCCTATAATCACTACTCCTAATACTAGTATCAAAGATGTTTTGGATCTCACAACTAGTAACGGTATCTCCGGGGTGCCCGTCGTGTCGGAAGGTAAATTGGTAGGAATTGTGACTAGTCGCGATTTGCGTTTTGAGAGTCGTTTTGATTCCCCTGTCAGGGAAATCATGACTCCACAGGAAAAGTTAGTAACTGTGGATGAACATGCTTCAAAAGACGTGATCATAGGTTTATTACACGAGCATCGGATTGAAAAACTATTAGTTGTGAATGACAGCTTCGAACTGCGAGGACTGATTACTGTAAAAGATATCCAAAAGTCAGATGAGTACCCGAATGCTTGTAAGGACGATGACGAGCAATTGAGAGTTGGTGGGGCTGTCGGAGTCGGTGAGGCTGCTTACGAGCGAGTAGATCTTTTGGTTGAAGCTGGCGTTGACGTCATTGTTATTGATACTGCGCACGGGCACTCTGCAGGTGTAATAGAGGCGGTTAGATGGTTAAAGAAAAATTATCCTGACTCTCAAGTTATTGCGGGGAATGTGGCGACAAGTGATGGCGCAATAGCCTTAGTCGAGGCTGGCGTTGATGGAGTGAAAGTAGGGATTGGACCGGGATCAATCTGTACAACTAGAATAGTGACTGGCATAGGTGTGCCACAAATTACCGCGGTAGCAAATGTTGCTGAAGCTTTAAAGAAATCGAATATTCCTGTGATTTCGGATGGAGGGATCCGCTATTCAGGTGATATTGCAAAAGTGCTAGCGACAGGTGCTAATAGTGTCATGATCGGTTCTCTGTTTGCAGGCACCGAAGAGGCGCCCGGTGAGGTTGAATTGTTTCAAGGGCGAAGTTATAAGTCCTATCGTGGAATGGGTTCTATGGGAGCGATGACGCAACGATATAGTTCGTCAGATCGGTATTTTCAGGAAAGTAGTGAGATTGAAAAGTTAGTTCCTGAGGGTATTGAGGGCCGAGTCCCTTACAAGGGTCCGATGAGTGCAATTATCCACCAAATGTTGGGAGGCGTCAGAGCTGCGATGGGATACACAGGTTGCGGGGATATGAATGAGTTCAGAACCAAACCTGAGTTTTTGCGGGTGACAGCTGCGGGTATGCGAGAGAGTCATGCCCATGATGTTCAAATCACAAAAGAAGCTCCCAATTACAGGCTAGATTAAAAAGATACACTAAGACGAGATAAATATTTAATGGTGCAAATAGCGACCACTGAGAGAGATCTTTACAGCAGTCGAATACTTATTTTAGATTTTGGCTCCCAATATACCCAGTTGATTGGTCGCAGGGTTAGAGAAGCGCAAGTTTACTGCGAAATTGTGCCCTACGATACTAGTCATGAATTTGTTCAGGGATTTAAACCCTCGGGAATTATTCTAAGCGGGGGACCTGAATCGGTTAACACTTCGGAAGAATTTAAGGCGCCAGATTTTATTTTTGGTTTGGAAATCCCTATTTTGGGTATTTGCTATGGAATGCAGACGATGGCTCGACAGCTTGGAGGCAGTGTCGCGCTTTCCAGTCAAAGTGAGTTTGGATACGCTAGAGTTCGAGCCCGTGGACATTCTAGACTATTAACTGATATTCAAGATGAGGTGAATGAAAAAGGTCATGGTCTGTTAGACGTCTGGATGAGTCACGGTGATCACGTAACTGAAATGCCGGACGGCTTTAAATTAATAGCTTCAACCGAGAACGCCCCCATTTCTGGCATGGCAGATGAAAGTAGGGGTTTTTATGGCTTTCAGTTTCACCCCGAGGTCACTCACACTGCTCAAGGAAAGAAAATATTTGATCGATTCCTTCACGACATATGTAAATGTGAATCTTTGTGGAACTCAAAAAATATCGCTTATGACAGTATTCAAAAAGTTAAAGAGACGGTTGGCAATGATCGAGTTCTATTAGGACTTTCTGGCGGGGTTGATTCCTCAGTTGTTGCAGCCCTACTGGGTAAAGCGATAGGTAGTCAATTGACTTGTGTGTTTGTAGACAATGGGTTGCTCCGCTTGAATGAAGCGGGGGATGTGCTGCGGACATTTGCTCGACATATGGGACTAGACATTCGTCACGTCGACGCGAGTGAGAAATTTCTTAGCAGCTTAAAAGGGATTGATGATCCCGAGGAAAAGCGTAAAGTGATTGGCCGTGTATTTATAGAAGTATTTGAAGCTGAATCGAGAAAACTCGATGGTGTTAAATGGCTTGCGCAAGGGACTATATATCCCGATGTCATAGAGTCGGCGGCCTCGTCAACCGGAAAGGCGCATGTGATCAAGTCTCATCATAATGTGGGCGGGCTTCCGGAAGGTATGGAATTTCGACTGATTGAACCTCTGCGTGAACTTTTTAAGGATGAGGTGCGAAAGCTTGGTACGGAGTTAGGACTAGCCGAAGAATTGGTGTACCGGCATCCTTTTCCTGGCCCTGGCCTTGGTGTTCGAATATTAGGAGAGATCTCTGAAAGTGTTGCAGACACTTTACGGGAGGCGGATGCTATTTTTATTAACGAATTAAGGGCTGCGAATTTGTATTCGAAAGTTAGTCAGGCCTTCGCTGTTTTTCTTCCTGTTCGGTCGGTAGGTGTAAAGGGAGATGCCAGAAGCTATGAACATGTAATTGCGCTTCGTGCCGTAGAAACGATAGATTTTATGACTGCGCGTTGGGCACACTTACCCTACGAATTTCTAGATAAGGTTTCCTTGCGAATTATTAATGAGGTTAAGGGAGTATCGCGCGTTGTTTACGATATTTCCGGGAAGCCACCTGCAACTATTGAATGGGAATAAAATCGATATAAATCAATAACTTATAATTATAAAATTACCGAGTGGAAATAGATGATTTGTAATAAATCGTTGATTTATAACATAATTTTATTGTGTAACTTTCGTGAAACTCCAAATGACGAACTATCAAAGGTCGTGAATGAACGCTGCGCTTAGATCAACGCTATAGGCTACCTTATCGTGGCTTACTGTTTTATGGTCCTAAAATCTACCTCAGTCGACATGCTACAATGCGGGGAAGGGTCTCCAGACGGCGCAGACGTGACAATTATGCCAGTTTCCGCAATACTTTTTGCTTGTATAATGCATTTATCTTGATCAGGAACGTTTGAACTCCCGCAATCATAGAGCGGAAAATTTGTACTTGCGTCGAAGGTCGAAAGTCCTGACTGGGCGTATGCAAAAAATTCCCCCCACCAAGCATTATGATTAAAGCTGTAATGAAAAATTGGCATTCCATTGCGTGAGCTATGTTCAAGCGGATTAATTTCCCCTTTTATGAAGTGTAAACAGCTCAGTTCTGGTGACGCTTTTAATATTTTAGATATACCTTGTATTGTCATCTGATATTCGGCTTGAGAATATCTCGCTGTTGTTTGAGTTGCTTTATTGATTCCATACGTCCCTATCAAAACAACACATATTAAAGCAAGAGAAATGATAGAACGCGGCATTTTAGGCAAAAACGTATGGAAGAAAAGGACAATGGGAATAAGAGAAATAACCATAATAGGGAATATAACGCGATAATAGTTAGGTACCTTTGGGCCTGCCACAAGGGGCACCATTGCGAGAAAAAATAGAACTAAAAACCCAAGGCCCCTATTCTTGGCCAGTGGCTTCTTATCAGAAAAATCTCTTAAGAAGAAGAAAATAATACTCAACACGTAAAGACAAAAGTTAAATCTCCATAAAAAGCTTGACTCGTTGAGCCAATGATAGCGAAAAACCCGAGGGAAGAGGTTGTACCAAATATCACTTAATTTCGACATGATAGACGCAAACGAGAAATCGATACGAAGGTCGTAACCACTAAAAATAACTGAGGCATATTCAGAAAATGGAGCTATGTTTACTAAAATATTCTTGCTTATAAGGGCTATGATGAAATAGCAACAAAATGAAAACATACAAAAAGCCGCTAATCTAAAAGTATTCGGAGTGTCTTCAGAGGACTGATATTGAAATAATATTGGTATGAGAAAGCACAAAGCATTGGGGGGGTAGGTTAATAGTGAGATTTGTAGCAGTAAGAAGGAGAAAAGCAGTTTTCTTTTGTTGTTGTTTCGATCTGAATCTACAAAGATGTGACCGCCTAGGACTCCAAAAATCCCTGCTACGTATAAATGATGGTGCAAAACCCCGATAAAAGTATTCGCCAAGGATGGCAAGGAGAAAATCGCTAAGCATACAATCAAAGGGAACAAGACTCCGTTAGGCCAAGACTTAACCGAGGCGAGAAAAACTTTTACGAGAAGCGCAATGAATGCCGTCGCGAGGACCAAATTAGTAAGACGTGCTGCAAGGAAATCTTCAATATAGAGTGGATAAAATAGCTCGTGTAAGACCAGTGTCGATAATCCAGTCACTGGTCTCCCAATGAGAAAATTATAAAGTCCTAAGTCAAATAAGTTACTACCGCTACGCGAATCAAAAAAGCGATGATCCTCATGCAACGCGAAATCAAAGAAAAATGCGGGAAAAACTGACAGGAAAAATATGGAAAACGAGATTAATATGAGGAAAAGTCCTAAGTTTTTTTCACCTTTATTTAATTTATTACTGTCCATTTCTCCAGATTATACTCGTTTATACCCTAATCTGGTGCATGACAGAGCCTTTACTTATAGGAATGACTTATAAACTGCAAAATATCCTTGCCAAAGAGAACATAACGAAAAAAATTAATTTTCCAACGAAAATATGCATCGTTTACAGAAAACCCTATACAAGTATTCTTGTTAATAGGTTACATGAGTGACCTTTACGTTAGTTGTTAAATTCATATGTTATAATGTAACATTAACTTTTAGGAAAGTAGCCTGGTGATAGAATGAGAAGTACTGACAGCATTATTCGGCGTGCGGAGAAACATTGTGAGAGTCGCGGGACCCGCTTAACTAAGAAAAGAAAATATGTTTTAACCGGGCTTATAGAATCTGATAAAGCGCTGTCGGCTTACGAATTAATAGATGTTTGTAAAGAAAAATATCATGAAGATATTCCTGCTATGTCAGTTTATCGGATTCTAGAATTTTTGGAGAGTGAGCATTTGGTGCACAAGCTTAGTACGGCAAGTAAATATGCCTCGTGCGCTAACATTGTGGACGATAAAGACAGATGCTATTCCCAATTTTTGATTTGTAGAAGTTGCAGCAAAGTCAAAGAGATTGGACTTAAACCATCCATGATGGCTGAACTGCAGGCTACGGTTCAAGCTGCTAGTTTTAAGCTTGTAAATCCGCAGTTAGAAATGAACTGCTTGTGTAAGGACTGTGTGTGAGTGTCGCCGGTTACTTAGTTTTGTCAAATATTAACCTCCTTTGGGAGGGTTAATGAATATTTCGAGTTGTCTGTCCTCTTGAAATTCATTGGTAATTAGAAGGAATTATGCGTGTTAAAAGTGCCAGTATTGCAGGAAAAAGCTGACAAATTTGCGATTAGTATATCATTACTCTGTGCCCTACATTGCGCAGTACTGCCGTCTCTGTGGGTGTTAATTCCAAGTTTTGGCTTGATGGGAGTTGATAGTGAAGTCGTACATTTATGGATGTTAGTTGTAGTTATCCCCGTCAGTGCAGTTGCGCTTGTTACTGGCGCGCGCAAGCATGGACATCGTGCGCTAATGATCTTGGGGACTTTGGGTCTTTTAGTGCTCGCTTCAGCGGTTATTTTTGGGGAGCATAATCTTGGCGAATTTGGAGAAAAATTAGTTACTGTCGTCGGTTCAGTTATAGTCGCCATAGCACACCTACGCAACTATCGATTGTGTCAGGAGATGGATTGTTCGTGCCATTGTGACTAGAACTTTGCCCTTAGGAAGATTCCGATTCTCCTTAAGAAAAAATTAGAATTATTGATAATTCTCTAGAAAAACATTAGCCCTTTTTCGTCTTAATGGGGTTTTTTCTATTAGGGTAACATGTGCTACATATTTGGCAGCTTAACCCGTAACAGCTCCTGGCACTGCAGAATTCTCTTCCATAAAATATTATCTGCAAATGAAGTTTGTTCCACATGGATTTCGGGAATAGCCGTTTAAGATCTATTTCGGTTTGAGTCACATTTTTCCCGCTAGTAAGGCCCCATCTTTGTGCTAGACGATGAATATGAGTGTCAACTGGGAATGCTGGATAGCCAAATCCCTGGGACATCACGACGCTCGCGGTTTTGTGACCGACACCGGGTAACTTTTCTAGTTCGGTAAAATTATCTGGTACTTTTCCCGAAAATTCTCTTACAAGAATTTTAGACAAATTGGAGATAGCTGCTGACTTTTTAGGCGCTAAACCGCAGCTCTTTATTATGTCATATATTGTTTCTATAGATAATTTTTGCATATCGTCGGGGTTGTTTGCTACGCTAAAGAGCTTGGGGGTTACTTTATTAACTCGCTCATCTGTACATTGAGCACTTAATAGCACCGCTATAAGGAGCTCATAAATATTACGATGCGTTAACGGGATCGGAACAGTGGGATAAATCTCGTTTAACGTTTGCAGT
>Ga0315331_10000819_pt1 | contig 22466 bp, 14 predicted proteins | sample M160m34915metaG_FD_203456 | JGI IMG/M metagenome (GOLD analysis project Ga0315331, IMG submission 203456) | Ammonia-oxidizing marine archaeal communities from Monterey Bay, California, United States - M1 60m 34915 | ecosystem: Environmental > Aquatic > Marine > Intertidal zone | place: USA...
AGCCCTAGAAATCATTTAATGAGCTATGAAGAAATATATACCATAGCCAAAACCTTTGTTAAGCATGGAGTAACAAAGATAAGACTTACGGGAGGAGAGCCCCTTATTCGAAAAGACATTCACGTGATTTTGAAAAAATTATCAAGTCTTGGTGTTGAGCTTTCAATCACTACAAATGCAGTACTTGTACATAAATATATAGATGCTTTAAAAGATTCTGGCATCAAAAGCATAAATGTTAGTCTTGATACTTTAAATCGAGAAAAGTTCAGTCAGATCACACGTCGAAATGAGTTCGAAAGAGTATATCAAAACATTCTCTTATTAATTAGAGAGGGGTTTCAGGTGAAAATTAATTCGGTCCTTATAAAAGACTTTAACGAAGATGAAATCATAGATTTTATTGAGCTCACTAAGAAACACCCCATCACTATTCGTTTTATTGAATTTATGCCATTTAATGGAAATAAATGGGATATGAGTAAGCTTGTGTCATATGCCCAAGTCATAGATAGGGTACATGCTAAATATTCCAAAGAGCTTATTCAACGGCTACAGGACGCACCTAATGATACGTCAAAAAACTACAAGGTAATGGGATACCAAGGAAGCTTCTCCGTGATCAGTTCTGTTACCAATCCATTTTGCGACAGCTGCAATAGAATACGATTAACAGCCAACGGCAGATTGAAAAATTGTTTGTTTTCAGATGGAGAAGAAGATTTATTGACACCATTGCGAAATGGTAAAGAAATTGAGCCAATGATATATAAGCTCATTCAGGGTAAAAAGAAAATCCGGAATGGTATGGAAACGATAGAATCATTTCAAGAGCCAGAATCACACAACCAAAACCGAAGTATGATTGCCATAGGAGGGTAGGTCAGTCCTTATTTAACAGGATGTTTTGTTAGAGTGACTTTGACGAATTTTGAAGTAGGCGTGTTGCTTTTTTCAGCGACACTTCCTATTGGAACCAAAACATTCGTTTCTGGAAAATAGGTAGCACAACATTTTCGAGGAATGGCGTATTTTACAACTTTGAATTTTTCAGCGATTCTCTCTTCCCCATTAAAATGACTTTTTATATCTACAACATTTAGGTTTTCAAGACCATAATCTCTCATGTCTTCTTCATTCATGAAAATAACACGACGCTCATTATACACCCCTCGATAGCGATCATTAAGACCATAAATGGTTGTATTGTATTGGTCGTGTGTCCTGACGGTCATCATAATCAATTCCTTTTCGGATAACTCTAATGGTATTACAGTATGCGTTGTGAAATTGGCTTTTCCAGTTGCTGTTTTAGTGAAGTCACCACTTCTTGCATTATTCGGTAAATAAAATCCTGCTGGATTTTCAACTTTTTTATTGTAATCAGTGAAACCGGGTATAACTGCTTCAATTTTATCTCTAATCAAGGAATAATCATCTTTAAACCCAAGCCAATCAATAGTATCATTTTTAAACAAAACGTTTGCGAGCCTACAAATCAATTCGGGCTCACTAATAATGTGCTCTGATGAAGGGGGCATATTTCCTTTTGAGGAATGTACAATCCCCATACTGTTTTCAACAGTAACAAATTGATGTCCGGATTTTTGAACATCCTCTTCGGATCTTCCTAAAACAGGTAAGATTAATGCCTTTTCCCCATGAATTAAATGACTTCTATTGGGTTTGGTAGAAACGTGAACGGTAAGCTTACATTTTTTTAGTGCCTCTGCGGTATATTCTGTATCTGGTGTTGCTGAAATAAAATTACCTCCCATTCCAATAAAAACTTTTGCTTTATTCTCATGCATCGCTTTAATGGCCTGAACAACGTCGTAACCATGACGTGTTGGAGGATCAAAATCAAAAGTTTTCTTTAGGTTTTTAGTTAAAAATTCAGGGGGTTTTTCCCAAATGCCCATTGTTCTGTCCCCTTGTACATTTGAATGACCTCTCACCGGGCATGTTCCTGCCCCTTTTTTTGCAATACTTCCTTTTAAAAGCAATAGATTAACGAGTTCTTGAATATTGGATACTGCATTTTTATGTTGAGTTAATCCCATTGCCCAACAAATAATAATTTTTGTATTTGCAGAAATCAAATCTGCGGCCTCTCTTATCAAACTTTCATCTACACCACTTTCTTTTACGAGGAAGCTGAAGTTTTGCTTTTTCAAGTCCTCTAAAAAAAGCTCAACTCCATTCGTTTGATTTTTAATAAAATCCCAATCAAATTGAGAGCCTGGAACATTTTGTTCTTTTTCATTAATTAAAAATAAAATGGCTTTTATTAGGGCAAGATCTCCATTAATGCGTACGGGTAAATATAAATCTGTAAGGCTGGTTCCTTTACCTATCCATTCAAGAGGTTTTTGCGGGTCTTTGAATGCAATTAATCCTGCTTCGGGAAGGGGATTAATACTTATTATTTTTCCACCATTCTTTTTCGTGTTTCGAAGAGCCGAAAGCATTCTGGGGTGATTCGTTCCCGGATTTTGTCCAATTACCATAACAAGCTCGGCATGGTTGAAATCATCCAAGGTTACAGAACCTTTTCCAATCCCTAAGGTTTCTGATAGAGCTGTGCCACTGCTCTCATGACACATGTTTGAGCAGTCGGGTAAATTATTTGTTCCAAACTTTCTTACCATTAATTGGTATAAAAAAGCAGCCTCATTACTCGTGCGTCCTGAAGTATAAAAAACAGCATCATCAGCAGTTTTTAAAGCCTTTAGTTCATCAGCAATCAGTAAAAAAGCATCATCCCAACTAATTTTTTCATATTTATCTGTTCCTGAATTAAGAATCATAGGATGGGTTAACCTTCCTGATTTTCCCAATTTAAAATCGGACCAGCCCAATAATTCTGAAATCGTATGTTCTGAAAAAAAGTCTGGTCCTGCTTTGGCTTTGGCATATTCTTCTGAAATGGCTTTTGCTCCATTTTCACAATATTCAGAAAGCAAGGCTCTTTTGTCATCGGGATCTGGCCATGCGCAACCGGGACAATCAAAGCCACCTTTTTGATTCATGTTTTTTAGAAGCTTAATACCTTTTCCAACACCGACCTCGTCTTTAATAAATTTCAATGAGGATATTATTGCCGGAACACCTGCTGCATATTCCTTCGGATTGGATAATGATATTTCATTAAATTCCTTTGGAGGTTGACCAGATTTTTTAAATGAATCTTTCAAGTTTTAAATTTATTTATTATCGAATTATTTACAATTGGTTCAAATAATTTTATTTCGTGCGTTGTGGATTCGAATAACAAGTGGTTCGTTCACCGCGGCTGAATCCAAATAAGGTTATTCCAAGTTCTTTAGCATAGTCAACAGCCAAAGATGACGGAGCTGAAACAGCCGCTAAAAAAGGAATGCCTCCTTTAAAACATTTGATTACTATTTCATATGAAATTCTTCCGCTAACGGTAATAATCTTTGCTTTATTCAATATCTTTAAATTAATCAAATTTCCAATAACCTTATCAACGGCATTGTGTCTTCCAATATCTTCCATGGCACATAAAAGCTTCCCAGACGATGTAAATGCAGCCGCCGCGTGTGTACCACCGGATTGATTGAAGTCAAGTTGATTCCTTCTCATTTCATCAAAGTGTTGATTAAACAAGGAAACATCTATTTTATCCTTCTCAAGTATTTTCTTGTTATCAAATGTCAGATCTTCAAGTTCTGTCTTGCCACAAATTCCACAAGAAGAGACAGAAAGTAAGCTTCTACTATTTGAGTATCCCTTTCCTAGCATTTTAATGGGAATCGTGACATTTGCAATGGTTACAATACCCTCTTTATTTTCTTTTTCAAGATTTATATCAGGATTGAAAGCAGATTTGGAAATAATATCTTCGGAGTGAAGTAGCCCCCTCACAAGACTGTGATCTTCCCCTGGCGTTCTCATAGAAACAGTGAAAGGTTTATCATTAATATTGATTTGTAATGCCTCCTCAATAGTAAGTGAGTCTAAGGTTTTTTCACCTTCACTTCCTTTAAATAGTTTTCCTTCATATTTCCTTGTTGCCATGCTCTTTATTGATGATTACGGCTTAAAACAATCCTGAAATTATCCCCTTATTGTCTATGCTAATATTTTCTGAAGCAGGATGAGCAGGTAATCCAGGCATTCGCATCATGTCACCAGTGATTGGAATTAAAAATCCGGCACCCGCCGCAATTTCAATTTCTCTAATGGTTATAGTAAAGCCTTCAGGACGACCAATTACTTTTGGGTCGTCAGACAAAGATTTTTGTGTTTTGGCCATGCAAATGGGTAAGTTTTCCATTCCTAAATCAGCTATTGTTTTAAGGTTTTTCTTAGCTTTTACAGAATAATCTACTTGAACTGCACCATAAACCTTGGTGGCAATGGTTTTAATTTTATCCCGAACTGACATGTCCCAATTGTAAAGCGGTTTGAAGTTTGACTCTCCTGATTCAACGACTTCGACTACTTGTTTAGCAAGATCAAGAGCTCCTTCACCTCCCTTAGCCCAGACTTCAGCAACTGAAACCCTTATGTTTTTTTCTTTTGCAAATCGTAGAATTTCCTCAATTTCAGAATCAGTATCTGAAACAAATCGATTGATGGAAATGATTGGAACCAAATTAAACTGTTGAATATTTTCAATGTGTTTTTCTAAGTTGGGTATACCTTTTTTTAAGGCACTTACATTTTCGTCAGTAAGAGACTTAAGGTTTGCGCCACCGTGATACTTTAATGCTCGTATGGTTGTTGTAATTACAACTGCTTTCGGAGATAGACCTGCACTTTGACATTTAATATCTAAAAACTTTTCTGCTCCTAAATCAGAACCGAATCCAGCTTCAGTGACGGTATAATCTGAAAACGTCATTCCCATTCTTGTGGCAATTACTGAGTTTGTTCCTTGAGCAATATTGGCAAAAGGACCTCCGTGAATAATTGCGGGATTCCCTTCAATGGTTTGAACAAGATTGGGTTTAATGGCTTCTTTTAGTAATGCAGCCATTGCCCCTTCAGCTTTGAGGTCTTTACAAAAAACAGGTTCTTTTTTAAAAGTATAACCAATAAATATATTCCCTAATCGATGCTTGAGATCAGCCAAGTCATCTGATAAGCACAGAATGGCCATAATTTCTGAAGCTGCTGTAATATCGAACCCTGTTTCACGAGGAACTCCCGATGTAGGTCCTCCAAGACCAACAACTATATTTCGAAGGGATCGATCATTCATGTCCATAACCCTCTTCCATGTCACTGTTCGAGCATCGATTCCAAGTGTATTAGTTTTCGAATGAATGTTATTGTCTATTACTGCAGAAAGTAGGTTATGCGCTTTTTCAATCGCCGAAAAGTCCCCGGTGAAATGTAAGTTGATATCTTCCATCGGTAGAACTTGAGAGAAACCGCCACCTGTTGCCCCTCCTTTAATTCCAAAAACAGGTCCCAAAGAGGGCTCGCGAAGTACAACAGTTGTTTGTTTGCCTATCCGGTTTAGACCTTCAGATAAACCAATAGACATGGTTGTTTTCCCTTCACCTGCAGGTGTCGGAGAAATGGCGGTTACCAAAATGAGGTTGCTTTGATTTACTTTTTCAGCATCTATTTTGGATTGAGGAAGTTTGGCTTTGTGTTTGCCATACATTTCAATATCATCTTCATTCAATCCAAGCTTTTTGGCTATCGTTCTAATGTCTTCTAGTTTAATCTGTTTTGCTATATCTAGGTCAGTCATGTCGTTTTTATAGTTTAATTAAAACGTTCCTGTCTGAATAGGAAGTTTTTTAAATTTTAGTTTTCTACTATGAATTGACTAAAAATAATGAATTCTTAAAGAACATTTTTAATATTGGGACTTAGCCATAGGCAAAATGAAATATGCATTCGTAATAAACTTCTTCGTTCCTGCCTATTTCGAGTGAAAGCGGATTTATTGACATCAATTTTTTGGTATGAAGTTCTATAAAAACAGAACTTCAAAAGAATAGTTCTTATTGTTTGACAAATTGCTTTTTAACAACAAAGCCATTACTTAAAAAGAGCTCCATGATATAGGATCCATTGTCAAATGAACTGACGTTAATTGTTTCAGAAAACTGCGGAGTTTCATGAACAATCTTTCCAGATACATCGACAATGCGAATGTTTGTGATTTCCTGTTCGCTATTGATGTGAATTTCATCCATTGCAGGGTTGGGAAATACACCGATTTTTGATGACAATTCATCGAGGTTATTCGAGTTGATTAAATTCTCATAATAGGTATACTCACCATAATAATCTGTGACCATCAAATCCATATCTCCATCGTCGTCTAAATCAACCGATGCAGGATAACCAATTTGATAGCTTTGACCCAAACCAAACGGATTTTGAATAGGAGTCCCAAAACTTGGGTTACTTGCGTCGCCCGTATTTTGAAAATATTTGAAATTTCCGTAATACTCTCCTACCAACACGTCCAAATCTCCATCGTTGTCTAAATCTACAATTTCAGGAAAAGCCAACATTGTTACAATGTTTAATCCGTAAGGATTTAAAACCTGAGGAGCGAAAGCGGGAGATGTTGAATTCCCCGTATTTTCAAAATATTTAAGGTTGCCATAATACTCACCAGAAAGCAAGTCTAGATCTCCATCATCATCCAAATCTGCAGCATCTACAAATGCGTAATAAAAAGTTGGCTCTAGTCCAAATGGATTCTCAATATAAGGGGCGAATTCAGGTAAGTTTGCCGAGCCTGTATTTTCAAAATATCTAAATACGCCATAATAGGATCCTTGCATAATGTCTAAATCCCCATCATTATCAAAATCCGCAATTGTAGGAAATCCAAGGGGATCTCCTTGAGACAATCCAAACGGATTCATAATGGGAGTGCTAGAGAAATCAGGACTTGTTACACTTCCTGTGTTTTCATAATAAACATAAGTGCCATAACCCTGCCGAGCCAACATGTCTTGATCTCCATCATCATCTAAATCTGCAAATTCAGGAAAAATCAAATTGCCATCTGTTTGAAGACCAAAAGCATTTACGACCGGAGGAGCAAATGATTGTGCTGTAGAATGGTTGTAAAACACGGATCCAAATACCAATGCAAACGACCCTAAAACCCTGCGCAATTGTCGAGTACTGTATACTTTTTTCAGCTCTTGAATGAGTTGACTGATTTTAGAAACAAGCGCCTTAAACCGTTGGTCACTTTTCTGAACACCGTTTCTCATCATGATTTCCAATCTTTTCAGATGATTTTTTAGTTCAGAAAGTTTGATAGAAGCATTTGAAGTTTTCATAATTCAATTTTATGAGTTTTAATAAAGATAGGTTTATTTTTCTTTTGCCCAATAGCTTGAATCCGGAATACTTAAACCCATTTTATGATTGGAATTGATTGTATTCAATATATTGGGGCGAATCATACCTGGAAAAATTTTGAGGTCAAAAATCTCATCTACAGAGCTGGTGTATTTAATTCTTCCTACTAATGCAGCTGTGGGAAGGTGATAGATTTCAATTCCAGCATCATTTGCATCTTCAGCAAAATCCAATTTTGCGAATGTAGAAGAGTTTTTTCTAAGCTTTGATAAACCAATAAATAAATAATCTTCATACAAATCCATTCCTCTAACAAAGCCTTTAGTTTTTATTACCGTTGTGCATTCTCCATTTTCACGATTTATTTTGATTAGCTCTCCTTTTGCAGATAATAACACATATAATTCACCATTATAAATTCTTGGAGAATGTGGCATTGCGAGGTTTTTTGCCAAAATCTCATTTGTTTCAATATCGATTACAATTCCTGTTTCTGTTACTTTCTCTCTCCAGCTCTGGAATGAGTTCCCTTCATTAAAAGCTGTTGCAAATTTCGGTCTTCCATTTTCAAGGGCCATCCCATTTAAATGGCAACGATCCTCTGAGACCAATGCATCAATAAATTTCGGTTTCCATATTGGGGTGAAATTATATTCTGCGTTTAGTTTTACGATGCAAGAGAACAGGGTATTTACCGCAAAAAGACCTCCATTTTCACCATAGGACAAATCATGAAAATCTAAAGCACCAGTATGATAGGTTAAACGCGGCATAAAAAGAGCATCATAAGTATCCTTTTTATTGGGGTAATGTGTAGCAAGGCTTGATGAGTTGGTGAAGCAAATCACTTCATCTTTCGTAGCAATAGACATGTTGTTATTATGTCTGGCAATCCCCATGGGTTTATCGAATGTTCTCGGGAGTTGAATAAGCGAATTTTCATTTTTGGGAGACAGAAATATTAATTTTCCAGCTTGATATGTGGAGATTGAGATGCTACAATTAAGCTTTAGCAATAATTCCGGTACTTGGGAGGTGTATTGACAACTAAAGGGGGTGAGCTTTGGTTCCATTCTTCTTAATTTGTAATGGTAAAGAAATAAAAATAAGCGGGCATATCAAAGTATTCTGCAAAGGGCACCTCGCTTCATATTAAATTGTAGATTGTGTTATTTTGAGAAAATGGAAGTATTGATTTTTAAAATAGGACACGGGTCATTCTCTTTTTTGTAAATTTGCACCTAATTATTGGCTTGGTATGAAGTTCGCTTATTTCGTTTTTTTTCTACTCTTTATCTATTCATGTACACCTGAAACACAACAGTTTAAGAATCATTTTCATTTAGAATGTAGTGGTGAAAAAACTTCTGATTCTAAATTTGTGGAGGGTTCAGAATTTCTTAATAATGCCAATTGCCGTTCGAATGCGTATAGCAGAACCGGACAATATGGATTTAAACTCAATTCTAAGCAAATATATGGTCCAACATATAAATTGAAATCCATCAAAAAAGGTGATGTGATTTACGCTTCTGTTTGGCGTTTAAAGGGCAGTCAAAGTGGGAAATTGGTGATTGGTTCCAAATCTGATGTCCAATATGAGAGTGGAGAGCATGTGGTCAATGAACAAGGCGATTGGGAACAATTGAAATGTAGTTTTATTGCGCGTCAAAATTATGAATACGTCTCTGTCTACATCTGGAATCCGAATAAGAACGATGTTTATTTTGATGATTTAATTATTGATTGTTTTCGCAATCGAAAAAAGCCAAGTCAAATTTCAGAAAAAGATATTCTTAGAATCAATATTCCCCAGTCGGCATTAGATAGTATTGCTGATTTTCGAAAAACGGCATTGCAGCAAGATATTATCAGTTCAGAACTTAAAACCTATTTTGATGGATCCATCAAAGTAAACGGAGAGAGTCGTCCTGTATCGCTTAGAATTAAGGGAGATTGGGTAGATCATTTGGAGGGCGATAAATGGTCCTTCAGAATTAAATTAAAGGGCAGCAATTCATATCATGGCATGAAAAAATTCTCTATTCAGGATCCTTCGACACGGTCTTTTATGATGGAGTGGTTTGCTCATCGTTTATTTGAGAAAGAAGATATACTAACGACACGTTATCAATTTAAGCTGGTCTACATCAATGGAGTTAACAAAGGGGTTTATGCATTAGAAGAGCATTTTGATAAAAGACTTTTGGAATATCGAAATAGGAGAGAGGGGCCCATTGTAAAGTTTGATGAAAGTGGAATCTGGCAGGCCCGTCTGAATCAAAAAGAAACAGGATCTCCATTTAAAAAATACCCTTATTTGGAATCCTCTGAAGTATTGCCATTTAGTAAAAAGAGAACACGTAAAAACGAGGCTTTATTAAGGCAATTCATGATGGCAAAAAGTCACATGGATAGGTACAGGAATTTTGATAAAAATATTCATGAATATCTAGATGTCGATAAAATGGCTCGATTTATTGCTCTATGTGAGCTCATGAATGCCACGCATGGATTAATTTGGCATAACCAGCGAAATTATTTGAATCCAGTAAAGGCATGTCTTGAACCCATTGCATATGATTGTTTTAAAACAGATTTAGATATTCACAAAGAACTTCTTGGAAAAGCAAAGCATTGGAGAAGTGATGCAGAATTCACCGTATTAGATGCACTATTTTTAAATCCTACTTTTGATAAATTATATGTAGAATATTTAAAAGAGTTTACACAACCATCTTTTCTACAAAATGCTTACCAAGACTTTAACGTTGAGCTGGTTCATTTTGAATCACTATTAAGTCATGAATATCCAATGCATAAGCTGGACAAGAATTATTTTGAGACAAACCGAAAAAATGTAGAAGAAAAAATCCTTAAATACGAGCAGATGCCGGCAGTGGTTCGGAGCGTCAGTAAAAAAGGAATTTACCAAAAGACACAACAAGATGTGGTTTTTGATAAAGCTGCTCTTAACGTTTATACCATTGAGTCTGATTCATTATCCTGCACACTTCAATTTGAAAACTTTTTATTAGCAGATATTGAAATAATTGGATATTCAACCAAAATGAATAAGAAACTGGTACTTCCTTTCTCTAAATCAATTAAAATAGAGGCGTATGGTGGGCAAGCACAATCCATTCAGAAAGCATTTGAATTTAGGCCTAAAAACATTTATTACAAAACGTCATTTACCGGTGACTCTCTGATTAAGTCAAAGGTAAGTGCTTTCCCTCCTACTCAATTTGTGAATGTTTTGGGTGCTCGAGCCCAAGCTTTATGCAATTCGAATGATAGTATTTTTGTCATGGAAAAAGGCGTTTACACCTTTAGCTCAACCGTTTATTTCCCTAGGAACAAAAAGCTAGTTATAAAAGAAGGCGCTCGGATAAATTTAAAAAACAATGCACGATTTGTTTCCTATTCTCCTGTAGAAATTATAGGATCGAAAGAAAATCCTGTTGAATTTTTCTCTTCAGATCAAAAGGGTGGTGGATTGGTTATTATCCCTGGTGGTGGTCATGTGGATTTAAAACACGTGAAATTTTCAAATCTAGGTGCAGGAAACACAAACAATTGGATTTTAACAGGAGCAGTAACCATTTACGAAGGTGAGGTGGCGATTTCCAACTGTATATTCAAAGGCAATACCTGTGAAGATGCTTTAAATCTTTTTCGGTGTGATTTTGGTATTAGTGAGAGTATAATTTCGGATACCCAATCTGATGGTTTTGATGCAGACTTTTGTCAAGGAACAATCAGTAAGAGTCAATTTATAAATACGGGGAATGACTGCATAGATTTCTCCGGAAGTAAAATCAAAATTGAATCTTGTCAAATAAGCGGATCTGGAGATAAAGGGATTTCCGGTGGAGAAGGATCAATTCTGGAGGTCATCAATTGTGAAATTGAAAATGCATCTATTGCAATTGCCTCCAAGGATAATTCGGATGTGCTTGTTAAGAATACCGATATTTCGAATTGCAACTTCGCTTTTGCGGCTTATCAGAAAAAGGCAGAGTTCGGCCCTTCGAAATTAATCGTTGAATCTGCAAAATTGTCCAATGTGAGTAATGAACAGCTTATAGAGTTGGATTCCAAAATCACAGTTAAGGGCAAAGAATATATAGGTACGGAATCATTTGATATCGATTCGATGTATAGTGTTTTTACAAAGACTCTTTAATCAAGAAAACCAAACATCGCGAATCACCTCTTTTCCCATAAATTGGTTTACGCGTTCAATAATGACTTGCTTGCCTATATGAAGCTGTTCTCTCATTACAGAAGAATCAATTGTGAGGAGTAATTTTTTGTTTTTTATTTGAATACTTTTCGTGCGGTGTGCAACAGCTTTACCCATTAATTCGGGCCACGCTTCAACGAGATCAAGCTCTTTCATCTTGTCCTCAAGATTATATGCTTTTAGGAGCTTTTCTATCACATCTCCAAGCTGCTTTTCATTTGATGACCGTCGTTTGTTCTTGTACATACTTTAAAGTTAGAGAGAAATTTCTTTTACTGTACCATTTTCGGTCTCAAATAATTTGGATTGAATCGATAAACTAGTTAAAAGCTTTACCATTCGGTCTTTGTCTGTATCTGAGATAATCACCTGGCCGAAAAACTTTGTGGTCACCAGTGATACAAGTTTTTGGACACGTTCATGATCAAGTTTGTCAAATATATCATCAAGAAGTAAGATAGGACTGGTTTCTTTCATGGTTTTTAGCCATTCAAATTGAGCCAATCGAAGGGCAATGATAAAAGATTTTTGCTGTCCTTGAGATCCGAACTTTTTTATAGGGTGTTCTTTTATGGTGAAAAGTAAATCGTCTTTGTGCGTTCCAACATTTGAATATTGAGTAAATGAGTCTTTTTTGTGATATTCTTTTAGAAGCTCAGAGAAATCGGATTCGTTTAATTGTGATCGGTACGCTATTTTAACGTTTTCCTCTTCAATGGCAATTTCGTTATAAAACTTCTTAAAAATAGGAATAAATGAAGTTAAGAATTCAGAACGAATTCTATGAATTTCGTTCCCAAGCTTAGACATTTGAATATCCCATATTTCTATTGACTCAAGATCAAATAGTCGATGTTCATGCATGTTTTTAAGAAGGGCGTTTCGCTGATTTAAAACCTTTTGATAGGATTGTAAATGGTTTAAATACCTTGGGTTTACTTGCGAAATAATTCCGTCTATCCATTTCCTTCTCAATTCACTTCCTTCATTTATCAGGTCTCCGTCGTAGGGAGAAATAAAAACAACAGGAAATCTTCCGATGTGATCTGCAAGCTTTTCGTATTCTTTCTTGTTCAGTTTGACCGTCTTTTTAGCTCCGAGTTTATATGTGCAATTGACTGTGTAATTTTTCTTGTCGTATTCCCAAATTCCAGATATGCTAAAGAATTTTTCGTTGAACTCTATATTTTGCTTGTCAATTGAGTTTAGATAAGATTTACACATACTCAAATAGTGAATTGCGTCCAGTATATTGGTTTTGCCACTTCCATTTGTGCCTATAAAGGCATTTATACCTTTTGAAAATGAAATTTCAGAATGATGATGATTCTTAAATTGATGAAGACTTAGCTCTTTTAATTGCATGTGAATTCAAAGTTAATAGAAACGGATTAAAATTTTAATCTATCAATGCAACTTATCATAAAAAATAAAAGTCCTAAATTAGAGAACTGTATATTAACTATTTATGAAAATTCACCTTTTGTTTTCAATTATCGCATTGTTGTTTGCACAACAAACCAAGGCGCAATTGAATATCACGAATCAAGGTGCTTCAGCTCAGGTTGTGGTGAATTCGATAATCAGTGGGGGATTGACAATTTCAAATGCGGTAATTAACTGTCCTACAAATTCTTATGGTTCGTTTACAAATGGAGGGACCACCTGTATAAATCTTGAAAGCGGCCTGCTTTTATCTACTGGAAATATCAACAACATTGGCTTGCCTGCCGGAACTCAAGATTTTAATCCGAATTTTTCTACGGACAATGGTTCTGATTGCAATGATCCCCAATTAACATCTTTAGAGCCTTTGGCCACAAACGATTGCTGCATACTCGATTTTGATGTGGTTCCCTCATGTAATACATTGAGGATCCGTTTTGTTTTTGGTTCAGAAGAATATCCTGAATATGTGAATAGTACTTTTAATGATGCTTTTGGCTTTTTTGTGACAGGAACAAATCCTGCAGGTGTTAATTATAACAATACGAACGTGGCAACCCTTCCTGATAATGTCACGATTGTAAGTGTAGATAACGTTAGTCCTGTTACCAATAATGCATTTTACATCAATAACGAAAATTGCACAAACATATCTTTAGATGGTATTACGGTCGTCCTAACTCGTGAAATAGAGGTTGTGCCTTGCGAAACATATCACTTTAAATTGGCAATTGCCGATGCCTTGGACGGAATTTATGATTCTGGAGTTTTTGTTGACTTTTTGGAATGTGTAAATGCCCTTGGAACGACAATTGCATCTACACCTTCTTCGTGCAATGGAAATGACGGAACGGCCTCAGTGATCGCAACTGGAGGCAATCCGAATTACACGTATTCCTGGAATACTACTCCAGTTCAAACTTCGGCTACAGCGACGGGACTGTCTCCAGGGATTTATGAGGTTACGGTTGATGATCAGGGGGCGTGTACAGACCCTGTTGTTTCATCTATTGAAGTTGTTTCTGATGCAACCTCACCAACGATAAGTATTAATAACCCTACAATTTGTGCAGGTGAATCGGTGATACTTACAGCTACTCCTTCAACATCAGGGGGTAATTATTTATGGACAACAGGTGAAATTACTTCTTCAATAACCGTTTCTCCGAATTCTAATACTACATATAATTGTGCTTATGATTTAAATGGATGTACCACAAATGAAAGTACTACTGTAAATGTTAATCCTGTGTCTTTAGGGACAGATACTCAAACGGCTTGCGACTCATATGTCTGGATCGATGGAGATACTTATACAACCAGTAATAATACAGCCACATTTAATATAGTCGGAGGAGCGGCAAATGGCTGTGATTCTCTTGTGACTCTAAATTTGACAATTGATCCTTTACTTACACCTACATTTGGTCAGGTAGGGCCATATTGCGAGGGTGTTGCGATTCCAAATTTAAATTCAAGCTCGAATGAAGGCGTCACGGGTAGTTGGTCTCCTGCCCTTGATAATACACAGACAACAACCTATACTTTCACTCCTGATGCGGGACAGTGTTCAAATACACAGACTATGGAGATTACAATTGATCCACTACTGACACCTACATTTGATCAGGTTGGACCATATTGTGAAGGAACTTCTGTGCCGAATTTGAATACGATCTCTAATGAAGGAACAGTAGGTAGCTGGTCTCCGGCTATTGACAATACACAATCAACAATCTATACGTTCTCTCCTGATGCAGGTCAGTGCTCAAATACTCAGACCATAGAAATAACGATTGATCCATTACTGACGCCTACATTTGATCAGGTTGGGCCGTATTGTGAAAACAGTACTCCTCTTGGCTTGAATACCACATCCTTAGAGGGTGTTGTCGGTGTTTGGGGTCCTCCGGGCATAAATACGGGTATAATTGGTCCATCGACATATACGTTTGTTCCAGATATTGGGCAGTGTTCGAATACGCAAATAATGGAAATCATTATTATTCAGTTGGTAACACCAACCTTTGATCCTGTCGATTCATACTGCGAGGGCGAAGTAATTCCTGATTTAACAACTACATCTAATGAAGGCCTTACGGGAAGCTGGTCTCCAATCATAGATAACACACAAACAACAACCTATACCTTTCTTCCCGATATTGGACAGTGCTCTAATAATCAATCTTTAGAAATCATCGTAGATTTACTAGAAACACCTACCTTTAATCAACAACCTCCGATATGTGCTGGAGACAATTTCACTCTGTCAACTATATCTAATGAGGGGATTACAGGAAACTGGAATCCAGTAATCAATAATACTCAAACAACACCTTATACTTTCACCCCTGATGTAGGTCAATGCTCAAATGAGCAAACAATGGTTGTGTCTGTTGGTCCTCCGGAAACACCTACATTCTCGATTATGGGCCCATATTGCCAAACGGGGAATGTTGATGTATTGCCATTGAGCTCTTTAGAAGGTTTTACAGGAACATGGATTCCAAATACAGTTGACAATACCTCAACAGGAGTATTTACAAGTACCTTTACCCCTGATGCAGGTCTCTGTGCAACTTTAGCATCTATAGATATTACGATCACGGATGCTCCTTCAATCACAGCTGCTGCTTTGGACAGCACCTTGTGTGAAGGGGAGTCTACAGTTTTATTTGCCATGGATATTACAGGAGGACAACTAGTCGAAACGTTTACGATGGATGTTACTGCTCCGTTTAATTATACCACCTCCAACACGAATGCTGCGGGTAGTTATTATGTTGTTGTGAGTGGTACCATCACAGCTATGCTTGGAGAAGTAAGAGATGCGAACTATCAATTTACTCTTAATAATAATCCAGTAAACCCTCCCGTCCCTGGATCTTTTTGGCAATGGAATGGTTCGAGTGCCTCATCTCAATCAACTGTTCCATTTGTTTATAATCCTGCCCATGTTTACAACTACTTTTTCAGCGGTGGAGCACCACAAACGTTCACTTTTTCAGATAGCGGACCCTACATCGATAATTCAGGAAGTTTAGTATTTGAAATATATTATTTGGGAGACTTATTATGGTCAACGGGTGCTACTGAAGTAGCAGATACCATTGTACCTCCTGCAGGAAGTAATACCTATTCAGTTTCAATTGATTTTGGAAATGGATGTGTTGCAAGTGATGATGTTGGTATTTTGGTTAATGCACTTGATTCGCCAACATTCGATCCCATTCCACCGATATGTGTAGGTGATGTACTTGTTTTACCATTAACTTCTATTGAGGGGTATACTGGTGTATGGTCCCCTGCAATTGATAATACCCAAACCACAGAGTATACATTTACTCCTGATGCCGGTCAATGTGCAAGTGAGCAATTCGTAACCGTAGAAGTGGGGCCACCAAGCACTCCTACTTTTGAGGTGATATCTCCAATTTGTTCAGAGGCCGATTTATCTCTTCCAACAGAATCTTTAGAAGGTTTTATGGGGACTTGGTCTCCGGTTGTCAATAATATGGAAACAACAACCTACACGTTTACTCCAGATATTGGTCAATGTGCAATAACTTCGGACCTCACTGTTGAGGTTTTGGAAAACCCAATTATTTTTGGTGGTGATCCGATCATAGTATGTGTCGGAGATATTGTTAGTCTGTCAGGAAGTGGCGCTGGTCCGAACGGTGATTATACTTGGGACAATGGGGTAATAGATGGGGAGTCATTTATTGTCAATGAAACCCTCCTTTACACGGTTACCGGTACGGATGAAAACGGGTGTATTGGAACTGCAACAATATTGGTAACCGGTTTACCTGTTCCAATAGCTGGAATCTCTGCATCTCCTGAGAGTGGAGGAGTTCCTTTGGATGTGATTTTTACCAATACCAGTCAAAATGCCACAAATTTTGAATGGGATTTCGGTAATAATGAATTTAACACCGTTAATAACCAAAGTGCTCAAAATAGTACTTATTTAGATTTTGGAAGTTACACGGTATGGTTGATTGCTGATAATGGAATTTGTGATGATTCGATTTCGATTGTTATTTCAACAACTGTGGAGCCACAAATTTTTGTGCCAAATGTATTTACACCAAATTCGGACGGCTCAAATGAAACCTTTATGATTTCAACAGAAAATATGCAGTCTATTGAATTGTTAATTGTGAATCGATGGGGCAATCTTATGGCAACAATTGATGATTTAAATGGTGGCTGGGATGGAATAACCCCAGGCGGCAGTGATGCAAAAGAGGGAGTGTATTTCTATAGATATTCAGCCACTGGATTGGATGGATCAGAATGGGTGGGCCATGGGTTCTTTAGCCTCGTTCGCTAGTCTTTGGTGTATATCCACCAGATGAGTGCTGGAATGATTAATAGACTTAATAGAAAATAGATCCTCGAACTTTCAGCTTTATTCTTTTTTACGTTCAATGATTTTCTTCTGTTGTTGTTTCTATTGATGACCTGCTTTCTTTTTTGTTTTAATTGTGTAAGTTTTTGTCTTAATTCGGTAGTTTTTTCATACTCAAGATTTAATTCAAGAGCTTCAATTTGTGTTAATAACAGGTTATGTCGTTCTGCGAGAACAATGCAAGAATCAATGTATAGTGCCCCTTTAACCATGTCAGCCTTTTCAAAATAGAAGTTCGCTATATTCATATACGCTTCACAGGTGTAAAATTGAAATCCTTGCCACTTACGTTGTTCTAGTACTTCAAGAAAAATCTTTATTGAATTCTCATGGTCTAATGAAAGAAATGCCAATATCCCTTGGTTATTTAGGGCTCTTGTTTTGATAAAAGGAGCATCACATAAGATTGAATATTCAAGCTGTTTTGAAAAACAAAGTTTAGCCCGTTTGATCTGATTTTTATCCAATGCAATTTGACCAAGAAACGAGTAGGCATTTGCTACAGATTCATATTTAGAGTTATCTGTAGCTTGTCGAATGTAGTGTTCTGCCAGCATTTTAGAAAGTACGATGTTACCCGCCTTTAGTTCACATTTTGCAAGGTTGATTTCTGCCATGTATGCCATTTCTTTTACTATGGAATTTCTTCCATGTGACAAGGAGCTTTCGAAATGCAAACGGGATGTTTCATGGTCTCCAAGTAGGAGGTAAGCAATCCCTATTTCGTTGTAGGCTTCAGAAATTAGTTTTTCGTCACCAAGGTTTAAAAAAATAGATTTTGAGGACTCTAATAATTTTAGTCCTTTATTTATTTCACCATATCGAACATCATAGCATCCTAGTAATCGATATGCAACAGCCTTACTAAAAGGATCTATTGCGCTTTTCTGATTTTCAAGAATGTCGAGACCAATGACATTTAACGAGTCTAAATGATAACGTGAATAATACTCCCATAGCTCCAATGCAATTTTAGATTTAGAAATCACATTGCTCTCATTTTTATAAGTGTGAAAAGTTGATTGTCCAAATAAATAACAAGAATAGAAGCTGAAAATAAAAATGAAAAATAGTAAGTGTTTCATTTAGAATTGGTTGACTCAGTTGCAAGGATAGTTAACATTCGTTACTTTTGCAACAAAAAAAAGACATGTCAAACGCTTTCTATAAAGTACCTGTTGCGATCAATGAACCGGTAAAATCGTATGCTCCAAATTCACCAGAAAAGAGCTCGCTTATAAACAAATACAAGGAAATGTTCAATCAAGATGAGATTGATGTTCCTATGTATATTGGAAAAGAAGAGATTCGAACTGAGGATAAAAGACCAATGACGCCTCCACATGATCATAAAAAAGTTTTGGGTCATTTCAATTATGGTGATGCATCACATGTTGAATTGGCTATTGAAAAGGCTCTAGAGGCAAAATCAGCTTGGGCCAATTTGCCTTGGGAACAGAGAGCGGCTATCTTTTTGAAAGCAGCAGATTTACTTGCAGGACCATTTCGAGACAGAATGAATGCCGCAACTATGCTTGCTCAATCGAAAAATGTATTCCAAGCAGAAATAGATGCTTCGTGTGAGATGATTGATTTTTTTAGATTTAATGTTCAATACATGACACAGGTTTATAAGGAACAACCTGATTCTCAGCCTGGCTTGTGGAATAGATTAGAATATAGACCTTTAGAGGGTTTTGTATTTGCATTGACCCCATTTAATTTCACATCAATTGCCGCAAATCTATGTGCTGCACCTGCAATGATGGGCAATGTAATTGTGTGGAAGCCTGCAGATTCTCAAGTGTATTCAGCACAGGTAATTATGGAATTGTTCAAGGCTGCCGGATTGCCTGACGGCGTTGTGAATATGGTAACTGTAGATGGACCTACTGCTGGAGAGGTGATTTTTAAACATAAAATGTTTTCTGGACTTCACTTTACAGGGTCAACAGGTGTTTTCAGAACACTTTGGAAAAATATTGCAAGTAATTTGGATGCTTACAGAAGTTACCCAAGAATAGTTGGGGAAACAGGAGGTAAAGATTTTGTTATGGTACATAAATCATCAATTCCTGCCGAAGTAGCAACGGCTCTTACTCGTGGTTCTTTCGAATTTCAGGGGCAAAAATGTTCAGCTGCATCCAGAGCATACATACCATCAAATCTATGGCCTGAAGTAAAAGACATATTACTTGAACAGGTTCACTCGTTTAAAATGGGTGGTCCAGAAGATACGTCAAACTTTGTGAATGCTGTAATCGATGAAAGGGCTTTTGATAAGATATCCGCATATTTAGATTATTGCAAAGAACATGATGATGCAGAGATTATAGTTGGTGGAGGTTATGATAAATCCAAAGGATATTTTATTGAACCGACAATAGTTGTTGCATCTAATCCGAAATTCAGAACGATGTGTGAAGAGATTTTCGGACCTGTTCTGACCATTTATGTTTACCCAGAAAATGCTTTTGAGGAGACCTTAGCAATTGTCGATGACACTTCTGAATATGCCTTAACAGGTTCTATAATTTCTCAAGATAGATATGCCATTGATCTGGCTACAAAAAAATTAGAAAACGCTGCAGGTAACTTTTACATTAATGATAAACCGACAGGTGCAGTCGTTGGGCAGCAGCCGTTTGGAGGAGCAAGGGGTTCAGGAACCAATGATAAGGCGGGCGCAGCTATGAACTTATTGCGTTGGGTGCAGGCAAGAACGATTAAGGAAACCTTCGTTCCAGCTACAGATTACCGTTATCCTTTTCTTGGATAAATCTTTACATACGTGTGTTTAAAGTGATCAAATTTGATTATTTTAGGTCATTCTATGATGACTAAAACCAATCTAAATGATGGCACTCCCGTTTTTTGTTTAAGAAAACCTGAGGCCAAAATGCTTGATCACCACGTTGATGGTTACCTTCAAAATGGAATTTCAATCAATGATAACGACATTGTTTTTGACGTTGGGGCGAATGTTGGTGTTTTTGGTTTGAGAGCCATTCAGAAGGCAAAAAATGTAAATGCTTATTGCTTTGAACCAATTCCAGATATATTTTCTGTTTTAAAAAAGAATGCAGAAGAATATGGGGATGGTCGAATTCATGTTTATGAATTTGGTGTATCTGATAAGTCAGCCAATGCAAGTTTTACCTATTTTCCGAATACTCCCGCGTTATCTACTTTGCATCCCGAACAATGGGATGAGGATCCCGCAGCATTTTCAAAAGCAGTGAAAGGTACCATGAAAAATCCCCCTGAAGGAATGAAATGGATGAGATTAATACCTCCATTTTTTTCAGGAGTTATTGCACATTTTTTGGTGAGAGGTAAAAAGCAAGTAGAGTGTAAACTTGTTCCTTTGTCTGATGTTATTGAAAATGAGAATATAGAGCAAATTGATTTATTAAAAATTGATTGTGAAGGGGCAGAGTGGTCTGTTTTAAAGGGGATTAGAGAAAATGATTGGCCGAAAATAAAAAGTCTAGTCATTGAAGTTCATGATACTGATGGTCGATTAGATAATGTTCGCCAACTCCTAACAGAAAAAGGTTTTTCTCAATTGCACACGGAGAGTGAAGTTGGGCTAGAAGATACGGGAATGTTCAACATATTTGCATTGAGATGACGCGGGAATGGGTAGCAATAGGGACTGTAATTATGCTTTTGGCATCTAACTTATTCGGACTATTATATAGTATGATGGTTTTAAAGACCAAATTCTTTGAGCCTTATGTCTTGCAGATTAAATCATATCAAAAGTCTATTTTTAGTAAACGAATGCCTTTATTCCTTTTAAATTTCATTTTGTTATTGGTCGTTTCGGGTGTAGGTGCATATTTTTTATTTGACTTGATGGAGATTGAATGGTCCAGCTGGTGGGTCATCGGATTGCAAGTGTTATTTGCTTTTGTCTTGGATGATATTTGGTTTTATTTTTACCACAAATGGCTTCATGACAATAAGTTTATGTTAAAACACATTCATTCCATTCATCATAGAGCGATAAAACCGTTTCCTTTAGAGTATTTGTACGGTCATCCTTTGGAGTGGATGATGGGAATGATTGGGGTAGTCATTGCATTTGCCATTATTTTAATTTTCATGCCTATAAATCTCTACGCTTTTTGGATTTTTGGATTATTGAGAAACCTTCATGAAATACACATACATTCAAATATAGAATTGCCCTTGATTAGTAAGATTCCTTTGTTAAGCAAAACAAAACACCATGATGACCATCATGCTTACCTCAATGGAAACTATGCCTCTACCTTTGTATGGATGGACCGGATTTTTAAAACCAATTTTAATAAATGATGGATTTTTTAAAAATATGCTGTTTAGTTTTTATGTCATTTTCTATGCAATTGAATGCACAGCTTAATTTTGACCTGACGGTAAATGTTACCGGTCTTGAAAATAATGATGGAGTACTTCAATTTGGTCTGTATAATAACCAAGATCAATTCCCAATTGTTGGTGAAACCTTTAAAATGATTCGGGTAAAAACAGAGGGGGATTCAAGAAAATATACGTTTAAAGGTTTACCTAAAGGGAGTTATGCTGTTGCCATTTACCAAGATGAAAACAACAATGATAAATGTGATAAAAATTTCATAGGTGTACCTACCGAGCCCTACGCCTTTTCAAATGATATACGTCCGAAATTATCTGCTCCTTCATTCGAGGACTGTATGTTAAATTTGGACCGGAATAAAACGGTTTCAATCAAGCTTGTTTACTGATTTAGCTTTATTAATATTTCTTCTATCTGATTTAGGATTGGTGTTTTTCCATCGTTCAGAATATGGTGTCGTGTCAAGCTCATTTTTTTCGAATCACTCCATTGGGTATTCATTTTTGTCAAAATAGTCTCTTTAGAAACTTGATCCCTTTTTAATAGGCGTTGAATCTTTATGTCTTGAGGTGCATAAACCAGTATATTGGCATCAAAATTTTTAAATGCTTTTGTTTCAAATAGAATAGCGGCTTCATTGAAAACCAGAGAGTTATTTGAATAGTTTTTAG
>Ga0315331_10000822_pt1 | contig 22452 bp, 15 predicted proteins | sample M160m34915metaG_FD_203456 | JGI IMG/M metagenome (GOLD analysis project Ga0315331, IMG submission 203456) | Ammonia-oxidizing marine archaeal communities from Monterey Bay, California, United States - M1 60m 34915 | ecosystem: Environmental > Aquatic > Marine > Intertidal zone | place: USA...
GGATTCAAGTGTTCGATCTGGAGGGTCGCCATCTCGATAACTGGAATGGCTTTGCACCGTACGGAATCGCCATCGACTCGACGCAGCGCGTTTTCGTTGCCGACGGCCGGGCGAATCAGATACTCCGCCTGGATGGCAGGGGGCAGGTGGTCCATCGTCTGGGTACGAAAGGCCACGCGGCTGGCCAATTCGAATTGCCGCACATGCTGGCGATCGATCGGGACGGAAGTCTGTACGTGGCAGAAGTCGGCGGCAAGAGGGTCCAGAAGTTTCGAAGAAAAAAATAAGCATCAAGAACGGGTCTCTGACGGACAGCTTATGGCTTTCCCGGATATCGACGAAGATTCTAGTTTTCGAACTGACGTGGACAGACTCCTGTGTCGAGTCGGCATCACAGAGGATGTGCCGCGTTTCTTTCAAAACGCACGCAGTTCATGGCAGACAGCGCCGGAGGAACACTTCACCCGCATGGACTGCGCATAAATTCTGGAGTGCCATCACCAAAACTCATCCCGCTCATCCTTGTTCAACTTCCGTCACTCCCACGGTGCAATCAGCTTGTGACTGCCGCCCCATAGTCCGAGCTTCTTCAACCGTGCGTGGTTCTCGTCGTCCGCCAACCGCTTGTCGTCGCTGTACTCTTGGTAATGCCAGGCCAGACCACGGCGAACCAGTTCACGATTGATGAACAGTCGCCCCACGTAAATTTCTTGACAGAAAGAAGGTGCCATGGTGTACTGGCAAGGTTCGGCAGCCCGGCCGGATTGATCGCTATTCGTGATCCGGCACGAAGCCACCAGTCACGTGCGAGGTTCCTGATGACTGAAAACCCCTATCAAGCCCCGCAGTCGATGCCGATTGCTGTAGGAGTCCTGAGTGGTACTCGTGACGATCTTCGCAGCGTCGCAAAATGCCAAAAGGGAATTCTGGTGTGCATTCTGATCGACTTGGTCGCGATATTCGGGCGATTCGCCCTGCCGCCGGAAGCTCAACCGCTTGTCGTTTTCGGCGTGCCAATCGTTGTCCTCGTCGGTGCTGTGTTCGTCTTTATGCTTGCTATTAAGGTGGAATTCCCTACGGAACGTGGGCGCTCATGTAGCGTGTTATACTGCACGCAAGGAGTGTTCAGAATGTCAAAGAAATCGAATCAGTCGGAACGACGTGTGGGTGTCGGGCCTGACCTATATTTCCACGAAATCCGGCTGGCTGTATCTGGTGGTGATCATTGATCTGTACTCGCGGAAGGTCGTGGGCTGGTCGATGGGCACATGTCTGGCCTGACACATCATTCGGATTGTGGCAGACAGTACTGCAGTGCATCATTCCGGAAGGCGCTGAGTCGTGAGGGTATTGACTGCAGTATGAGCCGCCAAGGGAATTGTTGGGACAATGCAGTCACTGAGAGCTTTTGGCGGCATTGAAGAAAGCACTTGTGCACCAGTGCGTGTATGCCGATGCAGATGTGGAAGAGGCTCGGGCGAGCCTCTTTGAAAACATCGAAGTGTTCTTTAACCGTGTTCGACGTCATTCAGCTCTGGGCGGCCTGAGTCCTGAGCAGTACGAACAGGACGGATAGAGGGCAGATATTTCACGAAACAGAATGGCTGTCTCATACAACGGTTAACAGCGCCCGCTAAATCTTCGGAACTTCACAGTCCCTGTGGTTGCGGTCGAGGACAGGGGAACGAACGGGTACGGGCATTGGAGCAAAAGGATAGCTGCCCCGCCCCCGTAACACCGTTCCGTCAATTGCACCTATCTACAAAACTCGTCACTCTATGCTTAATGCGGCGAAGAAGTGCAGTTGTGGCTCGTCCGTGCAGTTGTGGCTCGTCCGTGCAGTTGTGGGAGAACTGCACGCCATCTGCGGAAGCCGTTCTGCCAGCCGCAATTTCAGTCAGGATCGGGCACGGTCGTTTGAGACAGGTCAGTATCGCATTGGATCCGGAAAGCGAAACAGGCCGACAGCATTTCGTGCACCTATGAGTGAGTAACCGGTTGTTTACCATCTTGTCTCCACTGTTAAGTTGCACAAAACGCGAAAGTACATGTATGGCGATGACGCTTGATCAGATTGTTGACTGTCTGACCAGAACAGGACTTGAACGAAATACCGTGATCGACGACACCCTTGGTGCTATGCGGAAGAGTGGCGCAGACCCCGACGGTGCTTCACTGCTGCAACAACTTGAGTCCGACAGCCGGATCACACCGTGGCAGGCGGAACAGATTTCGACTGGTCATGGCTTCGAACTCACAATGGGTAATTACATCCTCCAGAACCGAATCGGTGAAGGGGGCATGGGGACGGTATTCAAGGCACTGCACCGGCGCATGCGGCGTGTGGTTGCACTCAAAATGCTGAAGCTGCAGAGTAAGGAGTCGGAATCGTCGATTGCCCGGTTTCAGCGGGAAGTACAGGCCGCCGCCCGACTGAATCATCAGAACATAATTGCCGCATACGATGCTGACGAATGCGAGCTTGGACCTTTTCTGGTTATGGAATTCGTCGATGGCAGTGATCTGAGCCAGATTGTCAGGAAACAGGGGCCGTTACATGCCGGAGGAGCCATCGACTGTATTTTGCAATCTGCACGGGGACTGTCATACGCCCACAGTCAGGGAGTCATCCATCGTGATATCAAACCAGCCAACCTGATGCGCGACGCAAACGGCGTAGTCCGCGTCGCCGATCTGGGTTTGGCACGACTCAAACAAACGGACGGGGGCGCAAACATCGATGACGGCCTTTCGCGCGATGGTGTTATTTCGGGAACCGTTGACTACATGCCGCCGGAACAGGCCCTGAATTCCAGGTCGGTCGACGAACGTGCCGACATTTACAGTCTTGGATGTACTCTGTATTTCTTAATGACCGGCAAATCGATGTTCACGGGTGATTCAACTATCGCCCGCCTGATGGCACACCAGACTGAGCCGAGACCGAAGCTGAGCGCTATCCGGGACGATGTGCCGGAGGAACTGGAAAAGATCTATGAGAGAATGACAGCAATTGATGTGAACGAACGATTCCAGTCCATGGACGAAGTCGCCACGGAACTGCAGAAACTGGTGGTGTCCACTCCCGCGACAAACTGGGCTGACCTGACGGCGTTTGTCATCGAGAACTCGCGAATGCAATCACGCGTTATACAAAAATATCTGAATGAGATGGGTATCGAGGATGTGCATCTTCACTCGGATGGTGCAGAAACGCTGAAGGAACTTGACCGCATGCCGCCGGATTTGGTTATCGCGACGACGGAACTGCCGGACATGACCGGTGTGGAAATGGCGCGGCGGATACGTGAGGACGCCCGCTGGTCACACGCCGCTGTCATTCTCATGTGCAGCAGCGAATTGAGTGCGGCCGCTCAGGCGGTGCTGTCACAGCTAACGGCTATTGAAGTGCTCACCAAACCGTTTGATATGGCCGGACTGCGTCAGGCGGTCGAGAATGCAATCAAGGCGGAACGGCCCGAACCACAACTGGCTGGCTTTGAGAACATGGAAGTGATGGTCGTGGACGACAGTGCCGTCTGGCGGCGGCGGATGCTGGAAGTACTTTCGCAACTGGGGTTTGAAACGTTCACAGTCTGCACCGATGGCACCGAGGCTGTCGAAGCACTGAAAAAAAAACACTACGATCTTGTCGTCACTGACTACAACATGCCGCAAATGGACGGCGATGAGTTGATTCGCCACATTCGAAACGAGAGCGATCAGCCTGCAGTTCCGGTCGTCATGGTCACTACGGAATATGATCCAGCAAAGCTGGCCGAGGTGTATCAACTCGGCGTTTCAGCGATCTGCAACAAGTCCTTTGACCCGCAACTCGTGCGAAACATTATGATCCGATTGTTCGGATAGCAGGCGAACCAACGGCTGAATGTGCCCGTTCACGACGATTGCGCCAAATCTTCCGGCAGATGCACTCGAGGATCAATTGAGAAGGGGTCAATTCTCATACTGCCTGCCGCATTTGCATGCTCCCAGCATATCTATATTGTGCATGGCTTCTTATCCACCCAGGCATACTGCCTACGAAGATGACTCAGCACGACGACTTCGTCAAGGATTTTCTGACCGAAACCAAAGAAGGGCTCGAGCAACTCGAGAACGATTTGGTTGCGCTTGAAGAGGATCCGCAGAATGTTGATCGGCTGGGCAGCATTTTTCGTGTTCTGCATACGATCAAAGGCAGTGCCGGCTTTCTTGAATTTTCCATACTGCGCGGCCTCGCGCATTCTGGCGAACACCTGCTTGGTCGACTGCGCAACGGCGAAATTACGCTGAATTCCGAGCTGTCGAATACTCTTTTCCAACTCATTGATTCAATTCGAGAGCTTCTGACATCGATCGAAGAATCCGGCACCGAAGGTGCGAATTCGTTTGCACAACTACGGCAGAAACTCACTGACGCGAATACGACAATTGACGCAAAAACTCAGGGGAAGCAGACGGGGAACACGTCAACAGCATCATCAAAGTCCCGGGCGTATGACAAGTCGACGGGCGACGAAACAATATTGATGGCGTCTCTTGTTGACGGCCCACCAGATGAGACAGGCCAATGGACAGGGGCCGAATCGGAGGCAGATGGATTTTCTCTAGATGACACCACCGAAAGAGAAGATACGAAGAACGGAGTTGATCGTTCGGTGGAACACAAAAACGAACCGCTTCCTGCTGAGCGAACAACCAAACAGTCAAAGACATCGCCGCCGGCAAATGCAGTCAAGAACGACAGCAAAACCTCAGGTTCCGGCCTGTCTTCGTCAAACATTCGCGTTGACGTTCATTTGCTGGATCAGTTGATGAATCTTGTCGGAGAACTCGTTCTGACGCGAAACCGCCTCCTGCAGATGACGTCGGAATACCAGGATCCGGATGTCCTTAACACGACGCAGCGACTCAATCAGATCACGTCGGAACTTCAGGACGGGATCATGCAGACACGTATGCAGCCTATTGGCGGAATGTGGCAGCGAATGCCGCGAGTCACGCGGGATGTCTCGCAACAATGCGGCAAGAAGGTTCGTCTGGAAATTGAAGGTAATGAGACCGAACTCGACAAGTCCCTAATCGAGGGTCTCACGGATCCGATGCTGCATCTGGTGCGAAATGCCATTGATCACGGCATCGAAAGCCCCAATGCCCGGCGTCTGAGTGGCAAGCCCGAGGAAGGACGCCTGACACTGCGTGCCTTTCACGAAGGCGGGCAGGTCATTATTGAAATTGACGACGACGGCTCCGGTCTGGATACGGACAAGATCAAACAACTTGCAGTCCAGCGCGGCTTTATCAGCAGCGAGGCGTCACAAACGATGACCGCCGACGAACTTCAGCGGTCGATCTTCCTGCCGGGTTTCTCGACGGCAGACCAGATCAGCAACGTCTCCGGCCGCGGTGTGGGTATGGACGTCGTGAAGACAAACATCGAGCAACTCGGCGGCATGGTGAATCTGACAAGCATACGGGGTGAAGGCACAATCGTTCGGATCACAGTGCCCCTTACCCTGGCAATTATTCCGGCGCTGGTCGTGATCAGTGCCGGTGACCACTACACCATTCCACAGGTCAACCTGGTCGAATTGCTGCGTCCCGATCCCGTGTCATTTGCCAATAATGTCGAACACATTCACGAATCGTATGTATATCGTCTCCGTGGCAACCTGCTGCCACTGGTTAATCTTGGAAGTCTGCTTGACACCGAAGCTCCAAAACATCCTGCTAACCGGCCCGGTCACGTGCCCCCGCATCTGGCTGTGCTCCGTGCGGGTGATCGGCACTTTGCGTTAATGGTCGACCAAATCATCGGGACTCAGGAAATTGTTGTAAAGCCTCTGGGTGTGGCCCTGGAGACAATCGGGGTCTATACCGGTTCCACTATCATGGGCGACGGCAGCGTCGCCCTGATCCTCGATGTGCTCGGACTGGGACGTCGAGCGGGCTTGTTTACTCGCGATGAACAAACAACTGAGGGAGAATCAGAGTTAGTTTCGGACGTAACTCTCATTCCTGCAGAACGTTTATTGATCTGCGATGTAACTTCGAAGCGCCGCGTCGGAATTTCGATTCGCAGTCTGATATGCGTCGAACAGATTGCACCCGGTGATATCGAACATTCAGTCGACGGAGAGGTCGTGCAGTATCGTGACGGAATCATGCCGCTGATCCGACTGGCGCATTTCCTGGCGGACGATTCAGAAACAAAGCCTCCGGACCGGCTGTGTGTTGTCGTGCACACCGTCGGTGACTGTCATGTGGGAATTGTCGTTGATCGCGTACTCGACATCGCCGACAGCCCGTCCGGGACAGAACGGTCCGTTGATGAGAACTCACCAATTACCGGTACGTCGATTGTGCTGGACCGGGTGACCGACATTATCGATCCGGACAGGCTGGTTCGGATCGCCGATCCCTTTCTGCCGACGACTGTCTGAACTGAGGCTTCACAGGAGAATTGACACAGGAGGTGTTTCCAAAATCAACCGAAAACCGGCATCATGAACTATTCAATTTCTCGCTTATTAAATTCGCTGCGTATCCCGCACAAGTTGATCCTGATCAGTCTGAGCTTTTCACTGCCAATCGCGGTACTGCTGTACTTTATGATCGCAGGTATCAACTACGACATTCGGTTTGCCGAACTGGAACTCTACGGCAATGCCTATCAGCGGCCGCTCGAAGATCTGCTGGACGGCGTGGCTCGGCACCAGTTTCTGACGGACCGTCGGTTGTCAGGCGAGAACATCCATGATGACGCCGTTTATTCCGTACAAACCAGCGTTGATCAGGCATTAATCCGTCTGCAGGCCGTTGATCGGCAGTACGGCAACGATCTGCAATTCACAGAAGAAGGTCTGGGCAAGCGCCAGCGGCAGTCGGCCAACTCAGAACATCTTGCTGTTCAATGGGAGAAACTGAAACAGGACCTGCTGTCTCTGTCGTCTGCAGCCAGCGATCAGCGACATCGGCAGCTTCGGGACACTTTACGCACGATGATTTCGCACGCGGGAGACACATCGAACCTGATTCTCGATCCGGATCTCGACAGCTACTATCTGATGGACATCACGCTGCTGTCGCTCCCGCAGACGCAGGACCGGCTGGCCGATATTCGTCAGGACGGACTCAGCATCCTCATGCAGGAACAGGTTTCCCCGGACGATTCTCTCAGACTGGCGGTCTATGCCAGTCTCCTCAGGCAGTCCGATTTCGATCGCATTCTGAATAGTGCTCGCACCGCCCTTAACGAAGACCCGAACTTTTATGGCGTAAGTGATTCCTTCGGGAAGGTCGAACAGGCAGTCAATGCGTACACACAGGACACAACAAAGTTTTTGGGCATTCTCAACGCAATCAGTAGCGGAGAGGCCGGCGGAATCACACCGGAAGAATTCGAATCTGCAGCCGACCAGGCGATTGCAGCCAGTTTCAATCTGTGGGACGTCGCTGCCAGCGAACTTGACAATCTGCTCACCATTCGGATTAGTCACTACGAGTCCAACCGGGTTTGGGCGCTTGTATTAACTCTGCTGGCCTTGCTTGCATCGGTTGCTCTGATTTACGTTGTCGCCCGCAGCATTACTGTTCCGTTGGGACAGTGCGTTACGGGACTGACGAAACTGGCCAACAAAGAGCTTGGCCATAAACTGCATCTCGATGCGGGCGCTGAAATGGGTGAGATTGCAACAGCGATTAATCAGGCATCTGCCGGCATGCAGAGTGCAATCCACACACTGCGGCAAAATGCGGATGCACTGCAACAGGCAGCCGACGGGCAGATGGAAGCCAGTCAGCAGATGAGTGCCAATGCGGAAGAAACGTCAACGCAGGCCAACGTAGTCTCCGGAGCCGCCGACCAGGTAAGCCAGAATTCTCAAACGGTTGCGACTGCTGTGGAAGAACTCGGAATCAGTATCCACGAAATCGCTACCAGTGCCAGTGATGCCGCACGTGTAGCCACCGAAGCTGTGGAGGTCGCCGGCGAAACCAACACGAAGGTCGAAAAACTCGGCGAAAGCAGTGCGGAAATCGGCGAGGTGATCAAAGTCATTACATCCATTGCCGAGCAGACCAATTTACTGGCCCTGAACGCCACCATCGAAGCCGCCCGGGCAGGTGAAGCCGGCAAAGGGTTTGCCGTCGTTGCCAATGCCGTCAAGGAGCTGTCCCGGGAAACCGCTAATGCAACGGAAGACATCAGTCGTCGCATCGATACAATTCAGAACGACACGGATGCGGCGGTTGACGGCATTCGCAAGATCGGCCAAATCATCGTGCAGATTAACGACTATCAAAATTCGATCGCCAGCGCCGTTGAAGAGCAAACTGTGACTACGCGGCAGATCAGTGACAACGTTACTGACTCGGCAAAAGGAGTTCGCGAGATCGCACAGAACATCACCTCTGTCGCGGCAGCCGCACAGGACACGGCCGAAGGTGCGTCAAGAACGCAGAAAGCCGCTGCGGAAGGCACACTCATGGCGAACGACCTGCAACAGGTCGTTCTGAGTTTTCGTGACGAATCTTCCGGAGACCGTCAACATGGCGTCGGATGAAACCCGTCAGTTCTGCTGCTTCCTGCTGGACGACATGCTGTTCGGTATCGATGTGGGCGATGTACAGGAGGTCCTTCGGGATCAGCACAGAACCCGTGTGCCACTTGCTTCGCCAATGGTCCATGGGCTGATCAATCTGCGCGGCCAGATTGTCACCGTTCTGGACCTGCGTCACTGCCTGAAGTTGCCATCACTTACTGACGAAAGACGGCCGGCTCATGTCATTGTTCGTACTCGTGACGAACCAATGAGCTTTCTGGTAGACGAAATTGGTGATGTGCTGAGCGTCCGTGAATCTGATTTTGTGCCTGCCCCCGAAACTTTGAGTGGTGTAGCTGTTGATCTGATCTGTGGTACTTATAAACTCGAGCAGCGTCTGATCCTGGTTCTCAATACTCAGCAGATTGCTGACCATGCGGTCGCCGGCAGGTCTCAGAAACAGGCGTGACTGCCGACAAAACGCGAGCTCATCGCAAAGCCTGACGAACATGAAACAAATTCGCCTGCTTGTCGTCGATGATTCGTCTTTTATTCGGCGTGTTCTGACGCGACTGCTGTCGGAAGATCCGAAGCTCAACGTGGTCGCAACGGCGGCCAACGGCCAGGTGGCACTGTCAAAGATCGAGCAGATTGACCCCGATGTCGTACTACTGGACATCGAAATGCCGATAATGAACGGTCTGGAAACACTGCGGGAATTACGGACGAACCATGCGCGTCTTCCCGTCATTATGTTCAGTACGCTGACGCACCCGGGAGTCCGTGAAACCGTTGATGCGCTGTTACTGGGAGCAAACGACTACGCGACCAAACCGGATGGTCAGAACGACGTGGAACACGCGATTCGCCGAGTTTTGATTCCGAAAATCAAAATGCATGCCGCCAAATACCTGGCTTCAACGGGACGTGCTCGTTCCAGACCCGCAGTTGATTCCGTTGCGAAAATCCCAACGGTCGCTGTGCAGTCCCCCCCCGTCGAAGCACGGTCTGCCAGACCGGAGACAGATCGCTGTCCGCCTGCAACGCGGCCACACCATGCTGCGAAAGCGGAAATCATTGTCATCGCCTCTTCGACCGGTGGACCGAACGCACTCGCCAGACTTTTTTCGCAACTTCCGGAGGACCTGCCTGTCCCGATTCTGATCGTCCAGCACATGCCCGCATTATTCATTCAGCCGTTGGCCTTTCGACTGTCTTCACAGGGTAATGTGATCGTCCGCGGGGCCGAAAACAATGGTGCCCCGAAAGCAGGTGAGGGTCTAATTGCCCCGGGAGGAAAGCACATGACCATCGATCGGGTTCGAGGCAAGGTCTGCGTCACACTCAATGATGATCCGCCGGTCAATTCCTGTAAGCCGGCTGCCGATGTCCTTTTTGAATCCGTTGCAGAGGTTTATGGGGCTGCATCGCTGGCTGTGGTCCTTACGGGAATGGGTGAGGATGGACGCAATGGGTGTCGAGCCATCAAAGGGGCGGGTGGACAGGTTCTGGTGCAGGACGAAGATTCCAGTGTGGTCTGGGGGATGCCGGGGTCAGTTACGAAGGCGGCCCTGGCAGATGCCGTGTATCCGCTGGACAAAATGGGCCCCGAAATCGTGCAGCGAATTTCTGGAATGTCGCGAGAAGCGGGATTCGAGCGGTGATCCAAGGATTGTGTCATGTCACTGACCCCTCACAACTTCGACTACATCCGCTCACTTCTGCATGAACGTACGGGCAATCTGCTCGATGACTGCAAAGAATATCTGATCGTGCAGCGTCTCGATCCTCTCTTGCGCCGTGAGGCCGTAGGCACCATTGACGAACTGATCACGAAACTCCGGACAACACCTGTCTGCGGGCTCCACGATGCCGTTGCCCAGGCGCTCCTGACTCATGAGACATCTTTCTTCCGCGATCCACACTATTTCGAACAGATTCGAAAAAATGTAATCCCTCGAATTATTAAGCTTCGACGCGGCCAGAAATCGCTGCGGATCTGGTGCGCAGCCTGTTCCAGCGGCCAGGAGCCGTTAAGCATCGCGATGCTGCTGCGGGAACATTTTTCTATGCAGCTGCGCTCCTGGACAGTTCATTTGTGCGCCAGCGACTTTTCACCACAAATCATTCAGCGGGCGCGCCGCGGACAGTACACGGATATGGAAATCAACCGCGGTCTGCCGCCTGAACTAAAGCGTCAGTACTTCGTTCGTGACGGCGCGCACTGGCAAACTGATGTTCGATTGCAGGAGATGGTCGAGTTCCGTGAAATTAATCTTGTTCATCCCGTACTCGAATTACCCCGCATGGATCTGATTCTGTTACGAAATGTGCTGATCTACATGGACCAGGAGCCACGTCAAAAAATCCTGAGTACCATTCGGAACCTTCTGAACCCCGGTGGTTACCTGGTTCTGGGCGGACCGGAAACAACACACAAGCTTGATGCGAGTGGCAGTTTTCGCAGGATCGAGTTTGGTTGTATGTCGTGTCTGCAGATCCAATGAGGACGCAGGAATAATCCACACCAGAATTCATTGTCACCTGTGCCGAGCTTTCATAAACTGATATCGTGGTTCGTGAATCATAGAGGTTCCGAATTCGGTGGACATCAAAGATCGGTGGACATCAAAGATAGATCGGAAGCGGCAAAGATCGGAAGCGGAAGTTCGGTAGGCTGTACGTTGGACGTCCCTGTTCGTGACCGACACATCTCATGGCCTTTCAACGTTCCGAAGGCGACGTTTGTCGGCCGTGTGATCAAAACCCCATTCTTCACGCCGGCGTGAAGGCCATTCGAGGATTCGAATGAGACGCAATTCATATCTCATACCTCGTCGAACTTTGTTGAGAGGCGCCGGTGTTTCGCTGGCGCTGCCGCTGCTCGACATCATGTCTCCTGCGATCAGTTCTGCGGAGTCCACGAATAACACGCCGGTGAGGCTGTGTGTATTGTACAAGGGTTGCGGGGTCAATCCGCACTCGTGGGACGTCGTCGGCGGAACGGAAACGGATTTCGAGCTGTCCAGAATTCTGCAGCCCCTGTCTGCAGTTCAGGACGACATTCTTGTCTTGGGAAATCTGGATAATCAGGGCTCATCTGACCATATGGATGCGCCCGGTACGTTTATGAGTGCCACAAAGCACAGTGATCTCAATCGCTATTCGTTCGATCAGAGAGTCGCCGATCGCATTGGAAATACGACCCCGATCAAGTCCATGCAGCTGACGGCCGACAACGTCTGGAAGCAGCATCCCTGGTTGAACATTTTATCCTACGACAGCAACAACCAGCCGCTTCGCGGGCAGCACGATCCTCAGGCTGTTTTCGACATGATGTTTAAGGATTTATCCAGGGCGGGGCGCCAAGAGGAACTGCTGAGTGTCCTGGATGGAGTCAAAGAGGTCTCGTCGTCACTGTCGAGAAAAGTCAGCGCCCGTGACAAAAGGGTCCTGGAGCACTACTTCGATTCGATCCGGGATGTTGAGAACAGCATCCAGCAAGCCAGGCAGAACAGCCGGGCAGTGGACCTTGACACGAAACTTTCAGATATCGATCCGAGTCTGAAAGTCGGCAACCTTGGCGAGAGAATTCGAGCGATGCTCGATTTGATTGTGCTCGCCTTCTGGACCGATACGACACGGGTGACCTCGTGTATGCTCGCCAATACTAACAGCCGTTCTCACTACGACTTCATGGGCGTGGATGCTGAGTTTCATTATGTCTCTCACCACGTTCGAAACAAGAAAGTCCTGCCGGCTTATGACAAAATCAATATCTGGCATACAGGCCAGCTGCGGTACCTGATTGACAGTTTGAAATCGATCAGAGACGGCGATACGACTTTGTTTGAAAACTCGCTGATTCTATGGGGTTCAGGTATCAAGCATGGCGACTATCACTCGCTGACAGACCTGCCGCTAATCGTAACGGGTGGCGGCGGCGGAAAAGTAGATCTCGGGCGGCACGTCCGTTATCCCAAAGCACGGCCGTATGCCAGTCTCCTGATGACGCTGATGAAGATCATGGGGACTGACGCAACAGGCATTGGAGATTCCACGGAGCACCTTCCGGGCATCACGGAAAAAGCGAATTTTGAATCTGCCAACCCGGACGACGGCAGCTGGAAGATCGTTAAAAGCGATGACGAAACGCTTACCGCGAAGGGACTGCTGCGGATCAGTATTGAGGCGGAGTTGGAGTACTATCAGCTGCGACTCTCAGACAGCAGCGATCTCGAGATCCGTATTCCCTACATGAACAACCACAAGCTGCGGTTCGATCGTTGCGTCGGCAAGGTGGTGACCGTGACCGGCAGGTACAAAGTGGAAGCAGGAAAGAAAACGATTGTCGCTCTGACAGAGGTGGAGCTGGAACAGTCGTGAAGACACAGCGATTTAACATGGCCACTGTCGTCGTATGTGTTCTGGTTCTTACCGTGACCTCGATGCCACGTTATGCGTTCGCAGCGAACTTTGCCGACGCTGCCAGGGTGATTGAATCCCGGTGTCTGTCCTGCCATGACCACGATACGCGAGAAGCCGGAATCGATCTGTCTCCGCTGCTGCGGAAAGAGAATTCGTCCTCCGGAGAATATACCTCGCTGTGGATCAAAGTGGAGAGGATGGTCGCCCGCGGCGAAATGCCCCCGTCAGAGGAGGAGGTTCTCGAAGTTTCGGAAAAAGAGGCCGTCAAACAATGGTTTTACGAGTCGTTTGTTTTGCGAATGGGCAAGTCGCACATCGGGCCAACGCCGTTGCGTCGATTAACTCGATATGAGCTGGAAAACACTCTCGAAGACGTCTTGTCGATCACGCTTAAGACGCCCTATCGCGACACCATCAGTGGCCGCATTGCGAAATCCAGAATCGCATCCCTTATGCCGTCGGACATACCCGGTGAGTCCGGGTTTGACAACGACGCGCATCGTATGGAGTCTCTCAAGCCTTCGCTCAAAGAGATCTCTGAGGCTGTCCACTACGCATTAGGAATTTTCAGTAACAGCCCGACAGCCACACAGGCTGTTCTGGACTGTGAAGAGCTACCGGAAAATTCCATCAAAAGTGAAGTCAGGCAGCTGATTTCAGCATTCCTGCTGCGTACCTGTCGCTGCGATCGAATGCGAACGCAGCAGCTTGAGGACGCGTACTGTGGCCTGTATCAAAAACATGTGCAGGTTTCGCAGAACTGCAGAAAGAGCCTGTTACATGTCTTTGAAATGATCCTGGTGTCGCCGGAGTTCCTGTACCGGCTGGAAGAAAGCAGAAACCAGGATACGCCCTATCCGGTCACAGGCGTGGAACTGGCAGCTCGCCTTTCATATTTCCTGTGGTCAACTGCTCCGGATGATGAGCTGCGGCAGCATGGCCAGGACGGAAGTCTGCTCGAAGATCACGTGCTGCAGTCTCAGGTTGCCAGGATGCTGAATTCTCCCAGGCGGCTCTCGCTCTCCGAAAACTTCGCTGGACAATGGCTCGGCTTCGACGATCTGTTGTCGAACAGCGAGTACTTCATGGACGAAAGATGGAACCGCGAGACTTACGACGAGGTTTTGTTTTTCTTCGACGAATTGATCAGGTCGGACAGAAGCATTCTGGATATGGTGCAGAGTGACTGGATCTACCGGCGAGCGTCCGCCCTCAACTCGCATCAACAAAGTTACGTCCGTATCGATCCCGAATCAGTGAAGAATGCGTACGCGGACGTGCTGTCTGGCAGGCAGAGCAAAAGTGACAACAAACGCCTCAGGTATGACCCACCGGTGCTCGTTAAAACGAGAGACGATCAGGAAGGCGGCGTCATCACCAGCCCTGCAATCATGCGTTTGACAGCTTCGAAGAGCCGCACCAGTCCAATCCGACGCGGCGTTTGGATACTGAATACGGTAATTGGCAGGACGCTGGAGCCGCCGCCAGATGTCCCCTCGCTTGAAGAGGCAAGGGAAACGCTGAAGCTCAAAGAAAATCCTTCAGTTGCCGAAGTCATTCAGCAGCATGTTTCAAGATCAGAATGCGTCTCCTGCCACAAAGCGATAGATCCATTGGGACTGGGGCTGGAGAACTTTGCTCCAACGGGCGCATGGCGAATGCATTACCCCGACAGGACTCCGATTGTCGCTGCGGGGGTCATGCCGAATGGCAAAACCTTCAACACACCACGAGAGATGAAGTTGCTGCTGCTCGACATCTACAAGGAAGACGTCGCATCCAATTTCGTGAAACAGATGTTCGCTTACGCTCTGGGCCGAAAAACAGAGCCGTTCGACAGAGTGTCACTGGAGTCAATCGTGAGCAAAGTGAAGGAAGACGGATACAGGGTCAACACAGTCATTGAGCAGATCGTACTGTCGCAGCAATTCCGATTCCGACAGGACCACTGAGGCAGTGGTCCGTGGTTCAGCAGTTCTGTCTGCAGTGATTCGAACAGGTTCCCGAACAATTCGATGCCGGCATGGATCTCTTACCGAAAGATTACAGCCGCCATGACCGATTCGTCCGTGGAAAGACGGCGATCGTATGGAGGAGAGGGGGTATTAACGACACTATTAATGATGCTGGAAAGGGTGCAATGCCAGGACGAAGACATGAAAAATGTCTCGCGAACTGCAGTTTCCGTTGAGTTGAAGACCGAACTGACGCGTCTGGAGATCGGCTTGTAAAACGGCCCCGCAGGATCAAACAACTTCGCCCAGGTCAAAACGCTGTGATACACAGAACTTACGGCTCACCAGGGTCTCGCGTCCCCGCCTTGCTGTTGACAACAACATTCGGGACTTTACTGCGCGAGTTCTGGTTACTCCAGCGGTCTGTGGCTGACTTGACTTTCGTCAGCACCAATCTGACATGACACCTTTGACATATCAGACCAGAACCGTGAGCAGAAGCAGTAGGACCAGCGACTCCATATACTGATCAAGGCCACCAGTGATCTGGATCTCGCAGTGCGTCACGGCGTGCTACGTTCGACCGCTCCGGGTTGGCTCAGGCAAACCAGGACTGCACGGTTGCCGCCAGCGACGTTGAGTTCAGATTCGGCTCGGACGTCAACTGCGATACATTGTTTTCATCCCGAAGATCATACAAGCATCTTCCCGATGAGGCCGAGCAAAAATCCGAAGACCGCTCCCATTGCGGGCATCCATCGTCGCTGCAGTCGTGCCACGGGCGCGATGTCCTGAAATACGAGGTAAAGAATACCACCACTGGCAAACAGCATCATACAGGCCACAACAAGATCGTGAGACGCAAGCAAATAGTAGCCACATAGTCCGGCGCATGGTCCAAGCAGGGACATCGCAAAAAACATGGCGATTACTCGTCGTCCGGGTGTTTTGCCTTGCACGGTGATTTCGCGATATGCATTAAAGCCTTCGGGCAGATTCTGGATCGCAATAAGTGCCGCGAGCAACTTCGCAGTCGGGTTTCCTGATGCGAACGACGCACCTAACGCAACCGCTTCCGGAATAAAGTCAGAGAGCATTGCCGCCAGCTGGCCACCGGGACTCTTGATTCTGTCAAGAAAAATATCCAGCGCGAGAAAGGTAATGCCACCGCCACCGAAACAAGCTGCAGCGACAGCAATTGAATTGGATTCGATCCCCTCCGGTACGAGCACCAGCGCGATTGCAGACAAAAGGGCACCTCCGCCAAAGGCGATGATCCCGTGTCTGCTCTCAGAATTCAGCCAGTTCGGGTGAATACTGTCAACGCGTGCAAGAAGTGCCCCCACTGGCATCGCAATGCCGGCCATGAGCGTAAGTACGACTACAGTTGTCACATTATCCATATCATTGAATCTGTCATTCGGGATGCTGACTCATCGATCGTGCGTTGAAGTTTTCCGTTTCGTGAGACGCGCATTGGATGTACTGCGGCGTCAATGTGTCTCACGGCATGAACGCGGCCAGCAGTGTACACCTGAGAACAACGAATGTCACATCTATTGATGTCGCGGACGCAAAGGACAGATGGTCCGATGAAAACGGCCTGGTGGCCTGCTGCAGTACTGCCTCCGAAACGCGGCCTGTGCCTGTCGGAAACCGAACGCATGCTCCCACAGATGCGGTAAAGGTACGCGCTCAGTTAAAACGGTAACGTAACTACTCGAATCCGACCGTCAACGCTCTGCCGAAATCGTAACCCTTTTCTCTCACGAACACCTGACTGTAAAAGAAGTTTCCGGCATCGGAGATTCATGTTCCTGCTGCAACGCCGCTGTGGATGAGCTGGTCAAATTTGACCTTCTCAAACGAGTCCTGGCACAGACAGAGATTCGCTCGTCCGATTCAATGACTGACTCAGCTCATCCGGTTCGGAAGCTGGTCGCCTTCGACATTGAGCAACACAGCTCACGCCTGACTCACTCAGCCTTTGAAAGCAACTCGTATGCCAGAATGATTTTTTGAGGGCGATCGGAAGGCCTCCGGGACTGGGCGTGGAGCCGACTTCGATGGCTCCCGCATGACAGCTTTGATTCGGCGCGATGCGCCACCAACCGGCATCCGAGTTCTCGGACAGAAGCATTCAGAATGTCGTGAAAGACAGCATTGCTGAAGACTGCTCTCCGGCGTACAGACCACCCGCACCAGAAGCAGTTCTGACCAACCAGACCATCACTTAAAATCCGGACTCATGCACGGGAGCAGGGCAGTTGGGCGGGACGCTCAATTTGTACTCACGGCGGGCTGCGTAGAGACCGGTTGAATACAGATCCCCTCCACCAGAGTCTCGTCATCCCCCGGGCGGACTTGCCCAACGGACCTCGCCTGACTGCAGTGTCTCGCCCGACTCGATTCCGTCCGTGACCTCCTCAAGCCGAAACTTGAGACCCCCTTTTTTCCGGTCAATCTTAATCACACCGAGGGGATGCTTGAGCGACGAAAGATCCGCCAGATTGGTGCCGTCTTTCAATCCGAGCCGCATCATAATATGGTCTCGGTGGTCGCTCCCTCTCACACGTGAAACGAAATGCTCACCATCAATCTTAAAACCAGAAGTTTTGACCGTGCCTGCACGCCACCAGCCATCGGCAGAGCGTTCAAGTCGTGTTTGTTTGTTTCCTGGCTCAATGACAACGTTTAACACCTTCATGTCCGGCCGAAGCTGATTCAACGCGACCATCAACATCGATTTGAACACTCCGACAGTGCAGATATTCGGGTGCTGTAGTAGTTCCCCCGACCGGGCATTATATGTCGTGCGAAGGCCGGACTCAGTCTCACAGATGATTTGTTTTCCATCTGCACTGAAACCCCGCAGCACTGGGGTCACTCCGCCAACGACTTCCTGTCTTAGCTCGTTGCTCCACTTCTCCAATGGCAGACAGGTTGCCTTGCTATCGCCAAACGCATTCGGAATGGTGATCGTCATGGCGTCACCCTCGCCGGTGACTTGCCAAACCCCGAGTTTGAAAGAAAAGTCCCTAAACGCATTCAAAAAGCTGTAATCAAGATTTGCGATGGCCGCCAGGCGGCTGCCATCAGGGCTGAAATACAACTTGTCGGTTTCACCAAAGAAGAAACCGAGCCTTCGCTCTGAGCCGTCCGCAAGGTTCCATGCCCTGATTGTTGTGGTAGATCCCAGATTCCCCGTCCTGTCCGCTGCAACGACGGTGGATTCATCCGGACTGAACACGAGTTCGTAAGCCCGCCCCGGAACGCGCAAGTCGTGGACAAGTTGCTTCGTTTTGACAGACCAGATCTTAATAAGAGAGAACGAACCAGATCTCGAACCAGGGTTTGGATACAGCCTGGTCAGTCCTGCGACCAGCTCACCGCCGGGGCTTAAACGGAGTTTCTGCACGCCGTTCAGGTCTACGCCTGCCAGCTGCTCTTTGATCTCAGCATCCTGAGCCTGAAGGGGAATCGTCTGGACAATCGCCAGTCCAACGAATGTTGCGTGCAGAAGTACTGCGAAAGCTTTTGGGGTTGGGTTGTTCGATACGATCGGTGCGTTCCTTTTCCTGCCACCGGACCTGGCAGCACTATGAAATACGGTCTTATGTCACTGTAGGTCGGGTGGGACTCCCTGAACGGATGCGACTCCGCCAGGATGAATACAATTCGCTTCAACGATACATTTATTGACGTCGTCGCGGCAAGAAAATCCACCGAACTTAATACGCCGTGAAACACGGGACTTATGGCTCACCGGAGCATCGCATCTCTGCTGCCTGATTTTATCTCTCGGCAGCGGTAGCCAGTCAGTTTTGACGCTGAATATGTTGTTCCTTCTCACACTGTGGCACATCCTGATCGCTGCACTCTGCGGCGTGGTGAACCAGCGTCAGCAACAGATCATGGAGTTCCAGAATGCTCAGATCGAAGTGTAGCTCAAGAAGCCGGGTCCTAAGCGTCGGCTGCTGGCGGTGAAAGCACACGGCATCGAGCCAGCACCCGATCGGCAGCGAACACCGGCATGGTCAACATTCCCGAGGCCCACCGGGATTCGATCCTGGCCACGGACTTCACGACTGTGTAAGTCCGGCCGCGGAACGGACTCGTGACGTTCTACGTGCCTGCCGTGATACATTCAAAGACACTACGTGTGCAGATCGCTGGCATCACGCCGAGTCCGAAGGCCACGTGGATACAACAGGTCTGCAGGAACCTGAACGACAGTGAAGACGGTTTTCTGAAAGACGCCAGCCATCTGATCGTCGACCGTGACATCGGCTTGCCGGACTTCATCCAGCAGAACACCGACACTGAAGTCGTTCTGCCGCCAGGGTTTTGCTCTTTTCTCCAGAAAAGCAGAAAGAAAAGTGTCTGAATCCTTCTGCTGCTGTACCTGGTAGTGGCGGACAATGAGTCTGCATCTGTTCATACCTTACCAGCATTGCCACGTCGCAGTCACCTGGGACAGGAATTGTTGCTCAACACATCCCGCCAGTAACACTCCGGGACGACTGACTGTGAAAATGTATCGGCTCCTGCCGAAATGTTTACGAAAAGGGTGCACGAACCTTGCTCAGGCCTGCACTAACCAGTGAGCGAATTTGGATTCGTATGATCAGTACCACTAATCAACACCTATACTAATCAGGAGCCATGAAATGAAAGCCACGTTTTTTTCTTTCACAGCCGTGCTGCTATGCACGGCTGTCAGCACCGCAAACGCATTTCCGCTTAATAACGTCGTAAGCGATACGATTAATGGCGACGGAAGCTCGAAAGTGATCAAAGCGGATTCGAACGGAGGGTTTACTGTTTCTCAGGTTAAGGTTGGCAATACTGTCCTGACAGAAAATGTTGACTACACCGTTCAGGGAGATGGCTCGTCAAAGCCCACCATTAAGCTGACCAGCGCGCCTGCCGTGGGGGACGTGGTTACCGTGACTGGCACGAATCCGAACAGCGACCCAACGCTTGATCTGGATTGGCAAAAATCAATTCTTTATAAAGCAGAACGACTCGCCAGGATGGCCGGTAAGTGGTGGTTTGGATTGTACTTCTGATTTTCTGCGAAAACCGGAAGACATGGCTGGTGCGACCAACCGGGTCGCACCAGCGAGTGCCGAGTCAATGATCTGCTGCCAGCACTGATTGCCGCTCTGCGGACATGACCGACAGGATGTCGCAGGAAAGACATCGGAGGCACTGGAAGTCTGGCTGTTTTCCGGATGGGTCAGGTGAAGCCAGGCAGCAGCGACAGGTGGTGCCGGGGATCGGCAGCTTCTGTACGAAGTGCGACATGGAGATCAGCTGAGCTTCTTACCCCCGCCACATGCACTTGCACGGTTGCCATTCTTGTTCAGTTTCGTGGTCCTGCGGCATCACGGAATTTTGCGGCCCGTTCATTCCAGCCTTCCGAAATCGCTTACTCAAGCTAAGCTGGCAGGAACGCAAACAGCCCGCACCCGGTAACAGGGATAACACCTTTCCACGAATCACGGCGTTGCCCGATGTCATCTGAAATGCAAGTATGGGAAGATCACGGGAATGCGTACTGTGGCTTTGTCAGTCTGCGTCGGGTGACTATTCATCAGATGCAGCGTACCGATACAACCCACGGTTTGTTGTGATGTATTCCACCTAACCTGTAGTTTTTGTCACAGACAAATCATTCTTCAGTCGATGGCAGCGGCATCCGGATACTCAGATCGTCACCGGGCCGATCATCACGGGCGCCGCGACCACCTTCGTCTTCTGCGTTCGTACCGATGCTGTACAGCAGATAACCGTCTTCAGTACGTCGATAATTCAAAGGGTTCCCGGCAAACAGGTCATCGGGAACCTGTTTGAGAAACTCAGGAGACAGCTGATTCAGTGTTTCTGGATATCTTCCGTGGACGCTTTGGTACCCGGCCAGTGCGAAGGCGATCCGCAGACTGGCGACATTCTGCATCGCTCGATCTTCCGCAATCCGCACCTGCGTGACAGCAGGCAGAACCATGGCAAGAAGTACTTTGCCCACCACTTTTTCGCCTGCCTCAGAATTCCCCGGTAACAGATTTATGGATTTACGTCCCCCCTTTATTTCGTCAGCCAGTTTTTTCAGATCCTGATCAATTCTTTCCAACGCCTGTTTCCTGTCCTGATAATTCTTAGTCTGTGTCACCTCGACCAGACGATCGTACCAGCCGTTCCCAAACCGCATGGTTGTGTTCCAGTCAATGGTGCTGCCTGCAAGTCTGGAAGACAGGCCACCGACCTTGTCATCCGTGCCGAAGATCTGTTCCAAACCTTCTGCGGATCCTTCCCGGACAAGCATCTGCACGATGTCCAGAAAAAAGCAACGTTCTCCCACGTTGATCTTCTCTGCCATATCGGGCAATGGAGGAAGCGCCTCCAGATCGTTCAGATATATCCGCGTCTGTTTCGCCCCAGGTCCGGAAGACTCAATAAATGCCAGATCGGATTGACTGGCGACCGAATCAATTGCAATGCCGATCAGCGCTTCGATGATTGTCGATCCCTGTCCGATCAATCGCCCCAGTCGGTGACAGGCCAGCAGGTCCTGCCAGGCTTCGGAGTCTCGCCCTTCACCGGTATGCCACATCGCTCGAGCACTCAGAGCCCGGGCGAAACTGCGTGCCTGCTGGACAGCCGGCAGCAGCATGTTAACCAGTGTCGCATCGGCACCTGTGACCCCGTCCGGAATGACCAGTGGCGAAAAATACTTCGGTCGTTTCGTTCCGGCCACGACCAGCGACAGCGGCTTTTCGTTCGCTTTGAGCCAGGCCCTGATCTGCGGATACTGGCCAGTCTTCCAGGGACGCGCCGCTGCGAGGCCCTGCTCATTGATGATCTGAAGATACGCGGGATCCTTGCGCGGGATTCGCACCACCTGCTGCAGGTACTGCGAAAGATCCAGAAAATTATCTCCCTGATCCGGCGGCTCGTCCATTCCCATCAGGCTGAAGAATCGGGGCGGCATCTTCTTTTCGTTCGGCTCCGGACCAAGTGCCTGCCAGAACAGCACATTGGCATTATTTTCCGACGTGATTCCCCGTCCCAGTCGCGTGTTTATGGCACCCGGATAATCCACGTAACCGGACTGTGTCAGTGGGGCGGTGAACCAGGTCGTGTGCCGAGAGATCGTCAGGCCTGGTTTTGAACGCGACGGCGAATTCGGATGTTTCTTTTTCCCGGTGTCTGTCCTCTGCGCATCCGCACATGCAGTATGCAGGACCAGATACACCACCAGAAACAGACGAACGACCCTGAAGTTCACAGACATGCCGGGCTCCAATCGGTCTGACTCGTGAAGGGAACTGAACACAGCACAGACTACCAGCCCCCACGAAAGAAAGACGCCCGTTCAGTCACCATTTGTCTATCTTTTTTTTTCCTCTGTGGTCAACGGAGACCACGTAGGGTCTGCATCGGGTGGTTCACGAAGCGGATGCCCCTTCCGAAATTATCGACTGCTGCTCAGCGAGGCTCGAACGTTGACGGTCGGGCCC
>Ga0315331_10000823_pt1 | contig 22449 bp, 19 predicted proteins | sample M160m34915metaG_FD_203456 | JGI IMG/M metagenome (GOLD analysis project Ga0315331, IMG submission 203456) | Ammonia-oxidizing marine archaeal communities from Monterey Bay, California, United States - M1 60m 34915 | ecosystem: Environmental > Aquatic > Marine > Intertidal zone | place: USA...
AACCTGTGTACCAACAGCTTGCGTTCCCAAGAGAACGAGAGAAGGTTGATTCTTTCTCATCGTAGTATGGAGCTTGGTAAGTCCAACGCTCACCTTCGGGGTAAAAGTACATTGAAGCATCTCGACCCAAAGCGTCTGAGATCTCCCAACGCTCCTCTTCTTTTCGCCACTTACAGTAGGGCATACCGTACTTGGCCACTTTAGCGTTATTCTTCAGAGTCTCATGGACTCTCTTCACTTGATCTGGTCTTTTCTTTCCCATTGTGTTCTCCTTTAAGAGTTGTTGATTACATAGGGGGTATACTTAAGGGGTTACGCTCACTAGCTTTTAATAGTTTGTTTATACTTTTCCCTTGTAGTTAGTATCTAAAAAAAAGAGGTGTAGCTATGAGCAACGATCAAGGTTTATTGCCGATCATGAGTCCTTTATATAACTTGCGAGAAATATGTAAACAGGTTGTCCTACTCGAAGACCACCTTAATCAGCCTCGCAAGAGATGCCCCGATTGCATTCGTAAGCATTTCCTCACTATAGAAGCATTATTTGAGGAAGCTGTGTCTCTTGATAAAGAACTTAAGTATGTAGCTGTATTAGATGGTAAAGCTGAAGAGATTAGAAAACTACAAGCAGTTTGGTTAGATACCAAAGATAGTGATCAAGCACACAAATTTTACCTAATCCTTGCTCAAGCACTTAGGGTTCTTAGAAAGAGTTTCGCTGGACATTGCTTTGATGTACGCAAGATGGCGAGCATGGAGCGTAAGGCTAGTTTATATCTCTGCCCTCATAGAAGAATAGCGACTAAGACTCAGGCTGAAAAAGAGGACGAAGCGGTTGAAAAGCTCGTTAGGAGATCTCCTAAAAATAAGCCTCCTCGCAAAGACCTCCGTAAGAACAGAGTACAAATTAGCGATGACCCCGATCTACAAGGTGTGGGAAGAGGCGATAAAGGAGATCCCGACCTTTCTCGTAGAGATCAGAAGATGGCGAAGATTATTGCTCGTAAGTATCTTAACTTGAGAGGTTAGTTTGTTATGATTAGTTCTCTTCTACTAGAACTTCAAATGGAGCTAGGGAAAACAGATCGACTTCTTTTAGAGGCTCATCGAGTGGCGGCTGCTCAAAAGCGAGAAGATGGGACTCGTAAGCCTACGAGAAAAAAACCTCGAAAGAAGCAAAAGCTCACTCCAGAACAGAAAAAGAAACAGAAAAAAGAGCAGAAGATCGTTCAGAAGGTCAAAGATAGACTCAAAAGTCGTACCTACAAGAGTAGGTTGACAGGAGATGATCTGTTATTTAACACGGCCTATAATCGCAGTCACCCTAAAGCGGTTCAAGACTTCAACAAAGCGATGGAGAAGGCTAGAGGCTCTAAAGGTGACTCTAACGAGGTCAGTTATTCTGTAGAGGCTTCTCTCAACGATGAACAATATGACCTTCTCTCAAGGATGAACAATGGGAGAGACATGAAAAATATGTCTCTCGTTGAAGAACGCACTATGAGAGATATTATGTCACTCCTTGTGAACATCCATGAGGAGGTTCGGGAAGAAGTTGGCGAACCACCACCTAAGAAGAAAAGAAAAACAAGATCAGATAAAGGGAAAAAGCGTGGGCCTTATAAGAAAAGGGTTAAAGAGAAGCTCACCACCTCTCTTGAAGAAGAAGGCATAGAGGCTGTTGAGCTAAATCTTGACGATACTTCTGATATTTCAGAAGAAGAGGTAAAAGAAACTAAAGGAGTCTTAGACGAGAGAGCTAAAGAGCGTGAGGAGCAAACTGGAGAGAAAGAGCCAAATAAGAGTAAATCTAAGGATAAGAGTAAATCTAAGGATAAGAGTAAAAAAACGCCTAAAACCAAGAAGATAACAGACGGTGCACCTTTACTTGAACAGCCTAGCTATGTCCAAAAAGCAGAAATCAAAGATCGTCTTGAGAAAGCGTTTAGAGATAAATTAAGTAAAGGCACTAGCGAGAAGATCGAAAAGCTCGAAAAGAAACTCCAAGACACCTCTTTGAGCGATACAGACAAACGAGATATCCAAGAGCAGATCAAGGGTCTTGAAAAGAAGGATCTAGCATCAACTAGAAAAAGCACTAGGACTCTTGTTCAGAGGATAAGTGAAACTGTGGACGCTCTTGATGAACTCACTGAAGATCAAGTTGAACAAATGGCAGATGCTTACGGAGATGGTGCGGTAGAAGTCGAAGATGTCATGAGAAATCAAGGACTCGAAGGACTACAGTCATACCTCGATGAAGAAGTGAAAGATAAAGACTTCGGACCCCCGAAGCCCCCCTCAGACAGAAAGGGTTTTGCAGAAGAGTTAGGTAAATACCTCGCAGTTACTCACGCACAAAAGAGCATAGCAGAAGACCCAGAGTTTGGGTTGCGTGAGTTTCCTAGTGATGGGGATGATCATGATAAAGAGAAGCACCTACAAAATGTACGCAGAGTTCAATCTCGACGCTTTAAGGCGATGGACAAAGATCAGCGTACTAATATGGCTTCTAGGGTCAAAGAGGACATTAAAGAAGCTATAGGAGCCTTAAAAGATGAGGGTAAAGTTCTGTCTGATGAAGAAAAGAAATCCTTACAAGGAAAGCTCGCAAACTTAAAGTCCTCCGAATCAGCTCTCAATACTATACGAATGATAAAAGAAGAGGGTGTCATTGAAGGGTATGCAGAAGTACCTAATAAATTGCTTGAGCTTGCAAGGCAAACAGGATCAGAGGCTTGGGAAGAAGGCATTAGTATGCTTTCCCAACAAGGAACTAACCCTAGTAAGACACGAGAGCTGATTGAGTCGGTCACTGAAAACCTTGACACAGATGATTTTAAAGCTGTCGTTGGGGGTGAACAGGGACCTTATGGAGATATGTTGGATTTATTAGATGATGACTATTGCCCAGGAAGTCCAACAAATAAAGCTCAAGGTTTAGGAGATAAGAAGCTATCCCCCTCCGATGATCCCTGCCCTAATCCTTTGTCCGATGACATGAAGAAGCTGTTAAGGGATTACATGAGTGGGGGGTTTGTTAACCTCCATACTGTCGAGAAAGAGTCTCGTGGAGATGGGTACTACAACCCAAAAGGTGATGGTCAAGGGGTATCTAAGAAAGTCAAAGATGAAATGAAGCTCTTTTGGAGAGAAAACAAAGAGAAGTTTTTTGAGGTGTTCGTGGATGGTGTGGATCTGTCAACAAATAAACCTTACACCGAAGAACAAAGGGAAGCCGTAGGGGAAGAGTTTAAGACACGATGGAGAATTGAAGAAACTCGGAGTAGCATTGATGGTATTCAGCTCTACAGTGATAGCACAAAGAGGTTTAGATGGGATCAACTTCAGAGAGAACTAGAAAAAGTAAAAAGTTTAGACAGTACGACCAAAAGACAGAGGCTCAAAGACATAAGGACGAGGCTTACAGAGCTATTTGATGACACGGCAACACAAGAAAATGAGTCTGCCTCATCAAATAAACAAGCAAATTATTTTAATAGATCATTTATTGCCCCCCCCTATAAGAGTGGAGGCACTAAAATCATGCAAAAACGATCTACACAATATGTTGATTATCAGCGTAGATCTCAAGCGTTTGAGCTTGGGATGCGTGTATACCCCTTTTTTGGGGGTAATCCGTCACGCTCTGGACTCGTTATAGCCATATTCCCTGCGATTGGTATGGTCGATGTGCAGTTCCCTCATGGATCGCAACGCTATCCTGTAGAAGATCTTGTTGTAGATACTTCGGGAGATTACTTGAACATTTACGAAGATGACCAAGATACCATTCCTGGTGGAGCTGGTACTGTTCCTGTAACTTCTCGTGCTGTTAAAAAGCAAGCTAGTCGTGTGGCCTACAAGTACATGAAGCAAGCTGTTTATTGGTACAAGAAAGATCGTACATATCGTCAATGTCGGAATGAGGAAAAACCTTGTTGTCCTAAGTGTAAAACTCCACTCGGCAATACTGTTTATAAAAGAAGAGGGGGTAAGAGTAATAAACTACTCGCTTGTTATACCTGCCTTTTCATCATCAAACCTTCCGACATCGTTAAGGGGTAAAAAACATGGCATTTTTAAGATATGCTAGGGCTAATGTAGTACAGCCCTCTATTCATGGTCTACAATGGGATAAGGTAAGGATTGCTTCTGGTGCTAAAACCATCAATGCCTCACTCAAAAAACAAGCTGAAGACATACTAGGCGAACCTTTCACTCCCGATAGATTTCTACTAACGCACTCCACCATAGTATGCTCTGTCGATGCGATCTCACCCCCAAATACGAAAACTGGTTCCGTTGAAGAAGACGGTCAAACTATCAATCGTAAGTATGCAGACTATCGTATCAGTGGAGATACAGATAAGTTTATCAATAACAACCTCGACTCTTGGTCAAGGGAAGTTATCAAAAAGTCTTATCAAACCTTTATTGGTGCTCATAACTTTGTGGAACATATTCAAGTCGAAGAACTATCTAAGGGTCGTATCATAGATGCTGTCCTAAGAGACATAGGCGACTCTTTATATGTAGACATCCTTGTAGCGACTGATCGCAAACACAAAGACTTGGTTAAACAAATTGAGTCGGGTCAAATGAACTCAATGTCTATGGGATGTAGCGTAGACTTTACCATTTGTACCAAATGTGGTCATGTCGCCGCTGATGAAACCGAGATGTGTTCTCATATCAAATATGAGAAAGGCAATGTTTTCTATGATGAACAAGGAAATCAACATAGAGTAGCAGAGCTTTGTGGTCATGAAGATATTGGTGGCACAGCAGGTGTTACCTTCATCGAAGCATCTTGGGTTGCAACTCCTGCATTTGTAGGGGCAGTCGCTCGTAATGTCTTAGACATCCCTAAAGCTGATATGGAGAAATCTGCTTCTGATGAACAGCTTAATGAAGTTCCAGATAAGTGGATTGCTAAAGCGTCTAGCTTACAGAGTTCTCCTTGGTATGACCCTCAAGGTCAACTAAATAAGAAAGCTGGTCCTTTTGACATGGACGATGAAGAAGAGGGTGGCGATAAAGAAGAAGCTCCCTCCGAGTCTTTGTTGAGACAGCTCGAAAATGTCTACGAAAGTGCTATCGTAGATCGTTTTCGCCAAAAGCTAGAGAACGAACTCAAAGCAGAGAAGGCTCAAGAAGTAATGAACCCACCTATTGATAAGTCTGTCGTTGAGCAAAACGATACGATTGTCAAAGAGGGTGTGTCTACCTCTAAATATATAAGCCTCTTAGATGCTTCTGTTAAGACAGCTAAGTCTGTCGAAGAAGCTGTACTGAACATAACTCTAGTGAATAACCACTGCGATGTTCAGATCCCTAGCCATATTTACAAGTTAGCTAGTGTTCTAGGTACTACCAGTCAGTATAATGATGTAGTTGATTATCTTGAACAAGCAAGCTACTTAAATGGTAAAAAGTTATCGAAGCAAGACACTCTTCGTCTTGTAAGATTAGCTAAACTGTTATCCCTTAACACTTACGGGCAGAAATAAGTCTCGCCCTGTTTCACCCCCCCCCAAGAAAGGAATTGCCTCATGTCTAGGTATTCTCATTCTAAGAAAATGTCTCGTAGGGCAGAGCTTGCTCGTAGAAGAAGTCGTCGTGCAAACTCTGGTCTTCCAGGTTATGATAATCTAGGTTGGGATCACTTCGGTCATCCTGCTTCCTCCGATCAGCCTTCTGTAGATCAGTATGGTTTCGACTCAGAGTTCGGTGAGGGAGTTCGTAAAGGACCTTATCGTTCGGGTCCAGCTCCTGCATCTTATGGATGGGAGCCAGAGCATCCTGCTGTAAGCGATGAGCTTGTAGAGGATTACGCTCTTACTGATGATCTTCGCCAAGAGAACCTTAAGAAAGCTATGGAGCGTAAAGCGGCTAAATGTATTCAGATTGCTGAATCACGCTTAGGTCGTACTGCTTCACAGCGTGAGATCGAGGATCTTGCTCTTCGCATGATGGATCTTCCTAATCGCACTGTTAATGCTCGTGTTGCTCGTCTTGCAGATAACGCAGTACAGGTTGGCACTGAGTATGATGAGGGTCTTGACTTTACAGGCCCAGGTAATGCAAGTGATCAGATTGAAGCTGATGATCACATGGGTCATGGTATGTTCGATGAATATGACATCGACGGTAATGAAATGATCGACATGAGCGAATGGGGTGGGTCTGACTCTGCTTTTAACGCTCTTGATGTTGATGGTGATGGTTTCCTTTCTCGTGATGAAATCGCTATGGGTCTAGGCGAGTCTTTCGCAGACGATCTTGAAGCTGATGATGAACTCTCTTCTATCATGGCTGAACTTGAAGCAGAAGAAAGCCATTCTTCATCTGCTGAAGCTCTTGCAGAAGAAATCGCTACTCTTAAAGCGGCTAACGCTCGTCTCGCTCGTAAAGTTCGTAAGCTCGCAGACAACGCTGTACAAGTTGGTTCAGGTTATGAGGGTGAAGATCCAAATCTTGAGATCAAAACCACTCCCGATACTGAGCCTACAGAGGGTCAGCCTACTCAGCGTTTAGCTAAGATTGAGCGTCTTGCAGAAGCTCTCTCAACTTATATGTCTGATATGGAATCTACTTCTAGTAATGACATGGCATCACTTCTTGCTGAACTAGAAGCTGATGACTCTCGTGACATGAATAACGCAGAGTATGGATACACAGCAGACGATCTTGAAGCTGACGATCTTGAAGCTGATGACATTGAAGCTCATATGATGGGTGAAGATGTCATGGGTCTTGATATGGACGCTGATGAGTCTATCGCTATGGACCCAAGACTTGCTTCTATCTTCACCGCCTCAGACGAAGAAGAAGCTGAAGAAGAAGAAGCTGAAGAAGAAGCTGAAGAAGAAGCTACCGAAGAAGAAGCTACCGAAGAAGAGCCTAAAGAGGAAAAAGCTGAGAAGAAAGCTTCTTATCGCCCTCGTACCTCTGCTCGTAAAGCGGCAGTAAAGACTCTTGGTAACATCTCTCGTGAAGCATCTTCAGCTTCTGATGAGCTTTCTAAACTTTGGGAGTCTGCTCCCGATGTAAGCAAGTTCTTCGGATAAGATATAAATAAACTTTCAATAGTTTATTTATTGTTGACGCTATTATATAGGAAAAACTTTTCGGGGCTGGTTGTAAGACCACCCTTATCTTAACTACACTACTCTCTTGAAAACAGAGAGTACGAGCTTAATAGGAGAAATCTCATGGCTCTACTTGGACAAGCTAGTGGTGGTTTTACAGAGTCAAGCTCTGCGTTGCGTATCCTTCATGTAGGTGTGCGTAATACTGTAGGTCAACTACATAGCAGTGCTTTCACTCAGTCAAACCCCGTCTTTGGTGCTAATGCTACATCAGCACCAGGTCTTTTAACAAATGTACTTGGTGTACTTAGTGGTTCTATCGCTTTTACTCGTGGTACCTCTAACGAGCATGGTGGACCTTCCGCCGCAGTCGCTCCTGTTACTGAGCGTGTACTTGGTGTTTTCATCAACAATGCTTCGGGCAATGCTTTTGAGAACCAACCAGGTGTTGCATCTAACCGCGGTCCATATGTCTCTGCACAAGGTACTTATGCTAACCTTCTGTATGAAACAGTAAATGTTGCTACCAATGCTGACATTACAGCGACTTATGTTCCTGGTGCTACATTGATTGCTTCTATCAATGGTTTCTTGACCACCGCTGTAGCTAATGCAAATCACGATCATGCTGATAGTGCTACTACCATCGGTATTCTTAAAATCTCTCCCGACTCGACATCTGACGAGTTGGTTTACGACCAACGCATTTGATAGAAAGGAAGAGTGATTTATTATGAGTAATTCAGTAGACAACGCTGTAAAACAGAAGATCATTTCTGACTACATTAAGACTCCACAGGGTCGTGCGAAGCTAGCCGCTTCAATGACTCAGCCCCTTCGTTTACGCAGAGACTATACAAGCGTTGGTCGTAAGACTTTCCTTGTAGAGCAACTACCAGACGGAGCTTTGCCTATTTATGACAAAGATCCCGATGTGACTGCTTTCGTAGTTGGTGAAGAGGGTGAGAACATCCTTGCAATCACTAAGCCTCGTAGGGTTATCTTCCCTCTTTTCGAGATTGCTTCAAACCCAGAGATTCCTTTGACTCAAATCAAGGAGCGTAGGTTTGACCTTATCGAGAGGGCACAAGATTTAGCTCGTGCTCAGATCCAAGCGGCAGAAGACGAGCGAGTATTCGCTATTCTTGATGCAGTTGCGGCAAACGGATTTGATAGCGTTGCAGGTCAGACTAACGCTGATCTCCCTGTTATCGCTCCTCTTAATGGTGCTGTTCTTGCTGACGCATACAGCCTCATTGAGCGTCACGACCTTCGTGTTGCTCGTGTATTCATGAACGCTCGTGATTACGCTGACATCCGTAAGTTCGGTAGAGACATTCTCGACATCGAGAGCCAAGCGGCACTCCTCAAAACTGGTCTACAGGCTACCCTTTGGGGTGCTCAGATCATCACTAGCCGACTTGTTCCTGTTGGAACTGTTTATGTCTGCTGTGAGCCAGAGATGTTCGGTCGTATTCCTGTTCGTACTGAGTTGACCGTTCTCTCTGCTGACGATCCAAAAGCTCGTACAATCGGCTTCTCAGTATTTGAGAATTTGGGTATTGGTGCTTATAACCCTCGTGGTCTTGCTCGTCTTACAGTACAGCGTTAATATCTAGTATATTCGCTTTACTTTCACCTACTTAGGTAGGTGTAAGAGGTACTAGAAAGAACCTCATCTTCTTCGGAAGATGGGGTTTTTTCGTATCTAGGGTTTAATATTCTCTTTATCGGTGTCTCTTATCCATAAAGGAGAGACACATCATGAGACTAAAGACTAAGAGAGATATTATAGACAGTATTGAGGAACCTCTTCTGAATACAATGTCGAAATACATGAGCGTGGATGAGATCACAGCAGAGGCAGAGCGTCTGAGTGAGTTTGCCCTCAATGATCTTAAAGAGGTTGAGTCAACTCTTGTTGCCCCTGCTTTATCTAGGGTTGAAGGTTGGAACAGGTCTAAAGTAGATGTGGTTATCACAGACATATATGATGGATATGAAGGATATGAATGGTCTATCTCTATTTATGTTGGGTCTGCTTCATTTACTCACATGGGAGGAAACCGTATTGATGACATCTTAGAAGATTTCCAAGATTTCTCATCTTCTGAAGAGATGGAAGATTATCAAAATCTTGTGAGCGAGATAAAAGATCCAGGATCAACCAAGACCAAAGCAGAGATTACTCTTTTCACAGCCCAACCAAAAGGTTTTGATCGTAACCGATATGTAGAGAAAGGATTGTTTCTTACCTCTGATTATAGCGATGCCATAGGTCTTGCCCATGATCGAGGTAGGGAGGTTTTTGAGATCGAGATCCCTCGTAAAAATGTACTTGAAACTAAGGGTGGCCGTATTCGTTGGTATCAAGTAACCAGACGCACTCAAGCAACAATACGACAGGTCTGAGTTGATCTTAGAAAGAACCTCATCTTCTTCGGGAGGTGGGGTTTTTTCGTATCCTGGGTTTAATAGTCTCTTTATAGGTGTCTTTTCTCCATAAAGGAGAGACACCATGAGACTTACTATCGCTTTACTCTTATCTGTCTTGCTCACCTCTACGATTTCTCACGCTGAAGAGAATAACTGGGAAGTGAGTTTAGGGACAACGCAAATGTTCATAGGTGGGTACAAAGAGGGTTCAATACCTGTACCCACGAACTCTGCCACATTCATCTTATCTCGTAAGATGTATGAGAGCTTTGCATTATGGGTTGTGTTCAATCTACCTACCTCCTCTAACAAAAGGTTTACAGAGGAAGGTTTACTTGTAGAGTCTCAGACACCACCTAGTCTTATGCTAGGTGCGAGTTATGAGTTATTGGGCTATGAGATCTCCGACAAGAAATGTTTAGGTCTTGATGTTGGTGCTTCAGTCGGACACACGATTACGCTTAATGGTCAGTTCTTCCCTGTGGGTGCGTTTCGTTTGAAGTTCGTTAAAGACGAGGACAGCACTATGTATGCAGGGGTGACAACCTCACCATATAATCCAGATGGTGATTTGGTGTGGGGTTTGATCTATGGCATGGGGTATAGATTTTAAGATAGTTAACTTTGGGTGGATATCAATAGTTTGTTTATGCCTCCTCATAAGTGATCTCATTAACCAAATGGAGAACTATTATGAGAAGAACAGTCAGCGAAGTAATTAGGGGTCTTGAGGGTCGTATTGCACGACTCGAAAAGTCATCGGGTACTCAAAAAGCCATACTTGCACAAAATATTAAAGATGAGATCAATGATTACATTGAGGATGTGTGGGGTATGGATAGTGAGTGGTGCTACAACAAGATAATAAGTGTAAAGGGGGGGGTTGACAAGGGGTTGTATATCCTCATTGAAGTCGGTTGTGAAGACGCAGGGGTAGATGCCGAATATATGATTGTATCACAGCGATATAACAGGCAAGTTTTAGTGGAAAAAGAAATCTTGAGTCTAAGAGAAGCACAAAGAGAATTTAAGAGTGTGAGATAAACCCTCGATAAAGATTGAATAAGTCTAATGGGCCAGGGGGTTGAGGATATGGTCGAAGCTACAGACATGGGAGTAGTTGGTGGGTGATTCAGATGAACCTACGAATATAGGATCTGATGTCGTGTAAGTTAGTGGTCGATCCCTTGTTCACATAAAGGACAAGTATCACCAATCTCGCACTTGATCACCTCAAGTTCGCCTGTAAGCCTTTCAACCTCTTGTTCAGTGCGAGAGATACGACTGAATAGTTCAAAGCGTTCAGAAGCGATCTTGAGATCATTTTCTATAGTGGTGTCTACCTCTGGTAAACTCACTTCTAACATTGAGATAGACTTAATTGTTTGGTCAAGACCTTTACGCTTATTCAAGACACGCTCAAGTGGGGAATGGTCTTTAACCTCCACATTAGGTATCGTTGGGAATGATGTTAAACCAACCCCAACGATACCTTCCATGACTCTTAGTCGGTTCTTTTCTTTACGGATTCGCTCAAGATCTTTGATCCCCATGAAGTCATGTGAGTTAACCTGTGGGAGTTTTACATTTTGCAAGGCGGATACGAACTGTGTTTGAAACATAAGTTTTTCTCTCTTTTCTTTGATTGCCTCTAACTTGTTTACTTTTTCTTCAAGAGATTTTATCGAACTCTCAAGGTCATTTATATGATTGATTGCGTTTTCTGCGTCCGAGAGTTCATTGAACTTTGGCAAACGCTTACGCTCATACTCTAAGTCTTCATGCTTTACTTTAATGCGTTGATTAAGGCTCTTAGTTTCGCTCCTAGAGAAGCTAGACGCTTTCTCTAGGGCTTCTATTGTCTTCACCTCTGACAAGGCACTAGAGAGGACACTAGGTGGCATATCGAGTAAGAAGATTTGTTCAAACTGACGAGCGATTTGAGGCCAGACAGTTTTCCCATCGACATCCACTGAAACGATGTTCAAGTCATCAAGCTCATCGGGAGTCTTTGACCCTACCTTATCTAGCTTTTGTCCGTTGATCTCATATTTGTTGACCCCTTTTCCCTTTTCCCAAATGACCGAGTTGCCATCATCAAAGTCGATAGAAACCTTTGATGATTTCTCACCTTTGCGAACATGAGAATAACCCCTAGCGTTAGAAAACGCACCTGCAATAGCTCTAGCACAAGCTGACTTGCCTGTGTTGTTCGGTCCTGTAATGACAGTCAGACCTTTGACCTCAAACTCAGCGTGTTTGATTGATTGGTAGTTTTCTATTTTGACTTGCATGGTGTCTTTTTCTCCTATCCCCTTTATATGAATGATACCGAGTCCATTAACTTCCGAAATAGTATAAGGGTATGTGTACCCTATACGAGAGGAGAGAAGATGTCTTTAGACACCAAATACAGACCGAGAACATACAGCGATGTTCTTGGTCAAAAGGCTACCATCCAAACGCTCAAAGGCTTTATTAAATCTGACGCAGGTTGGAGGCAGTCGTACCTATTCGCTGGCCCTTATGGTTCGGGCAAGACCACACTTGGTCGGATCATGGCTCGTGCTTTATTGTGTGAGTCTCCTGTAAATGGAGAGCCTTGTGATGAATGTCATTCTTGCAAGGCGATGTTAATGGGTAGCCATGATTCATTTATCGAAGTGGATGCGGCTACTAACAGTGGGAAAGCTGATGTAAAGAAGCTCTTGGAAGAGTTGGGTTATTCTTCCTTTTCGGGTAAGAAGAAGCTCTACCTCTTTGATGAGTCTCATCAGTTATCTAAGGACGCACTTGACGCTCTCCTTAAACCAATGGAAGAGAATGATCGGGGTAGCTTCGATAAGAAGCTCGTCTGTATCTTCGCCACCACTGAGCCAGAGAAGATGAGACAGACTGTTTTGTCCCGATGTGCTCCTGCATTCATCATTCGCCATGTGGATTCAGAAGAAATAGCAGACCGACTTCAAAAGGTGTGTGAGTGGGAGGGTTTCGAGTATGAGCGTGAAGCATTGGTCTTAATAGCCGACTTTACAGAGGGTCATATTCGAGATGCTTTAAAAGCCATTGAAGGTATAGCCTCGTCAAATGAGGGTACGATAGGTCTACCTGGCGTTAGGGCATATCTCCATGTAGATCGTAATGATGTGATCTGTCAGCTTTTATTAAGTGATAACTCTAAGTCTTTGAGCTTGGTCGATGAGTTATTACAATCGACACCTGTAGGTATTGCTTATGATAGGTTGCAGTCAGCGTGTATGTTTGCTATTTCTCTTGGCATGAAGGCAGGTGTGCCACCACCATATTGGAACAGACCTCTCTTACAGGAGATATGGGACAGATACGGTATGCCTTTGTTAAGTCTAGCAGACAGTCTAGCGAGTCGTCCGATTAGACCGACAGGGGGTATGTTTAAGTGTGATTTATTGAAATGGAAAATTGGGGGGGTACAAACCCTCCAAGTGCCTCAAGCAAAGATCGAAGAAAAAATCCCCTTTTCAGAACCCCAAGTAGATAAACCCCCTTTAAAGAGACAACTTTCGTTGTCGGACTTTAGCAAGATGGTAAAAGGAATGGTATCTATTTAATACCATTCCTTTTTACTGTGAGTTGTCTATGAGAGAAACTTCGTGGGTTGTCCTTGAGCTTTCAACAAAAGGCGAAGATGAAGCCCTAAGAGGGTCGCTTAAAGATAAAATCATTTCTAGCACCGCTTTTAATATTGATGATGTATACATACCTTTGATGGTTCAGAGATACCATGAACCTATTTGGTTAATGGAGGGATACATCTTCATCAAGAGTGGCTATGGTGCAGTAGAGTATTATAGCTTGAAGCAATCTGGCCTTGTGAGAGACATCATCTCTCAGCTTGATAGTCGTACAGGTCTTATGAGTATGGGAGTAATCCCCGACTCTGATTTGAAGAAAATGGTCAAACAAGTAGATAATCTAGGGGGTTCTTTCAAACAAGGGGATAGGGTTCGATTAAAATCAGGTCCATTTAAGAGCTTTGAGGGGGATGTTGTGATGACTTGGAGAGATGGGGATGTGCGAATGTACGCTATCCACCTGTCTTTTAGAAGTGTGGAAATCATACACACTATAGATTGCCTATCTGTAGAGGGAGCTTAAACAAATGGATCAGAAGTTAATGGAACAGATTTTTTCGGACGAACAAGGACTTCATACTTGTCCAACTCCAAAGTATGTCTCGGATGATCAGATTGAAAAGATACATTCAATTTTAGAACATATGAGCAAAGTTTCTCCTGTAGAAGCTGATATGGTTGAACTACACCTATTGCATGGACTCAGCCAAGCATATCTTGGAAAAATCTTTGGGTATACTCAGCCAAATGTCCATTACAGGGTTAATCGAGGTTTAGATAGGTTGAGGGTCTACGCACAAATAACTATTTATGAGGAAGCCGAGCTAAGAGATTTGCTCTCTGGATTCTTTATCGACAATAAAGACATTGAAGTATTAGTTCTTTTATACATCTACTCTAGCCAAAGCCATGTGGCTCGTATTTTAGGAGACACACAAGGAAAGATCAGATACAGGTACTTGAAGTGTTTAAAAGCGATGGAACAATCACCTAAATTAAATGAGGTCTACAACACTTTCAAAGTGATAAGTGAAAACATCACTCTCCTTAGAGTCCTTCCTGAAAGTGTAGATCGGAAGAGAGTGATCTTATGACGGATAAGATCTTACCCAAAGACATCGTAAAGAGATGGGTCACTCAAGTAATGACTCAGAAGTATGACATCACGATCCACCCTCAAGAGTATCCTTTCGGAGAGAAGTTTATACGCAACATCCAAAAAGAAGATTGGGATGTAAGCATCATTGATGACCACAAGATTGTGGTCAGTTCTAACGATCCTATCAAACTCGCTCACCTAACAATAAAACTAAGGAGACAAGGCTACATCATAGAGGACTAATTTGTAGTTCATTTATAACTCTTCTATGGATGTAGTTTAACACTAAAGGAGAACACAATGGCTGTAAGAAGAAATCGCATAGTCAAACCATATAGAGGGAAGCTCTATGATATGGTGGTCAAGAACTTTGCTTATGTACCTGTCCTAAACGCAAAGGGGCAACAGGTTGAGCAGACAGATGGAGATGGTAATCCCATCAAAGGTAAAATCGCCAAAGTCAGACGCAAAGAAGTGACTGACGCATTTGAGATCTACTATAACATTTGTCTTGTGGATGAATACTTTAAGGTTCTTTATGAGGGGGGTCTTAAAGCAGGCAACCCCCCTTACCCAATGGCAACTCTCAGTAAAGACTTTGGGAAAAGTTGGAGGTTCTTGCTTCAAAAGTATGCCAAGAACGCACCAAAAGGCACAAGACAGCTTGCAACCAAAGTTGAGGCTCGACTCGAACATATCGACAATGCCATCAACAAAGGATTGGCTGGTGCATTAACAGGGACTGACATCAATAAGATCTTGGGTCTGCTCAAAGGGGCTACTAGTAGTACCGATTATAGAAGGACAATCGGTTTCTATGCCGATTTCATTAAACAAGCCTTCAATATGCTCGGCATCAATGTCATCTCCGAAGTTAAAAGCAATCCTAAGTTTAACATTCGGTATGTGCAGTTCTCTGTTGGGGATGAAATCAGTGATCTGATCGCCAACTCTAGTGAAATGGTCGCAAGTGAGATCACAAAAGCTCAAAAGCTGAAGAAACTCAGAGATGCGAAGCTCAAATCTTCTTTGCTAGAAGAGGGCTACCATGTCGAGACACAGCCTGTCTATTTGACTGGTGGTGTAGCGTACCTCACTGTTGCTTACGATCAACAAGCAACGAAGATACCTAAGCCACGAAACAAGCCTAAAGCTCCTACTTTCACTAAGGGGGATAAAGAGGTCATTCTTTCTTTAGAGAGCTTGGTGACTGAAGATACTGTCTACGAATCTAATACTGATCCAAAAGAATTTTTCGTTGCACCCAAGTGTTCAATCGAAAAGGATGAGAGTGGTAAACCTACCCTTTCTTATGAGCCTGGTGAAAAAGAGAAGAACGAACTCATTACTCGGCAGATTGCATCTGCTAAAATCAAAGCTAGATTGTTCTCTGTTCCTCAGTTTAAAGAGGGGTATGGCAGACTCCCTAATGGAGAACCAGAAGCAGGGTATGACTCAAGAGGTAGACCAAGATTTAAGTATGTTGTACCTAAGTCTCGTCTTAAGTTCTACAACAGGGCTGTTAGATTGTTTGAAAAGCTCTTAGAGTTTAGAGCAATCTGCGAGAATAAAGCCTCTCAGAGTCTGGAAGTATATAACTACCGACTCGCTATGAAACCTCTTATTAAAGGTGTTTATAGTAGTGACTTTACTGATGAGCTTGGCAATACCTACAAACGCTTTAATAACATGGAAAATCTTGCTAAGAAGGTTCTTGATAAGCGTAAGAAGGAACTCAATAAGAGGTTGGCACAGCCTAAGATCTCAACAGAGGTAATAACGGTCAAAAACTATCCCGATTGGGATGGGAAAAAGGTCGTATATTCTGATCGTAAAGTTAAGATTGCTAAGTTCGAGTATCCTACTAGTGTAGGGAGCAGATCACACAATCCAATTCACCACAAGGATCTTTTACAGGAAGCCTTGAACCGTATCAACTTAGGCAGAAACCCCGAACTCGATTCAAGCCTCAGAGATAAAGTTCTGACCCCCTCATTTAGAGAGATCAAAGGATCTGAGGGTCTGACTAAGACTTTTCAACTTGTTACTTTGAAAGACTCTGAAGGTAAAGCTAGAGAAATCATCGTAGCTGGTAGATATGCAGGGTATGAGCTTGACACCATCTTGAACATGGAGGGTCGCTTTCTTGAAGGGGGCTATGTCAAAAAAGAAGGTGGACGCTCAGTTAAAGTCGAAACAGATCGTATCGCTTTTGATGGTAAGGGAAATGCTCGCACTGTAGATCAGATCCAAGATGGGAACACTTGGACTTATAAGCAAAGGCTCATTGAACCTTACATTACGGTCAACCCAAAAACAGGTGTTCTTACTCTTGGTATTCCAGGTGGGAATGATAGTAAAGCAGATCGAAACATTATGAAGGATCTTGCCTCCAAGATTTCTTCTATTAATGACTTGAGAGATCCAACACTGCCTAAAGGTCATATGGGTAAAAATCCCTTCTTCACTTTCTCTGCTGAAGACTTTGAGACTATTCGTGACTCTCTTGGTTCGGTAGCGTTAAGTGAGTCGGCCTCTAAGTTTATGGATGAGTATTATGCCAAACTTAGAGCTAAAGAAAACGCTCTAACTGTTGAAAACACAGAGCGTTTCACTCCCGAAGCTCTTGGTGGTTTTGTTAGCAAGCTACCAAATAATAAGCCGTTCAAGTTCAATAACAAACAAAAAGAAGCAGCCGCTTGGCTTGAAGCATCAGGTATGCAGGGAGTTGTTGCTCTTGATACAGGTGTTGGTAAGACTCTTACCTCTCTTGTTGCGATTAAAAAAGCAATCAATGAGGGCATGGAAGAGGGTGGCGAAGGAGAAAATCGTAGATTCCTCTATATTTCACCTAAGAGTCTTGTTGGGAACTTGAAAAAAGAAGTGCTTAACTTTATGGTCGAGGGTGGAGATGACTTTGTTCGAGCTGACGGTAAAGTTGAGACAACCCCTAACTGGCAAAAGATCGTGCTTGATCGCATTGATGAGATGTCTTATGAGGACTTTGTTGCAGACTTTAAGAGTTCTGAAGGCATTGATGATCTCATCTTAGATATGGATAACGGTAAAGAGGTTGTTGCTGATACAAGCCGTCTTGCTCGTGAAAACAAGCATCAAGGAAAAGAAGCGACAATCACTTATGAAGTTATGTATAAAAATGGCCAAGAAGTCTCAAGAAAAGAAGTCGATTTCCAACTCGGAAACTTGATTGACCCGACTATTGTTCGCACAGCTTCTCGTGGTGATGAGGTAAGGACTATCCAAGAACTCGTTTCTTATCCTGCTCTATCACCCTCTGAAAAGGAAGCAAAGAAAAAAGAACTTAGTAAGTCTCGTAGGAAGCTCAATAAGCTCAAGAAGGAAGCTAAGGTTAAATCTTCTCCAGCTTTGAATAAGAAGTATCAGGACAGATACTATGCTTGTTTCTTTGATGAGATCAATGAGATCTTCCAAAAGGGTACTGAGGGTAAAGACAAAAACTATGCAGTGTCCTCTCTTGGACACCCTCGCAAAGTTTTCTTAACGGCTTCAGCACTTGATCGTGATCCTGTTGACCTTTATAGACTCGCTACTCTAGCTAAAGGTAAAGTTCCTACAGCAAAGAGTGAAAAAGCCTTTGCAAACAAATATGGTGTTGTTCTCGCAGGCCGTATGGTCGCACTGAAGCCAAATAAGGAGCTACAAGAGCAGTTTCATAACTGGGTCAAAGAGAACTCTTACTTTGCACCTAAGATGGACATTTCTTACGATTCTATGGGTGTTGATTACCAAGAGGTTGGTCTACCAAAACTCTTGGAACTCAAGTCTCGTACTCTTACTACTCGTATGCCTCGTGCCATACAGCGAAAGTACAAAGAGGAAGCCAAAGTTATTTCGGGTGAGCTTAAAGCAATGGTGGCTAAGTATCGTGATCTTAGGCATAAACTCGCCACTTTGAAAGATACTGATGGTGAGTTCTTTGATCGCACAAAGAGTAAGGCATACCAAGACCTCACTAAAGCTACCTCTAAAGTAAAAACAGCCCTAAACAAGCTCATTAAGATTTCTTCTGAGGGTATGTTTAAAGCTGATGCTGGGTCTAAGGTCTTTAAAGACAACTCGCAAGAGAAGTGCCTCTATTTCTGCTCGAACTTTAAACTTGCTGAGTCTCTTATCAAGAAGAACAGCAAGATCCGTAGAGATAAAGTTCATGCTGTCCTTTGGGCTAAAGAAATCATCTTCTATAAGAACGGTGATGTTGTTGCTAAAGTCGAAGATAAAGATAACATGAGTGTTCATGTTTTCGATGGTCTATATGAAGACAAAGGCATCTACAGCAAGATGGCATCCGAAGAAGAGGAAGATACTGAAACAGAGTCAACATGGGCTATGGACATCTCAAAGAAGTATGTCAGAGAGAATGACTCTTTAGCGAGTGCCGTTTGCTCGGATAACTACGCTCGCGGTTTCAACTTTCAAACCTTCACTAAGGTCATCCACCTTGATCGTGGTAAAGGGTTTGATTCCGAACTCTTGAAGCAGAGAACAGCTCGTGCTTATCGTGGCGGTCAAAGTAAGCAAGTAGAAGAAATCTACATTGACGCTACATTCGCTCCAGAATCTGACTCTGAGGGTACTGTCAGTGATAATGCTCGTGGACTCAAAGTTGATCTTAAAAATGCTCGTTCTCTTGAGAGGAGAGAGCTTGAAGAGGGTAAGACCTATCAAACATTCATTTGGGACGAAGATGATTGGATTCTTTCAGACACTTTCACATTCACTACCGAAGAAGATGAGGAAGGGATTCTTCAAGCCAAGCTCACTGAGATATTCAACACTATGGGTTATGTTAATCCTGTAAACCTCTCAAGTGCTGAAGAGCCTATTAAGAGGATCGTTCTTCGAGAAGGTATGGACATTAATGAGCGAGCTACTGTTAAAGATGACTTTGATATGCTCTCTATTGACCAAATCAAGTCTTTGGTTAATGAGGCAGATCAAGATTTCTTCCAAGACATCATCGTTAATGGCTTGAAGTCAGACCTTACTGCTCGTCTTGATGCCCGTGTCTCTGACACAGGTGTTGCGATTAAAACCCCTGCTATGATGAGGGCTGTCCTTAATCCAACAGAGGAGAACTGCGTCAGAGCTGAAAAAGAGCTTGAGGAGTACGATGCGAACCCACTAAGCCACATCACTTTTGATCCAGGTCGTTATGATGATGCTGATCTATGGTTGGCAGGTAGGTTCAATGCAGATGGTTCTAGTCTCACTAAGAAGCAGAAGCAAACCATAGACCTTATGGGTGGGCCTCAAATCGCCAACTACATTATGAATGAAGGAATGGGTTTTGTCAGTCGTGATAAGATCGACATAGGTAGCAACAGGTACATTACAAGTGCTGATGTTAAAATAGGGTCTGACTACATCAACAATGGGTATGTTAAGGCTAAACCATGTGCTCCTAGAGGTTTCTCTCCGAGGTTCTTGTTTGCAGAAATAGCTACTGCAAAACGCATGGGCATAAAATATATTGTATGCCTCGCCGCAGGAGAGGCAGGATCGGGTAACTATAGTGGCTATGCAGTTTGGCCTAAGTTCGGTTTCACTACACGAGTTAACCTAACATCAATGCTCGGTAGAGTTAGAAGAGACAACCCTAACTATGTTTATACTCAAGCTGTTAAAAAGATCATGGGTGAGGATCCAGGTCAAGTTGATCTATTAGATTTATTGGTTATTACTGCCGACATTGTAACCAAGAAAGTTCCAAAGCCAGAAGCTGATGCCTATCAAAGAGCGGTAAAGGCATGGAAAGAAGCTAAGAATAATGCTCTTGGTTCACGACCTGTAATACCAGTTCCTGAGCGGTGGGAAGTTGGTGATCGAATCAAAGCTGATGGCGATCAAGTCAGAACATATCGTCCTAGTCTAATGGGCATGGAAGGTGTCGTTTTGAGTGTTGATAATAATTTGGTTGAGTTTAAACTTGATAATGGCTTTACAAGCCGTGTCCCTAAGACTACTAGTTTAATCAGCCTTGTAACACCTCGTCCTAGTGTAGATACGACAGCCATCCAAGAAGAGATGGCTGAATGGGATCTAAGAAATGCCGAGTATGAGAGTGATAACCCTCTCCCTCAGAAGCCAGAAGGGAAGGAGTCAACAGAGTACGGAGTCGCTGTTGGTGAGAAACTGTGGGGCTTGTATGGGAGTGGTACGACTATGAGATTAAATCTTCAAGACGGTTCTAAATCTATGAAGATCGCTAACGCTTATCTCAAGAAGAAGGCTCTTGAATCAAATCTTGAAGTAAATGATTTCCTCAACTCCCCATTGGATCTCCTTAACACAGAAGATCCTTGGTGTTGGGAGCAAGAAATCGACAAGGTTTATGTCAAGGGTCAAAAGGTCAAGTGGACTGATGTTGTTCGTGAGTATCCAGAAGCGTATCGTACTGCATGGTATGCACATAAGGGTCTTCGTGAGAAGATTGCCCTACTCGCAGGTTCTGAAAAGAATTTCGAGGCACACATGAAGAAATATGGCTTGATTGATCCTCAAACTGAACACAGAACTCCTGAACCAGATCTTCGTGCTCGTCAGAGCATGACTGTTGGTCAAGAGCAAAGTGCTAATAAAGAATACAGTGCAGAGAATGTGCAACAGAGAGTTAAACTTGGATCAGAGTTGAAAGGTTCTGACTATAGACTTTGGGAAGACTCTCAAGATCCTTGTTTACAAGCCATTTGGGAAAAGTTAAGACTTGAGAACTACGCAGGGCAAATCGTTGCCGAGTTGATCGAGGGCGAAGAAGATCCCGATCTCATTCAAGCTCAAAGAGCAAGGAAGAACAAATAAGATGGAAGATTTAGCTACTATCGAAGAATGGGTTGATTACATCAACCAAATCCCCATGATGGATATGATTAGCCACGCTAAACTTATCGGTTCTGTCTCTTTCGAGGAAGAGAGATCAGATGAGGGATATGATGACGAGGACATTTTGGTCATCTATCAAGTTCTTGCTAAAAGGTTCTTAGAACTCGAAATGCGTGTTCCCGATATGATGGACAATGCTTGTGTTAGCTTTAGAGAGATTGCCGCAGGTGTCTTCACTCCGTAATGATTGATAATCTCCTTGAGATGGTATAAAGGATCAATTCCATCATTTCAAGGAGATTACCCCATGAACGAGTCCGTCTATCAAGCTCTAAAAATGGCTGAAGAGTATCACTCACGCAAATATGCCTCGAACTCAGATCAAGCATATCCTACCATTACAGAAATATTGACTACAGCAAGGGAGATTTTCGAGTTTATCAACGCTTTAAGTGGTGATGAGGTCGAAGAGTTCCCATTGGATGTCAGTGATATAGTGTAATCTTTTTATTGTCTATGCCCTATGTATTAGAGGGTATAGACAATGAACAATCCGTACACACAAAAACAAGATGATATTAGGGTTTGTGTAGAAGCAAACTTCAAGGGTATCTCCTACCCTAAATACATCTTCACTGTGTTGTCCGAGTGTGGCTTTTCATACGATAGAAATCATGACGGTATTGTCTTTATTCATAATCAAGATACAGACCTAACCCTCTTGATCACCTTAGACCGAAGACAAAAGTGGCATCACCTCATAGCGTATAAACACTCTAAATGGACGCTAACCTATGAAGGTGATGTCGAGTACCATGTCTTTGGGAATGATGTCTTAAAGACTATACGAAGGGCTTATGATCACTGGCATGGTCTTTAAAAAGATCGTAAGGTTTCAATCTCCCAACCAGTATCCTTTTTGTTTTTTAGGTTTCCTAGACCTCAGAGCCTTTTCACCTTCTTCCCAATTTTTTAGGTCTTCATGTATGTTTCCTGTAGCTTTAATGAGGTCTTTTGCGTCAACCACCACGAGTCTCATACCTAATGAAATCTCTATTTTCATCTCACTAATTTTTCCCCCCACAGTTGCGGGCATCCTCGGCCCACCATTGTCCCATTCCGATTGAGTAATAAGCATTACTGAGTCTCCTCTCCTCAACTCCCATCCTTTGACAGATTGTTTTTCGAGCCGAGCGATCCTTAGTTCAAGATTTCTTAGGATTTCAGTAGCTGATCTTCTCATAAGGTTTCTCCTTAAATGAGATTGTTGAATGGTTCATGTCTATCGGGGGGTATAAATAAACTATAAAAAGGAGGTTCATTTATGAGAATCATTGTAGAGGGTCTT